>JAESFL010000016.1_pt1 | contig 321669 bp, 318 predicted proteins | sample 9269401 | NCBI WGS metagenome assembly JAESFL01 (sample SAMN14506025, study PRJNA617098) | algae metagenome | isolation source: Gloeocapsa sp. UFS-A4-WI-NPMV-4B04 and co-occurring heterotrophs from desert... | place: USA: Utah | collected 2006-10-01 | reverse complement strand
TTGGTCCGATCGTCGGGGCCATCGTGATCATTGCGCTGGAAAACAAGCTGGGCGACCTGGGCAACCTGCTGGCGGCGCTGACAGGGGTGGAGTGGTTCCGCTCGATCGGCGAGTCGGTCACCATCGTCACCGGCTTCATCTTCATCGTCTGCGTGCTGGCGTTCCGCCGTGGCATCGTTGGCGAAATCGGGGCACTGTTCAAGCGCCCCGCTTCTCAATCAACCCACTAATCAATCTTCCACGCTCTCTACAGGGCAGCCGCGTAAATCTCCCGTGCATCGGCACGGGTGATTTCACGTGGATTGTTGGTTAGTAGCCGGGTTTGCAACATCGCATCGTCGGCAAGCCGGTCCAGATCCGATTCCGCAATTCCCACCTGCTGCAACCGGGTTTCGATTCCCACCCGGTTCGCCATCTCCACCATCTTTTCGATCAAGGCTTGGGTGCGCGCCTCGTCGCTGCCGGTTGTACCCGGAGCGATGATGTCCGCCAGCTCGGCATACATGCCAGCGGCGTTCGGCGCATTGAAACGCAGCACATGCGGTAACACCAGGGAATTCGACAAACCATGCGGGACATGGAAAATGCCGCCGATCGGATAGGCGAGGGCGTGCACCGCCGCGCAGGGCGCATTGGCGAATGATTGCCCGGCGAGCATCGCGCCCAGCAGCATGGCCTGCCGGGCCGCCAGGTTCTTGCCGTCTTCGCAGGCGGCGATCAGGTTGACCGACAGCAGTCGCAATGCTTCACGTGCAAGCATGTCTGACAGCGGGTTCTTTTTCAGTTTGGTGGTGTAGGCCTCGATCGCATGCACCATGGCATCGATGCCGGTTGCTGCTGTGACCTTCGGGGGCAGGCCGATGGTCAGTTCAGCGTCGAGGATGGCCAGGTCGGCGTACAACTGCGGGGACACGACACCCATCTTGGTCGTTGCGCCGGTCGTGACAATGGAAATCGGGGTAACTTCGGAACCGGTACCGGCAGTGGTAGGAATCTGGATCAGGGGCAGGCGTTTGCCTTTCACATTGCCAATGCCATACATGGTCTTCAATTCCTGTTCGCTGCCGGTCAGCACCGCGATCAGTTTCGCCACGTCCATCGAGCTACCGCCACCGAGGCCGATCACGATGTCGACCTCGTTCTTGCGTGCGTCCGCCACGGCCTGCAGGACGACTGCCTCGGGTGGGTCGGCGACCACGTCGGAAAAAACGGTGACTACAAGATTGGCTTCGCGCAAGCTGGCGATCGGTGCGTCGACCAGACCAGTCTTCAAGAAGCCGGCATCGGTAACGACCAATGCCTTGCGTGCAGCGGGGAAGTGCTGGTTGGCAAATGAACCGAGTCGCTTGGCAGCGCCAAGTTCGGAAACGATGTTGGGAACGGTGCTGAAGGTAAAGGGGGCTGATATGTTCATGTTGGTCTCCTGGTTTTTCCAGATTGTAGCAACTGACAATGCACTGCGTCCTGCCGAATCCAGTTCGACTGCGAATGTTTCACGTGAAACATTCCTTTGAAGAATGCGCTAAAGAAAATCCTGGTGACCCAAATGTTCCACGTGGAACATTTGGCAAACATTACCGTCGAACGGGCGTTGTGGTCTGGGCAGGTCATAAAACCCTTTATAATCACGCCTCCGGTGTCTTCCACCGCGACCTTCCTGAAATAATCTTCTGACGTCTCACCGAGGCGAACTATGCTTTTTCCTACTGAATTCGATGTCATCGTTGTCGGCGGCGGCCATGCCGGAACCGAAGCTGCACTGGCATCTGCCCGCATGGGCCAAACGACCCTGCTGCTTACTCATAACATCGAAACGCTCGGGCAGATGTCATGCAATCCCTCCATTGGTGGTATCGGCAAAGGCCACTTGGTAAAGGAAGTCGATGCAATGGGTGGCGCGATGGCCATTGCCACGGACGAAGCCGGTATCCAGTTTCGTATATTAAATTCCTCAAAGGGGCCGGCTGTCCGTGCCACCCGCGCGCAGGCAGACCGTATCCTGTACAAGGCAGCCATCCGGCATCGCCTGGAAAACCAGCCGAATCTTTGGCTTTTCCAGCAAGCCGTGGATGACCTGATGGTCGAAGGCGACCGTGTCGTAGGTGCCGTTACACAAGTAGGCATCCGTTTCCGCAGCCGTGCAGTCGTCTTGACTGCCGGCACTTTCCTCGACGGGAAAATCCATGTCGGCTTGAATAACTATGCAGCAGGGCGCGCAGGGGACCCGCCGGCGATATCGCTGTCCGCACGCTTGAAGGAGCTGAAGCTGCCCCAGGGGCGATTGAAAACTGGCACGCCACCGCGTATCGACGGTCGCAGCATCGATTTTTCGGTGATGGAAGAACAGCCAGGCGATCTGGATCCGGTACCGGTGTTTTCCGTCATGGGCAACACCGCCATGCATCCGAAGCAGTTGCCGTGCTGGATCACGCACACCAATGAACGTACCCATAACATCATCCGCGCCGGGCTCGACCGCAGCCCGATGTATACCGGCGTCATTGAAGGGGTAGGGCCGCGCTATTGCCCGTCGATTGAGGACAAGATCCACCGCTTCGCGGACAAGGCGTCGCACCAGATCTTCCTTGAGCCGGAAGGTTTGACGACCAATGAGTTCTATCCCAACGGCATTTCGACCAGCCTGCCGTTCGATGTACAGCTTGCACTGGTGCACTCGATGCGAGGCATGGAGAACGCCCATATCCTGCGGCCCGGCTATGCAATTGAATATGACTACTTCGACCCCCGCGGCTTGAAGGCATCGCTGGAAACCAAGGCCATCCAAGGGCTGTTTTTCGCCGGCCAGATCAACGGTACGACCGGATACGAAGAAGCTGCCGCCCAAGGCATGCTGGCCGGCCTGAATGCCGCGCTGATGACACAAGGCAAGGAAACATGGACGCCGCGTCGTGACGAAGCCTATCTCGGCGTATTGGTCGATGACCTGATCACGAAGGGTGTGCAGGAGCCATATCGCATGTTTACCAGCCGGGCGGAGTACCGGCTCAGCCTGCGCGAAGACAATGCCGACCTGCGCCTGACCGAAATCGGCCGCCGCCTCGGGTGCGTGAGCGATGCACAGTGGACGGTATTCGAGAAGAAACGCGAAGCCATTGCCCGCGAACTGGAGCGGCTGAAATCGACCTGGGTTAATCCACGCATGCTGGAAGCGGCGGAAGCCGAACGCGTTCTCGGCAAGAGCATCGAGCGGGAATATGCGCTCGCCGACCTGTTGCGTCGTCCGGATGTCGACTACGACAGCCTGATGACCCTGAAAGGGATGGATGGCAGAGAATTGGCCGGCCCGGGCGTGGAAGATGAAGCAGTCAAGGAACAGGTGCAGATTCAGGTGAAATACGCCGGCTATATCGATCGGCAGGCACGGGAAGTCGAGCGCCATGACCATTACGAAAACCTGAAATTGCCTGCCGGATTCGATTACATGGAAGTCCGGGGCTTGTCTGTCGAAGTCAGGCAGAAGCTGAACAAGCACCGTCCGGAAACGCTCGGTCAGGCGTCACGCATTTCCGGTGTCACGCCGGCGGCGATATCGCTGCTTCTTGTACACCTGAAAAAGGGTGGCTTCAAGGAGTTTTCCGCTGTTGCAGTGGCCGTCTGAGGGCAGGGCGCCATGAAGGAAGCAGACCGTCAATCGCTCACGCCCGTCCTGACCGACGGCATCCGCGCACTGCAACTCGACCTCGGCGATGCGCAAATCGCACAGTTGATGGATTATCTTGCACTGCTGTCGAAATGGAACGCGGTCTACAACCTGACGGCAGTGCGGGAGCCGGCACGCATGGTCGAGCAGCATCTGCTCGATTCGCTGGCGGCGGTACCGGCGTTCAGCGGTGCGGAACATGTGCTGGATGTCGGTTCCGGTGGGGGTCTGCCCGGCATGGTGCTGGCCATTGCCCGGCCGGACATGCGGGTATCGATGGTGGATACCGTGCATAAAAAAACTGCGTTTCTGACACAGGCAAAATCGGAGCTGGGCCTGTCCAATGTAACAGTGCATACGTCGCGGGTGGAGCAGTTGCGGACCCCGCGCAAGTTCGATGTCATCACCTCGCGTGCGTTCGCCGAGCTGGCGGATTTCGTGTCATGGTCCAACCATCTACTTGCGGAAGGTGGCAGGTACATCGCGATGAAAGGCGTGTTGCCGACCGAAGAAATCGCACGCCTGCCAGCGGGATGGAAAGCCAGTATCGTCCAACCATTATCCGTGCCGCACCTGAATGCGGAGCGGCACCTGATCTTCATTGAAAGGACTGCATGAAAAACCGGTTGACGCAATGTGCGCTGGCACTCACCTTCGCCGCATGTTCCACGTGGTCGAATGCACAGGAACTGAAAACCGTACCAGCCTTTGATCTCGCAAAATATATGGGCAAATGGCACGAGATCGCCCGCTTCCCCAACAAATTCCAGAAAGAATGTGCCAGCGATGTCACCGCGGAATACAAGACCAGGGAGGATGGTCAGGTTGATGTCATCAATCGTTGCAAGCGCGCCGATGGTGGGTCGGAAGAAGCAATAGGCCGTGCACGCATCCCTGACGAGGCGAACAAGGCCAAGCTGGAAGTGCGTTTCGCACCGGAATGGTTATCGTGGCTGCCACAGGTCTGGGCCGATTACTGGGTGATTGACTTGGCCCCAGATTACTCCACTGCAGCCGTCGGCGCACCCGGCCGGGACAATTTGTGGATCCTGTCACGCACGCCGACATTGCCTGAGCAAACCTACCAGGACATTGTCAATCGATTGACGGCGAAGGGCTTCGACACTGCGCAACTGATCCGGACCGGAAAGGAAAAGCAATGAACCTGTGGTTGCATGGAATAGGCATCACCGATGCGTGGCAACTGATCATGGCCACGATAGTGTTTCTCATGCTGCCCGGACCCGGAACGTTTTGCGTGTTGACCTGCACCGCCCAACGCGGCCTGCGTGGCGGCTTTGCATCGCTCGCCGGCCTGATGCTGGGCGATGCGGTGTTGATGTTTCTGGCCGCAATCGGTGTTGCGGCGCTGTTGCAGGCGCACCCGTTGCTATTCCAGGGGATGCAATACTTGGGTGCTGCATATCTTGCCTACCTCGGGTTCGGGCTGTTGACCGCAAAGAGCGGCGAGAGGGCCGCCGTCGTGCCGTTTTCCAACGCCGCCGATTTCCGGCGCGGCTTTCTGGTCACGCTGATCAATCCAAAAGCCATCGTGTTTTACATGGCTTTCTTTCCGCTTTTCATCGACCCTGTTACGCATCAGGGCGCACTTACTTTCGTTGCCATGGGCGGGATCATCTCGACTTGTACGCTGTTCTATGGCAGCCTGCTGGTCCTGGCTGGAAATGCCGCGGCGAAACGACTTGCGAAAAACCGTCGTGTTGCCGCTTTTGCGTCCCGTGCGGCAGGCATTTTCCTGATCGGCTTCGGCATCAAACTCACCACCAATTAACAACACATGGCCAAAATATTCTGCGTCGCCAACCAAAAAGGCGGCGTCGGCAAAACGACCACCGCCGTCAATCTCGCCGCTGGCCTTGCGCAGCTCGGCCAACGCGTGCTGCTGGTCGATCTCGATCCGCAGGGCAATGCGACGATGGGCGCCGGCATTAACAAGGCGACGCTGGAAGCATCGGTCTATGAAGTACTGCTTGGCATGTCGGACGTCGTAACGGCACGCAAGCCTGCCGGCACCGGCGGCTTCGACATTCTTCCTGCCAACCGGGAACTGGCCGGTGCGGAGGTTGAGATGGTGGCACTGGATAATCGCGAAAAGCGCTTGAAGGATGCGCTTGCCCCCGTGGCCGGTGATTACGACTTCATGCTGATCGATTGCCCGCCGGCCTTGTCGATGCTCACCCTAAACGGCTTATGCGCCGCACATGGCGTAGTGATTCCGATGCAGTGCGAATACTATGCGCTCGAAGGCCTGTCGGACCTCGTCAATACCATCAAGAAAGTTCATGCGAAGCTCAACCCGGAGCTGAAGATCATCGGCCTGTTGCGCGTCATGTTTGACCCGCGCATGACCCTGTCGCAACAGGTGTCGGCACAGCTTGAACAGCATTTCGGCGACAAGGTCTTCAAGACCATCATCCCGCGCAATGTGCGGCTCGCCGAAGCACCGTCATACGGCATGCCGGGCGTGTCATTCGACCCGACGTCCAAAGGTGCGCAGGCATACATTGCCTTCGGCGCCGAGATGGTTGAACGGATCAGGACAGTTTAATTTCCCAGGGCAGGGCGCAGCGCCGCTGTGCTCCATTCCCGGGACGACAGAAACACGATAGAGGCATCATGGTTACCAAAAAATCCAAAGGACTCGGTCGCGGACTGGATGCGCTCCTTGGCGGGTCGGGCGACAGCGCGGACTTCGACACCGCGGCACCGAGCTTGCCCAGTGCATTGCCGGTCTCCCAATTGCAGGCCGGCAAATACCAGCCGCGTACCCGCATGGATGAAGGTGCGCTCAATGAACTTGCTGCGTCGATCAGGGCACAGGGATTGATGCAGCCGATACTGGTCCGGCCGATCAGCGGAGACAGTGGCAAATATGAAATCATTGCCGGCGAAAGGCGTTATCGCGCTGCGCAGATCGCTGGCATGACGGAAGTCCCGGTGCTCGTCAAGGAAGTCGATGACCAGTCCGCCGCCGCCATGGCACTCATCGAAAACATCCAGCGCGAAGACCTCAATCCCCTCGAAGAAGCACAAGGCATCAATCGCCTGATCACCGATTTCGACTTCACGCATGAGCAGGCTGCCGGCGCGGTCGGCCGCTCGCGCAGCGCGGTATCAAACCTGCTGCGCCTGCTGAACCTTGCCAAGCCGGTGCAAACCATGCTCATGGCCGGCGACATCGACATGGGCCATGCTCGTGCGTTGCTCGCCGTCGATGCCGCGACGCAAATCACCCTTGCCAACCAGATCGTTGCCAAGCGCATGTCGGTGCGTGAAGCGGAAAAGCTGGTCGTGCAGGCAACTGCCGCCCAATCCGCCGACGAGCATCCACGCGGCGCCAAGGAAAAATCACGCGACATCGCCCGGCTGGAAGAAGAGTTGTCAGATTCACTCGCCACTACGGTGGCGATCAAAATGGGCGCGAAGAACAAGGGACAGCTGGTAATCGACTTCGCCAACCTCGACGTGCTGGACGACGTCATCGCCCGGTTGCGCGTTCATTAAGTCATCGCACTGTGACCAGCGTATTCATCCTCCCCGGTCTTCACGATTCCGGTCCCGGCCACTGGCAATCGCTCTGGGAAGCGTCGATGCCATCGGCAAGGCGCGTGCGGCAGCACGACTGGGATGCTCCCGAACGCACCGATTGGGTGGCGGCGCTCGACGACGCAATCCGCCAGACAGAAGGCCCGATCGTATTCGCCGCGCACAGCCTCGGCTGCGCGCTCGCTGCATGGTGGGCGGCGGAGCATGCCGCGGACCCGCACGCATCCAGAGTCATCGGTGCATTACTGGTCGCGCCGCCCGATGTCGAGCGGCCGGACTTTCCGCCCGGCGTTCGGGGCTTCGCACCAATGCCACGGATGCGCCTGCCGTACAACGCCATCGTGGCCGCCTCGTCCAACGATCCGTGGTGCGCCTTGCCGAAGGCGCAATCCTGGGCTGCCGACTGGGATGCTGAATTCGAAAGCGTCGGCCCACGCGGCCACATCAACGGCGATAGCGGCCTCGGCAAATGGCCACAAGGGCGGTGCTGGCTCGATAGGTTGCGTCAATCCGCATAAACTTGGGCATGCTTAAAAATTCAGCAATTCATCGCGCCTTTCTGTCAGTTAACAGCCCTCATTAACAGCCAGTCACCAGTATTTTTACCGTAGGGATTTCATGTTGTGCGGACAGGCAAAAGTTTGACTCGTCTTGTGGAAAACACTTATAATCCCGTGGTTTGCCAGAGCGCGCCACCAAGATTTAACGCAGCTGTCGAAGTGCCTACAAGCCCACAGATTGCGCTCACGGATTGCTATCCAAGACAGATATGCTGCGCGTTGTCCTCCTGCAAGTTTTGATGACGGTGATCGCCGGTGTAACGGCCGGACTGATTGGTGGAAAGCATGCGCTGATATCGGCGCTCCTTGGCGGACTGTGTTGTGTCGTGCCGAACGGTTTATTTGCTCTGCGCCTCTTTATCGGTGCGCGAAAACCGGGCGCTATTAACCCGATGACGTTTTTCATCGGCGAATTTATAAAGATTGCATTGACGGTCGCGCTATTGGGCATGATCGTCTGGCTGTACCGCGATTTGAACTGGCTGGCGCTGATCGCCGCTTTCATCGTGGCACTGAAAAGTTACATCATCTTATTATTTAGGCACTGACATGGCATCTACAGCAGAAGGCGCGGCAGGGCACGCCCCGACCGCTTCCGAGTATATCGTTCACCACCTCGGGCACCTCACAAGCAGAACTCAGGAAAAGATGGTCGACTTTTCGATCATCAACATGGACACCGTGTTCTGGTCTATCGTCGCCGGCGTCATCGGCTGTTTCCTGATGTGGCGCGCCGCAAGTCGCGCAACCTCCGGCGTACCGGGCCGTTTCCAGGCTGCGGTCGAAATCCTCGTCGAAATGGTCGAAGACCAATCCAAATCCATTATCACCCATGGTGACCGCCGTTTCATCGCCCCGGTTGCATTGACGGTATTCGTCTGGGTGGCGTTGATGAACTCCCTCGACTTCCTCCCGGTCGATCTTTTCGCGCAGGCATTCCATTACCTGGGCCTCGAGAGCGTCTTTCCTTATCACCGCGCTGTGCCCACCGCGGACCTCAACGGCACCCTCGGCATATCGATCGGCGTGCTCGCACTGATCCTTTACTACAACGTGAAGATCAAGGGCATGGGCGGCTGGGTCCATGAATTGTTCGCCGCACCGTTTGGTATCTGGCTGGCGCCCTTCAATCTGTTGCTGAACATCATCGAGTACGTCGCCCGTACCGTCTCGCTGGGCATGCGACTCTGGGGCAACATGTATGCCGGCGAGCTGATCTTCCTGCTCATCGCACTGCTTGGTTCGACAGCTACCGTTCTTGGCTTCTTCGGCCATGTGATTGCCGGTTCCATCTGGGCAATCTTCCACATCCTGATCGTGTTCCTCCAGGCCTTCATCTTCATGATGCTGACCCTGATCTACATCGGCCAGGCCCACGAAGGACATTAAAGAATCGAAAGATAGCGGCAGCAGCAGTTTTAGTTTTTAGTTTTTTAAATTTGTATCCACCTAACCTTTAAAGGAATTCTCATGACTGACATCTCTTTTGTTGCTTTGGCTTGCGGTTTGATCATCGGCCTGGGCGCTATCGGCGCTTGTATCGGTATCGCAATCATGGGCGGTAAGTACCTCGAAGCATCCGCACGTCAGCCTGAACTGATGAACACCCTGCAAGCCAAGATGTTCGTTCTGGCTGGTCTGATCGACGCTGCGTTCCTGATCGGTGTCGGTATCGCGATGTTGTTTGCTTTCGCAAATCCGTTCGTCGCCGGCTAATCTGGCGTATCGCTGATTCTCAAGCTGCCGGACGCCTGCGTTCGGCACTCGTTATTCTGAGAAGGAAAACACCGTGAACTTAAATGCAACCTTGTTTGCACAGTTCGTGGTCTTCTTCATCCTAGCGCTCTTCACGATGAAATTCGTGTGGCCGCCACTGATGAAAGTGCTCGACGAGCGCGCTGAGAAGATCGCGAACGGTCTGGCTGCGGCCGACCGCGGCAAAGCCGAAATGGCAGCCGCTGAAAAGCGTGCGCAGGCTGAACTGGCCAGCGCTCGCGACGAAGGTCAGAAGCGTATCAACGACGCTGAAAAGCGTGCTCAGGCAATCGTCGAAGAAGCCAAGAGAACCGCTGCGGAAGAAGCTGCGCGCATCATCGCGCAGGCTCGTGCCGATGCGGAACAGCAAGTCACTCATGCACGTGAAGAACTGCGCAACCAGGTCGCGACCATCGCGGTCAAAGGCGCTGAGCAGATTCTGAAGCGTGAGGTGAATGCAGCGGCGCACGCCGACCTGCTGAACCAACTGAAGACCGAGCTGTAATCATGGCAGAACTCGCAACCATTGCCCGTCCTTACGCCGAAGCACTGTTTCGCGTCGCCCAATCTGGCAACCTTGCGCAGTGGTCCGGCCTGGTCACCGAAATGGCCCAGGTCGCCGGAAATCCCGATGTCAGGGCCTATGCCGGCAATCCGAAAATCTCGGATCGCGAAGTCATCGATACGTTCCTGTCGTTGCTGAAGACGGCCGTACCCGCCGAGGCGAACAACTTCGTCGTCATGCTGGTGGAGAACGGCCGGCTGACGCTGTTGCCGGAAATTGCCGAGCAATTCCATGCGCTGAAAAATGCGCAGGAAGGTGCAGCCGATGCGGAAATCATCAGTGCATTCGAGCTGTCCGACGCACAGGTTGGCGATCTGATCGCGACGCTGGAAAAGAAATTCGGCCGCAAGCTCAATCCGTCGGTAACGGTGGACCAGTCGCTGATCGGTGGCGTTCGCGTGATCGTCGGTGACGAAGTGCTCGACACCTCGGTACGCGCCAAACTGCAAAAGATGCACACAGCCTTGACAGCGTGACCGGCGCATTTCGCCTGACCGCATCCAAGCAACGTGAAGCAGAGTGAAAAATTTTAGGAGTTAACATGCAACTCAACCCGTCTGAAATCAGCGAACTGATCAAGAGCCGCATCCAGGGCCTTGGCGACACCGCTGAGATTCGCAATCAGGGCACGGTTATTTCCGTGACCGACGGCATCGTCCGCATTCACGGTCTGTCCGACGCGATGCAAGGCGAAATGCTGGAATTCCCGGGCAATACTTTCGGCCTCGCGCTGAACCTCGAGCGCGACTCCGTCGGCGCCGTTATCCTGGGCGAGTACGAACACATTTCCGAAGGCGATACCGTCAAGACGACCGGCCGCGTGCTGGAAGTGCCTATCGGTCCGGAACTGCGCGGTCGCGTGGTCAACGCGCTCGGTCAGCCGATCGACGGCAAGGGCCCGGTCAACGCAAAACTGTCCGCACCGATCGAAAAGATCGCACCGGGCGTTATTGCGCGTCAATCCGTGTCGCAGCCAATGCAGACCGGCCTCAAGGCGATCGATTCGATGGTGCCTATCGGCCGTGGTCAGCGTGAATTGATCATCGGTGACCGTCAGACCGGCAAGTCGGCGGTGGCGGTGGATGCGATCATCAATCAAAAAGGCCAGGACATGACTTGCGTCTATGTCGCGATCGGCCAGAAAGCATCGACCATCAAGAACATCGTGCGCGCTCTCGAGCAGCACGGCGCGCTGGAATACACCATCGTCGTTGCCGCATCCGCTTCGGAATCCGCCGCGATGCAGTACATCTCGGCTTACTCCGGCTGCGCAATGGGCGAATACTTCCGCGACCGCGGCCAGGATGCGCTGATCGTGTACGACGACCTGTCCAAGCAGGCTGTTGCATACCGTCAGGTGTCGCTGCTGCTGCGCCGTCCGCCGGGCCGTGAAGCGTATCCGGGCGACGTGTTCTATCTGCACAGCCGTCTGCTGGAGCGTGCCGCGCGCGTCAACCCCGATTACGTCGCTGCCTTCACCAAGGGCGAAGTTCAGGGCAAGACCGGTTCGCTGACCGCATTGCCGATCATCGAAACACAGGCCGGCGACGTGTCCGCGTTCGTTCCGACCAACGTGATTTCGATTACCGACGGTCAGATCTTCCTCGAGACCTCGCTGTTCAACGCCGGTATCCGTCCTGCGATTAACGCCGGTATCTCGGTGTCCCGCGTCGGTGGCGCCGCGCAGACCAAGGTCATCAAGGGCCTGTCCGGCGGTATCCGTACCGACCTGGCGCAGTACCGTGAACTGGCGGCGTTCGCGCAGTTCGCGTCGGACCTCGATGAAGCGACCCGCAAGCAGCTCGACCGCGGTGCGCGCGTGACGGAATTGCTGAAGCAGCCGCAGTACTCGCCGCTGCCGATCTCGTTGATGGCCGTGTCGCTGTTCGCAGTGAACAAGGGCTACTTCGACAGCATCGACGTCAAGCAGGTGCTCGCCTTTGAAGCCGGCCTGCACAACTTCATGAAGACCAGCCACGGCGCATTGCTGCAGAAGATTGAAGACACCAAGCAACTCGATAAGGACGGCGAAGCAGCATTGGCCGCCGCGATTGCCGACTTCAAGAAAACATTCTGAGCTTCGCCGGCGCACAAGGAGTAACGACTCATGGCTGCAGGTAAAGAGATACGCGGCAAGATCAAAAGCGTAGAGAACACGAAGAAGATCACGAAGGCGATGGAAATGGTCGCCGCATCCAAAATGCGCAAGGCGCAGGACAGGATGCGGTCCGCCCGTCCCTACAGTGACAAGATTCGTAATATCGCCGCCAACTTGTCGCAAGCCAATCCCGAATACACGCATCCGTTTCTGGTGAAGCAGGACGCGGCAAAAACGGTGGGCATCATCGTCGTCACCACAGACAAGGGTCTGTGCGGCGGCATGAATACCAACGTGCTGCGTTCGGTCACCACCAAGGTGCGCGAACTCGAAGGTCAAGGAAACAAGGTGGAAGCCGTCGCCATTGGCAACAAGGGTTTCGGCTTTTTGAATCGCATTGGCGCCAAGGTCGTGTCGCATGCCATCCAGCTCGGCGACACGCCGCACCTGGAAAAGCTGATCGGCCCGGTCAAGGTGCTGCTCGACGCTTACCAGGAAGGCCGGCTGGACGCGGTCTACATCTGCTACACCAAGTTCATCAACACGATGCGTCAGGAACCGATGATGGAGCAGTTGCTGCCGTTGTCGTCCGAGCGCATGCAGGCGGACAAGGGCAATCTCGCATGGGATTACATCTATGAGCCAGATGCCCAGACCGTGATCGATGAACTGCTGGTGCGTTATGTCGAAGCGCTGATCTATCAGGCGGTTGCCGAGAACATGGCATCCGAGCAGTCGGCACGCATGGTGGCGATGAAGGCGGCAAGCGACAACGCGGGCAATGTGATCGGTGAACTGAAGCTGGTCTACAACAAGACGCGTCAGGCTGCGATTACCAAAGAACTTTCCGAGATCGTTGCCGGAGCGGCTGCGGTTTAACTAATAACGACGCTGCTCGATTCCCGCCCCTTTGAAGGGACGCTGGATGAAGGATGGGTTAAAGACGATTGCGTCATCCATCCTCGCCACGGCTGTCCCTCCGAAGAAGGCAGTCGAGCAGCGGCAAAGAATTTAAATTAACTATTGAAGGAACGAAGATGGCTAATGGCAAAATCGTTCAGTGTATCGGCGCCGTGGTGGACGTTGAGTTCCCGCGCAACGCGATGCCCAAGGTGTACGATGCCTTGAAAATGGAAGGCTCCGAGCTGACCCTGGAAGTACAGCAGCAGCTGGGCGACGGTATCGTCCGTACCATTGCGCTGGGCTCTTCAGAAGGTCTGCGCCGCGGCATGATCATCCAGAGCACCGGCGCACCGATTTCGGTGCCTATCGGTAAAGCCACACTGGGTCGCATCATGGACGTGCTGGGCAATCCGATCGATGAATGTGGACCGGTGAGCAGCGCGCAGACTGCGCCGATCCACCGCCGCGCACCTGCTTACGACGACCTGTCGCCGTCGCAGGAACTGCTGGAAACCGGCATCAAGGTGATCGACCTCGTCTGCCCGTTCGCCAAAGGCGGTAAGGTTGGCCTGTTCGGCGGCGCCGGCGTGGGCAAGACCGTGAACATGATGGAACTGATCAACAACATCGCGAAGGCGCACTCGGGTCTGTCCGTGTTCGCCGGCGTGGGTGAGCGTACCCGTGAAGGTAACGACTTCTACCACGAGATGGCCGATGCCAAGGTGGTGGATCTGGACAATCCGGAAAACTCCAAGGTTGCGATGGTGTACGGACAGATGAACGAACCGCCGGGCAACCGCCTGCGCGTTGCGCTGACCGGCCTGACGATCGCCGAAGGCTTCCGCGATGAAGGCAAGGACGTTCTGTTCTTCGTCGACAACATCTACCGCTACACACTGGCCGGTACCGAAGTATCCGCGCTGCTGGGTCGTATGCCATCCGCGGTGGGTTACCAGCCGACACTGGCCGAAGAAATGGGCCGCCTGCAGGAGCGCATCACTTCCACAAAGACCGGTTCGATCACCTCGATCCAGGCCGTGTACGTCCCTGCGGACGACTTGACCGACCCGTCTCCTGCAACCACGTTCGCTCACCTCGACTCCACCGTCGTGTTGTCGCGTGACATCGCCGCGCTCGGTATTTATCCGGCCGTGGACCCGCTCGATTCGACCTCGCGTCAGCTCGACCCGAACGTCGTCGGCCAGGACCACTACGAGACAGCACGCGCCGTACAGGGCACGCTGCAGCGTTACAAGGAATTGCGCGACATTATCGCGATTCTGGGCATGGACGAACTGGCACCGGAAGACAAGCTGGTCGTGGCACGCGCTCGTAAGATGCAGCGTTTCCTGTCGCAGCCGTTCCACGTCGCTGAAGTGTTTACCGGTTCCCCAGGCAAGTACGTTTCGCTGAAGGACACGATCAAGGGCTTCAAGATGATCGCATCCGGCGAACTCGATCACCTGCCGGAACAGGCGTTCTACATGGTCGGCACGATCGAAGAAGCGATCGAAAAAGCCAAGAAGATTCAGTAATCGGGTTGTCGTTTCCCGCTGCAAGGCGGGGACGACGGACGGTCTGGTCTTCAGACGAACACATAAGGTTCCAACATGGCAAACACTATTCACGTAGACGTCGTCTCCGCCGAAGAGGAAATCTTCGCCGGCGAGGCCGAGTTCGTCGCGTTGCCGGGTGAAGCCGGCGAGTTGGGCATCTACCCGATGCACACCCCGCTCATCACCCGCATCCGACCGGGCGCGGTGCGCATCAAGGTGCCGGGACAAAGCGAAGACGAATTCGTTTTCGTCGCCGGCGGCATTCTGGAAGTGCAGCCGAATGGCGTGACGGTACTCGCCGACACTGCCATCCGTGGTGCCGACCTGGATGAAGCCAAAGCGGCGGAAGCCAAGAAGCTGGCGGAGCAGGCATTGTCGAACAAGGATTCCGCGATCGATTATGCCAAGGCGCAAGCCGAGCTCGCAGCGGCGATTGCGCAATTGCAGGCGATCCAGAAGCTGCGTCAAAAGCGGTAAAGAAGGCAGGCATTACAATGAAAGGCAGCTTCGGCTGCCTTTTTTTATTGCCGCTTCTCGAAACGGAAGCCGGCAGAACGCAATTTCAACGACGGAGACATTTATGGCACCGTTAACAACGATCCCGGCATTGCTGTCGGAAAGCCAGACCATCGCCGTGGTTGGCTTATCCGCGCAGGCAAACCGGCCAAGCCATGAAGTGGCTGCATATCTGCAAAGCAAGGGCTACCGCATCATTCCCGTGAACCCGACCTATGCAGGCGGCACCATCCTCTCGGAGCATTGTTATCCGACGCTGACATCAGCCGCACATTTTCTGTCGGAGGAAGGCGTAACAATCGACATCGTCGACTGCTTCCGGCGCCCGGAACATATGGCAGCCATCGCCCAGGAGGCCATTGCCATCCGGGCACGATGCATCTGGATGCAACTGGGCATCGTCGATCCCGTCGCGGCAGCCATCGCGCAGAAAGCCGGCCTCTAGGTGGTGATGGATAAATGCATGATGATTGAACACAGAAAGTTGGGCTAGTGGCCACTGCCAAAGGAGATACCATGAAAGTACATGAACAATTCCGTGCCGGACAGACCGTGAAGCTGGTCGACAGCGATGCGCGACGAAAGCCGCTGTCAAGCGGCGACAACGCGGCCGACAAGAAGCAGGTCGAGCAGCTTGCGTCACAGATCGCCGAGCTCCAGAACCTTCTGTATGCGGAACACAAGCGCAAGCTGCTCGTCATCCTGCAAGGCATGGATACTTCCGGAAAGGACGGCACCGTCAAGGGTGTCTTCGGCAAGATCGATCCGCTCGGCATTCAGACGGTGGCATTTAAGGCACCGACACAGCCAGAGAAAGACCGTGATTTCTTGTGGCGGATTCATTCCGAGGTGCCGGGCAAGGGCGAAATGGTCATCTTCAACCGCAGTCACTACGAAGACGTGGTGATCACCCGCGTGCATGACTGGATCGACGATGCGGAATGCGTGAGGCGGTACGCGCATATCCGCGATTTTGAGCGCCTGCTGGTGGAAACTGGGACCGTCGTCGTGAAATTCTTCCTGCACATCTCGAAGGATGAACAGAAGAAGCGTCTCGAAGCCCGTCTCGCCGATCCGGAGAAGCATTGGAAATTCGACATGCAGGATATTGAAGAGCGTAAAAGCTGGGATGCGTATCAGCGTCTTTATACGCAAGCCATCGCCGAGACCAACACCGACTATGCACCTTGGTATGTCATTCCCGCGGACTCGAAAACGCACCGCAATCTCGCGATCGCCCATGTCGTCCTGCAAACGATGCAGGACATGGATTTGGCATATCCGCCTGAAAATCCGGCATTGGCCAGTATCAAAATCATATAGCCGGATCAAAGGGCAAACTTAATGCATTCCGCACGTCAGTGGCTACCCGAGATCATCGCGACCCCGCTGTTGCCGTTACTGATTGCACAAGGACGGCGCACACGCAGGATCACGCCCCGCCTGCCGGAAGCGGACGGTCCGCGCGAGGGCGCCACCGGTGCACTGCATAACGCGTCCGTACTAACGCTATTGGCAATTGGCGAGTCGCCAGTAGCGGGCGTTGGCGTTGCATTGCAACAGGAAGCGATTACCGCGCAGCTCGCTGCAAGGCTGTCTCAGCATGTGATGCAAACGGTGAAATGGCGCGCGATCGGGCGCAATGGCGTGACGGCGAGAGAGGCACACGCGCTATTGCTTCCCCAAATTCCGCAACAGCCCGTCGACATCGTCTTCGTCGCATTTGGCGTCAATGACACGACGGCATTCCGGCCTGTTGCACAGTGGCGCAAGGACATGCGCCGGCTGTTGCTGGAGATCGACCGGATCTGCACGCCTGGCGTGATACTGCTGTCCGGCGTGCCACCCATGGCGCACTTTCCGGCACTGCCGCAGCCCCTGCGCTGGGTGATGGGCCTGAAGGCAAACGCGCTGGACGCTGCAGTCCGCGATATCGCCAACACGACGCCACAGCTCCAGGCCAGACTGTTTCATGTGCCGGTCTCGATTGATCCAACCGATCAAAGCGTCATGGCATCGGACGGCTACCATGCTTCCGCAAAAGGCTGCGCCGTGTGGGCCGGCCTGATCGCCAGTGCGTACATAAGCCACGCAGCCGGCAACGTGCGGCAAGCCGGAGGGACGTGATGGAACAATTGCTGAATCCGGATTTCTGGGAAGTGGCCAGCTTCGTCGTCACAGCATTCGGCTTTCCGTTCGCCATCTTCCTGTTTCTCTACGAACAGCGGCGGGAACGCGATTCGGAAGATGAGGAGGCATATCAGCTATTGCAGGACGCCTACAACGATTTCCTGAAAATCGTGCTCGACAATCCCGACCTCCAGTTGCGCAGCGCTACCACCAGCATGGATCTGACCGATGAACAACGGGAACGCAAGCTCATCATTTTTGAAATGCTGGTCGCCTTGTTCGAACGCGCCTACATCGTCGCTTACGAACCCGACCTGAAGGGCGTGGCGTTGCGGCGCTGGAACTCCTGGAACGACTACATGCATGAGTGGTGCCGTCGAAAGGACTTTAACAATCTCCTTCCGCAGCTGCTGCGTGGCGAGGATCCGGATTTCGCCGCCTATATCCGCAACATCGCGGAACAGGAAATGTCACGGCAGAGCGAGGCGGTGTCCTGACAGCAATCCACTTCCCAAGGGGGATTAGGCGATAATGGCGCTCTTACTGAAAGCCAGCCCGCCATGTCCGCACAATTCGCCCCTCTGAAGAACGACACTTTCCTCCGCGCGCTGTTGCGCCAGCCGACCGAATACACGCCGATGTGGCTCATGCGCCAGGCCGGCCGGTATCTGCCCGAGTACAACGCCACCCGCAAACGGGCCGGATCCTTCCTCGGGCTTGCCAAGAACCCGGATTACGCCACGGAAGTCACTCTGCAGCCTCTCGACCGCTATGCGCTCGACGCAGCCATCCTGTTCTCGGACATCCTGACCGTGCCGGATGCAATGGGTCTGGGCCTGTATTTCGCTGAAGGCGAGGGCCCGAAATTTCAGCATCCGTTGCGCGACGAGGCAGCCGTCAAGGCGCTGCGGCAACCGGAGCCGGGAAGCTTGCAATACGTCTTTGACGCCGTCACTCAGATCCGTACCGCATTGAACGGGCGCGTGCCGCTGATCGGCTTCTCCGGCAGTCCATGGACGCTCGCGTGCTATATGGTCGAAGGTGGCGGATCGGATGACTTCCGTACCGTCAAGACCATGCTCTACAACCGGCCCGACCTGATGCACCACATTCTGTCGATCAACGCAGCGGCAGTTGCGGAATATTTAAATGCGCAGATCGACGCCGGCGCCCAGGCGGTGATGATTTTCGATACCTGGGGCGGCGCACTCGCCGACGGGGCATACCAGCAGTTTTCTCTGGCCTACATGCGCCAGGTGGTCGGTCAATTGAAACGCGAGCACGAGGGCGTCCGGATTCCGGCCATTGTCTTTACCAAGGGCGGCGGGCTATGGCTCGAACAGATTGCGGATACCGGCGCCGATGCAGTCGGGCTGGATTGGACAGTGAACCTCGGCGAGGCGCGCAAGCGGGTAGGCCACCGAGTCGCTTTGCAGGGAAATCTCGACCCTGTTGTCCTGTTTGCAGGCGCGGACAAAATCGAGGCCGAGGTGACTAGGGTGCTGCATTCGTTCGGCAAGCCGGAAGCCGGAAACGGGCATGTATTCAACCTCGGACACGGCATTTCGCAATTCACTCCACCGGAAGCGGTTTCGGTGCTTGTCGATACAGTGCAACGAGTAAGCCGTGGAATCCGTTCAGGGATTGTTCCGCACGGCAAGCTTTAAGTGCGCTTTGCGGAACGTTTTAACAGGCTTATTCACATAATTGCCGTTGTGTGCAAAGCACCAAGAAAAATTTTTAAATTATTTTAGTGCATTCATTTCCTTTTTTAAGTCATTGATTTATATAACAAAAATTTTTGCATTTCATTTCGGCATTCTATTGGAACCCGCATAAAATCAGGGCTCGGCGGTCGTCAAGAGGGGCTTTTCCACAAAGTTATCCACAGACTTTGTGGATAGGTAAAAAACCCTTTATGAAACCGATAGTTAGGTTGCATTGTGAAAATTTACATTAAGTGCATACAGCACTTTTTACAAAAGGCACACAAGCGTCATATCTTGACTTCAGTAAAATTTCCGGTTTGGCGAAATGACATCAAAAAAGATGCTACCGGCATGACAGAATTTCTTTGCATAAATAATCATTATCCCGATTTCGGCAGCACCAAATTAACGCGCCTCGCGGCAACTTATTCACATATTTATTTGATGCAAATCCTTGTGCAGAGCAGCAAGCGTTTTCTCAAAAATTTTCAAATGCAGGATTTGAGGTTTTTCAAGTCCTTGATTTAAAACAAGAAATTTTTTGCTGTCAAAACAGGCATTGACGTGAAAGCCGCATGGCTACTTCGGTTTCCGGGTGTCAAGTATCCATTGTCCACAAAGTTATCCACAGCAGTTGTGGATAGCGGAAAAACCCTTTATGAAACGGGCAGTTAGGCCGAATCTTCAACCTTTACATCAAGTACGTGAAACACCAAATACTCCGGATCGCGCTCGATACCCCACTTGACTTCTGCTTCGACTATCGTTTCCACATTGCCGAAGGGGAAGCATCCGCGCTTCCGGGACAACTTGCACTGGTACCTTTCGGGCGCCGGGAGGTCATCGGCATCGTGATCGGCATCGTGGAAACGACCGATGTGCCGGAGGACAAGCTCAAGGACGTCATTGCGATCCGCAGCCAGCTTGCGCCATTGTCACCACAGTGGTTGGCGTTGTGCGAGTTCGCCGCAGATTATTACCAGCGCCCGCTGGGGGAAGTTGCGATTCCCGGCTTGCCCAAAAATCTGCGAGCACTCAAGACGGTGTCCATCGACCGCGCGCTGAAGAAGCTGGGCAAGGAGACGCCGGTGCAAAAGGTCGAGCCGGTCGCCATGCCCTTGCTCAATGACGCGCAACGGCAAGCCGCCGATGCCATTGCGGCGGCTGAAGGCTTCGTACCCACGCTGTTATATGGCGTCACCGGCAGCGGTAAAACCGAGGTCTATTTGCAGGCAGCCGCTCAGGTCCTTGCGCGAGGCGAGCAGCGGGGTGATCCGGCGCAAATCCTGATACTGGTTCCCGAAATCAACCTGACGCCCCAGCTTGAACAGAATATCCGCACGCGCTTCCCCGGCGTGACGGTTGCAACCTTGCACAGCGGATTGGCGGAAGGCGAACGCCTGACCCAATGGCTCTCCGCGCATCTCGGCAGGGCGCGCATCGTACTCGGTACCAGGCTAGCGATCCTGGCCTCGATGCCGCATCTAAAGCTGATCATCGTGGACGAGGAGCATGACCCGTCGTACAAGCAGCAGGAAGGGCTGCGCTATTCGGCGCGTGACCTGGCGGTATGGCGCGCCCGGCAGCTCGGCATTCCGCTCGTGCTCGGTTCCGCCACGCCGTCGCTGGAAACATGGCAGCACGCCCAATCGGGCCGGTATCGCAGGCTGGAGTTGCGTGACAGGGCGGTACGGGATGCGGTATTGCCGAAAGTCGGCCTGATCGATATGGAAAAGGACAAGCCGGTCGAAGGCATTACGCCGACGCTGTTGCGCGCGCTGCGCCTACGGCTGGAACGCGGCGAACAATCGCTGCTGTTCCTCAACCGGCGCGGCTATGCGCCGGTGATTTCCTGCGACGCATGCGGCTGGATCAGCAACTGCACCCGCTGCACTGCCTTCATGGTGCTGCACAAGCCGGACCATCGGCTGCGCTGCCATCACTGCAGCCTGGAGCTGCGCATACCGAAATCCTGTCCGACCTGTGGCAATGTCGATCTGCAACCCCTGGGCCGGGGCACCCAGCGCGTCGAGGAAGGGCTGCAGCAGATCTTCCCGAATGCGCGGCTCATGCGCATCGATGCCGACTCCACCCGCCGCAAGGGCACCGCGCAGGCGGCGTTCGACAGCGTGCACCGTGGCGACGTCGATATCCTTATCGGTACGCAGATGGTCGCGAAGGGACACGACTTTCGCCACCTCACACTGGTGGGCGTGCTGAACCCGGATACGGCGCTGTTCTCGCATGATTACCGTGCGAGCGAACGGTTGTTTGCGCAGTTGATGCAGGTGGCGGGGCGGGCCGGGCGGATTGCGAAAAAGGAAGGAGGCAGCGCCGGCGAGGTACTGATACAGACAAGATATCCGCAGCATCCGCTCTATGCGGCGGTGATGGGACATGATTACGACCACTTCGCCACATCGCTCCTCGAGGAGCGCCGGCACGCCGCCTTGCCGCCGTTCATCTTTCAGGCGCTGCTGCGCGCCGAAGCAAGGGAGCTGGCGACGGCACTCGACTTTCTGCATGAAGCAAGCCGGTGCATCGACCACCCCGGCATTACCATCAACGATCCGATCCCGATGACAATGACGCGTGTGGCCAACGTCGACCGGGCACAGTTGCTGGTGGAATCGGTGTCGCGACCGGCTCTGCAAAACTTCCTGAAGAGCTGGATCGCCGCGCTGCGGGATATCAAGGCAAGGGTGAAATGGTCGCTCGAGGTCGACCCTGTGGACATCTGAGCCGGGGCAAGGCCGGCATAACGCAGACCTGAAAGAAGAGCCGGGAATATCCGGGCTCTTCCTCATGGTTTATCTGACCCTGCGCTCGTTGCTGCCGTGTATCAGTGCTACCGGTGCGATGGGGTCGAAATCGGTCCAGTCGCCATTCTCGAGCGTACCCTCTGCCCGTTCCAGATCTTCCGCGCCCATGGAGCGAAAGAGATTGATGATGTCATTCATATGATCATCATCATGCACACGGACGGCGACCAGCATGCCGGCTTTACGTTGCGGCAAGACGTTCTCCACATCGTGTTCATTGCCCTGATCGCCCTGTTCCTTCATTCCTGAGAGGCCGCCGACAAGGCCGCCGAGATGCGCGCCCAGCAGGCCGCCGGTCACTGCGCCGACCGGGCCAAGCACCGGTGTTGCCGCGACACCGATCGCAGCGCCGACTGCAGCCCCCGTTGCGACGCTCTTGTCGGATTCTTTTGCGCCCGGTGACATCGCCCGGTCGCCACCAATCGGAAAGGCGCCGTGCTGGCCTGCCGGATTGACGAAAAACGAGGAAAGATGTTCTCGGGGGATACCAAGACGCATCAATTCCATCATGACTTCTTCGGCCTGTGTTTGTAGTTCGAAGCGGCCTGCAATAATCGTGGACATGGTTGACTCCTTTCAGCATGTTTTTTGTAAGAGCATGGTCAAACCCATTTAGTTCTTGCAATGCGTCTGAGACAAACCGCATGTAAATTTTTCTTCGCACACGGTAAAAATTGGCCGCACTGGCATGACCGCAGGCATCTTTCGACGCCATAGCAATGAAATTGTCCCGGCCCATTAATTGCATGCTTCACCGTCCCTAATCACACGGAAAGAAGCTGCAATGGCACATACATCTGATCGCGGCAGCGCCTTCCAGGCAGGGAATGCGCCGGCCGCCGTACTGACAAATGCACGTATCGTCGATGCCGGTGGCAGGCAGGCATCCATCGTTTCGCTCGACCAGGGCACACCCGGTACTTCCGACACGCTGGCTTGGGTGCAGGTTGCCGATGGCCCACAGATACAGGTACCTGTCAGCCTTCTTGAACTGCAGCAGGACGGCACGTATCGACTGCCCTTCACCTTTGATGCCGTGGGCACTGCGGACAATATGCAGCTCACCTTTCCCGTCATGGAAGAACAGCTCCACGTGGGCAAGCGCACCGTCGATACCGGTGCCGGCGTGCGTGTCCACAAGTCGGTATCGGAGCGCCAGCAGATCATCGATGAAGCGCTCTTCAACGATGAGCTGGCAGTGGAACGCATTCCCATGGACGAAATCATTTCGGGCTCCAGCCTGCCGGAGACCCGGTATGAGGGAAGTACCCTGATCGTCCCGGTGCTCGAAGAAGTGCTAGTCGTACAAAAGAAATTACGGCTGAAGGAAGAGGTAAGGATCACACGCCTCCGGCGTGAAACACATGCACCCCAGACCGTCACGTTGCGCACTGAACAGATCAATATCGAACGCTTCGATGACGACAAACCAGGGCAGGCATGAGTTATGCGTCATCCCCGACTCTCAAGCTGCAACCAGGCCCGGCTGTATTGCCGGACGACGATGTTTTATAGGAGATAGATCATGGATAACACAGTAGTCGGTGTATACGACAGCTACGCACAAGCGCAAAGCGCAATGAACGAATTGATCGCTTCCGGATTTTCACGGACCGATGTACAACTGAACCCAGACCAGGAAACTTCTGCGTCCAGCCGGACCACCACGGACAACACAAGTGATTCGGGCGGCATCGGCGGCTTCTTCCGTTCCCTGTTCGGCATGGACGACCAGGTCGGCGATCGCGATACGTATGCCGAAGCGGTGCGCCGCGGCAGCTGCGTATTGACCGTCAATGCAGACAACGATGAGCAGCGCGATCGTGCAGTCGATATCCTGAACCGTTATGACCCGGTGGACATCGACGAACGTGCCACCCACTGGCGTAGTAGCGGATGGACCGGTTACGACGCATCCGCTCCACGGTTGACCGACGATGAAATCACCCAGGACCGCAGCCGCTATAGCACTACAGGTACCACAGGCACCACCGGTACTATCGGCACCGCTGCCAGCACCGCGGCCAACCTTACCGATACGCGTCGTACAGAAGGCTCGCAGACGATTCCCGTCATTCAGGAAGAACTGGCCATTGGCAAGCGCCAGGTGCAGCGTGGCGGCGTGCGCGTCTACCAGCGTATTAAAGAAACACCGGTGAACGAATCGGTTCAATTACGCGAAGAGACCGTCCACGTCGAGCGTCACAAGGTCGATCAGCCAGCAAGCCCGGCCGATCTGGCTGCGTTCAAGGAAGGCGCCATCGAGCTGCGTGAAACCGATGAGGAAGCAGTGGTCGGCAAGTCGGCACGTGTCGTCGAGGAAGTCGTGGTCGGCAAGGACGTTACACAGCGTACCGAGCAGATCCAGGACACCGTGCGTCGTACCGATGTCGAGGTCGAGCAGCTCGGTGCAGGCACCACACGCACCGCTGGCATGACCGACGATTCGGACTTCCGCACCCACTGGCAGACCGCATATGGCCAGCAGGGCGGTCGTTATGAAGACTATGACGCTGCGTATCGTTATGGCTCATCGCTGTCGAGCCGCGATCGCTTCCAGGCTGACCGCTGGAACGAGGTTGAGCCGCAGGTGCGTTCCGAGTGGGAATCCAACAATCCCGGCAGCGCCTGGGACAAGGTAAAGGATGCAGTGCGTTACGGCGCGCAGCGGGTTACCAATAACCAGCAGCGCAATCACTAACCCCCATCAGGCTGCCATCGGCAGCAAGCGGTAAATCCTGCCGCGACCGGACTTGCATATCGTCCGGCCGCGGCAGTGTTCATTTGCGCGTCCTGCGCAGCATCGATCGCGGTCGATCGCATGCATCAGTCGTTTGGCGAGGCCGGACCGTCCAGCCTGCCTTCACTCGCCATCTGGCGAATGGTGCGGATGGTATCGATATCCGATTCCTGGTAGGCGGAGCGCCGGAATTCGTTGTAGAACGCATCCGCCGTATCGGCTTCCTCCGTCGCGCCATCGTCATATTCGAAGCGCACGTAAAACACATCGACCTGCGGTTCTTCGATTGTCATGGTCAGACTCGATGCCGGAATATCCTTCTGCTGCGGCACATGATAGCGAACCTGTTCCTGCGGCAAGAAAGTCACGCGATCATGCACCACCAGTTCGCCGTAATGCAACTCGCGGGAAATCGACAGCGTGGAACGATCGAGAATATTGCACTTATCCAGATACGGCACGAAGGCGAGCGGCTTTTCCGCGCGCAACACGAGACCGCGCCATAACTGGTCGCGGGTCAGGGAGTCGATAAGGGGATTGAGCGGATCATTGATTTCCACAAGATGGGTAAATTTCATTGGACAAAAGCAAAAACAAAACAAGGACTACCAGTGTAGCGCGATCGTTTGAATAAAACCGCATATCGATCGCGGCGGCCTGGTTGATGAAATGCAAATCGCGCCCGGATGGGCCACAATAGGCTTTCATTTCAAAGGAGGCTCCGATGCACAGTCCCAGCAAGGCCGGCATGGCATGCCGGAAATTCCTGACGCTACTTGCCGGCACGCTGGCATTTTCTGCATTGACCGCTTCTGCATATGCACAGCAACTCCCGCTGTTTGACGCCCATATGCATTACAACGTCGAAGCGCGTTCGGTGCTGTCGCCGCAGCAGGTCATCGACCTGTGGCGCAAGACCGGCATTCGCGCGGTGCTTGCCACCAGCCGGCCCAACGACGGCACGCTCGACCTGATTGCCCAGAAGGCGCCGGACATCACCATCATTCCCTTCCTGCGGCCTTACCGGGTGCAGCCTGACCGGCATGACTGGTTTTCCAACGCCGAGATCGATGCGTTCGTGGAAAAGGAACTGCAGCGCGGCATCTATCGCGGCATCGGCGAGTTCCATATTTTCGGCAAGGATGCCGATGCGCCGTTCATGGCAAAAATCGCACGGCTTGCGAAGGCACGCGACCTGTGGCTGCACGCGCATGCCGACGAAGACGCGGTGGAGCGCATCCTGCGCCACGCACCCGGCGTCAAGCTCATCTGGGCGCATACCGGCATGTCGACGCCGCTCGACAAGGTGGAGCAGATGTTCGCGCAGTATCCGAATATCGTCGGCGAACTGTCGTACCGCATGGACCTGGAGCAGGATGGCGCATTGAATCCGGGCTGGCGTGCCCTGATGCTCAAATATCCAAACCGTTTCGTCGTCGGCACCGATGCATGGATTACACCGCGATGGGGCCAGGTGGAGGAGCTGGCGGCCTTCTATCGGCGCATGCTTGGCGGCTTGCCGCGCGAGGTGGCGGAGCGCGTCGCATACCGCAACGGATTGTCGATGTTCGGCCTCGAGTAAGCACACCTGGCCTGTAAAACCGCATTGCAAAACACTGGGAATTCGATGCGGTCGATTTGACAACTTCAGGGCTGATGCGCGTCGTCCGCTGATACAATGACGCGCTCCTTTCCCCTCTGTTTCTATCGTCTGCCCCGCATGTCAAATCCCCCGCAGTCCGGCATGAATGCACCGCAACGCGAAGCCGTGAAGTACCTCGACGGACCATGCCTCGTGCTGGCCGGCGCGGGCTCCGGCAAGACGCGTGTCATCACCCAGAAAATTGCGCACCTGATCGAAGATTGCGGCTACGACGCGAAAAATATCGCCGCCGTCACGTTCACCAACAAGGCTGCGCTTGAAATGCAGGAGCGCATCGCCAAACTGCTCAAGCAACCGAAGGAAGCGAAGAACCTCACCGTCTGTACCTTTCACTCGCTCGGCGTGCAGATCCTGCGCCGTGAAGCGAAGGAACTCGGCTTGAAGGACCGCTTTTCCATCATGGACAGCGACGACTGCTTTTCCATCGTGCAGGATCTGGCGTGTACGACTGACAAGCAGGTGGTTCGCCGCATACAGAACGCAATGTCGCTGTGGAAGAACGGCCTGGTCGATCCCGAGGCCGCGCTCAAGCAGGCCGTCACCGAGGACGAGGCACAGGCCGCGCGCATCTATCGCAACTATGTCGCTACGCTGTCCGCTTACCAGGCCGTCGATTTCGATGACCTCATCCGGCTGCCGGTAGAACTGTTCCGTGCCAATGAGGCGGTGCGCGACAAGTGGCAGCGCAAGCTGCGCTACCTGCTCGTCGATGAATACCAGGACACGAATACCTGCCAGTACGAACTCGTCAAGCTGCTCGTCACCGGCATTGGCAAGAAGCCGCTGTTTACCGCGGTGGGCGACGACGACCAGGCCATCTATGCATGGCGCGGCGCAACCATCGAGAACCTGAAGCAGTTGCAGGTGGACTTTCCCGATCTGAAGGTCATCAAGCTGGAGCAGAACTATCGCTCCACCACCCGCATCCTGCAGGCGGCCAATGCCGTCATCTCGAACAACCCGAAATTGTTCGACAAGCAGCTCTGGTCGGAGCATGGCCTCGGCGATCCTGTGAAGGTGCTGGCGATGCAGGACGACGAGCAGGAAGCCGAGCAGGTGGCCATCATGATCTCCGCCCACAAGTTCGAGCGCCGCGCGAAGTTCTCCGATTACGCGGTGCTCTATCGCGGCAACCACCAGGCGCGCGTGATCGAACAGGCGCTGCGCAAGGAACGCATTCCGTACACCATCTCCGGCGGCCAGAGTTTCTTTGACCGCGCCGAGATCAAGGACATCGTCAGCTACCTGCGCCTGATCGCCAACGGCGACGACGATCCGGCCTTCATCCGTGCTGTCACCACGCCGCGCCGCGGTGTCGGCCAGTCGACACTCGAAGCGCTCGGTGCCTTCGCCGGTCAATGGCAATGCTCGCTGTTCGAAGCGGTGTTCAAGGGTGGCATTGAATCGAAGCTGGCTGACCGCCAGCTCCATCCGCTGCGCGAATTCTGCAATTTCATCAATGGCCTCGAAGCGCGTGCTTCCAAGCGCGGTGAAAATGCCGCCGCATTGCTCGACGAAATGATGAAGGAGATCAATTACGAAGGCTATCTGTACGATGCCTTCGACGACCGCCAGGCCCAGTCGAAATGGCAGAACGTGATCGACTTCACCACCTGGCTGAAGGAGAAGGGCACCGGCGGCAAGGACGGCAGCGCGGAAGAGAAAAGCCTGCTGGAACTGACCCAGATGGTTGCGCTGATGACCATGCTGGAAGGGCGCGACCAGGAGCCGGATGCGGTGCGCATGTCGACGCTGCACGCCTCGAAGGGCCTGGAATTTCCGCATGTGTTCCTGGTCGGCGTGGAAGAGGGCATCCTGCCGCACAAGGGCGATCCGGACGCACCGGCCGATACGATGGCTGCCCGCATCGAAGAAGAGCGCCGGCTGATGTATGTCGGCATCACCCGCGCGCAGCGCAGCCTGCACATCACCTGGTGCAAGAAGCGCAAGCGGGCGCGGGAAAGCGTCAATTGCGATATCTCGCGCTTCATCAAGGAAATGAAACTCGACGAAGGCAATGCGGTGCCGACCGAAGAGGAGGCGATCACGCCGCAAAACCGCCTGGCAAATCTGAAGGCCTTGCTGCAGAAACCGAAGGCCGCCTGAGGAATCAGCGCGATCTGTGCGGAGCGGGTTAACATGGCGAATCACAATCGCCACGAGACGCCGCCATGGCAACATTTCCAAGACCCGTGCCGCAGCAGGGACCGGCATCCTCCTCCAACTGGAGCGGGGAGCCGGCATGAATGCGGCGGCGCCCTTCGCATCGAAGTTCGCGCGCATCGCGCTGGAGAACATCGTCCGGGAATATCCGAACAAGCCCGACCATGTCCTGAACGATGCATCGGATGTCCGCTCGCCGCGCGCGCTGCATCCGGTCTTCTACGGCAGCTACGACTGGCATTCTTCGGTGCATATGCACTGGCTGCTGATGCGTGTGCTGCGTGCCTATCCCGCTGTGGAAGAGGCGCCGGCAATCCGGGCCGCGTTCGACGCGCATTTCACGCCGGCCAATGTGGCGGCCGAACTGGCTTACCTGCGGCAGCCTTCCCGGCACACCTTCGAGCGCACCTATGGCTGGGCGTGGCTGCTGAAGCTGCAGGCGGAGCTGATCGGACTGGCGGCCGGCGACAGCAGTGCAAGGACATGGCGCGGCACGCTGCAGCCATTGGCCGATGCGTTCGTCGAGCGTTACCTGCACTTCCTGCCATTGGCGACCTATCCCATCCGCGCCGGCACCCATGCCAACAGCGCTTTCGGTCTGATGTTCGCGCTCGACTATGCCGAGGCGACGCAGCATATCGCGCTGCGCAAGCTGATTGCGGCGAAGGCGCATGCCTGGTTTGGCCGGGACAGGCATTATCCCGCCGCATACGAGCCGGGCGCCGACGACTTTCTCTCCGGCGGATTGATGGAGGCGGCTTTGATGCTGCGCGTAGTGGATGGATGCAGCTATGCCGACTGGTGGCAGGTGTTCTGTCCGCCGACGCAGGACCTGCATGCCTGGCTGATGCCGGTCGTGGTCAGCGACCGCACCGATGCCAAGCTTTCCCACCTTGATGGCCTGAACCTGTCGCGCGCATGGTGCTGGAAGATGCTGGAGCCGGCATTGCCGGCGCATCTGCGCGAGCCGGTCGCCCGGGCGGTCGATGCGCATCTGGCAGCGTCATTGCCTCATGCGACGAGCGGCGACTATGTCGGCACGCACTGGCTGGCGAGCTTCGCCATGCTTGCGCTCGACGGCCGATAAAGTCCGGGTGCGCCTTCGCCGTCAACGAAGCAGCGTGACGTCCTTCAGCGGTTTCAGTACGCTCGACGGCGTCATGCCGAACGTCTGCCGGAAGAGGCGGCTGAAGTGGGCTGCGTCCGCGAAGGCGCCGTGCATCGCCGCGTCGGTCAGGCTGCCGTCGGGACGGAAGCCGATGATGGCTGACCTGATCTGCGTCCAGATGCGGTAATCGCGGAAGCTGATGCCCATCTCCTCGCGAAACAGATGATTGAACCGCGATGCCGACAGGTGCGCGATGGAAGCCGCGTCGTCGCGGGCAAGCGGCTCGTCGCGCAGCATGCGCAGGGATAGCAGGCTGCGCTCGACCCGTGCATCGAGCGGAGGTGCATTGTCCGAGTCGACGCAGCGCAGCAGCGATGACAGGTCGAAGGCGTCGAGCCGGCTTTCATAGTGACTGCGCGACACCGGCTGCATCGCCAGGTCGAAAATCACCGGCCCATCGCGCGAGATTTGGGCGCGCAGGCTGCGCGCCTCCCTGGAATCCGGTTCAAGGTACATCAGCGCCACCCGTTCGCCGCGCGGATCAAATACATGTTCCACGCCAGTATCGATCAGCGCGCTATGGCAGGTTTCGATGCGTCCGTCCGGCAGGTGGATCGCAAAGCGCCCGGACAGGCCGATCAGCAGCACCGGCGATGCATGCCGGTGCCAGCCGCCGGCCGGCAGTTCGCCGATATACAGCGACCGGTCCAAGCCGGCCTTGAGGGTATTGGCTTTGCGCATAGCTCAAACGTACAAGTTTTCACCGAAAAATTTTGATAGCCTCGCAAGTCGTCGTCATTTGAACCGCAGACCTGGAGGAAAACGCATTGAAACGTATTGCCCTGGCCACCACCGTGCTGGCGCTTGCCGTGATTGCAGCAGCATACTACCGCCTTCCGCATCTTTTCAAGGAACCGCTGGCGGCGCTGAACCGCATATCCGCCGGCCTGTCCGAAAAAGTCATTCGCGTCGGCACCCACGACGTCCACTACCTCGAGGGCGGAAGAGGCGAGACAGTCGTCCTGTTGCACGGCATCTTCGCCGAGAAGGACCATTGGGTCGACTTCGCGCGGCCGCTGACCGACCGCTACAGGGTCGTGGCGCCCGACCTTCCGGGTTTCGGTGAAAGCGGCCGGCTCGACAACGAGGACTACGACTACGCCACCCAGGTCGAACGGCTGAAGCAGCTGCTCGATCGGCTCGACATTGCACGCGCCCATCTGGCCGGTAATTCGATGGGCGGCACCATTGCCGCGTTGTTTGCCATCCGCTATCCGGAGCGTGTGACGAGCGTGGCGTTCATCGGCGCACCGCATGGCATCCGCTCGCCGACGCCGAGCGACATGGATCGCCTGATCGATGCCGGCGGTGCACCGCTGGTGGTCCGGAACGAAGCGGAGTTCGAACGCATGCTGTCGCTCGTGTTCGTGCAGCGTCCCTTCCTGCCGTATCCCATCCTGCATGATGCGCAAGCAGGTGCTGTGCAAAACGCCCAATCCAATCTGCGCATCTGGCATAGGCAATTGAAGGACCGGTACCTGCTGGAGGACCGGATCGGCGAACTGCGTACGCGTAGCCTCCTGCTGTGGGGGCAGGGCGATCGCATCTTCGACGTCTCTGCCGTGGACACCGTGCGCTCCCGGTTGAAGAATGGTCAAGTGAATGTCATGCCGGAAGTCGGTCACTTGCCGATGATGGAAGCGCCGAAGGAAACGTCGCGGCTGTACGCGGCATTCCTCTCGCAATAACCCCTTGTTATCGCCTCTTGTCGTAGCGCCGCGGAATGCCGGCGCCAGGCAGGAGTGATGCGGAACGGGCGATATACTTGCACCCATATCGTACCCATGCGGCAATGCGCCGGATGGTCGTTCTTGAGGGAGATACGCATGCCAAGCTTGCTGATCGTTGGTGCCACGGGGCTGGTCGGGCAATCCGTGCTGGAGCTGGCGAAGTCCGACCCGCGCATTCACAGCATCGTTGCACCGACACGGCGCGCCTTGCCCGGGCATGCGAAGCTGCAGAACCCGATCGTCGACTTTGACAGGCTGCCGCATGATGCAACATGGTGGCGGGTCGATGCGGCGATCTGCACGCTCGGCACCACCATGCGCGATGCTGGTTCCAGGGACGCGTTTCGCAAAGTTGATTTCGATTACCCGGTTGCGGTGGCAAACCATGTGCGCCGGCACGGCGCGACGACATTCGCCCTCAACTCCGCCATGGGTGCCAATGCGGGCTCACGCATTTTTTACAACCGCGTAAAGGGTGAAGTCGAGCAAGCCTTGATTGCCCTGGCCTTTTCATCCCTCACCATTGTCCGTCCCGGGTTGATTAGGGGAAAGCGTCCCACAGTGCGGCCTGCGGAATTGATCGGCATGAAGGCCTTGCTGGCCATTGAGCCGCTGCTGCCCAGGCGATATCGGGTAGTGCCAGCAGAGCGTATTGCGAAGTCGCTGATTGATGCGGTTTGCAAAGCCATGCCTGGCGTCAACATGATCGAGTCTGAAGGAATATGAATACGATTTGCAGAGGTGGAACGATACATCGTGTTACAGCTGAAACAGGAACCATCACGCAAAACTTTTTGTCTTTTGGATAACGCATGACCGGCTACTGCGTTGCTTTGCAAGCAAGCCGGTTTGCATTTATTCATTCAACAAGGAGTACTTATGATTCAGCCACGTAAAATTTTGCTCGCTTCCGCAGTTATGGTTTTCGCCCAGCTCGCCCATGCACAGTCGTCCACATCGACAGACGCAGCAACGACGTCAGGCGCATCGAGCAGTGGCATGTCATCCGCCGGTGCGGCAAGCACCTCAACACCAACCACCACGACGCCATCCAGCGCATCGACGTCGTCCTCGGGCACGGCCGCTGCACCGGACACGACCACGTCCGGCAGCAGTGCAGGCAGTACCAGCCCATCATCGCCCATGAGCGGTGCCGGCAGCCTTCCAAGCGCGACAGGCACTAGTGGCACAACGGGCACCATAGGTACTACAGGAACTACTGGAACGACAGGTGCTGCCGGGTCGACAGCGACCACCCCGTCAACAACGACCGGCACGACGGCAACCACCAGCCCTTCGTCGACTTCCGCCGATCCCTACGTTCAGCGACGCGAGGCAAAACGCGAGGCCAAGCAGGAATACAAGCAGGACAAGAAGGCCGCAAAGCAGGAATACAAGCAGGACAAAAAGGCCGCGAAACAGGAATATAAGGATGATAAAAAAGCGGCCAACGCTGCGTTGAAAGATGCGCGCCGGGAAGAAGCCGGCACATCGGGACGCTAATTGCCAGTTCTAGGATGATGGTGAGCGGGGTTGCTTCCACAAGCGCCCCTAACGAAAAAATCCGCCTGCACCAGCAGGCGGATTTTTTTCGTCCATGGTGGATTTTTGCCACGATAAAAACAGGAACAGATTGCCGTTTGCCGGCGCATGAAGCCATATTTACCCGAAAACAGATCCGCGAAACAGTTCTGTACAATTTTTTCCGTTCAAGGTTGATCCAGTAACTTCCTTGTCATTTGGCTGTCAATACAACGAGACTGAAAAAGACCGGCCAAACCGGCTACGGACAGCACGTCAGACATCAATAGAACGCAACGGATGCGACGCCTGAAAATGCATCTAGACATTGTGGCTCGGCACCTGCATGAATTCCCAATACGCCATTCCTCTTGAACATTTCGCGCTCCTGTTCAACGGCTCGCCAAGCTCCTTCCTTATATTGCTTCCCGACGAAGCATTGCCGATCGTTGGGGGGACAGACGATTATCTGAGGGACACGCTGAAACTGCGCGCACTGGAGGAATGAACGTTTTTTGGTCTGCCCGCGATACATGCGGGCAGGTGTCGGGTCGGGTTTTATTCAACGCAAGACGGCGATTACGCCGCCGGTGCCTCAAGAACAGGCGCACCGGCGGGCCGGGTGGCTTCCGGCGTTGCCACACCGGACGGCACGGCCAAAGACGCCATGGCCTGGGCTATCGACGTCATCGAGCCGCTGCCGAGACCGGCATCCTGCATGATGGCGTCGATGACCGGTTTGGCGATCTGGTAGTTCAAGGCTGAATTCACAACCTGTTCGGGCAGGGTCGCTCCGGCATGTACACCGGACGAAATGCTGTTTCCGCCGCCTGGTCCGCTTGGCATGCCATTGACTTGGAACAGCTTGATGGAATCGATTTTTTCCATCGGTTTCACCGCTTTTTCCAGAATCTCGGGCAGCATGCGAATCATTTCCAGCCGGATGTTCAACAGCACCTGTTCCGCCGACAAGCGGTTCAACGCTTCATTGATCGCCGCTTTGCCTGCTGCTTCTGCCAGCGCGGCGTCCTTGCGTGCCTCGGCTTCCAGGCGGATTGCTTCCGCCTTGTCCTGTGCGGCATCCTTCTCCGCCGCAGCGGAAACCTTGATGCCGATGGCTTGTTGCTGCGCTTCCTTGTCGGCATCGATCAGCTGAATGTGCTTCTCACGCTCGGCTACCGCGATCTCGCGCGCTGTCTTCACTAATTCTTCCGCCTTGACTGACTCCGCCAGGGCGAGGTTCGCCGCCGCATCGGCTTCGGATTGCTCGCGGGATTTGGTGGCGATGGCGATCTGCGTATCCTGGTTGGCGATCTCGATCTGCTTGCGCTGTTCGGCAGTCTTCACTTGTGTCTGACGGTCCGCTTCGATCTGCTTGGACTGCAGCACGAGGTTCTTTTCGATGTCCGCTTCCTTGACCGAACGTTCGGCGACGATCCGCTTTTCATTCACCGCACGCTCTGCTTCGATGCGCGCTTCGTCCGCCTCGCGGTTGCGTTCCGCTTCGGTCTTCGCAATCAATGCCGTTTGCTCCGCCTTGGTGTTGGCAATCTCGCGCTGCTGCGATAAGGTGGCGAATTCCTCATCCTTCTGGATCTCCAGTTTTCTGCGGGTCGCCTCCAGGTTTTTCGAGCGCACCTGCACCTCGGTATCCTGTTCAATGTCGTTGCGCTGCTTGCGGCGTGCCTGGGTTTCTTCAGTCAGTCGCGTAAGCCCCTCGGCATCGAACGCATTGTCCGGGTTGAAGAAGCGCTTGTCGGTTTGATCGAGACTCGTCAGTGATACCGATTCGAGTTCGAGGCCGTTCTTTTCCAGGTCTTCGGCTACCGCATTCTGCACGGCCTGCACGAAGTCGCGGCGCTTGTCCTGCAACTCCTGCATCGTCATGGTTGCCGCGGTGGCACGCAGCGAGTCGACGAACTTGTCCTCGACCAGTTGCTTCAATGCCGCCGGATCCAGTGTGCGCTGACCGAGTGTTTGTGCGGCGGTGCTGACGGCATCCGCCGACTGCTTCACCCGCACGAAGAAACCGGCGATCACATCAACCCGCATCCTGTCTTTTGTGATCAGACTGTCCTCTTCGGAACGCTGCACTTCCAGTTTCAGCGTATTCATGTTGACGAGGATGATTTCATGGAAGACCGGAAGCACTACTGCGCCGCCGTCCATGATGACTTTCTGGCCGCCCAGGCCGGTCCGCACATACGCGGTTTCCTTTGTAGCGCGCTTGTAAAGGCGCGCGAAGATCAGTCCGATGGCAATCAATGCCACAAGGGCGATGCCGCTCAGCACGCCGATTTCAATCAATTTTTCCATTTTTGTTCTCTCCCAGTTCAAACGCGATTAGTTGTTATGCGGCCAGCGATGCAGGGTTCGCTACATCAGCGCGGGGTGCGGATTTCGGATACCCCGGTAGAATGCCCCGGCCTTTTTGACGATCAGGACCTCCGTCCCCTGGACGAACTCTTCGTCGGGAAAGTCCGGCTCCACCATCAGATAGTGTGCATTGCCATGCTGGTCGCGGATGCGAACCTCTGCTGCCATTCCTTGTCGCGCGGTGCCTGTGACTACTACACCGGCACGCCCGATCAGGCTTGATGCCTGCACGGCCGTGGTCTCGTCCTTGGGGATGATGCGCGCGAGAAGCCCGCCGAACGCACGCACCGTGCTGATGCCGATGAAAACGGCCGGCACGGCCGCGATCCAGGCGGGCAGATAGGTTGCCGTCACTCCATGGACGAATATCTGGATCACATAGCCGCTCAGCGAAAAGCCGAACAGGAACAGGATCAGCAGGACCAGTAAAGGCACTTTGCCCACATGCAGCCAGCCCAATGCGCCTTCGATGCCGTCAGGGGATTGCGCAACAAAGTTATCGAGGAACTGCGAAGGGCTGATCGCGGTGAAAATGCCTATTCCTTCGATGATGGCGAGGCCAATCATCACGCATGCGGCGACGCTGAAGGGAAGCGTTTCGGCAGCGAGAAACAGCGTCATGCCTTGCCCGCCGTATCGGCCCTGAGCTGTGCCAGCCGCTCTTCGATGCGCTTGTTCTGAACCAGATCGTCCAGTTCTTTCAGCTTCGACGCCTGTTCGACAGACAATTTGTGCATGCCGGTGGATATGCCGGTATGCCGTTCAAAAATCTTGCCGAACGCTGCGCTGGCGTCGTCGACTTTGTGCAGCGATGAATTGGTTGCCGTTGACACCCCGGTTGCACTTGCGGCACGCGCACGGCTGGCACGGAAACTTGATAGCTGCTCCTCCATCTCGCGCTTCTTGCTCATTAGCGCATCGACGTAACCGGAAAGCTCCTTTTCCTGTTTGCCGAGATCCTGCAATGTTCCTTCCACGACCGGCATCTGGGATTCGGTATCGAGCTGCTTGGCCACGGCCACGCGTGCCAGATCTTCGCGCTTCAGATTGATTGCTTCTTCGGCACTGCTAGTCAGTTCGAGATGACGGCGATTAAGCTCCGCATGATGCCGCTGCGCGAGATGGCGGTTCGCCGCAACGATACCCAGTTCCTGGCGCACTTCGTCAATGACCGATTCCACTTTCCGGATTGCCTGTTCCATCATTGCTTCCGGTGCCTGGTCCTCCACCTTATCAAGCAACGCATGCACGCTTCCGACAACGATCTGCGATACCCGGTTACGTAACGAATCAGCCATTGTTTTCTCCTGTCTGGGTTAGATTGATCAACTTTGCCAAATCAACCGTGCGCTGGCTATGCCGGCGCACGACGTCTGGATCGATTGCCGCCGCCGATGGCGTCACCGCCTGGCGCAACAGCGCTTCCGTCATCGCGAAAGCCCGTCGCACCAGTTGCTCCTCAATCTGTGCCGCCTCTGCTTTGGCTGTCGCTTTCGACGAAACCAGGGCAGCAGCCATGACGGTGATCTGTTCGATCAGGAGCGTTAGCACTTCCGAATGCGCCATCTCGTCCCGCTCAATCGCATACAGGTTTTCGCGCAATGATTGCGTCAGTCGCTGGAACCAGGAAAGAGCAATAACGAAATCAGACGCGCCTTCGTGCTGAGCCCGCAATTCCTTCAAGGCTTCACGCAACTTGTCGCTGTTGGTCTTCGCTCCGTCATACTGCAGGGAAACGAACCACTGATACAGTTCATCTTCGATGCGCCCGGATAGCGGCACCATGGATCCGGAAACATTAGTCATCACGCGCCTTGATATTTGTATTCAATTGAATGCAAGTGTATTCAAGATTGTCGTGAAGTCAAGCAAGAATTGCATTGAGGAACAATCAGGATGGTTGCCTACTTCTCGGGTAGTTGGCAAGAACATCATTCCATTGGCTTTTCCCGTTCCGATATCGCACCGCTGGCGACGGAGTTTTAAAAAGAAGAACGCCCATAACATTGGGCTTTGCGGCATTGCCTATCATCGACATGCAGAAATGCATGGCGGCATTGCACCATGCCGGAAACGACCTTGCAGCCGAAGACAATATCGCGGCATTGCTCGCGTTGTGGCGACTGAGGGCATAGCCGGTGATCCACGTCCGGCACATTTCACGAGATACCGCTTCAAATTTCCGGCCGGGCCGATCAGTAGTGGAGTGTCAATCGCGGTTCGAGCCTGTGCCGACTGAACATGTTATGGAAAAGTATGTGCCGGACGCCTTTGTGCGAAGCGGACTCGAACGCTGGCGAAGAGTACTCAGCATCAACACGATAGTGATCTGCGGTGTAACGACCAACAAGTTGGTTGAATCGACGGCGCGCTCAGCAGGCAATCTCGGCTTTAAGACCGTCATTGCTGCCGATGGTGGATGGGTGTTTGATAAAGTCGATTTTGATGGCGGACTGCGCTCCGCTCAGGATATGCATGCAATGTCGCTGGCAAATCTGCATGGCGAGTACGGCACCGTACTTCATAAGGAGGCCATCCTGTCCGCATGTGCCTCGCGCTGATGGTCGACGCTGTTTCCGCTAAGCGTCCAGACGCTATTCACTCGCCTTCCTGTTTCCAAGCTGCTTCTCGAAGGCGACATCCAGCTTGCTGATCCGGGCCGGTTTTTGCGGACCGGTTTGATTGGCGAACTGGACGAACTCTTCCAGCGTCAGGTCGTCACTGATTTTCTCCGGGGAACCACCCGGCACTGCACGCAACATATAGAAGAAGCCGCTGGCGGTGATGCCAAGCGAGTATCGGTGGTGCGGATCGCGTGTATTCAAACGGGCGACAGCGGCGCTGGCTTTGGTCGATCTCATCGTATTCTCTGACGTCAACGTAACGGTAACGGGCTCTGCGGAAAGGCCCAGGTGATTCATCATAGTGCAGCCGGTTGCGTTTCGCGAGAAGCCGGTGCGGAAGCTTTGCCTGCGGAAATACCGCAATCCCGCTGCCGTCTGATTTTTGCCTTGGCTTGCGTCCGATCAGTGCCCGCACTGAATCTCTTTTCCATGCCCGTGTCGAACTTCACACCATCCGTAACGAGGAGGAGATATGTACCAGCCAAGTGCGTCCCCGACATGCATTGCATCTCTCCTTCCGGCGCGGTGGAAAGCACGTTGTGCCTTGTTGATTTTCGCGGTAGTTCCTGCCCTCTGCGCGGCACGCGAGCCGAGCGTGACGGAGTGCGTCGAAGGCAGCGATTTCATCAGGAATGCAGCGCTGGCACGTGATAGCGGCGTGACGGAAGATAGCTTCCTTGCCAGGATTCACGAGGACATCGCGGTCATCAAGGCCTTGCCGCCGAAACTGCGCTGGTTCGTCCAAGATGAGGAAGATGCCGAGCTGCTGATCTCCGCGGCAACCGATGTGTTCCGCAAACCGAAGGATGCGAACACGCACCAGCGGGATTTCCTCAGCGCCTGCCTGCCGAGGGCGAGCTCGAAATCGCATTACCTGTTGTAGGGCGCATCGTCCGGACCGGCAATGCCGATCTCCACGGCTGCCGCGCCCTTGCCGCGCCTTTACCGTATACTCCCGTGCTCGCCTTCAGCCGCCAATCAACGGAGAGCCTGCCATGTCTACCGAAGACCGCATCATCGACATCGAAATCAAGGTCGCCCGCCAGGAAGACATGGTCGATGCCTTGAACCAGATGGTCTATCAACAGCAAAAGAAAATCGACGAACTTGAAGCGCTGTGCAGTGCATTGGCAAGACATGTCAAGGACATGCGGCAGGCGGATGCCGAGCGCAATCCGGCCAATGAGAGGCCGCCGCATTACTAAGAGCATCTAACAAAATGAGCGAAGCGCCAGCTTCGCGCTCTCCGGCAAGGCGCGTCGACGCAGGCAGTACTGACGTACGACAAGGAGACGCAACGCCGTTGGAGGCATTTTGTTAGACGCTCTAAGAAGTTTGCGGGCACCTTCCCGGATTTTTCTTTCGGTGATGTGATCGAACTGCCTGCCGAACCAATTTTGGAAAGAACATGAATCAGCCAGACAAGCAACCCGGCCTCCTGCGCGCGAAACTCAACCAGGAAACGTCGCAGATCGCATGGAAGGAGCTGCAGCGCTACTACGCGGCCGGCATGGTGATCGCCGTCAGCGACGATCTCGACCTCGTGGACGTGGCCGCCTCGGTGGCCAATGACGACACGGCGGCGATATCGAAATGGATGTCGGAAGCCCGCGTGTCCAAAGTGTCGGACGTGCAGGCCACAGCATGGCTCGACGCCGATGCAGCTCTATGGGCGGTGGTCGTGAAGCCCTGGATACTGGTGCAGATGCGCGCGTCCTGACTTTTACACCAGCCTGTCAGGCTCTCAGCCGGTTATGAATTGCCGTTGCGGCGATCGCCGCATGCCCCATCGCAACCGTGATCTGGTTCAATCCCTTGACGATATCCCCCGCGGCATACAGGTTGTCGACCGTGGTCTGCTGATGATTGTTGACGATCAGTTCGCCATTCGGCGTGCATTCCGCGCCGAGATCCCGGACGATGCCGGAGTTCACCCGGGTGCCGAGCGCCGCATACACCACATCGAATTCCTGCGGCGCAGCGTCGTGCAGCGACACCGTCATTTTCCCGTTATCGAACGATAGCCCTGTGACCGGGTTGCTCTCCGCGCGGACCCGGCCTGCGTCGAGCTGAGCGTGCTCGTCCGCCGACAACACAATCGGATCGGTAGTCGAGAACAAGGTGACATCAGTGGCGTAGTGCCGCACGAACAGCGCTTCTCCCAGGCCGCCATTGCCTTTCCCGATCACGGCCACTTTTTTCCCTATCGATTCGAAACCGTCGCAAATCGGGCAATAGCGCAAGGCTCCCTCGGCAACCGCCTCGCCGATATCCGGAAAGTCCGGCGCGACGTCGACCACGCCTGTGGCGACGAGCACGGTGCGGGAACGGTATTCCTGGTTGCCGGTCGACGTGATGAAAAAACCATCGTCGCTTTTCGAGATGCGCTCCACCTTGCCCGTCACTGACGTCGCGCCATAGTGTTGAGCCTGTTCACGCAGTCGTTGCAGGATATCGCCGCCGTGTATGCCGTGGATGAAGCCCGGATAGTTGTGCGAAGTAGGAATCCATAACAAGCGGCTGGAAGCGGCATCGATCAGTTTGAATCGCCGGCGGAAACGCGCGAGATAGGTTGCCGCGGTGAGCCCTGCGGCACCACCGCCCACGATCACGCAATCCAGCAATTGTTCGTCATTGTGTGACACAGCTTTTCCTTCCGCATCCATCGTGTTTATCGCCTGTACCGCTCTTTCGACAAGGTTGGCGCCTTGTCATCATCACCGGATTCATTGTCTATTTCCCCGACGATTTCCACATAGTCGGGATCGGCAGCGGTGTTGATGTCGAGCGCGGGGTCGGCGCGTTCGTCCAGCCCCGGTCCCTTCACCACATCATCCCCGGTATCGGTGATGACACTGGGCGCACGGTCGCGGGCACGCGGGCCGTTGCCTACATGGGACTTGCGGGGTGCGGGCGTATTCGAATGTTCATTGGGCGTCATGTCGACTCCTTGCGTGATGAATCAACAATTGGAGCAAGCCGCCTTCGATATAGTTTCGATAAGCCGACATTATTCAAGCATATGGATGCACAGCAAGTTCTTGCTCCGCCGTAAAATGGACACCGCGCATTTCAGCGAACGTTCCTGTTGGCACGGGAGGTCATGCGTATTGAAATAACATGCTGATCAATTTCCCATGAGCGTCAAAACCCGCCGCATTGCCCACCTGGATATGGATGCTTTTTATGCATCGGTGGAATTGCTGCGCTATCCCGATTTGCGCGGGCAGCCGGTGGTGATCGGCGGGCGCTCCGAGCATCATCCGACGGCCCGGCCGGACGGCAGCCGTTCGTATTCGATACTGCGCAACTACACCGGCCGCGGCGTCATCACCACGTCGACCTACGAAGCGCGGGCGCTCGGCGTGTTTTCCGGCATGGGCATCATGAAAGCGGCGCAGCTCGCGCCGGATGCGATTCTGCTGCCGACCGATTTCGACAGCTATCGCCGCTATTCGCGCTTGTTCAAAAGCGCGGTCGCATCCATCGCACCGCGCATCGAAGATCGCGGCATCGATGAAATCTATATCGACCTCAGCGATCATGATGGCGATATGCGCGCGCTGGTGCTGCGCATCAAGGAGGCGGTGCGCGACGCCACCGGCCTGCGCTGCTCGGTCGGCGTGGCGCCGAACAAGCTGCTTGCGAAAATCTGTTCCGATCTGGAAAAACCGGACGGCCTGACCATGCTCGAGCATGCGGACATACCGCGCCTAATCTGGCCGCTGCCGGTTCGAAAAATCAATGGCATCGGTCCGAAAGCGGCGGAGAAGCTCGCCACGCTCGGCATCCATGCCATCAAGGACCTGGCCGAGGCGGAACCGGCGCTGTTGCAGGCCAATTTCGGCCGCAGCTATGCGGAGTGGCTGCATAACGCGTCGCATGGCATCGACAACCGCCAGGTGGTCACCAACCCGGAGCCGAAATCGATCAGCCGCGAAACCACCTTCGAGCGCGACCTCCATGCCCGCCGCGACCGCGATACGTTGTCCGCCATCTTCACCGACTTGTGCACCCGTGTCGCCGGCGATCTGCAACGCAAGGGTTATCTGTGCCAGACGATCGGCATCAAGCTGCGCTATGACGATTTCCGCACCGTGACGCGCGACCTCACGGTTCCGCACGCGACCGCCGATGCGAAGCTGATTCGCAAGGCGGCCGGCGAATGCCTGCGGCGTGTGCCGCTGGACCGCAAGCTGCGCCTGCTTGGTGTGCGCGCGAGTGCCTTGTCGAAGCCGGGCGATGCGACTGGCGAACCGCATCTGTCGCAAGGTGAACTTGTCTTCACTGCATAAAAAATGTCCGCCGGTGGTGTCTCAATCCGCAGGCATTGTCAATCAGCGTCGATGCGACATGATGCGTAATCGCGACTGACGCTGCGTCGGCCCGCGTGTAGAATGGCCCCTCTCTTCAGCTTGCCATCTCATCCTGCCATGTGGTTCAAGAATCTCCAGATCTACCGCCTCACCGCTCCATGGACCATGACGTCCGAACAACTCGAAGCCAGCCTCGCGGCGCAAACGTTTTCCGCGGGCACGAGCGTCGAGATGCAAACACAGGGTTGGACCTCGCCGCGTGAAAACGGCATGCTCGTGCATGCGGTGAACCGTCAATTGCTGCTCGAGCTGGCCACGGAAAAAAAGCTGCTGCCGGCGACGGTCGTCAACCAGGTCAGCAAGGCCCGCGCGGCCGAACTGGAAGAGCAGCAGGGGTTCAAGCCGGGCAAAAAGCAGATGAAGGAAATCAAGGAGCAGGTGACCGATGAACTGTTGCCTCGGGCATTCAGCATCCGCCGCAGCACCCGCGTCTGGATCGACCCGGTCAACGGCTGGCTGGTGGTCGATGCCGCCAGCCCGGCAAAGGCCGACGAGGTATTCAAACTGCTGCTGAAATCGCTGGAGCAGTTGCCGTTTGCATCGCTGCGCACCGAACGTTTGCCGCTGTCGGCGATGACCGACTGGCTGGCCGCCGACGAAGCGCCGGGTGGTTTCACCGTCGACCAGGATACCGAACTGCGTGCCACCGGCGAAGGCAAGGCAACGGTGCGCTATGTGCGCCATACGCTGGAGGCGGACGATGTCCGCCGCCATATCGCCGGCGGCAAGCAATGCACGCGGCTGGCGATGACCTGGAGCGATCGGGTTTCTTTCGTACTCACCGAATCGCTGGCGATCAAGCGCGTGGCGCCGCTCGACGTGCTGAAGGAAAACACCGATTCCATGGCGCGCGACGACAATGAACGCTTCGATAACGACTTTATGCTGATGACCGGCGAGCTGGCAAAAATGATCGCCGATCTCGTGCAGGCGTTGGGCGGCGAGGAGCAGCAGAAGAAAGCCGCCTGATCGACGAACGACGAAGCCAGCACAAACGAAAAGACGAACCATGCGGTTCGTCTTTTTATTTTGGCGAAGCAGTTATGAGAATGGACTGCCCTGAAAAGACAAATGCCCGCTTGCGCGGGCATTTGATGATCTGGCGGAGTGGACGGGACTCGAACCCGCGACCCCCGGCGTGACAGGCCGGTATTCTAACCGACTGAACTACCACTCCTGAAGCTTGCTGCATCTGTCCAACCGAATTGCGGGGAGAACAGCCGACGTTTGTCACCACGTCTGAAGGGCACGAAGTCTACAGCATCTTCAATGAGTTGGCTAGGGGGAAGTTGATTCCTTCTTGAAATGCCATGCACGATCATGGTGCGAACCAGTTGTATTGGCAAGACTCCAATGCTTATCTTTCAACCAGGCATCGGGCAAGGCAGCTATGCAAAACACCCCATGGAATCACGTCGCGGCGCGCGCCGCGTTTGAACAACTTGACCGTATGCGTCAATGGCGCGGCGCCTTGTTCGACGCGGCAGGATTTGCGCCAGTCGAGTCGGAATACCGTGTCGTGCATGAGGAACCGGGCCTGCGATTGCGTCGCTACGGCGATGAACACACCGAGGGTCCGGCAATGCTGATCGTTCCGGCGCCGATCAAGCGTCCGTATATCTGGGACTTGAAACCTTCCGTCAGCGTGGTCCGGCAGTGCCTGGAGCAGGGCATGCGTGTCTACCTCGCTGAGTGGGCTGCCATCGGCGACGATGAGGAGGGTTTCGGCCTTTGCGACTATGGCAACCGATTGCTGCTGGCGTGCACCGAGCGGATCGAAGCGGATTGCGGCGAAACCGCCTCCGTCATTGCCGGCCATTCGCTCGGCGGAATCCTTGCTGGCGCATTCTGTTGCCTGCACCCGCAGCGGGCGAGGGCGCTGGTCCTGCTGGAAGCACCGATGCACTTCGACGCTGCCACCGATCGGATGACGTCGGCGGTGCACGCCGCACCCGACGCACGCGCGATCGCCGCCGCCTTCGGCACGGTGCCGGGATCGTTCCTGAACGCGGCCAGTGTATCGGCCGCCCCGGATGAATTCCGCTGGGAGCCTTACCGGGATTTTTCGATGTCCATTGCTGACCGGGATGCGTTTGCCACGCACATGCGGGTGCTGCGCTGGACCCATGATGAATTTGCACTGCCCGGGCGATTGTTTGCCGACGTGGTGGAATGGCTGTATCGGGATGACAGGCTGATGCGCGGCACTCTGGACATGGAGGGACAACGCATCGGACCGGGACAGCTGCGGACGCCGCTGTTGAGCGTCTATGATCCGCGCAGCGCGGTCGTGCCGCCGCAATCGGTCATTGCATTCCATGAGGCGGCCGCAGGGAAACCGAAAAAGCTGCTGCAGTATGAAGGCGATGTTGGCGTCGCGCTCCAGCATGTCGGTGTGCTGGTGGGACGGAATGCCCATGCGGTGATCTGGCCGGCGGTCTTCGAATGGCTCTTCGAACTGGCGATACTGCCCCGGTCCCGGCCGGTAAGCTGACCGGACCAACGGCAGCCGCCACGGAACCTGCGGCCTTGGATACAATCCACCGGTCTCCTTCAATGCCTGCCAACCGTCATGAACGATTCCGATTTGCCGCTGTTTCCTCCTATCGAACCGTACCGCAGCGGCGTGCTGCCGGTGGACGAACTGCATACCCTGTATTGGGAAGAATGCGGCAATCCGCACGGCGAGCCGGTGCTGTTCCTGCATGGCGGACCGGGCGGCGGCTGCACACCCAAGCAACGCCGGTTCTTCGACCCGGCGCATTACCGCATCGTGCTGTTCGACCAGCGCGGCGCCGGCCGTTCGACCCCGCTCGGCGAGTACCGCAACAACACCACGCAACTGCTGGTCAGCGATATCGAACGCCTGCGCGACATGCTCGGCATCGACCACTGGCTCGTGTTCGGCGGTTCATGGGGATCGACGCTGGCGCTGGCCTATGGTCAGGCGCACCCGGAACGCTGCCTGGGCTTCATCCTGCGCGGCATCTTCCTGTGCACCCAGGCTGAAATCGATTGGTTCATCAACGGCATCCGATGGTTTTTTCCGGAGGTGCACGAAGAATTTGCCGGACCGATACCCGAAGCGGAGCGCGGCGACCTGTTGCAGGCTTATGCCAAACGCCTATTCTGCGACGACCGCGCCGTCACCGTCGCCGCGGCGCGCACCTGGAGCCGGTATGAAGGCCGCTGCCTGTTCCTGAGGCCGGACGCGGAAGCAGTCGAAGACTTCAGCTCCGATGTCGTCAGCCTGGGTATCGGCAGGCTGGAAGCGCATTATTTCCTGAACCAGGGATTTTTCAGCGACGATCAGCTTATCCGCGACGTCGACCGTATCCGTCATCTGCCCGCCGTCATCGTGCAAGGCAGATACGACGTGGTGTGTCCACCCTTGTCTGCCTATCGCCTGCACCAGGCATGGCCAGAGGCAAAATTCCACATGATCCCCGATGCAGGCCATGCGGGCTATGAACCGGGCACCGCTGAGGCATTGGTGGCAGCCACCGAGCAATTCAAGACCCGGCATTGCTTCGATTGATTCTTTCAATCGCTCACTGTCCAAGAATGCCTGTGTGCACGAACCGGCCGGCACTATAATTGTTCGATGGAAATCGCCGGTTGCTGTGCATGTGAAGAACTGGCGACGCCGCTATCAACGTTTTTCGCCAAGTCGAGTTCACCGTGTACAACAAAATCGCAGTCATCTTCCTCGGCGGTATGCTCGCCGCCTGCAGCACGTCGAACGACGACAGGCTCGCAGAACCGGCGAAACAGGAGCGGCGTGAACCGGTAAGCCGTGTAGAACAGGTCGAGACTACCCTCGATGCAACCTCCACCGCATCTAGCATCGACGGCTATAAGCGGGACATCGCGCAGCGCATTGTCCAGGTCAATTCAACCAAGGTCTTCGTCGGACGCCCGCAAGCGCTGCTGCGCTCGGTCGTCGTCGTGCGGTATGCCGTCGATGCACGGGGAAATCTCGTGCATAGCGAAATCCAGCGCTCCAACCGCGACAAAGTCACTGAAGCAACTGCCCTGGCAACCCTGCGCAACGCCGCGCCGTTCCCCAAGCCAGCACCGAACTTGCTGCGCCGGGGCCGCGTGGATATTTCGGAAACCTGGCTGTTCAACAATGATGGACGTTTCCAATTGCGTACCATCGCCGAACCACAGATGGACAGGTAACCCGGCCGCTTTCATCCTTTTCTTTAAAGCTTGCCTCTGTCTTCGTTTAATCACGAACGCGTCTTCATCCTGCGCGGAACAGGGCAGCCGCCGGGTTACACACTTTTACACAGTCAATAAAAAGCGAAAAATCAAAGGCTTGAAGTGCATTCAAGCGCAGCGTAGCCCCTCACAACGATCGCGTTCTGAACGCCGGCCATGCTGCTTCATCCAAGCTCCTGCATCGACGATGCTTTTTTCATAACCTCCCAGGAGCATTCTCATGAGCTTGAAAACCACTATCCGGACCTTGTCCTTCGTATTGATTGCCTCGGTGTCATCGATCGCACTGGCACAAAGCGGCTCCGGCTCATCCTCCCCGTCAGCAACAGGCACATCCAAAGGGTCCACCGCAGGCCCCACTGGCGCAGGTACCTCCAACGGCGCCAGCAAAGGCTCTACCGGCGCCTCCAGCTCCACTGATACGCCATCGTCCGCATCCGGTTCGACAGCAGGCGGTTCCGGCGCAACCGGTGCCGCAGGAACTTCCGGTACGACCGGCAAGAGTGCCAGCGGTACATCGGAGACATCGGGCGCATCCGCAAGCGGCGACGAATCGACATCGAAAAAGAAAAGCCAGGCGAAACAGAACAAATCCGACAAACCCGGCAAGGGCCAAAAAAGCGCCGAGTAACTCCCACGCTGCGTTACAGGAGCAAAATGCAACACCAAGGTTGGCAAGCGGCTTTCGGGCCGCTTTTTTTTGCTCCCCTTCACGGAACACATACAGTTGCTATCGATTTGCCGGGCAGGGGCGAATCTGTTTTAATGGGGACGATTCCTTCTCTGCAATCCTTCATGACCTCCACTTCATCCCCCATCCTTGCTGCAGCCGGTCAACGGCCCGCCAAACTGTATCGCTATTCGCATCACACTTGGCTCGAACGTTCGCTGTCGCTGGGTGAATTCCGCCTGCGGGCGCCGCTGCAGGGCCTCACAATGCCGCAATCCGGCAAACAGATTCTGCCGCTTGCTGCGAGGCAGGACATGTCCGCCGGCTACCTGACGCTCAGCCTTACCCATGCATGGGATGACGCGTTGTTCGATCTTTTTTCCGGCGCGGATGCCTGTCTCGTCATCCACGACACGGAAGAATTTGGCGAGCGCGTTCATCACGCAGCGCAGAAGACCTTGCCAAGCTGGGCAGGAATCGATGCCGCCATGTCCTACGGTATGCCGAGTCCGCTCGGTGCCGCCTTCTCCAAATCCCGGCAGAGCGCGCCCGAGAGGGAATGGCTGTTTGCATGGCGGCCGACGCAAGCCATGCCAATCTTCAATCCAGTGAACATCCGTATCGGAAGCATCGAAAGCATTGCGGAGATCCGGTTGCGGTCGGCATAATTGATTCTCCACGCCAATGTTGTGGTTTGATCAAACGCCGCTGCTGCACATTTGATAAATTACCTTGCATAAAGACTTTCGCCGTGATCGCCTGGCATGACTGCATGTGGTCCCGGCGCATGTCTGATCAACCCGCAGTCGCTGTGTTGGATCAGTTTCCGTTTTCCGCGACTGCCAATTAAAGGAGTAACGCCATGCCGACGTCTAGCATCAAGACGGTACGACACGATATGAGCACGCTGGTGCGCGATGCACAGGCCTTGTTTCGCGAAGCGACCTCGGCTTCCGGAGAGCGTGCTGATGAGCTGCGCCACAAGGGCCTCATGCTTCTCGACGCCGCCATGGAAAAAGCACAGGACGCGCAGGTGGTTGCCGTGGAAGCGGGCAAGGAAGTGGCGCACCAGGCCGACTTCTTCGTTCGGGCGAATCCATGGCGGGCAGTAGCGATCTCCACGGGCGTCGGCTTGCTGGCCGGCTTGCTCCTTTCTCGGAAATGAACGTGATGGACAAGGCAGCGTCCGGCGCGACGCCAATGCGTGCCGGCGGACTTGCCGCCGGTTTGGTGGGATTGGGTAAAAATCTGTTCGGCTTGCTCGTCAGCCGCGTTGAGCTGGCGGCTTTCGAGCTGGGCGAAATCCGCAGTCATCTCCTCAAACTGTCGCTGCTGTTCGGCATCGGCGTCGTCGTGGTCTGGTTTGCCATCGCTTACTGGACCGCGCTGATCGTGGTGCTGGCATGGGATAGCTGGGGCTGGAAAATTCTTCTGCTCATGGCAGCATTGTTTACTTTGTTAGCAGCTGGTTTGCTGCTCTACGCGCGTTCGCTACTGAGCACGAACAAGCTGTCGATGCCGGCCACCATGGCCGAATTGCGCAATGACCGGGATACCTTGCTGTGAAAGGCGAAGCCATGATGGATGAATCCTCCGATGACCATGCCGTTGTGGACCGAAAAGAGCAATTGATTGCGCAGGGCCGGGTCTTCCGTGCTCGTGTCGTGCAATCGAAGCAGGCGTTGCAAGCTGGCCTGCGTCCGCAAATGCTTGCGAAAAGCGCTATTTCCCAGGTTGCTCCCGTTGTGCTTGGCATGGTGGCAAGCCGTGGCGTGTCCGGTCCGAACGGCCTCGACCTGCAACAGGCATTACCCTTGTTGGCCGACGGCTACTCTGCGTTGTCGCAGAGAGGGCTGATCAAGCCTGCGCTGCGTGTCGCAGGCGTCGCAGGCATCGTCGGTGCGATCGGATGGATGGTCGCCAGCCGGCGAAGAGCCGGCGACACGGACACCGCTTCTCCCCCGCCGCATACTCCCGATTTAACAATTTGAACGATTTGATTGCAAATGTAATTAAGTTTTTCATGGCGGCAGGATGACGAACTTGCATCAACCCCGGGTGTCGAAATTGTGTTTGAACCCAGGGGAAATGCAATGAAACATCAACAAACTGTCGCCGCACGGCTGAGTGTTACCGCACTTGCCGGCGCGCTGGCATTGGGCGGCTGCGCAAATATGAATGAGGTGCAGCGGGGAACGGCAACAGGTGCCGGTGTCGGCGCAGGTATCGGCGCGGTGCTTGGCGGAACGGTCGGGAAAGGTGGTGGACGCCGGGCGGCAACCGGCGCCGTTGTCGGTGGCGCTGCCGGTGCAGTCATCGGCAATATCTGGTCCGCGCGGATGGAAGAGCAGAAGCGCAAGATGGAGCAGGCGACGCAGGGCACCGGAGTTGAAGTCACGCAAACTGCAGACAACCGGTTGAAACTAGAGATTCCCAGCGACATTTCATTCGATACCAACAGGTCGGATATCAAGTCGAATTTCCGCCCCGTGCTCGACAAGTTCGCTGCCAGCCTGGTCGAAAACCCGTACACCAAGGTGACCATCATCGGACATACCGATAGTACCGGTTCGGAAGCGATCAATAATCCGCTGTCCTATGACCGCGCAGCCCGCACCCGTGACTATCTGAGCGCACGCGGTGTCGCTGCAAGCCGTTTCATTGTCGACGGTCGGGGAGAGCGCGAACCGGTGGCGTCGAATGAATCGGAAGCGAGTCGCGCCCAGAACCGGCGCGTGGAAATTTTTGTCGCCGAGCCGCAGACCACCGCGCAGGCGCCGCAACAACCCTATCCACAGCAGCCATCCCCGCAGCAGGCTTATCCCCAACAGAACTACCCTCAGCAACCGTATCCGCAACAGCCGTACCCGCAGCAGACTTATCCTCAACAGCCGTATCCGCAGCAACCGTATCCACAACAGCAGCCGTATCCATATCCGCAACAACCGCGATAGCTGTCGGCGAATACTTCGACACGGCTTCGACGGACAAAAAAAAGCCGACCTCCAGGTCGGCTTTTCTTCATTCGCGAGATTCGCTTATTTGGACGCGGAAACCATGTAGTCCACAGCGGCTTTGACTTCATCATCGGACGCCGAGGACCCGCCCTTTGCTGGCATTACGCCGGCCTTGCCTTGGAAACCCTTGATTGCATGGGTATAGAGTGTTTCAGTACCTTGCTGGATACGCGGCGCCCAAGCCGCCTTGTCACCGGTCTTCGGTGCACCGGCAATGCCGGCGCCGTGGCAGGCGATGCATGCTGAGTCATGTACTTTCTTGCCGACTTCAGCGGACACCTTGGTTGGTTGGGCATTGTTGGCAGCCGGGGCAGCATTTTGCGCTGTTTGCGTCGGCGAAGCCGCTGGCTGTGTTGCTGATGCGACCGGAGCTGCTGCGGCCTGCGGCGGTGCTTCCGCAGCAGCCGGCGCTGCTGGCGCGGCAGTGGTTGCAGCCGGTTTCGCTTCCGGCTCTTTGAATTTTCCACCGGATTGGTTGGCCATGTAGACCACGGCACGGGCAACTTCAACGTCGTCCAGGTCAGGGTTACCGCCCTTGGCCGGCATCGCGCGGATGCCGTTCACTGCATTTGCCACCATCGAGTCGAGGCCCTTCGCGATGCGGGCTGACCAGCCGGCCGTATCGCCGGTTTTTGGCGCGCCTGCTGCACCGCTGTCGTGGCAAGCTGCGCAAACAGCCTTATAAACGGCATCGCCTGCTTGCAATTGCTTCGGTGCGTTGGCATCGCGGAATGTGAAGCCTTCTTCCGCTACGGGCCGCAGGCGTGCTGCCACGGATTCCGGTGACAGGCCCTCTGAACCGGCGCCGGAAATGTTGTCGTTACCTACATACATCACCAGCAATACAATACAGACAATAGGAATGATGAAACCGGCAGCCACAGCAGCAATGAGCTGCTTCGGGGTCTTGATCAATGATCCATGGTCGTTATGTGCGTCGCTCATTATTCCCTCAATACAGATTTCGAAACCGGCAGCGGTGTGCGCACGAGAGCAGGGCTCATCGATACTGCGGCGCAATACTCGCAAAACCCTTGATTATAGACGCAAAATAGCTGATTAGGAACGCACGTTCCTTATATTGCATGGACGGCACAGCGGAAAAAAGGTATCCTTCATGCCTTCCCAAGTTTCTCTACGCGGCTGTAGCTCAGTGGATAGAGTATTGGCCTCCGAAGCCAAGGGTCGCTGGTTCGATTCCAGCCAGCCGCGCCAGTTGTTGATTCATCCGAATCGCACCTGCCTTTAATGGCATCTCTGCAGTACCTGTTCCCCCGGATAGCGACTTGATCATTGCTACTCCGCCATGACCCGGCCATTGATAACGCAGATGCCCGTGGAACGTGGTCAGTACAGTTGTACATTTCGCACTCAAGGACGAGTTTCCTGTCTTATAAATTGAACAAACGTAACACGTTAAAACAGTCTATTGACGTGGCAAGTTGCCCGATGTTGTCGCTTCGTATATGCTTGTAGATACAGGTTTCTGGACGCAACACACAACCGGCGCACGTCCTTTTCTGGACAGCCGCTTTGTGCAGCCAGAAAGGCCTGACAATAAAAAAGCATTCATACATTCGAGACAAACATCCGTAACGCTCCATCTTTCTTCCAAAAACAGTCACCGCGTGTTGTGCGTTTCGCATCGCACGGCGATACATTGATAATGAGGACTTCATGAAACATACCAAATTGCTTGCCCTGCTTTTGTCTGCTGCTTTTGTGGCTGGTTGCGCGGGAATGAACCAGGGTTCTTCTTCCGAATCCGGTCAACGGTCGACGGGGCAAGTCGTTGATGACGCCGCTATCACTGCAAAGGTTAAGGCAGCGCTGGTGGCTGATCCTGAGATCAGTGGCCTGGCAATTAATGTCGATACGAGCCAGGGTGCCGTCCGTTTGAAAGGCGAAGTCAAATCGGTTGCACATTTCCAGAAGGCTGGTTCGATTGCCGAAGGCGTGGCCGGTGTACGTTCGGTCGATAATCAAATCATTGTGTGCATGACCTGCAAGTAAATGGTGTGCGATCCGGCGGCTGTTTGCGCCGGAAATGAAAAAAGCCCGCGCTGCGGGCTTTTTTCATGAAGTAATACTAATCCATACTATGCGGCCGCAAGTGCAGCACGCTTCAATGCCTTGGCGGCTTCCTGCTTGGCGCGGGTATGGGACGGCGGCAGGCGGCGCAGGGTTTTGAGCGCAGGAATGTCGTTGAGCACAATAGCGCGCTGATCGACGCAGATCAATCCGATGGCATTGAATGCCGACAAGGTGCGGCTGACTGTTTCCAGTGTCAGGCCGAGGTAGTTGCCGATTTCCTGGCGTGTCATACGCAGGTTGAATTGCTTGCCGGAGTAACCCATTTCCGTGAAACGGTCGGACAGATAGACGAGGAACCGGGCGACGCGCGCTTCGGCGCTCAGGGAGCCGAGCGTGCCCACCATGGCCTGTTCACGCACCAGTTCACGGCTCATGACGCCGTAGATGGCAGCTTCCAGTTCGGAATGGGTGCGACCCAGCGCGGCGAAAGTCTTGAACGGCACGAGGATGACTTCGCAGTTCGAAAGAGCAACCGTTTCTGTCGAATACTGCTTGCTGTGAATGCCATCGATGCCGAACATGTCGCCCTTCATCGGGAAACCAAGTACTTGCTCATTGCCGGATTCATCGATCATGACCGATTTGAGGAAGCCGGAGTAGACGATGTAGAGCATGTCGAACGGCTGGCCGATGGTATGCACGCGCTGACCCGCCTTGAATTGCATGTGCTGAAACTGGAATTCGTCGCCACCAAGTGCCGAAGTGAGCTGGACGCGCAGCAAATCGCATACCTCTTTCAGGCTCGACCATAGCTTGCCGTTGCGTTGCCATCCTGCGGCACCGGACACGGAGGCGCTATTGGAGAGTGATGTAGTAGGACGTTCCAACGTGTGCGATGTCAGCATTTTGTTCCCTGTATGAATTTAAGAGTTATCGTCAGAATTAGTTATCAGCAGAATCTTGCCGTTAGGTGCGTATCCGGCAGTTGATGGAACGAATTATGTCGATTCATCAAGTTGATGAACATCAGCATTCGGATGAAAAACACTATGGGAAATAGTTGGCTACCTGTCAGCCTTTTCCTACACGGACTGTTTCAGAGGCTCAAGACGTGAAGACCAACCTTCCAGAGTCGAAGGATTTGTCATGCTGATATGGATTTGTGCCGATTAGCGACAGTGGACGGCACAGGTTGCATCAAAGCATTTCTTATTGTCAGCAATGAATGCAAAATGCTCTTGCGTATAAAGCAGTACGCAAGGGCAAATCCGTCGAAAGGCGGAGACGCAAAACTTCCGGACTTCGCCTGCACGGCGCATGCAAGTCAGCGGGGTCGCCGAGACTGGTTTCAGGCGCAGCAATGCCCTTTTTCCGACATGAAACCGGAGAAAGGCGACACATGTCCTCCTCTTCAATTTTTCAGCGCAGCCTGATTGCCACAGCGATATCGGCGGCGTTCATGATGCAGGCCGGCGCCGAAGGCGTGCCTACGCAATCCGGCGTTGTGCTCGAACCGGCGCAAACCTATTTTCCGACCGTCGGCACAATCGATATAGAGCGCTCGAATTCACTGGGCGTTTTGCGACAGATTCGCGCCGAATACGCGTATGCCCGCGCAATTGACGGTAGTGGTGTAACGATTGCGGTGCTTGATACCGGATTGAATGCGCGGCATCGTGAATTTGCAGAGTCGGCGAAGGTCGTTACGGGATTCAATGCAATCACCGGGTCATTCGATACGACCGATCGGATGGGACATGGCACCCATGTGGCCGGCCTGATCGGCGCCGGGCGCAACGGCAGCGGTATATTCGGCGTGGCTTACGATGCGCGGATCTTGCCGCTGAAAGTGCTGCAGGACAGCGGAAGCGGCTCTACCGTGTATCTGGATCGCGGCCTGCGTCACGCGATCGGCAAGGCGGCGATTGCCAATATCAGCCTCGGCGCGGCGTCGCGCTACGACCCGCAAGCGATGCTGGAGGCGGTGCGAAGCGGCATGCTGATCGTGGCCGCCGCAGGCAATGATGCTGCGGCGAACCCGAACTGGCCGGCACGCTTCGCCAAGGAGGCTTGGGCCAACAACCAAATTATTGCGGTTGGGGCAGTCGATGCGAACAATCGCATTGCGGCATTTTCGAATCGCGCCGGCGACACCGCCGCCTGGTTCCTCGTCGCACCGGGCGTCCGCCTGATGTCGCCGTATCTGAACGACCAATACGTGTACATGAGCGGCACGTCGATGGCGACACCGGTTGTCAGCGGTGCGGCAGCGCTGATCAAGCAGTTGTGGCCATCGCTGCGCGCTGACCAGATCGGCAACATTCTTCTGGTCACCGCAACCGACCTCGGCACGCCGGGTATCGACCCGATTTACGGCCGCGGTTTGCTGAATGTCGAGAAGGCGTTGCAGCCGATCGGCACGGTAACCACCACCACGTTCAATGGCAAGACGATCAATGTGCTGCAAGGCGCTGCCCAGCCTTCGGCCGCGGTAAGCCGATTGTGGAGCCTCGCCGCGTCGGGTGATTTGCGGGTGGTCGGGCTGGATGATTTCAATCGCGATTTCAATATCAACCTCGGCGCGCGGATCACCCGGCCGGCGACGCTGTCGATTGACCAGGTGTTCGGCGCGATGGCAAATCGCATCGAGACGGCCGAGCAGGTGCTGGCCGACGGGTCGCAGCTATCGGTCGCCTATCATCGGCGCGCGACGGCGGACGGAAGGCAGTTCGGCCCCGCGCCGGCAGCGAACCTGGCTGCATTTTCTTTTCTCGCGAAGAGCGCAGGGGGCCGGGAGGCATCGGTCGGGATTGGCGGCATGTCGGCCGGTTACTTCGGTGTCGGCGCGCTTCGGCTTGACCATGACATGTCGTTCGGCGGTGTCGCCGGATTATCAAATCCATACGGGGAGCTGGTTCCCGCTGCATCCCACATGGCGGTCGCGCAGGATATCGGCGGTTTCAAGGTGAAGCTGGGCATGCTGAGCGCAGGCCTGAACCGGGTGCTCGCTACGCAGGATAGCGTTTTCCTGCCCGACTCCGGTTGGGGGCGCCCACCGAAATCCGACGCTGCGCTGTTTGAAGTATCACGATCCTTCGGTGATACCGCGATGGCAGTATCGTTCTCCCAAACCAGCGAGGTAAATGCCTACCTCGGTTCACAGTCACGCGGCGCGCTGGCTTTCGGACAGCGTGCCTCAACCAGTTCGGTTCAGCTGTCAGGCGCCGTGTTGCTGGCGTCCGACCTTGCCGTGGCAGGGCAGGCTTCATTCGGCGTTACGCCGGGCAGCGTGTCGAGCGGCAGCCTGATCACCGAGATCAGCGGCATCAGGACCAATGCATTCGCGCTGGCGCTGATTGCGTCCGACCGGCTGAAGAAGGGCGACCGGTTGAGCGTCGCGGTATCGCAGCCGCTGCGTACCTATGCAGGGCGCATGGTGATGGACGTGATGACCGGCGTGGATGGCAACGGCCAGCAGCAACGTGAACGGCTGGTGTTTTCCATGGTGCCGGTGGTGCGCGAATGGCGGGCGGAGGTGAATTATCAGCAACCGTTGCGCAGGGACGAAGCGATGGCCATGACACTGCTGTTGCGCCGGAATCCGAATCACCTGAGCGAAGCACCGACGGAGACACTGGCATTGATTCGCTACAGCAGGCAATTCTGAAACGGCGGCGGTGCGGTTTTCACGATGTCTGCCACCTGCTGCTGGACATGTGGGAGGCATGGGCGTAAGCTTAGTTGCGCTAAGGCAATATTAAGTCGGCTGTTCTGCACACCGTTGCCGCGACTTTCCCAAAACATACATGCCCGACGACCAATTTAACGCCCCTGTAGACCATTCCGCGATGTCAACGCGTAGACGCAGGTTCTGGCAGATCGGAATCTCTTTCCCCGAGAGCATGGAAGCCGTGTTCCAGGAAGAGATGGACAGGGTGCGCCTGCACCGTAATCGCTTTACCGGGCTCACTGCCGTCGTCATCTACGGACTGTTTGCGATTACCGACCGGGTCCAATTGCCGGATCTGTACAAGCAGGCCTGGGCGATCCGCTTCCTACTGGTGATGCCGTTGCTGGCGCTATGCATCTGGGGCATCAGCCGGGTGTCGCGTGTGGTTGTGCGCGAGATCCTGCTGGCGTCAATGGGCGTCATCGTCGCCGCCAGCATCGGCTGGATCGCCTGCCTGAGCTCTTACCAGTACGCCGGCCGCCTCGTCATTGGCCTCGGACTGGTTCTGCTGTTCAACAGCATTGTAATCAGCCTGCGTTTCCGCAGCGCGCTCGCCAGCGCGACGATCATTGTCTTCATTTTCGGTTCCTCCCATGCCTATATGCAGTCTGTCACCGGAGAGCCAACCTCTTTCGGTGCCTGGGTAGTGTTCCTGGCCTATGTCGCGATCGGCCTCATCGGCAATTTCCGCACCGACCAGGATCAGCGTCGCGCCTTTCTTGCCACGGCCCGCGAGCAGGAGCGCAATGAGGAACTGAGCCATGCCGTGGCGCTGCTGGGCAAGTTGTCCGCGGAAGACCCGCTGACCCAGCTCGCGAATCGCCGTGAATTCGACCGTCGCCTGGCGCTCGAATGGGGAAGGGCGAGGCGCGGCGGCTATCCGGTTGCGCTGATCCTGGCCGATGTCGATTTTTTCAAAAGTTTCAACGACCGCTACGGCCATCCGGCGGGCGACGCCTGCCTGAAGAGGGTCGCTGCGATCCTGCGTTCGGTACCGCAACGTTCCTCCGATCTGGCGGCTCGGCTCGGCGGGGAAGAGTTCGGTGTGCTGCTTCCCTGCACGACGATCGAAGACGCCACCCAGCTTGCCGAGCAAATGCGCGAGGCTGTGCTGGCGCTGGATATTCCGCATGAAACATCCGGTGTGTCGGCTGTGGTGACGATCAGCTTCGGCGTCGCCGCGATCCATCCGGGATTGCGCAACGATTCGGCGGAACTGCTCGCAGGGGCCGACGCCGCGCTGTACAAGGCAAAGAAGGAAGGCCGCAACCAGGTTGCGCTGTACACTGCATAGCCGGCCTGTAGCCACTTCAGACTGACATAGCAATGGATTGCCACGTTTTTACCTACGGTTCACTCATGTTCGCCCCTGTCTGGGAAAAGGTCGTGCGGGGCAACTACCGCTCGGCGACCGCGACAGCCCGCGACTATGCGCGATTCGACATCTCCGGCGAAACCTACCCCGGCATGGTCGCCCGGGCCGGTGCCCGAGTGGACGGCGTCATTTATTTCGACGTCTCCGCCGATGACATCGCGGCGCTGGACGGCTTCGAAGGGAGCGAATACCGGCGCGAGACAATTTCCGTTGTACTCGGCGATGGCGAAAAGGTAGCTGCCGCCAGCTATGTTTTCATCGCATCCGGGCGACTGGCCGCGACGGTGTGGCAGCCGGAAAGATTCCAGCTGCAGCGTTTCCTCCGCACATACTGCCCGCGATGATTGCGACAGGCGAGCCGGTATAATTCTCCATCTTCCAACCTCCTTGTCTGGCCATTCCGCCAACATTCGCACAACCCCATGCTCGCTTCGCAAAAACAACAGATCACCGACCTTTTCCAGGCAGCGCTGGCGCCTATCGTCGCCGGCACCGAATTGCAGCCCATTGTCATTTTGGAGCGTCCGCGCGACCCGGCACACGGCGACATTGCCTGCAACATTGCGATGCAACTGGCCAAGCCGCTGAAAAAGAATCCGCGAGAACTGGCCCAGGCGCTGGTCGCCGCCTTGCTCGCCGATCCGGCAAGGACCGGCCTGATCGAATCCATCGACATCGCCGGTCCCGGCTTCATCAACCTGCGGGTAGCGACCGCCGCAAAGCAGGCAGTGGTGAGGGAAGTGCTGGACCGGGCCGAAGCTTTCGGCACGAGCACTGCCGGCGCCGCGAAAAAAGTGCTGGTCGAATTCGTCTCGGCCAACCCGACTGGCCCGCTGCATGTCGGCCATGGCCGCCAGGGTGCATTGGGCGACGCCATGTCGGCGCTCTTCGAAGCGCAGGGCTTCGATGTCACGCGTGAGTTCTACTACAACGACGCCGGCGTGCAGATCGCCAATCTCGCATTGTCGGTGCAGGCCCGTGCCAAGGGCGTCAAACCGGGCGATGCAGAATGGCCGGAATCGGCCTACAACGGCGACTACATCGCCGATATTGCCGCCGACTTCCTGCAGAAGAAAACCGTGGCGGCGAGCGACGGCGCGCCGGTCACCGCCAGCGGCGACCCGGATGATATCGAATCGATCCGCAGATTCGCCGTCACCTATCTGCGCCGCGAACAGGACCTCGACCTGCAGGCATTCGGCGTGAAGTTCGATAACTACTATCTCGAATCCTCGTTGTACACAGACGGCAAGGTCGCCGCCGCGGTCGATGCGCTGGTCAAGGCAGGCAAGACCTATGAACAGGATGGCGCGCTCTGGCTGCGCACCACTGACTATGGCGACGACAAGGACCGCGTGATGAAGAAGTCCGACGGCACCTATACCTATTTCGTGCCGGACGTCGCCTATCACATCACCAAGTGGCAGCGCGGATTCGGCAAGGTCATCAACGTGCAGGGCAGCGACCACCATGGCACCATCGCGCGCGTGCGCGCCGGCCTGCAGGCGGTCGGCCTCGACATCCCGCAGGGTTACCCGGATTATGTGCTGCACAAGATGGTCACCGTAATGAAGAACGGAGAGGAAGTGAAAATCTCCAAGCGCGCCGGCTCCTACGTGACGGTGCGCGACCTGATCGAATGGTCGGCCGGCGACGCAACCGCCGAGGACGGCACGCGCGACCTGACGCGCGGACGCGACGCGGTGCGCTTCTTCCTCATCTCGCGCAAGGCCGATACCGAGTTCGTGTTCGACGTCGACCTGGCGCTGGCGCAGTCCGATGAAAACCCGGTGTACTACGTTCAGTATGCGCATGCCCGCATCTGCTCGGTACTGGCGCAATGGGGCGGCGATGCGTCGGCGCTCGATGCGCTGCGCAGCGTCGACCTGTCGCCGCTGGTGTCGCCGCGGGAAGCGGCACTGTTGGCAAAGCTGGCCGAATATCCGGAGATGCTGCAGAAAGCGCTCGACGAACTCGGCCCGCATCAGGTAGCTTTCTATCTACGCGACCTGGCGGGTGAATTGCATAGTTACTACAATGCGGAACGGGTTCTGGTGGACGACGAGTCTGTCAGGATGGCACGACTGGCATTGATGTGCGCAACGCGCCAGGTGTTGCGCAATGGTTTGGCGCTGATCGGCGTATCGGCGCCGTCAAGGATGTAATCAGGGACGTACAGGCAAACGGAAGCACGGACACATGCACACTCAGCACCATCACTACCCACTTCGCAACAGACAACACGGCGGCACACTGGTCGGCATCGTCATTGGCCTGGTGGTCGGCCTGGCGATCGCATTGGGCGTCGCCATGATGATCACCAAGACACCGGTGCCCTTCACCAACAAGATGGGCAAGCACGAGAAGTCCACCGGTCCGTCGGCGGCGCAATCCGCCGATCCGAACCGGGCTCTGTACGGCAACCGCGCGGCTGCCAAGGAAGCGGCCAAGACCTTCGTCAAGGAACCGGTCGTCAACCTGCCCGCCGATGCGTCTGCTGACAAGAAGGCCGAGGCGAAAGCGGAAGCAAAGGCTGACGCGAAGGCTGAAGCGAAGGCGGATAAGAAAGTGGCGGCGGTCGATCCGATCGCGGAGGTGGCAAAAAAGGCCGAACTGAAAACCAGCGACGCCAAACGGCCTGAATCCACTGGCGAAGCAGGCGACGACAAATGGTCGTACTATTTGCAGGCTGGCGCTTTCCGCGAGCAGACCGATGCAGAAAATACCCGTGCCAAACTGGCGCTGATGGGCGTCGAAGCCCGCATTTCAGAGCGCCAATCCGAAACCGGCGTGCTGTACCGGGTGCGGGTCGGCCCGTTCGCCCAGCTTGAACCGGCGAACCGGGTACGCGGAAAGTTGTCGGATAATGGTGTGGATGCGGCGGTCGTGCGCATCTCGAAATGAATCAGGACATAGTGAAAAGGAAACATATGCGTTTTTTCAAGCATGCATTGGCCGCATTGAGCCTTGGCCTCGTAGCGCTTGGTGCCGGTGCTTCACCTGCCAATCCACAGAACGGCGTTGACTACCGCACGCTCGACAAGCCACAACAGACCGAGTCCGGCAAGAAAGTCGAAGTCACTGAATTTTTCTGGTATTCCTGTCCGCACTGCAATGCGCTGGAGCCGGCTCTGGTTGACTGGGTGAAGAAGCAGGGCGACAAGATCGTGTTCAAGCGGGTGCCGATTGCATTCCGCGATTCCTTCGTGCCGGAACAGAAGCTGTACTACACGTTGGAAACGCTCGGCCGCGTGGATGACCTGCATCCGAAAGTGTTCCAGAGCGTACATGAGCAGAAGCGTCCGCTCAACAGCGAAGCCTCGATCACGACATGGGCTGTGGCGCAGGGACTGGACAAGCAGAAATTCCTGGATGTATTCAACTCCTTTGGCGTGCAAAGCAAGGTTGGCCGGGCGAAACAATTGCAGGTTGCCTACCAGGTCGACGGCGTGCCGCTGATCGCCATCGATGGCCGTTATCTGACTTCGCCATCCATTGTCGGCAACAGCATGCGCAATCAGCCGGAGGAAGCGCTGCAGGCAGGTACCTTGCAGGTGATGGATTGGCTGGTGGCCAAGGCTGCCAAGGAAAAAGGCGCCGGCGGCATGACGCCCGCGGCGGCTGAAGCGCCGAAAAAGTAAGCGGCACATTCCGCTTCGGCAAAGTCCGTCACTCGTGAGAGGGCGGACTTTTTTATTGGGCATGCAATCAATGAACATGCAGTGAATGAACACTTCCCTTATGAGCAAACGCGTATTCATCACCGGTGCATCGAGCGGGATCGGTGCTGCGCTCGCACGGCATTACGCTGAGCAGGGCGCCATGGTCGGGCTGGTGGCGCGCCGCCGCGAAGTGCTGCAGCAGCTTGTCGCAGGTTTGCCGCATCCGCAGCGCCACCGGATCTATCCGCTCGATGTGACCGATCATGCGGCGCTGGCAGCGGCAGCTGCCGATTTCATCGAGGCGGGTAACGGTATCGACGTGGTCATCGCCAACGCCGGTATTTCGCAGGGAACGCTGACTGAATTCAAGGAGGATCTGCCGGTATTCGAACGCATTGTCGCCACCAACGTATCGGCTACTGTTGCCACTTTCGCACCCTTCGTCGCCACGATGAAAGCGCAGGCCCAAGCGGGCGACAAGGGCTGCCGGCTGGTCGGCATCGGCAGCGTGGCGGGCATACGCGGACTACCCGGAGCGGGCGCTTACAGCGCTTCCAAGGCAGCGGTCATCAGCTACTGCGAGTCGCTGCGGGTGGAGCTGCGATCCAGCGGCGTCCGCGTGGTGACGATCGCACCGGGCTATATCGATACCCCGATGACACAGGTGAACACCTATCCGATGCCGTTCCTGATGCCGGCGCCGCGCTTCGCCGCGAAGGCGGCGGCGGACATCGCCCGGGGCGCCAGCTATTCGGTCATACCATGGCAGATGGGCGTGGTGGCCAAGCTGCTCCGCCTGCTGCCCAACTGGGCATACGACCTTGCATTTTCAAAGGCACCGCACAAGACGCGGCAAGCCGGGCACTGACGGAGGCGGCATGGACCTGATCGACGCCATCGGGCAATCCCACCTGCCGGTACCGGATCCGCAGGCCGTGCGCATCGTCTCCCTCGTTCCCTCGCTGACCGAGCTGTTGTGCGCACTCGGATTGGCGCCCCAGCTCGTCGGGCGCACCGGGTTCTGCGTGCATCCGGCCGATGTGGTGCAAGCGATTCCGAAAATAGGCGGCACCAAGGATGTCAATATCGAGAAGATCCGCCGCCTGGCCCCGACGCATCTGGTGGTGAATATCGATGAGAACGAAAAACCGACCGTGGACAAGCTGGCGGCATTCATTCCCCACCTGATCGTGACCCATCCGCTTGCACCGCGGGACAACCTGGCGCTATACCGGCTGCTAGGCGGCATCTTCGGCGCACGGGCGCGCGCCGACGCATTGTGCGCGTCGTTCGAACAGGAATATGCGGCGCTGGCCGTACTGCCACCGCATCCGCCGCAAAAAGTGCTGTACTGCATCTGGAAAGACCCGTGGATGACCGTCTCGCCCGATACCTATATCGCGGCGATGCTGAAGGAAATCGGCTGGCAGTGTGCGAGCGGGGCGCCCGATGGCCGCCGCTATCCGGTATTCGAGTGGTCCGACGAACTGGTACGCTCGGTCGATGCCGTGCTGTTATCCACAGAACCGTACCGGTTTACCGAAGCCCATGCGGATGCGCTGGAGCGGCAGATCGGCAAACCGGTACAACTGGTCGATGGTGAAATGATGTCCTGGTACGGAAGTCGTGCGATTGACGGACTGCGGTATCTGCGGCGGCTGGCGATGGGAGAGGTAAGTTAAGGCGAACTGGCCGGCGCGCTATTTCTTGCGGTTGATCCGCACCAGCATGCGCAGTATTTCTCGGGCGATGGATTGGTGATGCTCGTCGAGGCGCTGGAGATCGGCGATCAGCTTCACGTCGGCACTTTCGAAACGGGAGGGCGCGCCGGACGTATCGGCAGTCGGCTGCATTTCATTGCCGCCGAAACGCAGCCACTCGGCCGGTACGCCGAGCCATTGCGCGAGGGTACGCAGTTTTTCCTGGGTGGGAATGGCCTCTCCCACCAGCCATTTGCGTGCCGCATGCACTGTGATCGGACGGCCTTCAAAACGGATATTGAATTCCCGTGCCAGCTGTGTCGGACTATCGGGAGAATACTCGGCGTTTCGCAGTGCTTGCTGCAGGCGTTCGCTAAAACCTTCTCGTTCAATTGATGGATTCATTACTACGCACTATTCCATGTCTCGTCGTGACAGTCAGTCTTTGCAACGTAGCAACTAGTTGTGACCGAAAGTGTTAAGCATAATTAACACATTATCGCAGACACAATCACATTTCCTCTCTGCATTCGACAATATGTTTGATATGAATGGGTACTTTTTGCCGCTCTTGCAATGGCAAACGCTTGACGAGGAAAGCGCTGCATTGGAGCGCTCGCATAAAAAGTCGATATATCGGGGCAAAAACGGTCGATAACCGAAGCGCCGAAGCGAAATCTGCAATTTAGAACAGCCCGCATCCCCAATAGTTCATGTCTCGCACGCGATTCAATTGCACGAATGAATGTCGGTCACCGGTTCGTCAGGGTCACGCCGGCGATGACCAGGGCGCCACCCGCGATCATTGAAATGAGGATGGGTTCACGCAGCAGCAGGGCACTGAGCATGATGCCGAAGACCGGCACGAGGTTGTTGAACACGGCGGTGCGCGCCGGCCCGATCGCCTTGACGCCCTCGTAGTGCCAGATGAAGCCGATCGCTGTCCCGAATGCCCCCAGATACACAATCGACGCAATGACTTGCCAGGTAAAGCGCGCCGGGTCCAGTTCAGGTAACTCGAAGGCCGCACCGGCACACAGCAACAGCAAGCCCCATAAAGATGCATATGTGGTTGCGGCGATCGGCGATAGTCCCTTGAGAGCGTGGCGGCCGATGATGGTGTAGGCGGCCCAGCCGGAAATGCCGCAGAACATCAGAAGCTCCCCCATTCCGATCGACTGTGAAATATCCCGTACCGCCCCGGCCAGATCGCCGCGGGTAATGATGATTGCCGCACCGGCGAACGCAATACCGATGCCGATCCATTTGCGCGCCGCCAGGCGCTCCCGAAACAGGAACGCCAGCGCAAGCGCCGTCACGATCGGGTTGAGGGCGACGAACAGCGCTGTGCGGCCCGCCGGCATGCGCGATAGTGCGGCGAAAAAGCACAGGTTGTAGAGAAAAATGCCGGTGGCGCCGAGGGCAAACGTCGCCATTAATTGCGAGCGGTTTAGCCGTGGCAGGCCGCTCTCCAGTTTGTAGGCCAGCGGCAGCAACAGCAGGCAGGCGACGGCGAAGCGTCCGCTGGCGGCAGTGAGATGGGGAACCGCCTGCGCAATGATGCGGCCGGCGATGAAGGTGCCGCCCCAGAACATGGCGACGAACACCAGCTTGATGTAGACCGACAGGGGGACGGATGCGAGGGCCGGAGAGGCGACGGGTGTAGCAGGAGTGTTTTTCATGCACGTGCCGGAAGCGGATCTGGCGCTGGACGGAAGGCCGTGGTTGTACTGCACTGGTGCACGGCACGCCCCGGCGGATCGACCGGGGCGGCCTGCGAGGTGGCAGAGCTTATGACTTGCGGAAACGAATTATGCCGTCTTTGCCGTTTTCTCGCCGGAGGACGCCGTCGAACCACAGCTTGTGCAAGTGGGCCAGCGCTTCGCCAAGCGCGAAGGTTAATTGGTGCGCATCGAGTTCGCGGCGAAACATGACAGGAACGATGTCGGCGGCGGACTGGGGCGACGCGCAAGCATCGACGACTTCGGCCAGGCGTTCCCGATGATGATCGTTCAACTGGGCAATGCGGGTATGCAAGCCGCGGAATGGCTTGCCGTGCGACGGCAGCACTAGCGTATCGTGCGGCAGGTCGGCATATTTTTCCAGCGAATCGAGATACTGCTGCACCGGATTGGCTTCCGGTTCGATCGCGAATACCGACACGTTGGTGGAAATGCGCGGCAGCACCATGTCACCGGAGATCAGGACGTTCAGATCGGCGCAATACAGCGACACATGTTCCGGCGCATGCCCAAAACCGGTGATAACCCGCCATGCATGTCCGCCGATGCCGATTGCCTGTCCGTCCTGGATGCGGCGGTATGCCGCCGGCACCGCCGGTACCAGCGTCGGATAATAGCTTTTTCGTCCCTGCAACTGTTCCAGCATTGCCGGATCGGTCAAGCCATGGCGCTGGAAATGCGGCAGCATGGCGGTGCCATCGACGCCCGGCAACGCGGCCGACATCATGCGGGCAAACGCGTACTCGCCGGCAGTCATCCACAACGGCGCTTTCCAGCGGGAGCATAGCCAATCCGACAGGCCGACGTGGTCCGGATGGCAATGGGTAACAATGATGCGCAGGATGGGCAGCCCGTCCAGTACCGTCGAAAACACGTTTTCCCAGGAAGCGCGGGTCGCATCGTTAGCGATACCGCAATCGATTACGGTCCAGCCGTCCTGCAGGCCGGCACCATTGCCGTTGTCAAGACGATCACGCAACAGCCAGAGATTGATATGGTTCAGGGCGAACGGCAGGCCCATGCGAAGCCAGAAGAGGCCGGGCGCCACCTGGTGCACCGTGCCGGGTTCGGGCAACGTATCGCCGAAGGCGTAGTCGAGTTGGGATTCAAGCGGATTCATGAGCGCGCGTTGGAGAAAGAAGAATGTGGACGGGGAAAGTTTGCAGGTTCACATTTCAGGCATGCGCGCCTACAATATGTTGACGTTAACGTTAACTGCCATTCTAAACACATTCGCTTTTCAGCGTACAGCGGACGCCACCATGCCCACCTACACCATCACCGAACTGGCGCGCGAATTCGATATCACGCCGCGCGCGATCCGTTTCTATGAAGACCAGGGCTTGCTCAGTCCGAAGCGGGAAGGGGCAGGGGGGCGTACCCGCGTGTACAGCGCGCGCGAACGCACGCGGCTCAAGCTCACGTTGCGCGGCAAGCGGCTTGGGCTCAGCCTGTCAGAGATCAAGAGCCTGGTCGATATGTACGAGTCGCCGCGCGATACGGCAGCGCAGCTCAAGCGCTTCCTGGCAGTGCTTGCGCAGCATCGTGAAATGCTGGAACGGCAGCAGGAAGATCTGCAGATCACGCTGGCGGAGATCGCCGCGCATGAAGAGCAGTGCCGGCGCATGCTGGAGGAAGACAAGCCGGCGAAGGCGTCACCAGCCGCCAGGAAGCCGGTCGTGAGGCGCCTCAAGGATGCCGCGTAATCGCCGCCAATTGACGTTTACGTTAACGTCAATTGGCGGTATGATTTTGCGCGACTGGCACCTTCTTACCATTCCAATCCCCTTCCCACGAGGATGACATGATGCATTTGCCCGGCTTGACCTTTGATCATGGCGAGGATATCGCCGCGTTGCGCGAGACCGTGCAGCAATTCGCGCAGGCGGAAATCGCGCCGCGCGCCGCCGAGATCGACCGCAGCGACCAGTTCCCGATGGATTTGTGGAAGAAGATGGGCGACCTAGGCCTGCTCGGCGTGACGGTCGACGAGGAATACGGCGGTACCGCGATGGGCTATCTCGCGCACATCGTCGCGATGGAGGAAATATCGCGTGCCTCGGCGTCGGTCGGCCTGTCCTACGGGGCGCATTCCAATCTCTGCGTCAACCAGATCCGCCGCAACGGCACGCCGGAACAGAAAGCCAAATACCTGCCGAAGCTGATTTCGGGTGATTTCATCGGCGCGCTGGCAATGTCGGAGCCGGGCGCCGGGTCTGACGTGGTGAGCATGCGGTTGCGCGCCGACTGGAAGGGCGACCGCTGGGTGCTCAACGGCACCAAGATGTGGATTACCAACGGGCCCGATGCCGATGTGCTGGTGGTCTACGCAAAGAACGATATCGAAGCCGGCCCGAGGGGCATGACCGCCTTTCTGGTGGAAAAGGGTGCGAAGGGATTCAGCGTCGCGCAGAAGCTCGACAAGCTCGGCATGCGCGGCTCCCATACCGGTGAACTGGTTTTCGAGGATTGCGAAGTGCCGGCGGAAAACGTGCTCGGCGGCCTAGGCAAGGGCGTCAATGTGCTGATGTCCGGCCTCGACTACGAACGCGCGGTACTCTCGGGCGGTCCGCTCGGCATCATGCAGGCCTGCATGGATGTGGTGGTGCCGTATGTCCATGACCGCAAGCAATTCGGCCAGCCGATCGGCGAATTTCAGTTGATGCAAGGCAAGCTGGCCGACATGTATTCGACCATGATGGCCTGCAAGGCTTATGTATATGCAGTCGGCCAGGCATGCGACCGGGCCAAGACGGCGGAAGCGGCGCGGGCGTTGCGCAAGGATGCGGCCGGGGCAATCCTGTACTCCGCTGAAAAAGCAACATGGATGGCGGGCGAAGCGATCCAGACCCTGGGCGGCAACGGATATATCAACGATTACGCGACTGGACGATTGTGGCGGGATGCGAAGCTGTATGAGATCGGTGCGGGAACGAGCGAGATTCGACGGATGCTGATCGGGCGGGAGTTGTTTGCGGAGACGAAGTGAGGTCGCAATTGCTCCTGCCGGTTCCCTCCCCCTTGTAGGGGGAGGGCTAGGGTGGGGGTGTGAAGGTTAAACAAATGTATGCGGCAGCTCGACCTCACTACCCCCATCCCAGCCTTCCCCCTGAAAGGGGGAAGGAGCCGGCAGGTGGAATAGCATCCAGCACAGCCACCTTATGCAAACACCCAACCCCAATTACCGCCACACCGTCGAGCAATGCTTCCTCGAGGCCGCATTCATCGGCGACATCGGCATGCGCCTGATCGACTGCGGACCGGGTTGGGCGGAATCGGTCATTGCGTTGAAGCCGCGTCATTTGCAGCACACCGGCGTCGTGCATGCCGGTGTGCAGACCACGATGGCCGACCATACCGGCGGCTGCGCGGCCATGACGCTTGCCGGTGCGGAAGACACCGTGCTTACCGTCGAATTCAAGATGCACCTGCTGCGCGCAGGCAAGGGCGAGTCGCTGTGGTGCCGGGCGCAGGTGCTCAAGCCCGGCAGCAAGTTCAGCATCGTCGAATCGGAAGTACACGCGGTCAGCGACGGCAGGAAAACACTGGTCAGCAAACTGATCGGCACCATGGCGATCCTGCCGCGTCAATAAGGGATTTTTCATGCATATCCAAACACCGCTGCTCCTGCACCGCCCACTGTCGGCGCAGCTCGGCAAGCAGGTGCTGCTCAAGATGGACAACCTGCAACCGTCCGGCTCCTTCAAGCTGCGCGGCATCGGTGCGATGTGCCAGCGCGCGGTCGAGCACGGCGCCAGCCATCTTGTCTGCCCGTCCGGCGGCAATGCCGGCTTCGCCGCAGCCGTGGCCGGCGCGTCCATGGGCATCCGCACCACCATCGTGGTACCGCAATCGACCCATGAATCGGTGCGCCAGACCATCCGCGATATTGGCGCCGAGGTGATCGTGCACGGCGCGGTCTGGGACGAGGCAAACGAAGAGGCGCTGCGCCTGAGCGCGCCGCCCGGTTCGGTCTATGTGCCGCCCTTCGATCATCCGGATATCTGGGATGGCAACGCCACCTTGATCGACGAGGCCGCCGCGCAGAGCCGGGCAATGCGCACCGGCTTTGACGTCGTGATCTGCTCGGTCGGCGGTGGCGGGCTGCTGTGCGGCGTGTTGCAGGGATTGCATCGAAACGATCTCGGCTATGTGCCGGTCATCGCGGTGGAAACTGAAGGCGCGGCCTCCCTGCATGCTTCAGTGCAAGCCGGGAAGCGGGTCACGCTGGACGCAATCACGTCGATTGCATCGACCCTGGGAGCAAAGCGGGTGGCGCAGGCGGCATTCGACTGGACGCTTCGTCATCCGGTGCACACTGTCACCGTCAGCGACCGGCAGGCGGTCGATGCCTGCCTGCGTTTCGCCGATGACATGCGCACTCTGGTGGAGCCGGCTTGCGGCGCGGCGCTGGCGGTAGCTGGTAACGATTTGCCGGTGTTGTCGCCGTTCAAGAAACCGCTGATCGTGGTGTGCGGGGGCATTGGCGTGGATTTGGATAAACTGGCGGTCTGGAACACTCACATCACATAACCATGCGCACCGCCTTTCCCAAACTCCTCAGCTCGCAGATCGCGTTCGATATCGCCCGCACCATCCTCGACGGCTTCGACAAGCACTACCGGCTGTTCCGCGAAGCCAGCCGCGACGCCAAGCGGTATTTCGAGCAGCGCGACTGGAAGACGGCACAGCATAAGGCGCGCGACCGCATCGCCTTCTACGACATCCGGGTGCAGGAATCCGTGCAGACGCTCGAGGATGAATACGACCAGGCGGAACTGAGCGACGAGGTCTGGCGGGAGGTGAAGCTGCATTACATTGGCCTGCTGATCAACCACAAGCAGCCGGAGCTGGCGGAAACCTTTTTCAACTCGGTCTGCTGCAACATCCTGCACCGCACGTACTTCCACAACGATTTCATTTTCGTGCGGCCGGCAGTCTCCACCGAATATATCGAGCCGGAAGAAGCCGCGCCAACCTACCGCGTCTACTATCCGGCCAAGGACGGTTTGCGCTTTACGCTCAAGCGCATCATCACCAACTTCCAGCTCAACGGCACGTTCGCCGATCTCGACCGCGATGTCGGTTTCGTCGAGGCCCGCATGCGGGCGATGTTTGGCGGCGACCTGCTCATGGAACCCAATCACCAGATCCAGGTCCTGGCCAGCCTGTTCTACCGCAACAAGGGCGCCTACGTGGTGGGCAAGGGCATCAACGGTAACCGCATCTACCCGTTCATCGTGCCCATCCTGTACAACCGCAAGGGCGAACTGGTGCTCGACACCGTGCTGTTCGACCCGACGCTGATCACGGTCCTGTTCTCATTCACCCGTGCCTACTTCATGGTTGACATGGAAGTGCCGTCGGCCTATGTGCATTTCCTGCGTTCGCTGCTGCCCAACAAACCGCGCAGCGAGATCTACACCATCCTCGGTTTGCAGAAGCTCGGCAAGGCGGCGTTCTACCGCGACTTCCTGCATCACCTGCGCTATTCGTCCGACTGCTTCGAAGTCGCGCCCGGCATCCGCGGGCTGGTGATGGTGGTGTTTGCGCTGCCATCCTTTCCGTATGTCTTCAAGGCGATCAAGGATTACTTCCCGCCGCCGAAGGACACGACACGGGCGATCGTCAAGGAAAAATACCTGCTGGTGAAAAACCACGACCGCGTGGGTCGCATGGCGGATACGCTCGAGTACTCGAACGTTGCCTTTCCCCGGTCGCGCTTTTCCGAGGAACTGCTGGCCGAATTCAAGGAAGTCGCGCCGTCGCTGGTCGAGGAAGAGGGTGATGAAATCATCATCAAGCACCTGTACATCGAGCGCCGCATGGTGCCGCTGAATATCTGGCTCACGGAAGCGGAAAAGCGCGGCGATCACGCGGCAATGGAACACGGCATCGTCGAATACGGCAATGCGATCAAGGAGCTGGTCGGCGTCAACATCTTCCCCGGCGACATGCTGTATAAAAACTTCGGCGTCACCAAACATGGCCGGGTCGTGTTCTACGATTACGATGAAATCGAATACATCACCGACTGCAACTTCCGCGATATCCCGACACCGCGCAACGAAGAGGATGAGATGTCCAGCGAACCCTGGTATCCGATTGCGAAGAACGATGTATTTCCGGAGCAGTTCGGCACCTTCCTGCTCGGCAATCCGGAAGTACGCAAGTACTTCATGAAACACCACGGCGACCTGTTGACCGCGAAATACTGGCGGGACGCCAAGCAACGCATTCTCGACGGCCACGTGGAAGACGTCTACCCGTATCCGCAGGAATTGCGCTTCAGTTACAAGCCCCAACTCCCGGTGGTGCAAGCCGCCTGATTATTTTTAGAAGAACACTTTCATACACAGAGGAAACATCATGAACGATCCTATTGTTATCGTCGGCGCAGCCCGTACCCCCATGGGCGCTTTCCAGGGCGATTTCTCCAGTCTCAGCGCCGCCGAACTCGGCGCCGTCGCGATCCGCGCCGCGGTAGAGCGTGCCAATCTTGAGCCGAGCCATGTAAACGAAGTTTTGTTCGGCAACTGCCTGATGGCGGGCCAGGGCCAGGCGCCGGCGCGCCAGGCGGCGATCAAGGCCGGCATCCCGGTATCCGCGGGTGCGGTGACGATGTCGAAGATGTGCGGTTCGGCGATGAAGGCCGCCATGTTCGGCTATGACTCGCTGGTGGTCGGTACGAATGACGTGGTGGTGGCGGGCGGCATGGAATCGATGACCAATGCGCCTTATCTCATTCCGAAGGCACGTGGCGGCTACCGTATCGGCCACGGCATGATGTACGACCACATGATGCTCGACGGCCTCGAAGACGCCTACGACAAGGGCCGCTCGATGGGCACCTTCGCCGAGGAATGCGCGGCCAAGTATCAGTTCACCCGCGAAGAGCAGGATGCGTATGCGATCGAATCGGTCAAGCGCGCGCAGGCGGCGACCAACGACGGTTCCTTCAAATGGGAAATCGCGCCGGTGACCGTGGCAGCGAAGGGTGGCGAAGTTGTCATCGACAAGGATGAAGGGCCGCTGAAGGCGAAGCTCGACAAGATCCCGGCGCTCAAGCCGGCGTTCAAGAAGGATGGCACCATCACTGCCGCATCGTCATCATCGATCAACGATGGCGCCGCCGCGCTGGTGCTGATGCGCGAATCGACCGCGAAGAAACTCGGCTGCAAGCCGATCGCCCGCGTGCTCGGTCACGCGACACATTCGCAGGAACCGAACTGGTTCACGACAGCGCCGGTCGGTGCGATCGAGAAGCTGTACAAGAAGCTCAATCTGACCACCAAGGATGTCGACCTGTTCGAGATCAACGAAGCCTTTGCGGCGGTGCCAATGGCGGCGATGAAGGAACACGGCATCCCGCACGACAAGATCAATATCCACGGCGGCGCGTGTGCGCTCGGTCATCCGATCGGTGCGTCAGGTGCGCGCATCATCGTCACGCTGATCGGCGCGCTGCAGAAGACCGGCGGGAAGATGGGCGTGGCGGCATTGTGCATCGGCGGGGGTGAAGGGACAGCGATGGCGATCGAGATGATGTAGGTCGCGATACACATACGAGTTCCCTCCCCCCTCGTATGGATGAAGCCGGGGTTTCGCGACGCATGCGTTGCGCCGGCTGAATCGGAGCCGCCTATGAGCGGCGACGTGGAAAGGTTGTAAGCGAACCGGCCCCTTCCCCCTCGTAGGGGGAAGGTTGGGATGGGGTGGCCCGCACAGGGGTGTGAAGGTCGAGCGATTGCATATGACTGACCAACCTCACTACCCCCACCCTAACCCTCCCCCCTAGCCGGGCGCCCTGGAAGGGGGAGGGGACTTGTTCAATGTACGGCTGAAGTAGTAAGAGAATTTCACTTGAATTATTAACCCATGCCCACTGCACTCATCATCGGCGCTTCCCGTGGCATCGGCCAGGAAGCCGTTCGCCAGCTCATCGCCGCCAACTGGACCGTATTCGCCACTGCCCGCGACGATGCAGCGCTTGCTTCGCTGCAGGCACAAGGCGCCAGGGCATTCAAGCTCGACGTCGGCAAGCCTGAATCGCTCGCCGGTCTTGGCTGGCAGCTCGACGGTGAAAAGTTCGATCTTGCGATGTATGTGGCCGGCGTATTCGGGCCCCGCAGCGATGCGAAGACGCCTCCGACCGCGCAGGATTTCGACCAGGTGATGCACACCAACGTGCTCGGCGCGATGCAGGCAATCCCGATCGTTGCGCCGATGGTCGAAGCGGCGCAGGGGAAGTTCGCGTTCATCAGCAGCATCATGGGTAGCGTCGACGATGCGACCTCCAGCTACGGCTGGTTGTACCGCGCGTCGAAGGCAGCACTGAACATGGCCGTCAAGTCCGCGGTGGCCGACTACCCGAAAGCCACCTTCGCGCTGCTGCATCCGGGTTGGGTGCGTACCGACATGGGTGGCGAGAATGCCGCCATCGACGTAGCGCAAAGCGTAGGGGGCCTGCTGAAGGTGATCGCCGGGCTGCGCAGTGCGGATACGGGAACATACCGCGACTACACCGGCAAAAAGCTGGCGTGGTAGCCAACAGGGAAAAAACACATGGTGCTGTCCGAACAACATGAAATGATCCGCGACGCGATGCGCAGCTTTGCGCAGGAACGCCTCGCGCCCAACGCCGCGCGCTGGGATAAGGAGCATAATTTTCCGAAGGAAGAACTGAAGGGACTGGCGGCGCTCGGCGCATTCGGCGTCGCGGTACCGGAAGAGTTTGGCGGTGCCGGGCTCGACTATGTATCGCTCGCGCTGGTGCTGGAAGAGATTGCGGCCGGTGACGGCGGCACGTCCACCGTCATCTCAGTCAACAACTGCCCGGTGTGCAGCATCGCGATGTCGGTGGCGAACGATGCGCAGAAGGAAGAATGGCTGACGCCGCTGGCGCGTGGCGACATGCTCGGCGCCTTCTGCCTCACCGAGCCGCATGTCGGCAGCGATGCCTCGGCGCTTCGCACCACTGCAACGCGGGATGGCGACCATTACGTGCTGAACGGTGTGAAGCAATTCATCACCAGCGGCAAGCATGCGGATGTCGCCATCGTGATGGCGGTGACCGACAAGGCTGCAGGCAAGAAAGGCATCAGCGCATTCTGGGTGCCGACGAATACGCCGGGCTACATCGTCGCCCGTCTGGAGGAAAAGCTCGGCCAGCATTCATCGGATACCGCGCAGATCCTGTTCGAAAACTGCCGCATCCCGGCGCGGAACCTGATCGGCGAAGAGGGGCAGGGATACAAGATCGCGCTGTCCGGTCTGGAAGGCGGCCGTATCGGCATCGCTTCGCAGGCGGTCGGCATGGCGCGGGCCGCATTCGACGCGGCGCTCGCGTATGCGAAGGAGCGCACCAGTTTCGGCAAGCCGATCTTCGAGCACCAGTCGGTGCAGTTCAAACTCGCGGACATGGCGACGCAGATCGAAGCGGCGCGGCAACTCATCCTGCATGCCGCCAGCATGAAGGACGCGGGAAAGCCGTGCCTGAAGGAAGCGGCGATGGCCAAGCTGTTCGCCAGCGAGATGGCGGAGCGGGTTTGCTCCGATGCGATCCAGATCCATGGCGGCTATGGCTATGTCAGCGATTTCCCGGTGGAGCGGATCTACCGTGATGTACGGGTGTGCCAGATCTATGAGGGCACGAGCGATATCCAGAAGATTCTGATCGGCCGCGCATTGGCGTGAATGGAGACATCATGAAAAAAGGCTACAAGGAACTGGTTGGCGAAGCGATGGCGGAAGTGAAAACCTATAGCGTCGAAGAGGCCAAAGCAAAGCTCGGCGACCCGCAAGTACAGTTCGTGGATGTGCGCGACGTCCGTGAGCTGGAGCGCGAGGGTGTTATTCCGGGCGCATTCCCGGCGCCGCGCGGCATGATCGAATTCTGGGTCGATCCGGATTCGCCGTATTTCAAGCCGGTGTTCGGCGAGAAGAAGGAATTCATCTTCTTTTGCGCAGCGGGATGGCGGAGCGCGCTGACGACGAAGACGGTGCAGGATATGGGGCTGGAGAATGTGGCGCATATTGAAGGCGGTTTCAAGGCGTGGAAAGAAGCCGGTGGCGCAGTGGGGGTGAAGGAAGGGAAGGCGAAGAGCTGAGCGTCGCACATCAACCTGCAAGCTCCTTCCCCCTGTCAGGGGGAAGGTTGGGATGGGGTGGCCCGCACAGGGGTGTGAAGGTTGAACGACTGCATGTGCATGTTCAACCTTCACACCCCCACCCTAACCCTCCCCCTATGAGGGGGAGGGGATCTTACGGCGATGAATAACAAGACCCCATGACGAATCCCGCATCCATTCCCTGCCCCTGTGGCAACAACAACTATGCATCCTGCTGCGGCCGCTTCATCGAGCGCGACGCACTGCCGCACACCGCCGAGGAACTGATGCGTTCCCGCTACACCGCATACACGCAGCACAACGAGCATTACCTGAAAGCGACCTGGTACCCGGCCACGAGGCCGGCGGATGCGGTGGCGCAGGACGACGGCATGAAATGGCTGGGTCTCGACGTGCGCAGGCATGTCGCGGATGGCGACAAGGCAACGGTGGAATTCATTGCGCGCTACAAGATCGCAGGCCGCGCGCACCGCCTGCACGAGATCAGCAATTTCGTGCGGGAAGAAGGACGATGGTTTTACGTGGACGGCAGTTTTCCGGAGAAAAACAAATAATGACCATACTTGAAACAAAATTGAATCCGCGTGGCGACGACTTCAAAAACAATGCCGTCGCGATGCAGGCGCTGGTCGACGACCTCAGGGCCAAGGTGGAAAAAATTGCACTGGGTGGTGGCGACGATGCGCGCAAGAAGCATACCGCCCGCGGCAAGCTGCTGCCGCGTGACCGGGTGCAAATGCTGCTCGATCCCGGCACGCCGTTCCTGGAGTTGTCCCAGATGGCGGCTTACGACATGTACGACAATGCTGCGCCGTCCGCCGGCATCATCACTGGCATCGGCCGCGTGGCCGGGCAGGAATGCGTGATCGTCTGCAACGACGCCACTGTCAAAGGGGGGACCTATTATCCGATCACGGTGAAGAAGCACCTGCGCGCGCAGGAAATCGCCGACCACAACAACCTGCCCTGCATCTACCTCGTCGATTCCGGTGGCGCCAACCTGCCGAACCAGGACGACGTCTTTCCCGATCGCGACCACTTCGGCCGCATCTTCTACAACCAGGCCAACCTGTCCGCGAAGGGCATCCCGCAGATTGCGGTGGTGATGGGCTCCTGCACCGCCGGCGGCGCGTATGTACCGGCGATGAGCGACGAATCCATCATCGTGAAGGAGCAGGGCACCATCTTCCTCGGCGGCCCGCCGCTGGTGAAGGCGGCCACCGGCGAGGTAGTCAGCGCGGAGGACCTGGGCGGAGGCGACGTGCACACGCGCTTGTCGGGCGTGGTCGACCACCTCGCGCAGAACGACATGCACGCGCTGTCGCTGGCGCGCAAGATTGTCGGCAACCTGAATCGCAGGAAGCCGTCGCAACTCGTGCTGCGCGAACCGGTTGCGCCGAAGTACGACACGCATGAACTGTACGGCGTGATCCCCACCGATACCCGCAAGCCCTTTGATGTGCGGGAGGTGATCGCCCGCATCGTGGACGGCAGCGAGTTCGACGAATTCAAGGCGCGCTACGGCACCACACTGGTATGCGGCTTCGCCCATATTCTTGGCATGCCGGTCGGCATCATCGCCAACAATGGCATCCTGTTTTCGGAATCGGCGCTGAAGGGAACGCACTTTATCGAGCTGTGCTGCCAGCGCAAGATTCCGCTCGTTTTCCTGCAAAACATCACCGGTTTCATGGTCGGGCGCAAGTATGAGAACGAAGGGATTGCGCGCAATGGCGCGAAGATGGTGACGGCCGTATCGACCGCTGCCGTGCCGAAGTTCACCGTCATCATTGGCGGCAGTTTCGGCGCCGGCAACTACGGCATGTGCGGCCGCGCGTTCTCGCCGCGCATGTTGTGGATGTGGCCGAATGCACGCATCTCGGTCATGGGCGGCGACCAGGCGGCGAGCGTGCTGGCGACCGTCAAGCGCGACGGCATCGAAGGCAAGGGCGGCGCGTGGAGCAAGGAGGAGGAAGAGGCATTCAAGGCGCCGATCCGCGCCCAGTACGAGCACCAAGGGCATCCCTACTATGCGACGGCACGCCTGTGGGATGACGGCGTGATCGATCCGGCCGATACCCGCATGGTGCTGGGACTCGGCTTGAGCGCGGCGCTGAATGCGCCGATTCCCGACACGAAATTCGGCATCTTCAGGATGTGACCATGGCTTACCAGACTCTCGAACTGCGCAAGGACAATCGCGTCGCCACCGTGACGCTGAACCGGCCCGACATGCGCAACGCCTTCAATGAAATCATGATCGCGGAGATCACGCAGGCATTCGGCGAGGCGGGTGCGGACGCCGAGGTGCGCGCGGTCGTGCTGGCTGCCAACGGCGTCGCGTTTTGCGCCGGGGCGGATCTCAACTGGATGAAGAAGATGGCCGGCTACACCCACGATGAGAATCGCGCGGACGCGGCGCAACTGGCCGAGATGCTGCGCACCATCTACACCTGCCCGAAGCCGGTGGTGGCGAAGGTGCAGGGCGATTGTTATGCCGGCGGCATGGGTCTGGTTGCCGCATGTGATATCAGTGTTGCAATCGATTCCGCGAATTTTTGCCTTAGCGAAGTCAAACTCGGTTTGATTCCTGCGACAATCTCGCCCTACGTCATCAAGGCCATGGGCGAGAATGCGGCGCGGCGGTATTTCCTGACGGCGGAACGGTTTTCGTCGGAGGAAGCACGGCGGATCGGGTTCGTGCATGAAGTAGTTGCGGCGGAAGGATTGGATAGTGCCATTGAGGGCATCGTGGCGGCGCTGGTAGCGAACAGTCCGAATGCGGTGAGGGAGGCCAAGCGGCTGGTGCGGGATGTGGCCGGGCGTGGGGTTACTGAGAGCTTGATTGCGGATACGGCAGAGCGGATTGCGGATATCCGGAGTTCGGAGGAGGGGAAGGAAGGGGTGCGGTCGTTCTTGGAGAAGAGGAAGCCGGGGTGGGTGTCGTAGGTTGTTGCTTAGGTAGTCTACGGTTCGACCGCACCACCCCCATCCCAGCCTTCCCCCTGTGAGGGGGAAGGGGTTCTACGGAAATAGTTTTTGGATGAGCTTGTTGTGCCATAAAGAACAAGTCCCTTCCCCCTCACAGGGGGGTGTAGCAGGAGTTTCGAACGGCATGCCGTTCGCCTGCGGAACGGATTGTGCGAAAGCACGATCCTCTTGGCTAGGATGGGGGTAGTGAGCTTGAGTGAACGACTACGTGTCAAACCGCAATCCACAAACAACGCCCGCGCACTGCGCACGGGTTTAACCTTTGCCGAACAACGCCTGTGGAGCGCCCTGCGCGCCAGGCAACTCCACGGACACCGCTTCCGCCGCCAGCACCCCATCGGCCCCTACATCGCCGACTTTGCCTGCATCGAGAAAATGCTCGTCATCGAACTCGATGGCGGCCAGCATCAGGAGCAGAGTCATTACGATGAGAACAGAACCGCGTTCATGCAAACGCAAGGCTGGACAGTTATTCGATTCTGGAACAACGATGTGTTGCAGACCTTCGATGGCGTACTGGCAACCATAGCCGATGACTTGACCATCACACTTCCTTCCCCGCTTTCTCCTGCGACGAAGAAAGAGCCGGACGGAAGATTATTTGATTTGGAGCAGTATTGAACACAGCAGCAAACACGAATCTCGTCAGCCGCAGCCTGCGCAGCGTCTGGCATCCCTGCACCCAGATGCAGCACCACGAGACCATGCCGCTGGTGCCCGTCAGTCACGGGCGCGGCGCATGGCTGTTCGACACCGAAGGCAAGCGCTATCTCGACGCCATCAGTTCCTGGTGGGTCAACCTCTTCGGCCACGCCAATCCACGCATCAACGCCGCGCTGAAAGATCAGCTCGACATGCTCGAGCACGCCATGCTCGCCGGCTTCACCCATGAACCGGTGGTCGCATTGTCCGAACAACTCGCCGCCCGTACCGGCAAGGTGCTCGGCCATTGCTTCTACGCGTCCGACGGCGCGTCCGCAGTGGAGATCGCGCTGAAGATGAGCTTTCATTTCTGGCGCAACAGCGGCCAGGCCGGCAAGCAGGAATTCATCTGCCTGCAGAACAGCTATCACGGCGAGACGGTCGGCGCGCTCGCCGTCACTGATGTGCAGCTATTCCGTGACGCCTACGGCCCGATGCTGCAGCGTGCGCATGTCGTGGCGACGCCCGACGCCCGCGATGCGCGCGACGGCGAGTCCGCGGCCGATGTTGCGGACCGTGCGGCAAAGGCACTGGAAGTCCTGTTGCAGGAACGCGCCGGCCGCATCGCCGCCATCATCGTCGAACCGCTGGTGCAGTGTGCGGCGGGTATGGCGATGCATGACCCGGCTTACCTCGCGCAGGTTCGTGCCTTGTGCGACCGCTACCAGGTGCACCTCATCGCAGACGAAATCGCCGTCGGCTGCGGCCGCACCGGCAGCTTCTTCGCCTGCGAGCAGGGAAACATCTGGCCGGACTTCCTCTGCCTGTCGAAAGGCATCAGCGGTGGCTACCTTCCGCTGTCGCTGGTGATGACGCGCGACACGATCTACAAGGCGTTTTACGACACCGACGTGCGGCGCGGCTTCCTGCATTCCCATTCCTATACCGGCAATCCGCTCGCCTGCCGCGCGGCGCTGGCAACGCTGGCGATCTTTGACGAAGACGACGTACTGGCACGCAACAAGGTGCGCGCGGAACGGCTCACGCAAGCTCTCGCGCCGCTCGCCGATCATCCGCAGGTACGCTACTTCCGCCAGCGCGGCATGATCTGGGCTTTCGATGCGATCGTCGACGATCCATCGAAGGCGACAACCTTCGCCCGCCGCTTCTTTACCGCTGCGCTCGGGCAGGAATTGCTGCTACGCCCGATCGGCCGCACCGTCTACCTGATGCCCCCGTATATCCTCGGCGATGAAGAGATCGACTTGCTGGCCGAGCGTACCAGGACAGTGTTTGAACAGGTGGTCGGCGCATGAGCACGATGCTGATCGATCGTCTCGAACAGGACTTGCGTCAGCTCGACGAACGCAGCCTGCGCCGCCGCAGGAAAATCGTCAGCACCGCGTGCGGACCGCATGTCGACATGGATGGCCGCCCGATGCTGGCGTTTGCCAGCAACGATTACCTCGGCCTCGCGGCGCATCCCCGCATCGCCGAGGCGTTTCGCGAGGGCGTAAGCCGCTATGGGGCCGGCAGCGGCGCCTCGCACCTGATCAGCGGCCACTCGCAGGCCCATGCGCTGCTGGAAGAGAAGCTGGCCGAGTTCCTGTCGCCGCATCTTCCTTCCGCACGCGCGCTGTATTTCTGCACCGGCTACATGGCCAATATCGGCGTCCTGTCGGCACTCGGCCAGCGCGATACCGATCTGTTTTCGGAAACCCTCAATCATGCGTCGCTGATCGACGGTGCGCGGTTGTCCCGTGCCAATGTTCGCGTCTATCCGCATGCCGATGTTGTCGCACTCGCCGGCATGCTGGAAGCAGGCCAGGCATCCAGCAAGATCGTCGTTACCGACAGCGTCTTCAGCATGGACGGCAATATCGCGCCTCTGGCTGAACTGCTCGCCCTGTGCGAACGGCATGGCGCATGGCTGATGGTGGACGACGCGCATGGTTTTGGCGTACTTGGCGGACAGGGCCGCGGGGTGCTCGAACATGCCGCATTGCGCTCGCCGAACCTGATCTACATCGGCACGCTCGGCAAGGCGGCCGGCGTTGGCGGCGCGTTCGTCGCCGCGCATGCCACGGTGATCGAGTGGCTGGTGCAGCGCGCCCGCGCCTACATCTACACCACTGCCGCACCGCCTGCACTGGCCCATGCGTTGCTGACCGCGGTCGACCTGATCGCCGGCGAAGAGGGCAGGGAACGGCGCGCGCACCTGCAGGCATTGACTGCGCAATTGCAGAATGAACTCCGGTTGCTGCACTGGAAACTGCTGCCTTCGCCGACACCGATCCAGCCGGTGGTGATCGGCGCGAACGACGCCACGCTCGCCGCCGCCGCCGCACTCGACCGGCAGGGCCTGTGGGTGCCGGCGATCCGCCCGCCTACCGTGCCGCCGGATACTGCCCGGCTGCGCATCACGCTGTCCGCCGCCCACACGGCGCGTGACATTACGCAACTGGCGGCGGCGATCAACACCATCGAACGGACGCAGACATGACGGCCAAACCCGCTTACTTCGTCACCGGCACCGATACCGAGATCGGCAAGACGCTGATCTCGGCGGCCCTGCTGCATCAACTCGCCGCTTGCGGCCTGCGTGTCGCCGCGATGAAGCCGATCGCGGCCGGCGCGGAATGGCGCGACGGCGCCTGGCATAACGACGATGCCGACATCCTCGCCGCCGCCGCCAGTGTCAGGCTGCCAATTGCATTGACCACGCCCTACCTGCTGCAGGACCCGGCGGCGCCGCATATCGCCGCTGCCGCCGAAGGCGTCACCATCAATACGGCGCATATCCTCGCCTGCTATGATCGGGTGCTGGCGCAGGCCGATGCGGTGGTGGTCGAAGGCGTCGGCGGATTCGTTGTTCCGCTGTCGCGTGATGCCGACACCGCCGGTCTCGCATTGCAACTCGGCTTGCCGGTCATCATGGTGGTCGGCATGCGGCTGGGATGCCTCAGCCATGCGTTGCTGACTGCGGAAGCGATCGTGGCGCGCGGCCTGGTGCTCGCAGGCTGGGTGGCCAATGCGGCCGATCCCGACATGCGGCACATGCAGGCCAACATCGATGCGCTGGCCGAGCGTTTGCCAGCGCCGTTGCTCGGCATCGTGCCGCGCCTGCCGGAGCCTGGTGCTTCGCCCGCCGCCGTGCATCTTGATTGCTCTGTTTTACCCGGATGGCCCAAGGCCGCCGATTCACGTTGATAGCAAGTTTGATACTAAGGAAAGCTGTTCATGTCCTCGCAACCGATCTCGTTTTATCCGTCTCCTTCCACTGCAACGACCGCGGCAAGCACGCCGTCCACCTGGCCGGTCGAACAGGTGATGGCCTTGTTCGACATGCCGTTCAACGATCTGCTGTTCCGTGCCCAGCAGGTGCATCGCCAGCATTTCGATCCGAGCGACGTGGAGCTTGCCACGCTGCTGTCGATCAAGACCGGCGGCTGCCCGGAAGACTGCGGCTATTGCCCGCAGGCAGCGCGCTACGACACCGGCGTCACTGCACAGAAGATCCTGCCGCTCGACACCGTGCTCGAAGCTGCCCGCGCCGCCAAGGCGCACGGCGCGACGCGCTTCTGCATGGGCGCCGCCTGGCGCGAGCCGAAGGACCGCGACCTGGAGCAGGTGGAGGAAATGGTGCGGGAAGTGAAGGCGCTCGGCCTTGAAACCTGCGCCACGCTCGGCATGCTTGGCGAAGGACAGGCGGAGCGGCTGAAGAACGCCGGGCTCGACTACTACAACCACAACCTCGATACCGCGCCGGAATTCTACGAAAACATCATCACCACCCGCGACTACCAGAACCGCCTCGACACGCTGGGCCGGGTACGCGGCGCCGGCATCAAGGTCTGCTGCGGCGGCATCGTCGGCATGGGCGAAACGCGGCTGCAGCGCGCAGGCCTCATCGCCCAGCTCGCCAACATGGATCCGTACCCAGAATCGGTGCCGGTCAATCATCTGGTGCAGGTCAAGGGCACGCCGCTGCACGGGCTGGACCCGCTGGACCCGTTCGAGTTCGTGCGCACGATCGCGGTGGCGCGCATCACGATGCCGAAGGCACGGGTGCGGCTGTCGGCGGGACGGCGCGAGCTGGGTGAAGCGGTGCAGGCGCTGTGCTTCCTGGCGGGGGCGAATTCGATTTTCTATGGCGACAAATTGCTGACGACCGGCAATCCGGATGCGGCGGCGGATGCTGCGCTGCTGGAGAAGCTGGGACTGCGCGCGAAGCATGTGACGGAAGAGGCGAGTGCTTCGTGCGGATGAGTTGAAAAGGAAGCGCTCATTATTGATAAAGGAAAGGTTCCCTCTCCCTCGTAGGGGGAGGGTTAGGGTGGGGGTGTGAAGGTTGCGTGACTGCATGCGATTGCTCGACCTTACTACCCCCATCCCAACCTTCCCCTTGGCAGGGGGAAGGAGCACAGAAGAGGATGATCCAACCGTAGTCCAATCTGCTTAACCCACGAGGACCTGGCATGTTCACCAAAATCCTGATTGCAAACCGCGGCGAGATCGCTTGCCGCGTGGCCGCAACCGCGCACCGGCTTGGCGTCAAAAGCGTCGCCGTGTACTCGGAGGCGGATGCGAACGCAAAGCACGTTGCCGTATGCGATGAAGCGGTGCCGATCGGACCGGCGCCCGCGAAGGAAAGCTATCTCAGGGGCGACAAGATCATCGAGGTCGCGCTGGCTGCCGGCGCGCAGGCGATCCACCCCGGCTACGGCTTTCTGTCCGAGAACGAAGGTTTCGCCAAAGCCTGCGCCGATGCCGGCCTGGTCTTCATCGGGCCGCCGGCCTCGGCGATCCATGCGATGGGTTCCAAGTCCGCCGCGAAGGCGCTGATGGAAACCGCCGGTGTGCCCCTGGTGCCCGGCTACCACGGCGACAACCAGGACGCCGATTTCCTGCGGCAGCAGGCTGACAAGATCGGCTACCCGGTCTTGCTCAAGGCCAGTGCGGGCGGCGGCGGCAAGGGCATGCGCATCGTCGAGAAAAGCGAGGACTTCAAGGCCGCGTTGGCGTCTTGCAAGCGCGAGGCGATCAGCAGCTTCGGCGACGACAAGGTGCTGGTGGAAAAATACCTGACCCGTCCGCGTCACATTGAAATCCAGGTATTCGCCGACACGCAAGGCGATTGCGTCTACCTGTTCGAGCGCGACTGCTCGGTGCAGCGCCGCCACCAGAAAGTGCTGGAGGAAGCGCCGGCGCCCGGCATGACGGAAGAGCGCCGCCGCGCGATGGGCGAAGCGGCGGTGGCGGCGGCAAAAGCGGTCGGCTATGTCGGTGCCGGCACCGTGGAATTCATCGCCAACCAGGACGGTTCGTTCTACTTCATGGAGATGAACACCCGCCTGCAGGTCGAGCATCCGGTCACGGAGATGATCACCGGGCTGGACTTGGTGGAGTGGCAGCTCAGGGTAGCGGCCGGGCAGCCGTTGCCGATGAAACAGCAGGAACTCACGATTCATGGCCATGCGCTGGAAGCGCGGATCTACGCGGAGAATCCGGAGAAGGGATTTCTGCCATCGATCGGGACGTTGCGGCATTTGCATACGCCTGCTGCGGTCGCGTTCGAGCTAGGACAGATTCCTTTCCCCTTGCAGGGGGGCGCAGCGGGGAATTCGGACGGCATGCCGTCCGTCCGCGAAGCAGATCGCGCTTACCAGCGCGATTCCCTCGGTTGGGATGGAACGGCCCGTGCTTTACGAAAAGGATCTTACGTTTGCCGCATCGACTCCGGCGTCCGCGAAGGCGACACCATCTCCCCCTTCTACGATCCGATGATCGCCAAGCTGATCGTCTGGGGCAACGACCGCGCCGAAGCGCTCGCGCACATGTCGCAGGCGCTATCCGAGTACCGCATCGTCGGCCTCAGCAGCAACGTCGCTTTTCTCCAGCGCCTGGTCGAAAGCCCGGCCTTCTCGCAGGCCGACCTCGATACCGGCCTGATCGAACGCAACCAAGAGACCCTGTTCCCGGCGGCAACACCGGTCACGATCGACGTGGTCTCTCTGGCTGCGGCCTCCCTGCTGACGTCCGAGCAGAATTCCGGTGCTGCCGCCAACGATCCATGGGCCGATACCACAGGCTGGCGCATGAACGGCACGCTGTTGCGCAAGCTGGATTTCTCGGACGAATCGCATGCCTATCCCGCCGTGATCGGCTATCGGGAAACCGGCTGGTCGGTGCAACTCGGGGCGCGCTCGGCGGTCATGACATTGATCGAGCGCACCGGCAGCCAGCTGGTGATCAAGGTTGACGGAGCGACGGTGCGCGGCACCGTCGTGCGCGAGGGCGAGGCTTTCCACGTATTTACCGGCGGCATGCACCACGTGCTGCCTTATAGCGATCCGCTGGCGCATGCCGGCGAAGCCGAAGCCGAAGGCGGCCGGCTCACCGCCCCGATGCCGGGCAAGATCGTCGCCGTGCTGGCGGAAAAAGGCAAGTCGGTGGAAAAAGGTGCACCATTGCTGATCATGGAAGCGATGAAGATGGAACACACGATCGCCGCGCCGGCGGATGGCATGGTGGAAGATTTGCTGTACGCGGTGGGCGACCAGGTAGCGGAAGGCGCGCAGTTGCTGGCGTTTAAGGCGGCGTAGCGCGCCTGACTGCGCGTCGGAGAATGGACAGGTTCCCTCCTCCTGTAAGGGGGAGGGTTAGGGTGGGCGTGGTAGGGTTGAGACAGGAAAGATCATGTCTCGAACGCACTACCCCCATCCCAACCTTCCCCCTGGAAGGGGGAAGGGGCTTTTCCTTTATGGCATGAACTGAATTTAAAGGCAATCCCATGACCCTCCCCAACAAAGTCAAAATCGTCGAAGTCGGCCCCCGCGACGGCCTGCAGAACGAAAAGGAAACCATTCCCGCCGCCGTCAAGATCGAGCTGGTCGACCGGCTCACCGATGCCGGTTTTTCCAACATCGAAGCGGCTTCCTTCGTCTCGCCGAAATGGGTGCCGCAGATGGCCACCTCCACCGAGGTGATGGAAAAGATCCGCCGCAAGCCCGGCATCATCTATTCCGTGCTGACACCCAACATGAAGGGCTTCGACGCCGCCGTCGCTGCGAAGGCGGACGAAGTCGTGATCTTCGGCGCGGCATCCGAAGCTTTCTCGCAGAAGAACATCAACTGCTCGATCGCCGAATCGATCGAGCGCTTCCGCGACGTCGCCCAATCGGCCAAGCAGCATGGCATCCGCCTGCGTGGCAGCATCAGCTGCTCTTTCGGCTGCCCGTACCAGGGCGAGGTATCGCCCGACAGCGTGGCCGACGTGGTGCGGCGCCTGCGCGATCTCGGCTGCGATGAAATCGATATTGCCGACACCATCGGCGTCGCCACACCCAACAAGGTGAAGACGGTGTTCGAGCGGGTGAAGCAGGAATTTCCGGCCGAGCGCCTTTCCGGCCATTTCCACGACACCTATGGGCAGGCGCTGGCCAACATCTACGCCGGCATGGAATCCGGCATCGCGATCTACCACTCGTCCATCGCCGGCCTCGGCGGCTGCCCGTATGCGAAGGGCGCGACCGGCAATGTGTCGACCGAAGACGTGCTGTACATGATGAACGGCCTCGGCGTCGATACCGGTATCGACCTCGACGCGGTGGTGGATGCCGGCCAGTTCATCTCGCAGCATCTCGGCCGCAAGGCGGCCAGCCGCGCCGGCAATGCCATCGCCGCCAAACGGCAGGGCTGACACGGACGAAGCGACCCGATGCTGAGCACGCTCGCCATCGCCAATTACCGTTCGCTGCGCGACTTGGTGATCCCGCTGCAGCGCCTGAACGTGATCACCGGCGCCAACGGCAGCGGCAAGTCCAGCGTCTACCGCTCGCTGCGCCTGCTGGCCGACACTGCGCAGGGCGGCGTGATCCCGTCGCTCGCACGCGAAGGCGGGTTGCAATCCACCCTCTGGGCCGGCCCGGAAAAGTTTTCCCGGTCGGTGAAGCGGGGTGAGCATCCGGTGCAGGGCACGGTGCGCAAGGAATCGGTCAACCTCCGGCTCGGCTTCGCCGGCGACGAATTCGGCTATGCCATCGATCTTGGCCTGCCGATTCCCGGACCGACCGCGTTCTCCCTCGATCCGGTCATCAAGCGCGAATGCATCTGGAGCGGCCCGGTGCTGCGACCGGCGGCGCTGCTGGTCGACCGCCACGGCGCGGCGGTGCGCATCAAGCACGACAGTGGCGACTGGCAGCTCATCTCCAGCCATGTGCCAACCTTCGACAGCATGATGGCCCGCCTCGCCGACCCGCGCAACGCGCCGGAAGTGCTGGCGCTGCGCGAACAGATCCGCTCATGGCGCTTCTACGACCACTTCCGCACCGATGCCGACGCCCCGGCGCGCTTGCCGCAAGTGGGCACTCACACGCCGGTGCTGAGCAACGACGGCGCGGACATGGCGGCCGCGCTGCAAACCATCCGCGAGATTGGCGACCCGGCCGCGCTCGACGAGGCGGTCGACGATGCCTTTCCGGGCTCCAGCATCACTGTGCACAACAACGACGGCCGCTTCGAAATCGCAATGCACCAGCACGGCCTGCTGCGGCCGCTGAAGGCGTCCGAACTGTCCGACGGCACGCTGCGCTACCTGCTGTGGATCGCGGCCCTGCTCACGCCGCGGCCGCCCGAACTGCTGGTATTGAACGAACCCGAAACCAGCCTGCACCCCGACCTGCTGCCGGCGCTTGCCCGCCTCATCGCCCGCGCCGCGCAGCGCTCACAGGTGCTGATGGTGTCACATGCCACGCGCCTGATCGCCGCCCTGGAGCGCGAGCCGGATTGCAATTCGATCATGCTGGAAAAGGAATTCGGTGAAACAAGGGTGCGCGGCATGGAGCCGCTCGACATGCCGTCCTGGCACTGGCCGGCACGCTGACAGGATGTGCCATGCCCGACCTGCTGCGTCCGTTGCTGATCGAGATTTCCGCCTGCCGGCAATGTGCCGCTCACCTGCCGCACGGACCGCGTCCGGTGGTGCAGGCGGGACGGCATGCGCGCCTGCTCATCGTCGGCCAGGCGCCCGGCCGGCGCGTGCACGACACCGGCATCCCGTGGAACGATCCCTCCGGAAATCGCCTGCGCCACTGGCTCGACATGCCGCCGGACATCTTCTACGACCCGACGCGGGTGGCCATCATGCCCACCGCCTTCTGCTATCCCGGCAAGGGCAAGAGCGGCGACCTGCCGCCGCGCCCGGAATGCGCGCCGCTCTGGCATGACCGCGTGCTCGCCGCAATGCCCGATGTGCGGCTCACGCTGCTGGTGGGCCGCCATGCACAGGAACGTTTTTTACAGCACAATGCCAGGGCCACCCTGACGGAGACCGTGGCGGCCTGGCGCGATTATCTGCCCCAATATCTGCCGCTGCCGCACCCGAGTCCGCGCAACCAGTCCTGGTGGAAAAGCAATCCCTGGTTTGAAACCGACGTGCTGCCCGTCCTGCGCGAGCGCGTCAAATCGATCATTGCCTCATGAAAGAACCCATGCAACTTCCCGATAGCGCGCAACGCGTCGCCGACCTCCTCAAATCAATCGGTCACGACAAGCCGGTGGTCATGCTCCCCGACACCGGCAAGACGTCCGCCGAAGCCGCCGCCGGCCTCGGCTGCGACATTGCCGCCATCGCCAAATCGATCGTATTCCGCCGCCTGTCGGACGACGCGGCGGTGATGATCGTGGCCAGCGGCGCCAACCGCGTCGATGAACAGAAAGTCGCCACCATCGTCGGCCCGCTCGGCCGCGCCGACGCGAAATTCGTCAAGCAGCGCATCGGCTACGCGATCGGCGGCGTCTGCCCGATCGGCCATCTTGAAAAAACCGTGATGCTGATCGACGAAGACCTGATGCGCCTGGACAGCCTCTGGGCCGCCGCCGGCCATCCGCATGCGGTGTTCAACCTGACGCCGCAGCAGTTGCTGAACATGACCGGCGCGCCGCTGGCGGATGTGGCGCTGCGGGTGGAAGCGAGAGTGGAATGACGCCGGTTCCTTCAATGAAGGCGTTCGACCCGGACCACGATGCATCGCCGGTGCCGTCGCCGTGCATCAATGTATGCACGATGAATGCGGCGACGGGCTTGTGCGAAGGGTGTCTGCGGACGATCGACGAGATCGTGGTGTGGGGGACGGCGACGGAGAACGTGAAGCGGGCGGTGTGGCGGGAGATTCGACGGCGGGAGGAGGGGGTGTTTTGAAGGTGAAGATGGCAAGTGCCGCTAATTGAGAACAATCACTGAACTGTCCCCTCCCCCTTGTAGGGGGAGGGCTAGGGTGGGGGTGTGAAGGTTGAGCAACTGCATGCGATAGCTCGACCTCACTACCCCCATCCTAACCAAGAGGATTGCGCATACGCTCATTCCGTTCTGCAGGCGTGGGACAGTGCCCCACGAAACCCCTGCTACACCCCCCTGACAGGGGGAAGGAATTTTACTGGAACAGTAAACTACCGAGTCAAGCAACACCGGACCAACCATGAAAAAACTAGATTGGTACTTTGACTTCATCTCCCCCTTCTCCTACTTGCAAGGCGAACTCCTGCCCACGCTCGCCCCGGACATCGACATCCACTACAAACCCATCCTCTTCGCCGGCCTGCTCAATCACTGGGGCAACGTCGGCCCCGCGGAAATCGGCCCCAAGCGCCGCTGGACCTACGAACATTGCGCGTGGCTCGCACACCGCCATAGCATCCCGATGACCATGCCCGCTCACCATCCGTTCAACCCGCTGCCGCTGCTGCGCCTGTGCATTGCGCTTGGTCCGTCGCAGCATGTCGTGCAACGCCTGTTCCGCTACGTCTGGCGCGACGGCCACCTGCCGACGGAAGAGCAGCACTGGTCGGCGCTGCTGGAGGAACTCAAGGTCACCGGCGACATGCTCGATACACCGGAGGTCAAGCAGCAACTGCGCGACAACGGTGACGCCGCCATCGCCGCCGGTGTGTTCGGCGTGCCGACCGCCGTGGTGGACGGTCGCTGCTTCTGGGGGCTGGATGCCACCGACATGCTGCACGCCTGGCTGGCAGGCGACCCGTTCTTCCAGTCGCCGCTGCTGCAACAGGCGCAACAAATACAGCCGGGCCTGCAACGCAACAGGAGCGGCGCATGAATACGCAGATCGCCGCCATCACCAACGTGTTCGCACACTCATGCACACGCCGCATCACCGTTCCGCCCCGAAAGACACCATGACACTACCTGCGACCATGCGCGTGTTCGAACGCGGCTGGCTCTCTTCCAACAACATCCTCTTCATCGGCCGCGACGACACCGCGCTGGTCGACAGCGGCTATGCCACGCACGCGCCGCAAACCGTTGCGCTGGTACGCCACGCACTGGCGGGCCGCCCGCTCGACCGCCTGATCAATACCCACATGCATTCCGACCACTGCGGCGGCAACGCGGCGCTGCAGCGCGAATACGGCTGCCGCACCACCATCCCCGCCTCCGAAGCCGACGCGGTGCGCACCTGGAACCAGGACGTGCTCACCTTCGAACTCACCGGCCAGCAATGCGAACGCTTCACCTACACCGACACCCTCGCGCCGGGCGACGCGATCACGCTCGGCGACATGGAATGGCAGGTCCTCGGCGCGCCGGGTCACGACCCGCATTCACTGGTGTTCTACTGTCCCGGCGAGCGCATCCTCATCTCCGCCGATGCGCTATGGGAAAACGGCTTTGGTGTCATCTTCCCGGAACTGGAAGGTGCATCGGGGTTCGCCGAAACCCGCGCCACGCTGGAGCTGATTGCGACGCTCGACGTGAATATCGTCATTCCCGGCCACGGCGCGCCATTCACCGATGTCGGCGCAGCACTGAAAAGGGCATTTTCGCGGCTCGACTATTTCGTCGCCGACCCGGCGCGCAACGCGCAGAACGCGGTCAAGGTCCTGCTCAAATTTTTGCTGCTGGATCGGCAATCGATTCCGCTCGCGGATGTGCCGCAGCTGATGGCGGACATGCATTTGTCAGCGGAAGCGAACCGGCGATACCTGCACCAGCCGGCGGAGGAGCTCGCCAATTGGGCGGTATCGCAACTGGTGCGTGCCTGCGCGGCGAAAGTGGTGGACGGTCAATTGGTGAATGTCGGCTGACGCCGGCTGACCGGACGCTATCCGGTTATTGCTATCCCAACCTCGACCGCAACACCCGGCGCCAATCCCTCGATCCACGGCATCAGCAATTCGACCACCGAATCCGGTTGATGATGCGCGGGTTTCGTGTCCGGATGCGGGTAATACCAGAGCCCGGCATGCTCGCGCCCGTTTACCCGCAACCGTGCGGGCGATATCACGAACCGTTCCTCAATATTCTCAAGCCACCGGATGACGCCATCGAACAGGGGATCATGCGGCACCGGCTTCCACGGCGCCAGATCGACATTCAGGGTACCCGGAAAGTAGGGAGAGAAATCGATGCCATGCTGCAGAAAGAACGGTTGCTGCAACAGAATCGTGCCGCCGGGATAGCGGCGGTCGTTGCCACGGCCGCTGGCGACGCCATGGCCGGCGATAAGGGTTCCGGGTATCCAGTGCATGGTGTGTTGGATGAAGCGGTAATGCGTACTACGCGCAGGTGAATGCCGTATGAAACATCATTCACCAACCGCCGGCCCAAGCGGGTTCCTGGCAAACCACTCCACGATCATGCCCATGTTCTGCTCGAAGCCGCCGGGAGTGGAAATGTTCAGCACACCGGCCCGTGCGCCGGTCCGGTTCTGGAAATCATGTGTTGCGCCGCCCGGTGCCAGTACAAACGATCCCTTCGGGCAATCGATCCATGCACCGTCGATGAAAAAGCTCATCGTGCCTTCCAGCACATAAAACACATCGTCCTCATCATGCGAGTGCGCGCCGGGACCCTGGGTATTCGGTTCAAGCCACCACTCGGAGATGGAATACTTGCTTGCGGTTTCGGCATCATCGGCTTTGAACAATGCCGACATGCCACCCATCTGATACGGCCGGCCTTGGCCGGGACGGAGAACGATCGGGCGGCGGAGTGTCTCTTCCATGGCGGTTCCTGTTACCGTGAAATGGGTGTTGTGGCGTGATCCGCGAAACGGCAGGTTACCATGGCATCGTGCGGTATCGATCGGAAGCGGCATTCCCGGCAGACAACCCTGCAGTGGACGGCATCATCAGCGATCCGGCACCGGCAGGCCCTGTGTGCGCAGGAACGTCAGCTTGTCCCAATATCCGCGTTGAAAAACGATCCGGTCATCTTGTATGTGAAAGAAGCCGCATCCCCGTAATCCGAGCGGATCGCGCCACTCCAGGATGGCACAGTCTCCATCCTCAAAAATATGTTCGACGATACAGACCATGTTTGCCGCGGCGAACCCATCGGCAAACATCTTGTGAATCGCAGCCTTGCCTTCGACCGGCGACTCGGCCACCTGGTGATTTACCGCATTCTCGCTGTAGAAGGAGGCAAGCGCATCGGAATCCGCTCTGTTGAATGCATCGACCCATTGTTTGACGAGATCTTTCGGTGTCATCGTTCCTTCTCCGCTTTGATCATAACTGTACAAGCGCAGCGCGCATGCTCAATGCAAGGCGAACTCGTCGATCTGCGCGGCAGCGGCGCCAGCAAGCATCGCAGGCTGAATGCCCATCGCACGAAGTGCTCGCAGGGCGACGCCATGCCGGGCGGCAGTCACCGCCAGCAGCACATGCGCACCGAGCAGCGGTTTGCTGTCATCCGCTTTCTTCTGGTGTGCCAGCAGTTGCATCAACGCCTGCGCGGAAGGCTGCGCCTTGTAGACGCCCGTGCCGGAAGGGAAGGGGATTGCGGCATCATGGCTGTCAGCGTCATCGTCGGAGATCTCGATCCCGACATGCCGCAGCGCGTCATCGTATTGCCGTGCGATCGCTGCGCGATAACCGTCCGGGTCGGTCCCCAACTGTTCGAAGGCCCTGCGCGCTGTGCCATCCGGCAGTGCCAGTGCCGCAAGGACAAAGTGTTCCGCGCCCGGTTCTTTCTGCCCATCCGCATTCGCATGCTTCTCGGCGCTCATGCAGAGGGCCTTGATGGTATGCATGTCCTGAAAACGCTGCTTGATCTTGGCGAACATGGAAACTCCCGGGTTAAGGATGCGGTTTCGAAAGCGTGCCTGCGAGGCGTTTATGCGCCGCCTGCTTGGATACGCCGAGCGCTTCGGCAATCTGCGACCATGACCAGCCTTGTTCCAACGCCGCTTCCACGGCCTTGCGTTCCAGCTTGTCGGCCATTACGCGCAATGCCACGACGGCGGCCAAAGCCTCGGCTGGGTCATCGGGAGAAGGAAGCAATTTGGGGGTGATCATGCGTCAATGATAGTTGACGGGAATTGCGTTTGTCAACCAAGGTTGACAATCTTGTCCTGGCCTTGCCGCCGCATATGATTCGTTCAAGTGGGCGAATTTGCGCTGACCTCTCTGCTTTCAATCTCGCGAGAATGGCGACACATTGCTTCCAACGACCTTGCTTTCCAGCCAATCGTCAATCTTAGGAAGCAAGGAGATCAACTCGTTTGTTGACGCAATATACGATTCATTGTCGTTGCCGAATTTCACAAACGAAAAGCCGCGCAGGTTTTCTCCCTGTCGCCCCGCGGACGCGATCAGTCGGGCTCGCATCAGCGGATCGATATATGCCACGTCCAGTTTTTCTTCTGGCACCAGTTCACCTGAATAGCAGCTTTGCGCCAATGCAGGTTTGCCAGAGCCCTGCTGATGCAGCTGCACAGCCAAGCTTGGAATTGAGACAGGCCACTTTCAACAAGACAGGATGGCTGTCTTCTATCCATCGCGACCATCATTGATGCTCCGGTATGGTCGCCGGATCGTGCTCACAAAAGCATTGATTCGCTTTTCCCTCTGTGTACGGCAGCGCACGGAATCATTTGTCGCTGGCGGCAATAATCGGTTGTGGGAATAAGTCCGGTCCTTTTGAATGCCAACTTTATAAGAGGTAAACAGCATGCTTTATACAATCGCCGTCGTTCTGCTCGTCATGTGGCTGCTCGGCCTGGTGACTTCCTACACCATCGGCGGCTTCATCCACGTGCTGCTGGTGATTGCCGTGGTGATGGTGCTGCTACGGGTAATCAGCGGGGGGCGTCTTTGATCGACCCGAGCATGCGGCATTCTTCCATTCATCAAAAGGTATATATGATTAAGGCGCTTTCGCTGGCACTGCTGGCTGCGGGAATCATGGTGACGATTTTTGGCGCCAATGAAATGAATTCCTTTTCCTCCGATGTGTCCCGGGTGTTTACCGGAGCGCCTACCGATCACTCGGTATGGATGATCGTCGGAGGCGTCATGCTTGTCGTATTTGGCCTTGCTGGCCTGCTTCAGGTCACGCGCAAGCATTAACCAGCGTTTTACGGCTGCTACCGTTGCGGCGCCTGCCTCTCTTGTATTGCGGCAGCAACCACAACTAAGGCAAACCTCGCAAACCGATTACTCTGCCTTCAGCAGTCCGGTGTTCCTCAGGCCACATTCTTCAACCGCTTCACTCCCGCCTCCGGCAAATCCACCATCACCGGCTGCCCCGGAACCGTGCACCCCGTCGCACAGCATTTCCCCGGCTGCTTGTTCGCCGTGATCGGCCTGCGCGGATCATCCACCAGCCCGCGCTCCATCAGTCGCTCCACCAGTTCCACCTTGTTTCCGATCGGGTAGTTGCGATAGATCTCCTGCTTCATCGCCGCCGGTGAGCCGCCGCCGTGCAGGCTGATGACCGAGTACCAGCCGCCCTGATAGGACGCGGTGAGGTCTTCGATGAAGCGCGCCGTTTGTATCCGCTGTTCATACGGCACATGCGGATTCGCGCGCAGCACGTCGGCGAGATTGGCCGCCGTTTCCGGGTTATGGTCTTCGTCGGGGCCGGGGAGGGTGACGATCAGGCCGCCGGAGACATAGTGGGCGATGCGGTGCATGTCATAGATCTGCGTTGCCAGCAGCAGCTTGCCGATGTTGGAAAACACCGCGTCCGGTACGAAGGTGTTCGATGCCTCGTCAACCTTCGCATACACCGACGCCGCCACGCCGCAGGCATAGAAACCTTCGGTGATCTTGATGAGGTCCACCATCTGTTCGCGCAGGTGGGTTTCCTTGCCGGGGTCGAAGCCGTTTGCTTCGCACATCAGTGCGCCGGCGCCGATGAGCAGGTCGCCGAAGCCGGCGCGCGCGCCGATGCAGCTGTGCCGGTGATGCGTCGCATAGTTGTAGGTCATGTAGGACGAGTGTTCCCATTCGCCGGCATAGAACACCCGCTCCCATGGCACGAATACGCGGTCGAACACAAGCACGCCGGTGGACTGGCCGAACTTGTTGGAAAACAGCGCCGATTTTTCGCCGGGCCGTCCGGCGGGGCGGGCGATGATGGTGAGACCCGGAACATCGCACCGCACCGCGCAGCAGACGGCGAAGTCGGCATCCGCTTCGCTCATGTTGCGGCAGGGCATGACGAGGAATTCATGCATGTAGGGCGCGCCAGTGACGATGGCCTTGGTGCCGGAGAGGACGATGCCCTTTGCGTTGCGCTCGACGATGTGCACATATGAATCGGGATTGGCCTGCTCGTGCGGACGGCGGCTGCGGTCGCCTTTTGCGTCGGTCATCGCGATGCCGACCGAGAGATCGCGGTCCTGGAAGTCGTGCAGGTAGTTCAGGAAATGCTCGCCGTAGCGGGTGCCCTTGTCGGCATCGATGCGGTGGGTGGCCTGGAAGATCGCGTTGAAGGCGTCGTGCGCGAGATAGCGTTGCGCGCAGCCGGTTTCCTGGCATAGCAGCCGCACGGCTTCCAGCTTGTTCAGCAGATCGCCAGTGCTGGTGTCGATGTGCAGCATGCGGTTCACCTGCTTGCCGGAGGTGTGCTGGGTCGCCAGCATCAGCGGTGCGAAGTCTTCCTTCAATGCATAGTCGTAGGTGACGCCGAGCGCGTTGATGCCAGGCGCGAAGGCTGGTTCGTCTGCCACCGATTCAACCAGGCGGCCATCGAGATAAACCTTTGGCTTGTATTGCCGTAGAGATTCACGGTATTCGGCGGATGACATCAGCATGGCGATCTCCAGTGGTTACATGGTCACTTCAGTCGAAAACGATCTATCATTAATGTGAACTAAGTTCATTTTTGCGTCAAGCGTGCATGTATGCATTGACGCCGTGCTACATTTTCAGCATGAAAAAACTGACGAATACGGTAAAGAAAACCGATGAAGCGAACGATGCGGTGACGGAGGATGCCGAGCCGCGGCGGACACGCCTGCGCGCCGTCAAGGACATGAAGCGGCAGATGATCCTGGATGCTGCACGGCGGGTGTTCGAGAAGGAAGGCTTGCTCGGCGCCAACATGCGCGCGATCGCGAACGAGGCCGGCTATACCGCCAGCGCGTTGTACAACCACTATGCGAGCAAGGAAGAGATTTACGGCGACCTGCTGTCGCAATCGCTCGACCGCCTGAACGACGCCATCGACGCCGCAGCAGGGAACGGCCAGCCGGCGCACCGCATCAAGCGCCAGGCGCTGGCCTTTTATGATTTTTACCTGAACTACCCGCGCGAACTCGACCTCGGTTTCTACCTGTTCCAGGGCATGAAGCCGCTCGGCCTGACGCCGGAACTCAACGAACAATTGAACCGCCGCCTGCGGCAGGCGTTGGCCGGCGTGGAAACAGGATTGCGTGCGCTCGGTTGCAGCGCCGCCGTTGCCGAGCGCGAGACGACGGCGCTGTTCGGCCATTGCGTCGGCCTCTTGCTGCTCACGCACACCGGCCGTATCCGCATGTTCGGCCAGGATGGCCGTGCATTGTTCGCCGCCTACATTGTCAGAATGATCCAACAGGTGACCCCATGAGCACGCTCTGCGACGCACAACAATCCACCCTTGTCCTGATCGACCTGCAGGAGCGGCTGATGCCGGCGATTCATGATCACGAGACCGTCGTCGGCAATGCCCGCAGGCTGGCGCAGGCGGCGAAGCTGCTGGAAGTGCCGGTAATCGGCACGGCGCAATATCCGGCAGGGCTCGGGCCGAATGTCGCCGACCTGCATGCGCTGTGCGATACGGTCATCGATAAGAATGATTTCGATGCGTGCGGCGCATCGGCCTTCGTTGCCGCACTGGACGCGACCGGCCGCCCCGACCTGATCGTGGCGGGGTGCGAAGCGCATGTCTGCGTGTTGCAGACGGTGCTTGGTCTGTTGGGACGCGGCCGCCGCGTGCGGCTGGTGGTGGATGCGATCGGGTCTCGCTTGCCGCTGAACAGGATGATTGCGATTGAGCGGGCGAAGGCGGCGGGTGCGGAACTGGTGACGACGGAGATGGTGTTGTTTGAATGGATGCGCAGTAGCGAGCATCCAAGGTTCAAGGAGATGTTGCGGCTGATTAAGTGAGGGTGGGGAGGTAAAGGTTGATCGACTACATGCGGCAGCCCGACCTCACTACCCCTCGCAGGACGCATCTTCGCTTGCAGGCGAAGATCGTTCCGCAGGCGGGCAGCATGCTGCCCGAATTCCCTGTTACGCCCCTAACCCTCCCCCTGGAATGGGGAAGGAACCGTTCGGTGAAAATTTGAAACCTAGCAGATAGCAGGAGACTCCCATGAAATTCCGCATTTCTATCACCCTGATCGCAGCCACGTTGTCCTCCATCGCGTTAGCCGCCACCGCGGCTCCCTACGCCGGACAGGAGACCCGCGACATCAAATCCCTGTCGCAGGAAGACATCAACGGCTATCTGGCCGGTAAAGGCATGGGCCTCGCGAAAGCGGCTGAACTGAACGGCTATCCCGGTCCCATGCATGTCCTCGAACTCGCATCCGAACTGCAACTGACGCCCGAGCAGCAGGCGAAAACGAAACAGCTATTCGATGCGATGCAGGCGAAGGCCAGCATGCTGGGACGGGAACTGGTAACCGCGGAACAAAAGCTGGACCGGCTATTCGCAAGCCGCTCGGCCAATGCGGAACTGGTAGACAGCTCGCTGAAGGACATCGGCGTCCTGCAGGCGAAGGTGCGCGGCGCGCATCTCAAAGCGCATCTTGCCCAGGCGAAGATTCTCACGCCGGAGCAGACTGCCCGCTACATCTCGCTGCGCGGATACGGGAAGCAGGGGGCCGGGGCTGAGCATGGTGGCCACGGGGGCAGGCACAAGCATTGACGCCGGCGGAATCTATTACGGCAATCCCCGCACAAAGCCTTCCTTCGGATAAGTGATCGCATAGTCGACGCTGTACTTCAGCGTCTGGTTCGGCGCGATCACGGTTTCCCAGCCGACCACGCCGCGCCTGCGCTCCCAGGTGTCCAGCGTCGGCGGCACGTTGAACGATGCCTGCACCTTCACTTCTTCCGACGTGCTCACCGGCGATGCCTCCAGTACCAGCAGGTCGACCGGCTTCTTGTGGAAACTGGTGATCGTGTACACATCCGCCAGCAGGCGTTCGTTCTGCTGGGTGAGGACGCCGGTGGTGCCGGACTGTTCCTTCACCCGGTCCACCGATACGCGGATCAGGTCGTCACGGCCGAAGGCGAAGGTGAACTTGTCGTTGGCCTGGGTATTCCACTGCGCGGCGCCCACATAGCTGCCGTCTCGGAACAACTGGATACTGCCCGGCAGCCAGACACCATCGGGCCGTGCCGCCTCTGCCGTCACCACGGCCGCCTTCTCGATGCGCGGCGATGTGCGCAGGCGCTGCTTCACCGGGATGACCTGGGCGGACAAGGCAACCGAGATTTCGCGGCCGTCGGCCGGCAGCGACACCCGCGAAGGAACGTCGAATTCGGTGGCAAAACTGCCCTGCGTTTCGATCACCGGAGGAATGTAGTTGTCGGCTGACGCTACCTGACCAATGGCGAAGGCGGGCGCGGGTGCCGGTGCAAATGCCGGGCGCTCGGCCCTTTCCAGTTGCGCCGCCACCGGCTTCTGGTACGTCAACAGCCACGCATTCGGTTCCGCCGCCTGTGGCGACAGCCGCGGCTGGCCAGTCGACAGCCTCAGCTTCACGCCGCTCCAATCTTCGCCGGTCTTCTGCGACACCGTTGCCAGCCGTTCCAGCTCCACGGTCGATGCCGACGAATTCAGCATGGCGCGATAGGTCGGCTTCCAGCCGGCGTTGTTGACCTGGTAGGTCAGGCGCAAGGCGCCGGCCTGCCGCGCCGCCAGTTGCACGGTGACCTGCCGGCCATCCCGCGCGCCGCTGCGCAGCCTGGCGAGATCGCGCTGCAGCGCCTCGACCTGTTTGGCGATCTCGCGCTTCTGCACCTCCGCCTTGTGCATGCGGGTGAAGGCATCGCTGCCGCCGCGCTGGATCGCATCCAGCATCGCCGCCATCGACCGCGCATCTACCACCGGCTGCTGGCGGTCGGACGCAGTACCGGCGCTGTTCAGATTCTCCAGGTACTTCTGCACCAATGTCGCCGACCTGGCATCCACATCGAGCAGCGCAACCTTGTCTTCCAGCGCCTGGATCTTCGCTTCGAGTTCCGCTTCCCGGACGCTGGCGCTTTCGGTACGTGCCGCATCCCGCGTCGTCACCTGGCCGACCTGGATGCCCGCATCGGCCTGCACCCGGATCGTCTGCGTATCGAAATTGGCCGGCAACCCGGTGATCTCCAGTTGCGTCATGCCAGCCGAAACCTGTGCGGTGCGTTCTATCGTGGCGCTGCCTGGGTAGAGCACGACACCGGTGATCGGTGCGCTGGCGGCGAAGGCATTGGTAATCAGGCAGGACAAGCTTAATAGGGCAGACGTTCGGCGCAGCATGCAAAGGCTCCGGGAAATGTGGAAAGTAGGGCGAAACTGGCCACGGACGCCGGTGTGGCTGCCGAATTATGCCCCTATCCCTTCGCTGCACGCCACAGGAATTGCATCCATTCACAAAAACGTGGCACGCCGACGCCATGCATTTGTTGCTGCGATCCTTGCATTACTTCAGTGGGACGCGGTATGTGCTGAAATTGACGACATGAAAAAGCTCGCTTGCGCAAATCATTGACGGACGCTTCCTTCGGCCCGCTTATTTACCGCTGGCCGTACTGTTTATTCTTTTCGTATGCCTTCTTCGACACTTGCACTGCCAACCCATAGCCAGCCAGATTCTTCGCGATGATGGCCGCCGCGTTCTCCAAATGCGCAGCATTTCGCACCCCATATTTAGAGTATCGACCCGACCGATCCGTGACGACGACCTTGCGAGTTTCGGAATCGATGTACACCTCCCCGGATATCCTCGCCTGTCCTCCGCCGACCAAGGCCGGGTGCGATAAGCGAGGTTTCTCTTCATCTTTGCCCAGGTTATGCAACGTCGCCAATGCGTCGTCCTTGATAATGCTTGTCACCCTTGTCTGCGGTCCGACAATGAGTCTCCCTAGCTTGCTTGCGCTCCACATAAGCGGTTCGCCCTTCTTTAGCCAACCAACAAGTTTTGCCACTGCGTCCGGATGGGACGAAACAGCGCCATCATCAACCGAAATAAACAGGCGATCCGGATTCATTCGTGTTCCGCCCACTTCATCAAACTCATGCTTTTTGATTGGCTGTTCGAAGTAATCCAAATACGTCGATGGGTGCACATTTTTAGGATAGACGAGTTCACCTAATTCCCGATCCAGCATTTCTGCTCTTGCCCGCCCGATTAAGGTATGAAGTGCAGGAATTTCGTCATACGTCGGAAAACCCGAAGCACTATGAGCACGTTTAAGTCGATCTTCCTGGTTCAGCCGAGCCGGCACATGCAAATCGTCTTTGGGCAGTGAGGAGTGGCGCTTGAACCGATCATGCAACGTTGCCCGCAATGCGCCTCCTTCGCCAGGCAGGAAGGACGGCATCTTCGATGGAGATGGATCCGCGGATCGGGCTGCATGAGAATCGTCCGGTTTCTCTGGATGAAAAAACATGCTGCGATTGAATGATAGCGAGCGGCCTATTGGATGCATTCACGACCTTCATGGAGTTGATGACCCTTGAGTTGCACCGAAGGGTGATTGGTTCCATTCAACATCTACATCGGGGTACATGGCGAGCCGTGGCGTGCCCGGCTGCTGTTGAAAGGTTCGTCCGATGGAGCAAGCGGAAAGTATTTTTCCGCCTCTCCATCTGGCGACGCTATACCGTGCGCTGTTCCCGATCCTTCTTGTTCTGCGCCTCGATGCGGTCCCGCGCATCCTTCCATTGCTCCTGCGACCATGAACGCAACTCGTAGAAGTTGCCCCCGGTGGCGAGATGGCCGCCACCGTCCATCATGATGGCCTGGCCGGTGAGCCAGTCGCAGCCGTCGGCCATCAGAAAGGTCGCCAGGTTCTGCAGCTCCGTCATCTCGCCGGCGCGGCCCATCGGATTGATTGCTGCCGAGCGCGCCCCCGGTTGCTCGCCGGGATTAAGACGCTTGCTCATGCCCTCGGTCGGGATCTCGCCGGGGCCGATCGCATTGAGGCGGATGCCGTACTGCGCCCACTCGGTCGCCAGCGACATCGTCATCGCATGGATGGCCGACTTGCTCATCGCCGACGGCACCACGAACGGTCCGCCGTTCAGCACCCAGGTCACGATGATGGAGATGACGCTGCGGTAGCCGTCGGACGGTTTCCATTGCCCGTTGGCCGCCATCTCGACCCAGCGCTTGCCGACCGCATGGGTGACGTAGAAGGTGCCGTGCATGACGATGTTGGCGACGGCATCGAAGCCGCGCGGCGACAGCGCCGAGGTCGGCGAGATGAAGTTGCCGGCCGCATTGTTGACCAGGCCAGTGAGCGGACCTTCGGCGAAGATCTGTTCCACCATGTCGTCGACTGCTGCTGCATCGCGGATGTCGAGGCCGAAGGTCTTGACGCTGCCACCGTGCTGCGCCATCAGTTCGGCGGCGGTCTGGTCGCAGACCGGTTTGCGGCGGCCGCAGATGTAGATGTCGGCGCCGAGCGACAGGTATTTCTCCGCCATGGCGCGGCCGAGGCCTGTGCCGCCGCCGGTGACGAGGATGCGTTTGCCTTGCATGAGTTTCGGTTGGAACATGGTGGTCTCCTTGATGTGAAGGATGAGTGGCGGGTTGATGGTTGTGTTGCTATCGGACGGAATACGAAGCTTATTTAATAAAGTTGGAGTCCATCCCAATTCCAACCTTCCCCATGATGCAATATTGTTCTGCGCGGTCGATGCAACGTCTCTTATGTTGTTCCACGCTATGCCAAACGCTTGTTATTCCTAGCTACGGAGTGTCTCGCATGCCTGTCATTCCCGCGAAGGCGGGAATCTAGGGCTACGGAGTATCTCCGGTAATGCAATCCTTACGGTCCTCCGAAGAGACAAGCCGGGTGCGGCCCGGCAGCCGCTTACTTTTCTTGTCTCGCCAAGAAAAGTAAGCAAAAGAAGGCGACCGCGAGGACGCTGCCCCTTCGGGGTACCCGGGAAAGTGGCGCACCGAGCGGGAAGCGAAATAAACTCGCCTTCGGCTCAGACAAATTTCGCTTCTTTATCCGCTCGGCGCGCCACTTTCCCGGCAGCGTCCAAGCGGAATTCAACGGCCACAGCCTCTTTGCATTTACTGATTTCGTTTTGACCGACAGTCAAAAAATTCAACGCATATCAGGAGCCCGGAACAGTTGCCGCAAGACCGATCAAGAGCACTTTCACTTCAACGTATATTTTGCCTCTTCAAACGAATGCAGCGGCGGTAAATCATCGAACTGCGGCTTGCGTCCCTGCTGCTTTGCGGTAAATGCCTCCACCAGATTGCTGGTCTGCCAGATACCGGATTGCAGCCATCCCATCTGCTGCAATGCATCCTGTGTCGAATGGTCGCGCGCATAGTGGATCGCCTGCTTGCTGCCCCAGATGGCGACCGGTGGTTTTTCCGCGATCTCGTTGGCCATTTGCAATGCGGCCGCAAGCAATGCCTCCTGCGACTCGAATACCTCGTTGACGAGGCCGACAGCAAGGGCACGCTGCGCCGGCAGTCGCCTTCCGGTGTAGGCCATTTCGTGCACGATGCCTTCGGGTATCAGTTTCGGCAGGCGCTGCAGCGTTCCCAGGTCGGCCGTCATGCCGATGTTGATTTCCTGGATGCAGAAGAAGGCGTCCGCGCTGGCGAGCCGGATGTCGCAGGCCGATACCATGTCGACGCCGCCGCCGATGCAGCCGCCGTGGATGGCGGCGATCACCGGCATGCGCAGGCGTTCGATGGCGGTGAAGGCGCGCTGCATGTCGTCCAGTTGCGGCACGATATTGGCACGCCCGCCGGCATTGCCGTCATTGAGCGCAATGCCGGAATTCGGGTCGCTGCCGAACACATCGAGCGCCATGCCGGCGGTGAAATGCTTGCCGGTGGAGGAGATCACCAGCGCGCGTGCGGGGGCGGTGCGCTGGAGCATGGTGATGATTTCCGTTAGCTCGCGCCACATCAGGGGATGCATGGTGTTCATTGCCTGTGGCCGGTTCAGCACGAGGTGGGCAACCTTGTTTTCGATGGTCAGGCTGAAACATTGGTATGTCATGAGGGTCTCCTTGATGGAATGCTTCGGTAGTATGCAAGAGCGCAGGCATTTCTAGAGGGCCTAATCTAGCACGACCGTTCTTTTTTTGCCCTATAATCAAAATCCCTTTGTCCCCTACTCGCGAGGTCGTTATGGCGTTGCCCGCAGCATTGCAGAATCTCAGTCTTCCCGTCATCGGCTCGCCCATGTTCATTGCCAGCGGTCCGGCGCTCGTCAAGGCGCAATGCAAGGCCGGCATCGTCGGCTCCTTTCCGGCACTCAATGCCCGTCCGGCCGAATTGCTCGATACCTGGCTGACCGACATCCAGGATGAACTCACCGCATACAGGGAAGCGAATCCCGGTGCGAAAGTTGGTCCGATCGCCGTCAACCAGATTGTTCACCAGTCGAACGACCGCCTCGCGCATGACGTCGAAGTGTGCGTGAAGCACCAGGTGCCCATCATCATCTCCAGCCTGCGCGCGCCGCCGAAGGAGATGCTGGATGCGATTCACAGCTACGGCGGCATCGTGCTGCATGACGTCATTTCCATCCGCCACGCGCAAAAGGCGCTCGAAGCCGGCGTCGATGGACTGATCCTGGTCGCTGCCGGTGCGGGCGGCCACGCGGGCGCGCTGTCGCCCTTTGCCCTCGTCGGCGAGGTGCGCAAGTTCTTCAAGGGTCCGATTGCCTTGTCGGGATCGATCGCCACCGGCGACGCCATCCTGTCGGCGCAGGCAATGGGCGCGGATTTCGCGTACATCGGTTCGCGCTGGCTGGCGACGAAGGAGTCGAATGTTGATGAAGGATATCGCCAGGCCATCGTGGAATCGACCGCGGCCGATATCGTCTACACCAATCTCTTCACCGGCGTGCACGGCAACTACCTGAAAAAATCTATCGTCGCCGCCGGCCTCGACCCGGACAACCTGCCGACCGCCGACAAGTCGACAATGAACTTCGGCTCCGGCGGCGGCGCCAAAGCGAAGGCATGGCGCGACATCTGGGGCGCGGGACAGGGCGTCGGACTGATGGATGACGTGCCGACCGTCGCCGAACTGGTAGAGCGGTTAAAATCCGAATACGACGCTGCCCGCCAGCGTCTCGCCATCCCGGGCTGAGCATGCATTGCATGCGGCCCTTTTGATAAGGAAAGGGCCGCCATGCCGAAAGCCTACGTCGTCGCAGAAATCCAGGTTACCAATCCCACCGGCTACGCCGATTACCGCGCACTGTCGACCGCCGCCGTCGCCCAATACGGCGGACGTTTTCTTGTGCGCGGCGGACAGCGCGACCAGCGCGAGGGCGAGGACGACGCGCACAACAGCGGTTGGCGCACCGTCATCGTCGAATACGAATCCCTGCAGAAGGCGCAGGCTTGGTACGAATCAGTGGAGTATGCCAAGGCAAAGGACGTGCGGCTGGCGAATTCGGTGGGGAGGTTGTTCATTGTGGAAGGGGCGGAGTAATAGTGCCTGCTGCATTGACATCTTCGGACTGCTCCTTCCCCTCTTAGGGGGAAGGCTGGGATGGGGCGGCCCGCGCAGGGGTGTGAAGGTTGAGCCATCATATGCAGTCGATCGACCTCACTACCCCCACCCTCGCCGGGCGCCCCTAACCCTCCCCCTGAGAGGGGGAGGGAACCGTGCGGTGCGCTTTGAGCATTCAGTTCACCGGCTACGTTACTTTGCAAAAGCGACTTTCTCACCACGTTTCATAACATCTCCAACTACCTCACCTGCACCTCATCCAGCACCGTTTCTGTCAGCGCGCCACCCTCCAGCTTGATCACCCGATCTGCGACATGAAAATACCTATCGTCGTGGCTGACCACGATGGTGGTCACGCCCTGCGCTTTCAGCTCCGGAAGGATCGCTTCGTAGAAGATCTTGCGGAAATGCGGATCCTGGTCGGCCGCCCACTCGTCGAGCACCATCACCGAACGCTTTTCCATGCAGGCGACCACCATCGCCAGGCGCTTGCGTTGCCCGGTCGATAATTCGGTGCGGCTGAAGTTGCCGCCGCCTACCGTCACCACATCTTCCAGCTGCAGGCGCTGCAGAAGCCGCCGTACCTGCGCCTCGTCATCCTCGCCGTCCTGCGCCACCACCTGGTCGAACAGGAAGAAATCGGACAGCACCGCGGAAAACATCGCCCGGTACTGCCGGCGATTCGCGGCGTTCACTTCCAGGCCGTCGACGGCGATGCGGCCGCCGCTCGGCGCCAGCAGGCCGATGAGAAGCTTGGTCAGCGTGGACTTGCCGGCGCCGTTATGCCCGACGATAAAAATCAGCTCACCGCGATTGATGCGCATCGATAGCGGGCCCAGCGCGAAGTTGTCGTTGCCGGGATATCGATAGAACACGTTCTGCAATTCGATCGCGGCCCAGTCCATGCGCAGCGGTTCGGCAAAACCGGTCTGTTCCGGATCGGGCAGCCGCAGCGATGCCAGCTTTTGCAGGGAAACGCGCGCGCTCAGGATACCGGGGATCTGGTTCAGCGCGATGTTGAGCGGCTGGCGGATGAAGAGAAGCACGAGCGCGAACGATGCGCCCAGGGCCACATCGCCCCATTGCCAGCGGTAGACCGCCCAGAAGACGAGCCCGATGAGGGCCAGCGTCACGACCGTCATCATGTGGATGTTGATGACGATGTAGCGGTCCGCCAGCGTGCGCAGATCGCGTGAACGCCGCGCAACGCCCTGCATGAGGGTATCGAACACAATGCGGCTGCGCCGTTCGTTCTGCAACAGTTCCTTGTGGCCGTCGAGGATGTTGCCGTACTGCTTGAACAGGCTGTCCTCCAGCTCCCGGTCCTCGCGCAGCAGGCGCTGGAACCGCGACGTCAGTGCCTGGCCGAAGCCCATCGCCACCGACAAGGTGCCAATGCACAACAGCGCAAGCGGCCATGACAGCCACAACATGTAGGCGAGGCCGCCCAGCACCAGCGTGCCGCTGTATATGAAAAACGGAAACATCACGAAGCCGTCCTGGATGCTGCGGATATCCTTCGTCAACGCGGCGTAGATCCTGCCTTTGCCGAGTTGCTGAATATGCTCGAACTCGGCCTGCAACACCTGCGTCAGCAGGCGGCCGCGCAACTGGTAGATGATGCGGTAACTCAACGCCGTCATCATCGACTGCGATGCCACGCCGAAGAAAAACAGGACGCCCAGCAGGGCAATCAGCCACAGGCCGTTTTCGATGAAGTGCTCGCCGCCGGTCGAGATGCTTTCGTTGATGAAATTGATGGTCGCGATGTTGGCCAGGGCGCTGGCGATCACGAGAGCGGTGCCGCACAGCACCACCCAGCGGTTCTTTCGGTAAATGTCTTTTATGAGGGACAAACTGGATTCCGGGTGACGGTGTTGGCGTTACTTCCGCAGCAAGTGCACGGAGAAAGCAGGAAAGGGGGGAGGCCGGAAGCCGGCCGGCCGCGGCAACACGATGGGAGGCGTTGCTATGCGGCCCTGTTGCATCCTGCAGTCTTGTACACCCGCTCGCGCGACGCCGGGTAGCTGGCAAGCTTTTCGGCCGGCCTGCGGGGCCGGACCACGAGTTCGCCGCCGCAGTTCGGACAGGTGCCGGCCAGGATGGTATCGGCGCAGGACGCGCAAAACGTGCATTCAAAAGAACAGATCCGCGCCTCCGTCGATTCGGGGGGCAGATCCCTGTCACAACATTCACAGCCGGGACGTAACTGAAGCATTGGTTCTCCTTGGAAGAATGGATTAGGCAGCGGGCGCGGTATGCAAGTTCACGCGACCGGCGGGGCATGATCGCTTATGGGAGTGCTTACTGGCGAGAGTCCTCGCTGCTCGCTTCATACTCGATTCCTCCGGTGTATTTGCAGACGAAGTTGTAGAGCAGGCACCCGACCGCTATCGTCAGATAGCCGAACACGAGATACAACACCGGCAGGACCAGAAACATGACAGCCGAGGGGCCGGTGGCATTGCCGTCGCTGTCCACCGGCGTGGGAAATATCGAGAACAGCAGGAACATCGGGATGGCAAATACAAGGGCGCTTGCTGCCATCAGCACGCCGAACACCTTGCCGTTCTGATGAGGGGAAAAGCGTTTGATCTGGATCTTCATTGCTGTTTCCTGGTGAGCCATGAGGCCGATGGAGGGCTGGGCAAGGATATGTTGCGTCTGACGCGATTGCTTTTCATATTGCATTGCAAAAAACACATCGCCCGCAGAAATTGTACGTTTCGTGAAACCGGTTTGCAAACCACCGCCAAGGGGGAACCGGAAAGCACAGGAAAAAATTAGTCCGCCGACCCGGTCGAACATGACGGGGAGAATCATTCTGCGGTCGCCAGCGGACATGACGTCACGCATTCGTCACTTGCCAATTTGACCACAATCGCAGACACTTCCCCGGTCCGAATCAGCGTCGGCAAGCGGTCGCCATCAGACTGCGCAATAGACCGGCATCGCGTTCGCGCATGCGCGTGGCCGGCCTTATCCGGCAATAAAAAGAGAAACATCATCGACACGACGAAAGGGAGCTTCACATGGCGACGATTGGTATTCCTGTTGGCAAACTGTTTCCCGAAGCGGAGTTCAAGGTTGTCTACAAAAATGGCGTGGTGAGTGCGATACCCAAGGGCGAGCACAGTTACATCTTCCAAGGTAAGCTGATCAAAAGAACCGGGGATTTCCCCCATGTCACCATGGTTCCGTTTGACCTGGCGGCAGACGGGTATGCACGGGCAAATGCAGGAAAGCCGGATTTCCAGCTGCAGTGCGAGCGGTATCACGTCACCGATTCCGGTCAGGCGCGGATCTGGCGTATTTTTGAATACGGCGTGCAGGGCCAGGTATCGACGCTGCAGGTCAAGAAGGATAACCACAATGCCGACAGCAATCTGGGCGTTGACCTGTTACTCGATCTGAATAACCGGTTCCTGAATGCGCTTGGCCGCGCGATCGGCGCTGAAGCACTGTAAGCCCGTCATCGGCTTGCCGTTCACCTGCCAAGCATACGTATTGTTAAACCGAGGATTGTTCCGCACATGATTACCTGCCACATCCGTTACACCGTTGACCCCTACAAGCTCAAGGAATTCGAGCACTATGCGAAGCTGTGGATACCGCTGATCCAGCGGTTGGGAGGAATTCACCACGGCTACTTCCTGCCTGCCGAAGGCGCCAATGATATAGCGCTTTGCCTCTTCAGTTTTCCCAGCCTGGCAGCGTACGAAACTTATCGCATTCAATCCCGTTCGGACCCCGGATGCCAGGCTGCATTCAAGTATGCGCAGGAAACCCGCTGCTTCAGCAGTACCGAGCGTACCTTCTTCCGCCCGGTCTTCGAATGACGACCATGCGATCCCGCGCTGTCATCCCACCACCCTCAACAGGAGGAAGCGACTCATGCTTAACTACGGAAGTTGCCTGTGCAAGCGGGTACGGTATGAAATCGACGGCCCGCTGAAGGATGTGCTGAACTGCCATTGCTCGATGTGCCGCAAACTTCACGCAGCGGCATTCCGCACACGGGCAAGCGTACGGACGAAACACTGGAAGACCGTCGCTGGTGAGGAGTTCATCAAGTTCTACGAATCGTCGCCCGGCGAGCACAAGGCATTCTGTTCCGAATGCGGATCGAGCTTGTTCACGAAATTCGATCGCCATCCCGACTGGCTCGGGTTCCCGCTCGGTACGCTGGACAGCGATCCGGGCGTGAAGCCGACCAGGCATGTGTTCGTCAAGTCGAAAGCGCCGTGGTTCGATATCACCGACGATCTTCCCCAGCATGACGAGTTCTGGGAACGTTAGCCGCCGGCGCATGCATCGCAATGACGAATCATTGTCGACATTCTCGATGACGAGGCACTGATGGGAATTCATTTGCCGCACAAGCCCGTTCCATTGGAAGCAGTAATTGCCTGCATCCTCATCGCGGCAATTCTCTGGATGAATGTGAGGGCCACATTACTGATCATGCGCGACGGTGCGTCGGAACGGTCGCAACGTCTGATGCAGCTTGCATTGGTGTGGGCGTTGCCGATGATAGGGGCAACGCTGGTCTTCGCCGTTCATCGTCCATCAGAAAAACATCCGGGAACATACCGGGAACCGCCTGATCCAGGCGACGACTTCGGTTTTCCGCGCTTCAGCGGCAGACGGTCCGGAAGCGATGGCGATGATGATTAGAGCGGTATGTGCAATGGCGCACGGTGCCGCGGGCCGCTTTGGGACGCATGGCGGTGTTGCTCGTCGCTTGCGTGTCTCGCGTGGCTCACCACACGGCACTCCTCCCGCCTTGCCCTGCACCCCACATCAGCCCGCGTCTTCCGCACACCATTGCGCAAACCGCCCTAAGGTCCCGTCAGCACCGCGCGCCGGTTTATCCACCTCCAGGACTTTTCAGTGCTTGCATTAAAGCTGTTTATTGTTCCGGCATTTCTTCTGCTCCTTACGCTGGCGGGGAAGCGCTGGGGGCCGTCGGTTGCCGGATGGCTTGCCGGACTGCCCGTGGTGACGGGGCCTATCCTGTTCTTCCTCGCGTTCGAGCAGGGATCGGTATTTGCGTCGCGGGCCGCATCGGCATCGCTGTCCGCGGTCCTTGCATCCGTCTCGTTCAGCCTGGCCTACTCGCACGCGGCGCAGCGGCTGCCGTGGCCGCCCTCCTTGCTGTGCGGCCTTGCCGGGTGGACGTCTGCTGCGCTGTTGCTGTCACGGCTGCCAGCATCGCCGTATGTCGCGCTAGGCGTGTCATTGACCACGCTGTTGCTCGCGCCGCGGTTGTTTCCGCCCGCACGGATACAGGTTGCATCCCGGCCGATCACGACCCTTGAACTGAGCTGCCGCATGCTGGCGGGAGCGATCCTGACCGTGGCGGTGACGGTTGCCGCCGGTGCTGTCGGCCAGGCATGGAGCGGTCTCCTGGCGGTGTTCCCGATCCTCGGCATCGTGCTTGCCGCCTTCTCTCACCAATCGCAAGGCGGCGCATTCGCCGCGGCGCTGTTGCGAGGCATGGTCGCCGGTCTGTATTCGTTTGTCGCGTTCTGCTTCCTGTTGGCCATGTCGCTTCCCCGCATGGGAATTACGGGAGCATTTCTTGTCGCCGTTGCAGCCACGGTCGCGGTGCAGTTGGTGTCGAAGCGCCTGCTGTCCCGGCGGAGTGGAAAACGACCTTTACCGGGACAGGAACAATCTCCCACATCGCGCTCGCAATGAACCACTGTTTCATTTAGCGATACAAGAACTCTATAGGACAGTACCCCACAATTAATATTTACCATGAGGAATTACGCTCGTTTTGTGAGACTTTGTACCGTAATGATTGTTGCCACTGTCAATCTTGACGGTTGAGCAAAAACGATTGGTACGAGGAACCTTATGGACCCAAGAGCAATTTCTCTCGATGAGCACCCAGCGTCCGCGTCTGCCCGCAATGGTGCGGAATACAAAACCACAACCCGGGCTTTGCAGGCAATACGCTGTCGCAACGCATGCGGTCACGCAACTGAACTTTTGCCGGTTCACCCTTCATCGCTTCCCCCGATATGTGTCCGAGACGGATTGCCAGCACGGCGGCCGGGTGCGCATCGGTTGACCGTCGTTCCTGTCCTGAACGATCAATCCTGAAACATCCAATCGGTACGACCCGCGAGAGCGAACTGCCCATCCTGTACGCCGGACTGAGGTCGCCTGGCCACCGGTCCCTGATCAGCAGGCAAACAAACCCGCTCTACCTGGCATTGCATTTTTCCTCGTCATTCATTCAACAGGATCGGAACACCAACATGAAATTCTCCAATCTGAAAATCGGCACCCGCCTTGGCATCACCTTTGGGTTCATCGCACTGCTGACGGTAATGCTCGGCGGGATTTCGTACAGTGAATTCAGCACGATCGACAGTTCATGGAATGGGTACAGGACCCTGGCGAAGCCAAAGCTGGAGGCCACCAACCAGGCCGACGAGTCGCTGGGCCAGGGCATTCAGCACTTCAAGAACTTCGTCATGCGCGGCAAGGATTATGAGCAGCGGTTTAATGCCGAGATGACCAATATCGATGCGGCGATGGCTGCGTATGAAAAAGTGGGCAGTCTCGGCGCCGTTGAAAAAGCAGAGATCGAGAAAGTACGTTCAGGCATTACCCTCTATCGCGAGGCGATCAGAAAGGCCGCGGAGATGAAAGCGACGGGCGCCGGCATTGCCGAGGTCGATTCGGCCATCAAGAGCGCGGACCACGACATCAAAACTGCATTGAGCAAACTCGAAGCGGTTGCCGAGGAGCAGATCAAGGAAACGAGCGTGGTCGTCAACCGCGAAATCACCAACGGAGAACGCACGGCGGTGATCGCCAGCGCGCTTACCGTCCTGCTGACGGTGGTGTTTGCCTGGATCACCACGCGGTCAATCACGGCGCCGATCGCCCGGGCGGTACATGCCACCCGCGTGGTCGCATCGGGCGACCTGACGCAGAACATCGACGCGGATTCGGCGGATGAAACCGGCGACCTGCTGCGCGCACTCGGACAGATGAACGCCAGTCTCGCCAAGATCGTTGCTGATGTCCGGACCGGGACGGATGCCATCAAAACCAGCTCAGGCGAGATCGCCGCAGGCAACCAGGATCTGTCCTCGCGTACCGAGCAGCAGGCATCCTCGCTGGAGGAAACCGCGTCGTCGATGGAAGAACTGACGTCGACCGTCAAGCAGAATGCAGATGATGCCCGGCAGGCGAACCAGCTTGCGGTGTCGGCATCGGAAGTGGCGGTCAGGGGCGGCGGTGTGGTATCGGAAGTCGTTAGCACGATGAGCGCGATCAATGACTCGGCGAAGAAGATCGTCGACATCATCGGCGTCATCGACGGCATCGCCTTCCAGACCAACATCCTGGCGCTGAACGCGGCGGTGGAAGCGGCGCGCGCCGGGGAGCAGGGCAGGGGCTTCGCGGTGGTAGCGGCGGAAGTGCGCAACCTGGCGCAGCGCTCGGCGGCGGCCGCCAAGGAAATCAAGACATTGATCGGCGATTCGGTGGAGAAGGTGGACGCCGGCAGCAAGCTTGTCGACCAGGCCGGATCAACGATGGACGAAGTGGTCGCGAGCGTGCGGCGCGTCACCGACATCATCGGCGAGATCGCCGCTGCCAGCGACGAGCAGCGCGCCGGTATCGAGCAGGTGAACCAGGCGATCACGCAGATGGATCAGGTCACGCAGCAGAACGCCGCGCTGGTGGAGGAGGCAGCCGCAGCGGCCGATGCGATGCAGCAGCAATCCGCCGGCCTGGAGCAGTTGGTCAGTGTGTTCCGTATCGGCCAGGAATCAGCGCTGACGGTCGCCGCGCCGCCGCGCATGATGACGACGCAGAAGCAGGCGGTGCCGGCGAAGCGTCCGCAGCGGTTGGCCAGGCGCGAACCTGCAACGCCGGTCAGGCCCGAGCGCTTGATGCAGAACAAGCCTGTTGCCGCAGGTGACTGGGAGGAGTTTTAGGAATAGGTACTAAATGCCTGGCGCATATGCTGATGCCATTGCAGAGGTGCAAGACCGGTTGAAGGGGAATTATTGTTTCTGTCCGCGTTCAAACCAGTATTGCCAATCGTAAAAGGAAGCGCCATGAAGTCAGCCCAGGAGCAACTTATCGTCAAGACCGGGAAGCCAAGCCAGCCGGAATCCACGCCGCGCCTGCCGCACGAGCGCGACGAGTCGGATGACAGCCAGGAAAGCGGCGTGCGTCCGGATATCCTGCAGGCATACAAGGACCTGGAAAACGGCCAGGTCGATACCGACCTGCGCGAAGGCCGCGGCGTCGATGCGGTCGTGAACAAGACGCCGGGCGCTTCCCCGGTCAATCCAAGCGATGTGCCGGCGCAGAAAAAGTAAGCGCCGGCGTCTTTATCCTCTCACTCGTATTTCCGCGCGTCCTCGATCACCTTGCCATCGTTCGGCAAGGTGCCGCGCGCCACGATGTTCACTTCCCCGCGCAGCTTCGTCACGTCCCGGATGCTGTCGATGATGGCCGGCACCAGCGTCACCGCCGCCGCCGGGTCGTCCACCTCGCAATGGAGCGTCATCACATCGTTGGCCATCTCGCCGCTGACGACCAGCCGCGCCTTGACGATGGGGGCAAATCGTTTGGCGATTTCCGCGACCTGCGACGGATGCACAAACATTGCGCGCACCTTGGTCGTCTGGTCCGCGCGACCCATCCATCCCTTGATGCGGGTGTTGGTGCGACCGCATGGCGATATGCCGGGCAGGATCTCCGACATGTCGCCGGTGCCAAAGCGGATCAGCGGATAGTCGGGGTTGAACGAGGTGATCACCACTTCCCCGACCTCGCCCTCGGCGACCGGATCACCGGTACCGGGGCGGACGATTTCAAGGATCAGGTCTTCATCGAGAATCATGCCGGGATTGACCTGCCCATCGGTCTGCGACTCGTAGGCAATATTGCCGATGTCAGCGGAACCGTACATCTGCAGTACATGCGGCACGCCGTTGTCCTGCAGCCATTTGCGCAATGATGGCGGCAGCGCTTCGGCTCCGACCACCGCGCGCTGCACGCTACGGATGTCCGCGTCCATCTCCTGCGCCTTTTCGATGATGATCTTCAGGAACGACGGCGTGCCGACATAAGCGTCCGGCTTCAGCGTGGTCATCGCCTGCACCTGCATCTCCGTCTGGCCGCTGCCGGCCGGGATGACCGGGCAGCCGATCCGTGCCGCCCCGCCTTCCACCATGAAAGCCGCCGGGGTGAAATGGTAGGAGAAGCAGTTCTGCACGATATGCCCGGCGCGCAACCCGACCGCATACATCGGCCGCGCGAAACGCCACCAGTCGGTGCCGCGTCCTTCCGGATCGAAGATCGGACCGGGCGACATGAACAGCCGTCCGAGCTGCGCTACCGGCGTTGTCGCCAGCCCGCCGAAGGGCATGGCGGCATGCTGCAGGTCCTTCAGATCGGATTTGCGGGTAACGGGTAATTGGGCAAGCGCGGCGCGGGAGGTGATGTCGGCGGCAGAGACGTCGTCGAGGATGCGCGCCCAGCCGGGGGCGGTTTGAGCGCGCGCGATCAGGCGCGGCAGCGCGGCCATCTGGTCTTGTTCGCGTTGCTGCGGGTCGCGGGTTTCGAGGGTGTCTAAGGTGTCTGGAATGTCGGGCATGAGGGGCCTGTTACAGGTGAATCGTTTAACTGAGCGCAATGAATATGATGACGGTCCCCTCCCCCTGTCAGGGGGAGGGCTAGGGGTGTAGCAGGGAATTCGGGCAGCATGCTGCCCGCCTGCGGAACGATCAACGCTTGCAAGCGTTGGTGCGTCCTGCAGGGAGGGGTAGTGAGGTCGTGCAATTTCATGCGATTACTCGACCTCATTACCCCATCCCAACCTTCCCCCTGAAAGGGGGAAGGAGCCGGTTCGCTTACAACCTTTCCACGTCGCCGCTCATAGGCGGCTCCGATTCGCGCGGCACAAAGCAGTGCTTTGTGAAATCCCGCGCTCATCCACGTCGCCGCTGATAGGCGACTCCGATTCAGCCGGCGCAACGCGTACGTTGCGAATTCCCGGCTTCATCCTGGAAAGGGCTTTTCCTTTATGGCGCCTGATCACGCCAGCCACCGCTTCCGCCGCCGGTAGAACTTCATATCGCGGAAGCTCTTCCTTCCTGCCCCGGACACGCCGAGATAGAACTCTTTCACATCCTCGTTCGATCCCAGTTCCTTCGCATCGCCTTCCATCACCACGCGGCCGTTTTCCAGGATGTAGCCGAAGTCGGCGTAGCGCAGCGCGACGGCGGTGTTCTGCTCGGCCAGCAGGAAGGTGACCTTTTCCTTCGTGTTCAGGTCCTTGACGATGTTGAACACCTCTTCGACGATCTGCGGCGCCAGGCCCATCGACGGTTCGTCCAGCAGCACGATGCGGGGATTGGCCATCAGCGCGCGACCGATCGCGCACATCTGCTGTTCGCCGCCCGAGGTATAGGCCGCCTGCGACGTCCGCCTCGTCTTCAGTCGAGGAAAGTAGGTATAGACCTTTTCCAGGTTGGCCGCCACCTCGCCCTTGTCCTTGCGGGTATAGGAACCGGTGAGCAGGTTTTCCTCGATGGTGAGGTGGGCGAAGCAGTGCCGGCCCTCCATCACCTGCACCACGCCGCGCTGCACCAGGTCGGACGGCGACAGGTTCTCGATGCGTTCGCCGCGCAATTCGATTGAGCCCTTGGTGACTGCGCCGCGCTCCCCGCGCAGCAGGTTGCTGACCGCCCGCAGGGTGGTGGTCTTGCCGGCGCCGTTGCCGCCGAGGATGGCGACGATGCCGCCTTCCGGCACCTGCAGGGAGACGCCTTTCAGCACGAGGATGACGTGGTTGTAGATCACCTCGATGCCGTTGACGTTGAGTACGATGTTGGGTGGTTGCATGGGGTCGAAACAGTAAAGGGCAGACGCAATTAAATGACAGGTTCCCTCCTCCTGGCAGGGGGAGGGGTAGGGTGAGGGTGGTGAGGTTGAGCCACTGCATGCGATTGCTCAACCTCACTACCCCCATCCCAACCGAGAGTATTGCGCTTGCAAGCGCAATACTCTCAGCAGGCAGACGGCATGCCGTCTGAATTCCCTGCTTCTCCCCCCTGATACGGGGAAGGAGCCGGTTCGCTTACAACCTTTCCACGCCGCCGCTCATAGGCGGCTCCGATTCGCGCGGCACAAAGCAGTGCTTTGTGAAACCCCGCGCTCATCCCGGCTTCATCCCTGGCAATCCTCCGGAGTACGCGGTGTCAGCTTCTTCTCCGCCGCATACTTCGCCGCGGTGTTCTTCACGAGCGGCTTGATGATCGTGTCATCCGCCTGCAGCCAGTCCGACGTGAATTTCCACTGCTTGCCATCCCAGGTATGGATGCGCGCCCATGATGCGCCCATGTGATCGGCGCACGAGGTGCTGATCGGGCGCATCACGCCGGCGAATCCCAGCGCGTCCAGCTTGGCTTGCGTCAGGTTCAGGTTTTCCAGGCCCCAGCGCACCTGCTCGCCGGTCATGACCTTGCCCTTGCCGAACCGTTCCTGCGCCGCACGCACGCCTTCCACGCCGAGCATCGCGCTCATCGCGCCGCGCATGTACAGCACCTGTCCGACTTCCTCCTTCGGTCCGGTGCCCTGGCCTTTTTCATGCACCATCGCCAGCACGTCCTTGACGAACTTCGACTGTGGTTCCGCGCCATGCTGCATGGTCACCGCGTTGTAGCCCTTGGCACCGTCGGCCACATCCTTCACGTCCGGCTCGGCACCGGCCCACCACACGCCGTACATCTTCTCGCGCGGATAGCCGGTGGCCTGGGCTTCCTTGATCGCGGTGGAGTTCATCACGCCCCAGCCCCACAGCACGACATAATCCGGGCGCGCCTGGCGCACCTGCAGCCAGGTCGCTTTCTGCTCGACGCCCGGCGCCGTTACCGGCAATAGTTGCAGATCGAAGCCTTGCAGGCCGGCACGTTGCTGCAACAGCGGAATCGGTTCCTTGCCGAACGGGCTGTCGTGATACACCAGCGCAATCTTCTTGCCTTTCAGCTTGTCGAGTCCGCCTTCCTTCTTGGCGATCGCCTGGATGATCGCGTCGGCGGCTACCCAGTAAGTGCCGGCGATCGGGAAATTCCACTTGAACACGGTGCCGTCGGCGCTTTCGCTGCGGCCGTAGCCGATGGTCACCACCGGCACCTTGTCGACCGGCGCTTTCTCGGTGATGGCGAAGGTCGCGCCGGTGGACAGTGGCTGCACCATGGAGGCGCCGCCGTTCTTGCCCTTCAGGCGTTCATAGCACTCCACGCTGCGCGCGGTGTCGTACCCGGTCTCGCATTCCTCGAACGAAATCTTCACGCCGTTGATGCCGCCGCGCGCGTTCACCAGCTTCAGGTAATCCACATAGCCGTTCGCCCAGGGCACGCCGTTCGGCGCGTATGGCCCGGTGCGATAGGACAGCACCGGGAAGTACTGTTCCTTGGCTTGCGCATAGGCACTGGTCGTCAGGACGGACGACGTGCCGGCAGCGAGGACGGCTGCTGCCAGGACCATGTTGCGAATCTTCATTTGTCTCTCCGTGTATTTAATTTGATGAAGCACACCAACAACCACTCAATGCGGAAAAGGCCACAGCCGCAATTTCTGTTTGCCGATCGACCATAGCCTTGCCAGGCCATGCGGTTCCACGATCAGGAACCACACGATCAATCCGCCGAAAATCATCAGTTCCGCATGCGAAAGTTCTGCGGTGGAAATCTGCAGGCCGACCAGGCTCGCCAGCACCGGCAGGATCTGGTTGAGCGCGATCGGCAGGATCACGATGAAGGCGGCGCCCAGGAAGCTGCCCATGATCGAGCCCAGGCCGCCGATGATCACCATGAACAGCAGCCGGAACGACTGGTCCACTGAAAACGCCGCCGGCTCCCATGAACCAAGATAGATGAAACCCCACAATGCGCCAGCCACGCCGATGATGAACGAGCTGACCGCGAAGGCGGTGAGCTTGGCGTACATCGGGCGGATGCCGATCACCGCCGCTGCCACGTCCATGTCGCGTATCGCCATCCATTCGCGGCCGATGGCGCCGCGCACCAGGTTTTTCGCCAGCAGGGCGACGATCGTCAGGACGGCAAGGCAGAACAGGTAACGGCTGACCGCGCTGTCGATCGGCAGGCCGAATACCTGCAGGTTGGATACCGAGACCGAACCGGAGGGCGAGTCAAGCGTGAACCAGCGCACGCGCAGGAACATCCAGTCGGCGAAGAATTGCGCCGCCAGGGTGGCAACGGCGAGGTACAGGCCTTTGACCCGCAGGCTGGGCAGGCCGAACAGGATGCCGAACAGCGTCGCGCACAGGCCGCCGAGAATCAATGCCGGTATCAGCGGCATGTCCGGGATACGGATGAAGAAGTTGTAGGCGCCGTAGGCGCCGACCGCCATGAAGGCGCCGGAACCGAGCGAGATCTGGCCGCAGTAGCCGACCAGGATGTTCACCCCGACTGCCGCCAGCGACAGGATCAGGAACGGAATCAGGATTGCGCGGAACAGATAATCCGAGGCCAGCAGCGGCACGGCGATGAAGGCGAAGGCCAGCATCAGGCCGATGACGAACCGGTCCTGTGCGATCGGGAAGATTTGCTGGTCGGCCTGGTAACTGGTTTTGAACTGGCCGTTCTCACGGTAGAGCATAGGGTTTCCTAAACACGATCGATGATTTTCTCGCCGAACAGGCCTTGCGGCCGGAACAGCAGGAACACAAGCGCCAGGACGTAGGCGAACCAGATTTCAATGCCGCCGCCGACAAAGGGGCCGAGATACACCTCCGACAGCTTTTCGCCGACGCCGATGATCAGGCCGCCGATGATCGCGCCCGGCACTGACGTAAGGCCGCCGAGAATGACGACGGGCAATGCCCGCAGCGCCACCGTCGTCAGCGAGAATTGCACGCCGAGCTTGCTGCCCCAGATCATGCCGGCGACCAGCGCCACCACGCCGGCGACGCACCAGACGATGACCCAGATACGGTTGAGCGGAATGCCGATCGACTGCGCCGCCTGGTGGTCGTCGGCCACCGCGCGCAGTGCGCGGCCGGTCGCGGTTTTCTGAAAGAAGACGCTCAGCAGCAGCACCAGCGACGCGGCAATGGCGGCGGCGATGATGTCTTCCTTGTTGACCAGGATGCCGCCCTGGAAGGTCGATTCCATTACGAAGATCGGTTCCTTCGGCATGCCGATATTGATCTTGTAGATGTCGCTGCCGAAGATGGTCTGGCCGAGGCCTTCCATGAAATAGGTGATGCCGAGCGTGGCCATCAGCAGCGTGGCGCCTTCCTGGTTGACCAGGTGGCGCAGCACGAGGCGCTCGATGATCCAGGCGACGACGAACATGATGGCGCCGGCGATCAGGAAGGCGGCGACGTTGGCCACGATGGGGTTGGCGATGCCGGTCCAGCGCGGTATCCACTCGGCGAAGCGCGCCATCGCCAGCGCCGCGAACAGCACCATTGCGCCCTGGGCGAAGTTGAACACGCCGGATGCCTTGAAGATCAGCACGAAGCCGAGCGCCACCAGCGAGTAGAGCATGCCGGCCATCAGGCCGCCGAGCAGGGTTTCAAGGAAAAATGCCATGTGTTTGCTTTCGTTTGATGCTTGAAATTTCACCTTCGGTCGATCCACCTTGGCTTTGCTCCTTCCCCCTTTCAGGGGGAAGGTTGGGGTGGGGCGGCCCGCGCAGGGGTAGTGAGGTTGATCGACTGTATGCAGTAGCTTGACCTCACTACCCCCACCCTAGCCCTCCCCCTGAAAGGAGGAGGGAACCGGTTGGCTTACAACCTTATCGCTATCCACTCACCCTGCGCGACTCAATGCGACGCCCCCAAATAAGCTTTGATCACATCCTCATTCCCCCGCACCTCGTCCGGCGTCCCGTCCCCGATCTTCTTGCCGTAATCCAGCACCACCACCCGGTCGCTGATATCCATCACCACGCCCATGTCGTGCTCGATCAGCACCACCGTCGTGCCGAACTGGTCGTTCACATCGAGGATGAAGCGGCACATGTCCTGCTTTTCCTCGACATTCATGCCGGCCATCGGCTCATCCAGCAGCAGCACCTCCGGCTCCATCGCCAGCGCGCGGCCGAGGTCGACCCGTTTCTGCAGGCCGTAGGGCAGCTGGCCGACCGGCGTCTTGCGGATATGCTGGATTTCCAGGAAATCGATGATTTCCTCCACCTTCATCCGGTGGGCGATCTCTTCCTTCTCTGCCGGTCCCCAGCGCAGCGCCTGCAGCAGCAGGTTCGACTTCATCTTCAGGTTGCGGCCGGTCATGATGTTGTCGAGCACCGACATGCCCTTGAAAAGCGCGATGTTCTGGAAGGTGCGCGCAATGCCGCTCTTCGCCGCACCATGGGTATTCATGTCCTTGCGGTGCTTGCCCTGGAACACGATCTCGCCCTGCTGCGGCCGGTAGACGCCGTTGATCACGTTCAGCATCGAGCTCTTGCCGGCGCCATTGGGGCCGATGATGGCGCGGATTTCATGCTTGCGCACATCGAAGGAAATGTCGGTCAGGGCTTTCACGCCGCCGAACGACAGTGAAATGTTTTTCAGGCTCAGGATGACATCGCCAATCCGCCTGGCGTTTGTCATGGTCCCGCCGGTTGCGCCTTCGTCGTCTCGTTTCATGCTGCCTGCCTGATAGCGGGGAATGTCTTCACATCACGGATCTGCAGGTCGGCGCTGATCATGCCCTGCCGCCCATCCTCGAACTTCACCTGGGTTTCGATGTACTGCGAAGTCTTGTCCGAATACAGCCCATCGATCAGCACGCGGTATTTCTCGCTGATGAACTTGCGCCGCACCTTGCGCGTACGGGTCAACTCGTCATCGTCCGGATCGAGTTCCTTGTGCAGGACGAGGAAGCGGTGGACCTGGGTGCCGCTCATCAGCGGTTCGGCGGCAAGATCGGCGTTCACTTTTTCCACGCATTCGGCGATCAGGTCGGCGGTTTCGCGCTTGCCCGCGAGATCGGTGTAGCCGGCATAGGGCAGTCCGCGCCGCTCGGCCCAGTTGCCGACCGCATCCATGTCGATGTTGATGAAGGCACAGACCCGGTCGCGCCCGTTGCCGAAGGCAACCGCTTCCTTGATGAAGGGGAAGAACTTGAGCTTGTTTTCGATGTAGTTGGGCGCGAAGATGTCGCCGCTGGACATCTTGCCCACGTCGGCTGCCCGGTCGATGATTTTCAGGTGGCCCTGCTCGTCGAAATAGCCCGCATCGCCGGTGTGGAAGTAGCCGTTTTCATCGATCACCTCGGCGGTCGCATCGGGACGCTTGTAGTACTCCTTCAGCATCGCGGCCGAGCGGACCAGCACCTCGCCGTTGTCCGCCAGTTTTACCTCCACGCCGGGCGCGGGCAGGCCGACGCTGTCGAACTTGATGTTGCCGTCGGGCTGCAGGCACACATAGGCACAGGTCTCGGTGGCGCCGTAGAGCTGCTTCAGGTTGACACCGATCGAACGGTAGAAGCGGAACAGGTCGGGACCGATCGCCGCGCCGGCGGTGTAGGCCACGCGCACCCGCGACATGCCGAGCACATTTTTCAGCGGGCCGTAGATCAGCATCTTGCCCAGGGTGTAATTGAGTTTGTCTGTCATTCCGACCGGCTTGCCGTCGAGGATGTCGGAGCCGACCCGTCGCGCCACGTCCATGTAGTAGTGAAACAGCTTGCGCTTGATATAGCCGGCATCCTCCATGCGGATCATCACCGTGGTCAGCAGGTTTTCGAAGATGCGCGGCGGCGCGAAGTAATAGGTCGGCCCGATCTCGCGCAGGTCGGTCATCACCGTATCGCCGGACTCGGGGCAGTTGACGGTGAAGCCCGCCACCAGCGCCTGCGCGAATGAAAACAGGTGGTCGCCCACCCAGGCCATCGGCAGGTAGGACAGGATGTCGTCGGCATCGGTGAGCTTGTCGAAACCGACACCGCCGGTCGCCGCGGCAATCATTGCGCCATGCGCCATGCACACGCCCTTCGGCTTGCCGGTGGTACCCGAGGTGTACATCATGATCGACACGTCATCCGGCTTGCCGGCAGCCACTTCGCGCAGGAAGAAATCCGGATTGGCGCGATCGAAGTCGCGGCCGAGCTGCTGCACGTTCTTGTAGGAGGTCAGTTCCGGCTGCGTGTAGTTGCGCATGCCCCGTTCATCGTCGTAGATGATGTGCGAAATGCGCGGCAGCGTGGCCTTGATCTCCATGAGCTTGTCCACCTGCTCCTGGTCCTCGACGATGGCAAAATCGATTTCTGCATCGTCCAGCACATAGGCCATGTCTGCCGCCGGTGCATCCTGGTACAGGGGTACCGGCACGCCGCCCAGGCATTGCGCGGCCATCATTGCCCAGTACAGGCGCGGCCGGTTGTCGCCGACGATCGCCAGGTTCATGCCGCGCCGGAAACCCATGGCCGCGAGCCCGCAGGCAAGCGCACGCACCTCGTCGCTCACCTGGGACCAGTTCCAGGTCTGCCAGATGCCAAGATCCTTTTCGCGGAACGCCGGTTTGCCCGGTCTTTGCTTCGCGTGCTGCAGCAATATGCGGGGGAAGGTTTGCGTCCCCGCGACGTTTGTCTCGTCCATCATCCCGCTCTTTCCTTTGACCTGCACTTCGGTAGAGAAGAGACGCCGTGACGGCGATGCAAGCGGCATGCGTGCTTCTGGCGCGCGGTAACCGCTTACAATGTCTCCGTGATGTTTTTAGAACTCATTTTTGTCAGGATACTAGAGTGATGCGCGTTCGTGCGCTGTCATCTGATTGACAATCTACGCTTTAAAACAAACTAACTTCAACTATCGTTGACGCATTGCACAATGAATTCTGATAAAGCCTCCTTCAACCAATTGCTGCGCGAGACCATCTGGGCGCAGCAGCTGACGCCCGAGCAGATGGCGCGGGTGGAAGCCGAAACCATCGAACAGTTCGTGCCGAAAGGCGGCTTCGTCTGCCGCAAGGGCGAGATGGTGGATGCATGGATCGGGGTAGTCGAAGGCTTGATCAAGATCAACAATCTGTCACCCGAGGGAAAATCGGTGACATTTGCCGGCGTACCTGCCGGTGGATGGATCGGCGAAGGCACGCTGCTCAAGCAGGAACACCGCAAGTACGACGTCACCGCATTGCGCGACAGCCGCATCGCGCGCATGCCCAGCAAGACTTTCATGTGGCTGCTCGACACCAGCCTGCCGTTCACCCGTTTTCTGCTGATGCAATTGAACGAGCGGCTCGGGCAATTCATCGGCATGGTGGAGTTCGACCGGCTGCTCGATGTCGACGCCAAGGTGGCACGCTGCCTCGCCGCACTGTTCAATCCGCATCTCTACCCCGGCACCAATACGCTGCTGCAGATCTCGCAGGAAGAGGTCGGCTATCTGTCCGGCGCATCCCGCCAGCGGGCCAACCAGGCCCTGCAGGTACTGGAGAAGGAGGGGCTGCTCAAGGTCGACTACGGCGGCATCCAGATTCTCGATCTTGAAGGACTGCGCAACTTCCGCAAGTGATGTGGTCGGTGCATGACGCTGCGACCGTCCTGCCCTTTACTTACCTCAACAATGTTCGAACCAGGCATTTTCTCGCCAGGCATCCGCGCTACGATCGGGCAATACCCGATCGCATGCCGAAGGATGATTGCCGATGCCCACCATGGAGTCACTTGCCGCATTCTGGACCGGCCATGTGCTGGCGGCGAACCTGATCGTCGTCCTGAGCCTGATCGGTGCATTGCTGCTGGGATTGCTGGTCGGCTATGAGCGTTCCTACCATGGCCGTGCCGCCGGCATGCGTACCTACGGCCTCGTATGCATGGCCTCGGCGGCCCTGACGGTGATCGCCGGCTATCCCGGAGACTGGTACGGCGGGCACACCGCTGCTCAAGCAGGATTGCTGTACGGCGTCGATCCCACGCGCATCATCCAGGGCATCGTCACCGGCATCGGCTTTCTCGGCGCAGGCGTGATCATGAAGGAGGGTTTCAATATCAGCGGGCTGACCACCGCCGCTTCCATCTGGTCGGCGTCGGTGATCGGCATATTGATCGGGGTCGGTTTTTATCCGGCCGCCATCGGACTCGCGGTCCTGTCGGCGGTGTGCATGGTGTGGATACCGAAAATCGGGGCGCGGCTGCCATCCCGGCAGGCGGTCGCTTTCACGCTGCGCTTTTGCAAGGGCGTGCAACCGAGCGAGGAAAGATTGCGGCAGGCGGCACTCGAACGGGGCTATGAAATCGCGAACGGATCGATCGCCATTTCTGTGCGGGAAGGCCAGGCCGAATGGCACTTCGTCGGTGTCGCTTTCAACAAGGTCAGCGGCGCACCGCTGACCGAGCTGGCGAGGGAATTATCGACGTTCGAAGGTGTCGAGAGCTTTCAGCTTTCCCATGCAAGAAACTAGCTGCTCGCAAGGCCTATCGCATTTTCGTCCGGTGTTCCGCGCAGATGCGCCCGCATTTTGTTGGAGATCGCTTCCAGCATCGCTTCGTTAAAGGCAGGAAGGTCGTCCGGCGTGCGGCTGCTGATGAGATTGCCGTCCGTTACCGCTGCCTGGTCCACCCAGTTGCCGCCGGCACTGCGGATCTCATCCTGCAGGGTAGGGTAGCTGGTCAGCGTCCTGCCTTCCACCAGCCCGGCCGATACCAATAGCCATGCGCCGTGGCAGATTACTGCGATGGGCTTCTGTTCCTCATCGATGCCCTGGATGAAACGCTGGGCTTCCGGGATATTGCGCAGTTGTCCCGCATTGATCTCGCCGCCCGGCAACAGCACGGCGTGAAACTCCATCGGGTCGGCTTCCGTCAGCAGCAGATCGACCGTGAACTCGTCGGCTTTCTGGTCGTGGTTATAGCCCTGCACCTTGTCAAACTTGTTGGACACGATGGCGGTGGTTGCGCCGGCCTGTTCCAGCGCCTTTTTCGGCTCCGTAAGTTCGGATTGCTCAAAACCATCGGTGACGAGAATCGCCACCTGCATGCCGTTCAGTACTGGATCCATGCTTGTTCTCCTGTCTGCAAATATAAAATGGAGTAAGCCGCATGGGAAAAGTTCGGCCCGGCATGACGGAGCTTGGCGTTGCGCATTACAGCGGCATGTCGGTCGCTACCATGTGTGATTTTCAACAATCCCGGCTAACGAACTAGCGTATCGGAAACAAGTCGAACCACAACCCATCCGGCATTTGCGCGACACAACAGGGAGCCGAATGAATCACGCTTGACCCGTATTATTCATACAGTGGAGGCATTCATGAATACCAGCCGCATGTCGATCGTTCTTTCCGCCGTCGTCCTCGTTCTGGCGGGATGCCAGAAAGCATCCGATCCACCGACGCCGGTGACCTCCTCGGCCACAGGTTCAGCCCCATCGACGGCCGCATCAGCCCCATCCACGGCCGCGTCAACCCCGTCGACCACCGCTTCAACTCCGTCAACCTCGTCGACTTCATCGAGCACCTCCGTGGCTGCGCCGCCCAGTGCGGTTCCGCCGTCCGACGCTGCGATCAAGCCGGATGTCTCGGGCAGCACCGGAAACAGCGGTAACGCCCAGTCGCCGACACAGGCCAACCCGGGCGCCTTGACCAAGCAGGAAGAAAAGACGGCCATGCCGCAGTCGGGCCAGGTGAACAATCATTCCGTGCCCGATACGACCGGCGAGAAGAAGTAATCCGTTGAGTAGTCCGTTGCCTGGCCTGCTCTAGCGGGCAGCGGAAGGGAAGAACAGCTGCTCGCCATTCAGCTTGAAGGCGGCGATGCGCTTCTGGCCGGCGTCGGAGGTGATCCAGTCGATCAGTTGCATCGCGCCCTTGTAATTGGCGCCCGGATGCTTCGCCGGATTGACGGCGATGATGCCGTACGGGTTGAACATTTTCCGGTCTCCCTCGACCGCGATCGCCAGCCCGGTTTTCGCCCTGTACGTCAGATAGGTGGCGCGGTCGGTCAGCGTATAGGCCTGCAGCTCGGCGGCCATCGTCAAGACTTCCCCCATGCCCAGCCCGGCGGAAATGTATGCGCTGCCCGCCGGCTGAGTGCCGATCTCCTTCCAGTAGGCTTTTTCCATCTGGTCGGTACCAGAATTGTCGCCGCGTGCAATGAATTTCGCCTTTGCGTCGACAATTTTCTTCAATGCGGCCGACACCTCCTTCATGCCTTTGATGCCGGCCGGGTCGGCGGTCGGGCCGACGATGATGAAGTCGTTGTACATCACATCGCGCCGGTTCACGCCGTGTCCATCCGCGATGAACTTGTCCTCCGACGCACGCGCATGCACCAGCGTCACATCGACATCGCCGTTCTTCGCCAGCTCGAGTGCCTTGCCGGTGCCAACGGAAATCACGTGTACCCGGGTTTTTGTCTGCGCTTCGAACTCCGGCAGCAGGAATTTCAGCAGGCCGGAGTTTTCAGTGCTGGTGGTGGTGGAAAGGCGGATGACGTCCTGCGCCGAAGCGGGCAGGTGGACGAGGGTGGCGGTCAGGAGGACGGTAAAGAGAGCTCTTGCGAATCGAAAATTCATGGCATGTCTCGAAAGTTGACGATCGTGTTTGAAGCAACTGGCTACCGGTTCCCGCCCCCGTTCAGCAGGAGAGGAGCCGGGCAGTGACGGTACGAAGGGCTATCGTCAAAGCACTGGGCGGAGGTCATCTCATGCCACCCTTACCCTGTTCTGCCGCGCCTGCAAGCGCCCATCCTTCAGCTTCAGCCGCTGCACGCCTGGCAGCCCGATCAGATCGCGGTCATGACAGGCCATGATGACGCTGCAGCCGGCATTGACCAGCGAGGGAATCAGGCGGATCACCTGTTCCCGCGCCGGGCCGTCGAGATTGGCGGTTGGTTCATCCAGCAACAGCAGGCGGGGTGACAGCACCTTCGCGCGCGCCAGCGCAACGCGCTGCTTTTCGCCACCCGACAGCGTGTGCGGCTTGCTGTCGCGCAGGTGCGCGAGCCCGGCCCACTGCAATGCCTCCTCGACACGTTGCGCCGCCTCGGCCTTGGCCATGCCGCGCGCCGAGAGGCCGTAGCCGATGTTGTCGGCGATGCTGGTGGAAAACATGATCGGATGCTGGTGCACATACACGATCGCATCGCGCAGCACGCGCGGATACGGCTGCAGCGATACCGGTTCGCCGAGGAAGCTGGCGTCGCCGATCGCAGCGGGTTCGAGTCCGGCGAGGATGCGCAGCAGCGTGCTTTTGCCGGCGCCGTTCAGGCCGGTTAGCACGTAGGCGCATCCGGGATTGATGGTGAGCGCGTCGATGTCGAACAGCCGCCGGTCGGCGTAGTCCTTGCGCAACAGCCGGAGCGACAGGAGCGGCGTCATGCAGCGCTCCGGATGCCGCGCGCGTCACCCTGCGCCAGCATCAGCAGGGCGTTGATCACCAGTGCGAACGTGACCAGCACCAGCCCGAGCGCGATGCCCTGCGCAAAATCGCCCTTGCTGGTTTCGAGCGCGATCGCGGTGGTGATGGTGCGGGTTTCGCCGGCGATGTTGCCCCCCACCATGATGGCGCAGCCGACTTCGGAAATCACCCGGCCGAATCCGGTGATGATGGCCGCCATGACGCCGAAGCGCACTTCATACAGGACCGTCGTCATGACGCGCCATGCCGATGCGCCGAGACTGAGCGCGGTTTCGGCGATGCGGTTGTCGGCCGCCTGCACCGCCGCCAGCGTGAAGGCGATGAGCACCGGCAGCGCGATGAGCACCTGACCGGCGATGACGCCGGGTTGCGAAAACAGCCACTGCAGGCCGCCGAGCGGACCCTGGCGCGAGAGCATCAGGTAGAGCAGCAGGCCGATCAATACCGTCGGCAGCGACAGCGATACCTGGGCGAGCCAGATGACGATGCGGCGGCCCTTGAAGTTGCGGGTGGCCAATGCATAGCCGGCCAGCACGGCGACCGGTGCTGCGATCAGCAGCGCGATGAAGGAGGTTTTCAGGGACACCCAGATGATTTGCCATAGCGCGGCGTCGCCGGAGAGGAGGAGGGCGAAGGCGTCGTTGATGGCGGTGAGGAGGTGCATGGGTGAGGCTATGGAGTGCGGATGAGTGTCATTCTACTGAGAGTTTGCGTTGCGGTTGGCAGTGGAGTTGGTTAACGCATACGGTCCCTATCCCGACTGTCTCGCTACCCGATGTAAAGGAAAGGTTCCTTCCCCCTTCCAGGGGGAAGGCTAGGATGGGGCGGCCCGCGTAGGGGTAGTGAGCATCAACCACAGACTACCTCGGCAACAATATCTAATACGAAGGCAAAACCAAGGTAAGAATTCTCTTCGTTAATTCAATGCTTTTCCTTCTTCGAAGAGACTAGCCGGGACTGGCCCCGGCGGGCCACTTACTTTCTTTGCTTCGCCAAAGAAAGTAAGCAAAGAAAGGCGACCGCGAGTCGCTGCCCCTTCGGGGTTCCCGAAAAATCAAAGGTCAAGTCGGGAAGCGAAACAAACTCGCCTTCGGCTCAGACAAGTTTCGCTTCTTTATCCGCCTTGGCCTTTGATTTTTCGGCAGCGCCAAGCGGAATTCAACAACCACAGCCACTATGCGCAACCCTGGCCTCTTGAGGTCGCTTACTCATAATTGGCAAACCCCTCACGCCACCCTTAACCCACCCTCCAGCAAATGCGGTTCCAGAATCAATCTCTCCTTGCCCGTCAGCAGCAGAAAATGCTTCCCGGTGCAGCGTGCCAGCAGCGACATGCCGAGCTTGTCGGCGACCATGTGTCCCATCTGGGTGGTGCCGGAGCGGGAGAGCAGGAAGGGGATGCCCATCTGTGCGCCCTTGATAACCATTTCCGATGTCAGCCGGCCGGTGGTGTAGAAGATTTTGTCGTCGCCGCCGATGTCGTCCAGCCACATGCGGCCGGCGATCGAGTCGACGGCGTTGTGGCGGCCGACGTCTTCGACGAAGTACAGCAGGTCGCCGTCCGACGAGAACAGCGCGCAGCCGTGTACCGAGCCTGCCTGCTTGTAGATGGATTGCTGCACGCGGATGGTGTCGACGATCTTGTACAGCGTCGATTGCTTCAGGCGTGCGTCGGGGGAGAGGGTGATGGTGTCGATTTCATCCATCAGCCCGCCGAAGACCGAGCCCTGGCCGCAGCCGGTGGTGACTACTTTTTTTGACGTCCGTTCTTCGACGTCGGCAATGCCGTTGCGGGTAGTGACGGCAACCGCTTCCACTTCCCAGTCGACCTGCACCGATTCGATCTCGTCGATAGACCGCACCAGCCGCTGGTTGCGCAGATAGCCGAGCGTGAGGGCTTCCGGCGCGCCGCCCAGGGTCATCAGGGTGACGAGTTCGCGCTTGTCGACATACACGGTGAGCGGACGCTCGGCCGGGATCGAGATGGTGGACAGGCGGCCGCGCTCGTCCATCACTTCGACTTCCCTGGTGAGAGGGACGGTGGCACTGGAAAGAAGGGGGCGGCGTGACATGGCGAATCGCTTTATTCCGGGTGTGGCATGGCGACCGGCATCGCCATGCATCATGCTGCTTGGTTTCCTGCCTTACTTCTTCGCTTCAGCGGCCTGGGCCGGTTGGGCCGGCTGGGGCTGCTGGCCTGCAGCCGGTACCGGCTTGGCGTCGGCGACGCCGACCTGGGTTGCCTGCTGTGCCGCCACGTACGGGCCGGGATCGGCACATGGCGGCACTTCTGGCCCGCCCTTGACGGCCACGTTCTTGGTCTTCGCGTAGTGTGCCGCGACTTTATCCTGCGCCAGGCAGAGCTTGTAGGCGGCAACCTTGTCGCCCCACGCTGCCTTGTCCTTGACGGCCGCTGCCGCCGCTGTCGCTTCGGGAGTCGGCGGTGGAAGTTTTGCCTGCGCTGCGCCGCAAATGGCAAGGGCGATCAAGCCGAACGACAACTTTTTCATGTGCGGTTCTCCTTCAGGACCGTTGGACGATTGGCGAGGGATTCCTTCGTGCGCATGCGCGGAATTTCCCCGTTTTCGATTTGCTGGTACCACAAGTCATGGTGTTCCTTGGCCCAGGTCTCGTCGACATAGCCGGTACGCATTGCCTGGTAGGCGCCTTCCATGCCGATCGTGCCGATGTAGATATGGGCAAACGACATCGCGGTGACCAGCGTTGCTGCGCTCAGGTGGATGAGGTTAGCCACCTGCATCATGCTGCGGTCGTATTGCAGGCCCGGCACGATCATGTTGAGCACGAAGCCGGAAGTGCTGACCACGAGGCCGAGCAACACCACGCCGAACCAGAACCACAGCTTCTCACCGGCATTGAAACGCCCGGCGCTGACATGGCCCTTGCCGACTGCGCCGCCGAGACGCTTGATCCACTCGATATCGGTCGCATGCGGCAGGTTGTCCTTCACATAGATCACGAAGAAGACGAGGGTCGATACGGTGAACAGCGGTCCGACGAAATTGTGGATGTTCTTGCACGCATAGGCCAGCCAGCCGAACAGCGTGTGGCCGAATACCGGCAGCAGCACGTACTTGCCAAACAGCATCGCGATGCCGGTGATCGCCAGCACGACGAAGCTGATCGCCATCGTCCAGTGAGCGATCCGCTCCACCGAGGTGAAGCGTTCGATCAGGCGGCCGGTGCGGGGATGCTGCAGCTTGATCGATCCCTTCAGCAGGAACATGCCGGCGATGCCGACGATCGCCAGGATCAGCAGCCAGCCGCCGATCTGGGTCAGCGGGCCGTTGCGGTATTGCCGCCATGCCTCGCCGGCGGTGACGGCCTGCGCCTGGCCCGGGAACTGCGCCTTCGGCTGGATCAGGACGCCGGCTTCCGGATACGGCAGGCTGGAATAGTTTTCCGTGCCTTCCTTGATGGTGCGCCACACCGGCGCATTATTGCCCGGCTGAACAACGGTGCGCTCGGCCTGGTTCTGCTTGAGGATATCGACCGATTCGACATTTGGCGCGGCCGGCGCCTGCTGGGCGACGGCCGGTGCCGCCGACATCGTCAGGACCGACAGTCCGATGGCAAGACTGGCAAACCATGTTTTCATGATGTTTCCCTCTGCTCGTGCGGCGCCGTCACCTGCCCATGCGCCGCGTCAAGCGTTCAGTTGCTTTTGACGTACTCGTTCTGCTGCTGCGAACGGGTGCGGAGCTGGGTTTCCCATGCCGTCTTGTCGCCGGCTTTCCAGCCTTTTTCCATATAGGCGTTTTTCGTGCCTTGCCATGGTGCGCTGTCGCCCCTGCTGCCTGTGGTTTGCTCTTTCTCGCCGCAGCCGGCCAGGACGACCAGCGCTGCGGATGCCAGCAAGAGTTTCATCATGATTTTTTCCCTTCCGTGCCATTCGCCGGCACATTCCCGTTTGCCGGTCCATTCGGCGCCTTGCCGTAGGCGGTGCCCCAGCCCCAGACTTCGCTGCCCTTGCCGCGGCGCAGGACACGGGTGCGGAAAATGTCGGCGATCGCGTCGCCGTCACCGCCCAGCAGCGCCTTGGTCGAACACATTTCCGCGCAGGCCGGCAGCTTGCCTTCTGCCAGGCGGTTGCGCCCGTATTTATCGAATTCCGCCTTCGTGCCGTTTTCTTCCGGGCCGCCGGCGCAGAAGGTGCACTTGTCCATCTTGCCGCGCAGGCCGAAGGCGCCGTTGGACGGGAATTGCGGTGCGCCGAACGGGCAGGCATACGAGCAGTAGCCGCAGCCGATGCAGGTGTCCTTGTTGTGCAGCACCACGCCTTCGTCGGTGCGGTAGAAGCAGTCGACCGGGCAGACCGCCGCGCACGGCGCATCGGAGCAGTGCATGCAGGCCACCGAGATCGACTTCTCCTGGCCGATCACACCGTCGTTGACGGTCACCACCCGGCGGCGGTTCACGCCCCACGGGACTTCATGCTCGTTCTTGCAGGCGGTGACGCAGCCATTGCATTCGATGCAACGCTCCGAGTCGCAAATGAATTTCATCCGTGCCATGTTTGTCTCCTCAGCGTTCTATCGATCAAGCGGTAAAACGCTCGATATTGCAAATCGTGGTCTTGGTTTCCTGCATCATGGTCACCGAGTCGTAGCCGTATGTCGTCGCCGTATTGACCGCCTCGCCGCGTACCACCGGCGCTGCGCCTTCCGGATAGGAATCGATCATGTCCTTGCCCTGCCACCATCCGGAGAAGTGGAACGGGATGAACGCGGTATCGGGACCGACGCGCGGGGTCACCAGCGCCTTCACCTTCAGCCGGGCGCCGGTCGGCGTCGACACGATCACGAACTCGCCGTTGCGGATGCCGCGATCGGCCGCCGCTTTCGGATTGATCTCGACGAAGTTTTCCTGCTGCAGCTCGGCCAGCCACGGATTGGACCTGGTTTCCTCGCCGCCGCCCTCGTACTCGACCAGTCGGCCCGAGGTGAGGATGATCGGGAATTTCTCGGCCAGCTTGGCTTCGACGTTCTTGTCCTGCACCGACTTGAACAAGGTCGGCAGGCGCCAGAAGGCTTTCTTGTCCTCGTGCGTCGGGTACTTGGCGACGAGGTCCGGGCGGGTGTTGTACAACGGCTCGCGGTGCAGCGGCACCGGGTCGGGGAAGTTCCACACCACGGCGCGCGCTTTCGCGTTGCCGAACGGATGCACGCCATGCACTTTCAGGCAGACGCGCTGGATGCCGCCGGACAGGTCGGTCTTCCAGTTCTTGCCTTCGGCGGCCTTCTGCTCCGCCTCGGTCAGGTCGCCCCACCAGCCGAGCTTTTTCAGCAGGACGTGATCGAATTCCGGATAGCCGGTCGTGATGTCGGCGCCGACCGAATGCGAGCCGTCTTCCGCCAGCAGGTTCACGCCCTCGCGCTCGACGCCGAAGTTGGCGCGGAAGTTGCCGCCTCCATCCATCACATGCTTGGTGGTGTCGTACAGGTTCGGCGAGCCGGGGTGCTTCAATTCGGCATTGCCGTAGCAGGGCCAGGGCAGGCCGAAGTAATCGCCGGTCATGTCGTACCCTGTTACCGGATCCTTGCCACCCTTGCACTTGAGCGTCTTCACGTCGAACAGGTGCATGTTCCGCATGTGCGCCTTCAGCCGCTCCGGCGACTGGCCGGTGTAGCCGATGGTCCATGTGCCGCGATTGATTTCACGCAGCATGTCTTCTGGTTCCGGCTCCATCATGCCGCCCTTGCCCGGCACCAGCTTGATCTTCGCAACGAGTTCCTTGCCGAAGCCGAGCTTCTCGGCCAGCTGGTACATGATCATGTGGTCGGTGCGTGACTCGAACAGCGGCTCGATCACCTTCTCGCGCCACTGGATCGAACGGTTCGATGCCGTCACCGAGCCGGAGGTCTCGAATTGCGTCGCAGCCGGCAGCAGATACACCGCGCGGTTCGGATTCAGCTCCTGGCCGTCCACCTTCATCGCCGCCATCGCCGCGGTGGCGGACGGATAGGGGTCGATCACCACCAGCAAGTCGAGCTTGTCGAAGGCCTTCTTCATGTCGAGGCCGCGTGTCTGCGAATTCGGCGCATGGCCCCAGAACACCATCGCCTTGACGTTGCTGTCCTGGTCGATCAGTTCGTTCTTTTCCAGCACCGCATCCACCCAGCGCGACACCGTCGTGCCGGATTTCTCCATCATTGCCTGGGATACGAATTGCTTCTTGATCCATTCATAGTCCACGCCCCACACCGTCGCCCAATGCTTCCAGGAGCCGGTGGCCAGGCCGTAGTAGCCGGGCAGCGAATCCGGGTTCGGGCCGACGTCGGTCGCGCCCTGCACATTGTCGTGGCCGCGGAAGATGTTGGCGCCGCCACCGGAGACACCGATGTTGCCCAGCGCCAGCTGCAGGATGCAGGAAGCGCGGACCATGGCGTTGCCGATGGTGTGCTGGGTCTGCCCCATGCACCAGACGATGGTGGACGGACGGTTCTTGGCCATGGTCTCTGCGGCCTTGTAGACCTCGGCCTCCGGCACGCCGGAGACTTCCTCCACGCGGTCCGGCGTCCACTTCATGATCTCTTCCTTCACCTTCTCCATGCCGTAGACGCGGTCATTGATGTACTTCTTGTCTTCCCAGCCGTTCTTGAACACGTGGTAGGCGATACCGAACAGCAGGGCGACGTCGCTGCCGGAGCGGAAGCGGATGTACTGGTCGGCCTTGGCGGCGGTACGGGTGTAGCGCGGATCGCAGACGATCATCTTGGTGCCGGTTTCCTTGGCATGCAGCATGTGCAGCATGGATACCGGGTGCGCTTCCGCTGCATTGGAACCGATATACAGTGCGGCTTTCGAATTCTGCATATCGTTGTAGCTATTGGTCATCGCGCCATAGCCCCAGGTGTTCGCGACGCCGGCCACCGTGGTGGAGTGGCAGATGCGTGCCTGGTGATCGGTATTGTTGGTACCGAAGAAAGACACGAACTTGCGCATCAGCGCCGCCTGTTCGTTGTTGTGCTTCGACGAGCCGACCCAGAACACCGAATCCGGTCCGCTGGTCTTTTTCATGTCGAGCAGCCTGGCGGAAATCTCGTTCAGCGCCTGGTCCCAGCTGATGCGCTGGTATTTGCCGTTGACCAGCTTCATCGGGTACTTCAGCCGGTACTCGCCGTGGCCGTGCTCGCGCAGCGCCGCGCCTTTCGCGCAGTGGGCGCCGAGGTTGATCGGCGAATCGAATACCGGTTCCTGGCGTACCCAGACGCCGTTCTCGACGATGGCATCGACAGCGCAGCCGACCGAGCAGTGGGTACACACGGTGCGCTTTACCTCGATCTTGCCGCCGCCTGCACCGGCCGCACTGTCGGCCGCCTTGGCTTTCTGGATCAGGCTCAGCTGGGAAGCGGCGATGCCGGCCCCGACGCCGATGCCGGAACGCTTCAGGAACGTTCGTCGGTCCATGGTCGGCAATGCGCGCGACAGCGTCTGGCTGAGGCTGGATGAGAAACGATTAGGCGAGCGCTGGCCTGACTGGCCCTTGCGAGTCAACAGCATGGTTGTCCCCTCGACGGTTGACGGTTAAATGGTGGTGGTGCGGTAGTATTTTTTGACGTGTTCCGTCATTCGGTAACCGGTGCCCGCCGGTTTTTCCGGAGCGGGTTCCGCGACGGCGGCGGTAACGGCTTTGGGGGAAAGTTTCGCTGCGATGCCTGCGGCTGCGACTAATCCGAGACCGGCGAAAAAACTTCTTCTTGCGATCTTGCTCTGCTCTGCCATGGCTGTCTCCTAAGTGGCATGAGTAATCTGTCGTTACTTTCTTATGTAGTTCAAGTTAGCACAATCTTTCCGGCGCGTGTATTGCAGTGCAATATGTGGCGGAGTCCTCATCGTGCGATATATTGGTGCAGAGTAACATTATATTGTTCAGTTTGGTGTGCCCGGCTGTGCGGTTGAAAAGATTTCATGCTTCACACCATAGCGGTCGGGTTCCCGCCTCCGTACAGAGGGAAAACCGGTTGGCTTGCACCTCCATGACCACATAGGCGCGACGATAAACATTACGCCATATCAAACGCCTGCATCTCCACTTCAAAAAAACTTTTCGCCAGCCGCGCCACCGGGCCATAAAAACGCGTCCCGGGATGCGCTGTCACCGCGTCGCACATCTGCAGCACCCAAGGCTGCATGTGATTCGCGAAGAACTGCTTTTGCGTTGCAATATTGGCATGCAGGGGATCGTCCGATGCGATCAGGTAGCGCATGACTTCGCACAGAGATGCGACATGGTCTTCGCTTTCCGGCACGCGTACATCCCGTTGCAGCCCGAGGTTCGCGAGGTCGGTGCGCAGCGCCGCCAGCGGTTTTTCCATCAAAAAGCCGGACAGGTAGAAGGACCCGTACAACATCACCTCCGGTTTGCCGACGCCAAGAAAAAGCGCCTCATATTCCTCTCTCACCGATTCTGCCTGCGCAAGCTTGCATGAAGCTGACAGTTCCGCCCATGACTGTTCCAGAACCCCCTCGCCCTCGCTGCGCGCCGAGGCGATCGTGTCCAGGAGTTGCTGCGACGGTGGCGCGTAGAACAGGGTCGCCAGCAAGCCGTAGAGATCGGCGCGAGCGGTTTCCTCGCCCTGGTCGGGCGCTTCGAATTTAAGAGGCTGGGCACTGGTCATGTATTTGGTGATCGCGATAGTTAGATTAGCGCTTCAGGTCCACGATCGTGGTTTCCCGCTTGTTGTCCATCATGTCGATCACGCGACAGTCGGAACACATCTTGATGCGGTCGATATTGCCGGCGAAAGCGCCGTGCATGGACAGCTTCGAGACCATATTCTCGATCATCTGCAGGGTGCCGAACGGCTTCTGGCAACGGATGCAGTGATACGGCTGCGCTTCGTTCAACACCACTGCCTGCTTCGCCGTATCTGTCAGCAGCAGGCGCGGCGTCAGGGTGATCGCGTTTTCCGGGCAGGTCTTTTCGCAGAGCCCGCACTGCACACAGTTGCGTTCGGTCAGCCGCAGCTGCGGCATGTTGGCGTTGTCGGTCAGCGCGGACTCAGGGCAGGCGCCGACGCAGGACATGCACAGCGTGCAGGCGCTTTTGTTGACGTTGATCGTGCCGTAGGGAGACGCTGCCGGCAGGGCGATCTCCACCGGTTTCTGCGGTGCGGATTTCAGCAGGTGATCGAGCGCAAAATCGAGCGTGCTGCGCTTGTCCGGCGCGAGGTTGAACGTGGCGCGCTGCGCCGGCACCTGGGCCGGTTGCATGGCATGCAGCGCAGCATCCAATGCTTCCGGTGTCGCCGCCCGGACCAGTTGCACATGGGTGCCGGCATAGCCCATTCCGGAAAGGATGGTCTGCGCTACGCCGATCTGCGCCGCGATGGCGTCCAGGTATTGCGGTGCTTCCTCATCGGTGGCGAGGATGGCAATGTTGGTCGCGCCGTATGCGATCGCCGCAAGCCACACGTCGATGCCGGTCGAAGCGGTATGGTGCAGATCGACCGGCATCATGCGTGCCGGCAAGCCCCTGATCGTTCCGCCTGCCTTTGCCAGGCGTCCGGCCTGGCCGATCAGTGCAGCGCCGCCAGCCTGGCTGTGCAGCAGCAGCGCCGGTTGTGCGCCGCCGGCCCTGGCGTAGGTGGTCAGCAAGGTTTTCAGGCGCGTGCCGAGATCGGTCGCACGCGGATAGGTATAGCTCAGCGCGCCGGACGGACAAACGGTGGTGCAGGCGCCGCAGCCGACACACAGGTTCGGATTAACCTTGATGTGGTTGCCGTTATGGCCGATGGCGGCGGCGGAACACACCTCGATGCAGGCATTGCAGCCGATCTGGGTATTGCGGCTGTGCGCGCATAGCTTGTCCTTGTAATTGAAGAACTTCGGCTTGCTGAACTGGCCGACCATCTGCGTCAGTTGCAGGGCGGCTTCCGCCTGCTTCGTCTCGCTCGCGCCCGGCGCGAAATAACCCTGTGGCGGCTGGTGCAGGCTGATCAGCGGCCGGTCCGATAAATCAAATATGAGATCGAAGTCGCCGTCGCGCCTGTCGGCCTCGCGGCTGAAGTCAATCGCGCCGATGGCGCCGCATGCCTTCACGCAATCGCGATGGGAGCGGCACTTGCCGAGATCGATCTGATAGTTGAAGTCGATGGCGTTTTCCGGGCAGACATCGATGCAGGCGTTGCAGCGCGTGCAGGTTTCCAGGTCGATCGGATTGATCTGTTCCCAGCGCACCTTGAATGCGCCCAGCCATCCGTCGATCTGGATGCGGTCGCCGGAGAACACCGGAAAAACCCGTTCCTGCCACAGCGCATTGCCGGACTGACCGGTGGTGAGCAGCACGCTGCCGTCGAGCTGGCCATTCAGCCGCCTCGCCCACGCCATCACCCTGTCCGAAGGACCAATCAGCAGCACGCTGCCGCCCGAATCGTATTCCACCGTCGGCACGGGTTCCGGGTCGGGCAGCGCGCCCGCCGCCAGCAGGGCCGCCATCTTCGGCAGCGACTCCTTCGCCTGCGCGCCCCAGCCGCCGGTCTCGCGGATATTGACGAAGCGCAGCGGCGCTACCGATTGTTTTTGCTGCGCCAGCTCGCCGAACAGTGCCTGCTCCTGGGTGCAGGCGACGACGAGGTCATCGACCCCGTCGAGCGCCTGCAGGTAAGCGCCGACTTCGCGCCGGCATAGCTGGCTGGCAACCTCCAGCGGCCCGCTGCCGAGCGCGGCGCCGAGCTTTTCCCCTGCACCGGCATCGAGCGGCATGGTGCGGTTGCAGTTACATACTTTGAATTGGGTTGTCATGGTCGGGCTTCGTAGGTGGTTCGGGCGGTGGCACATCGTCCGCCGTTGTTGTGGCGTCGTCGTCGGCCGAAGCCGCCGCCATGTCGGGTTCCGCCTGGGCGGATGGTTCGTCGACCGGCGCTTCCGGAGGCGCCACGTCTTCCAGCAGGCGCATCAGCGGCTGCTCGAACTGCGACAGCGGATCGAGCAGGCCCTTGGCGTGATTCAGCATCGCCAGCATTTCCGGCGGAATCGGCTCGAACTTGCTGTAATCGTCGATATAGATGTCGAGGCCATCCATGACGTTGAAATGCGGGTCGGTGAACAGCTTTTTCATCGCCGAGCGGCGGATGTTTTCATCGACGCCCTTGGCGACGAAGCGGGTGTAATCGGATTCCGGCGTCAGCGCGGCCACGTCTTCAATCGTCGGCGGCGGCAGTGCTTCCTCGGGCAGTGGCGGTTCCGCCGGGGCAACCTGCTCGACCTGCACCGGCTCGGATGCGCTGTCCGTCTTGCGCTTGGACCAGCGGGCAAAAAAACTTTCAGCTTCCATTGCCGCCTCCTTCCGCACGTGCCATCCGGTCAACACCGGCACCGCCTTCGAATGACGGTTTCCGGCGCTTCTTCTTCGGTTCGGGGCGGTAATGGTCCTCGACGAAAGCGTGCAGCCGCTCCAGCACCTCGGCGTGCAGCGGCAAGGTATCGACCCGTTGTTCGCCCCCGTCCATCAGCCGCGCAGCTTCGTTATACGACAGCGTCACCTGCTTGGGAATCGCGATTTCGGCGCCGTCGATGTCTTCGAAGCGCCACATCACGAACCAGCACGGGATAGGGGAGCTTGTGTTCAGGAAATAGCCTTCCGCCTCGTCACTGAAGAGCTTGACATCGAATCCGGTGAACAGCCACCGGGTGTCGGCGGGATCGTCGCGCAGGCAGCGCGGCGGCCCTTCGGGAATGAGGTCGCCGCCCGTGACTTCGAGCGGCTTCCACTGGTACGGCTGCCAACGGTTGTCGAGCGGCGTGCGCTGCATGACAACGGCAACCTTGAGTGCTTCTGTCTCCATGTTCTCGCTGGCGCTTTGGTGCGCTTTGTGTACTGCATGTGCGAGTGCGAAAAGCACCTGCTACATCAAAACCGATCGCGGTAGAGTCCCCTCCTCCTGTAAGGGGGAGGGTTAGGGTGGGGGTGGTACGGTTGAGATAAGAAAGGCTATACCCCGAGCGCACTACCCCTGTGCGGGCCACCCCATCCTAGCCTTCTCCCTTACAGGGGGAAGAACCCAATTCGCTTACAACCTTTTTACTTCCTTTTGGTGGCCAAACCACTAATCATTCTTGATCACGATACTCGGAAACTTGCTCGACATGTCTTTCGCCTTTTCCGCCACCTTGATCGCCACCTTGCGCGCGATCTCCTTGTAGATTGCCGCCACCTTGCCGTCGGGATCGGCCACCACGGTCGGGCGACCGGAGTCGGCCTGCTCGCGGATCGCCATCGTCAGCGGGAGCGCACCGAGGAAATCGACGCCGTATTCACTGCACATCTTTGCCCCGCCGCCTTCACCGAAAATCGGCTCCGCGTGACCGCAGTTCGAGCACACATGCACGCTCATGTTTTCCACGATGCCGAGAATCGGAATGCCGACCTTTTCGAACATCTTCAAGCCCTTGCGCGCATCCAGCAGTGCGATGTCCTGTGGCGTGGTGACGATCACGGCGCCAGTGACGGGCACCTTCTGCGACAGCGTCAGCTGGACGTCGCCGGTGCCGGGCGGCATGTCGACGATGAGGTAATCGAGGTCGCGCCAGTTGGTCTGTTCCAGCAATTGCTGCAGTGCCTGGGTGACGATCGGTCCGCGCCACACCATCGGCTCGTCAGGATCGATCATGAAGCCGATCGACGATACCTGCAGGCCGTAATTTTCCAGCGGCTCCATCGTCTTGCCGTCGATGGTTTCGGGACGGCCGGAAATGCCCATCATCATCGGCTGCGACGGCCCGTAGATATCGGCATCCAGGATGCCGACCTCGGCGCCTTCGGCGGCCAGCGCCAGCGCGAGGTTGACGGCGGTGGTCGATTTGCCGACGCCGCCCTTGCCGGACGCGACCGCGATAATGTTCTTCACATTCGGCATCAGCTTCACGCCGCGCTGGGCGGCATGGGCGACGATCTTCGAATACACGTTGGCGCTGACGTTGCCGGCGCCCTCGACGCCGCGGATCGCGGCGATGACTGCCTTGCGGATCTGGTCGATCTGGCTTTTCGCCGGATAGCCGAGTTCGACGTCAAGCGTAACGTCGCTGCCGTCGACCTTGATGTTTTTGGCAGACTTCGACGTATTCAGGTCCTTGCCGGTGTTGGGGTCGATGACCCGGGATAGCGCCGCCTTGACGGCTTCAATCGAAATGCTCATTCCATCTCCTGAATAGTTGGAGCTAAGTCTAAACTAAGTTATGCCGGTTCTGCTTGCCATTTCGACAGAGCCGTCGGCATTCGGTACCGGCAATCCGCCTGCACTTGCCCTTTTGTCATGTGGGCCTCGCGGAGTTCGACAGTTTTTCTACAGCCGACTTACAATGCGTTCAAACAACCCCGCGCCGCCATGACTGAAAAAGTGATTCCGCTTGCCGACCTCCGGTACCTGAACCGGGTGCCGGCCGTGCCGACGAAGCTCGAAGCGCCCACCGGTTTGCTGACCGACGCACTGGCGCGTCCGCTGCACGACCTGCGCATTTCCGTCACTGACCGCTGCAACTTTCGTTGTGTATATTGCATGCCGAAAGAAATCTTTGACAGCGCCTATGCCTTCCTGCCGCAAAGCTCGCTGCTGTCCTTCGAGGAAATCACCCGCGTCGCGAACATTGCCGTTGCGCATGGTGTCGAAAAAATCAGGTTGACCGGCGGCGAGCCGCTGCTGCGCAAGCACCTTGAAAATCTCATTGCATCACTGAGCGCGATCCGGACGCCCGACGGCCGCGAACTCGATCTCACGCTTACCACCAACGGCTCGCTGCTGGCGAAGAAAGCGCAGGCACTGAAGGACGCCGGCCTCAGGCGCGTGACGGTGTCGCTCGACGCGCTCGACGACAAGGTATTCCGGCGCATGAACGATGTCGATTTTTCGGTGCAGGACGTGCTGCACGGCATCGACGTCGCGCACAGCGTCGGACTCGGCCCGATCAAGGTGAACATGGTCGTCAAGCGCGGCCTGAACGACCAGGAAATCGTGCCGATGGCGCGTCACTTCAAGGGTACTCCTTTCGTGCTGCGCTTTATCGAATATATGGATGTCGGCAGCTCCAACGGCTGGCGCATGGATGACGTGATTCCTTCCGCCGACGTGGTCGCGCGCATCCACGCCGCCATGCCGCTTGAAAAGATTCCACCTAATTGCGAAGGGGAAACGGCGGAGCGCTGGCGGTACCGCGATGGCGGTGGTGAAGTCGGCATGATTTCAAGCGTGACCCAAGCGTTCTGCCATTCCTGCAACCGCGCGCGGTTGTCGACCGAGGGCAAACTTTTCACCTGCCTGTTCGCCACCGGCGGCCATGACCTTCGCGCACTGCTGCGCGGCGGCCGCAGCGACGAGGAAATCTCCACCGTGATGGCCCACCTGTGGCGCGAACGCGAAGACCGCTATTCCGAGCAGCGGACCAGCAACACCGCATCGCTGCAGGCGCCGCTGCGCAAGGTGGAAATGTCCTACATCGGCGGCTGAGCCGCCGCACACGTCATCCCATATTCGATCCCTTTCGCTGATGAAACCAGACATCCACCAGATTACCGGCCTCATTCTTGCCGGCGGCCGTGGCTCCCGCATGGGCAACGTGGACAAGGGCTTGCAGACATTCCGCGGTGCGCCGATGGTACTGCATGTAATCATGCGCCTGTCGCCGCAGACCGGTGCATTGATGATCAACGCCAACCAGAACCTCGGCCCGTATGAAGGCTTCGGCTTGCCGGTATGGCCGGACCAGCTGACAGGATTCGAAGGCCCGCTGGCCGGCCTGCAAACCGGACTGGCGCAGTGCGACACCGAGTATCTCGTCACCGCGCCATGCGACTCGCCGTTCCTGCCGGAAGACCTCGTCGAGCGGCTGGCCGATGCATTGGGCGACGCCGATCTTGCGGTGGCGGTCACCGAGGAAAACGGCAGGCGCCAGCCGCATCCGGTGTTCTGCCTGATGAAGTCGTCGCTGCTGTCGAACCTCACCGAATACCTGCAGGGCGGTGGACGCAAGATCGATACCTGGTACCGGTCGCTGGATTTTGTCGAAGTGCTGTTCGAGGATGAATCCGCGTTCCGGAATATCAATACGCTGGAGGAGTTGCGGCGGTTTGAGTGAGGTTTGTTGGTGAACGTATTACGGCGGCTTGCTCAAGATTTTGTTGTTGATTGAAACTCACTACCCCTACGCGGGCCGCCCCATCCCAACCTTCCCCCTGTCAAGGGAAGGGGCCGGTCCCCTCCTCCTTTCAGGGGGAGGGCTAGGGTGGGGGTAGTGAGCATCAACCTGTGACTCCCTCCATCCCATCAAAGATCAAAAATAAAAATGCCCTATCCCACCCTCTCCGACGTCACCAGCTGCCTCTCCGACTACGACCCGAACGCCTTGCCCGTCGCCCAGGCGCAGGCCATCATCCGCGACTTCGTCACGCCGATCCAGTCCGTGGAAAAAGTGGCATTGCGCAGCGCCCTCGGCCGCGTACTCGCGCAGGACATCGTTTCCGCGATCGATGTGCCCGCGCACGACAATTCCGCAATGGACGGCTACGCGCTGCGCGGCAACGATCTCGATACTCCGCAACCGATCACGCTCAACGTCATCGCCACCGCCTATGCCGGCGCCGGCGCCGGCACGGCGGTCGCCGCCGGCGAATGCGTGCGCATCATGACCGGCGCGCCGATGCCCGCGGGCTGCGACACAGTGGTTCCACAGGAATTCACGCAGGGGGCCACTAACAAGACAGTGACGATCCCGCCCGGCGTGGTGAAGACCGGCGACAACCGCCGGCTGCGCGGCGAAGACCTTGCCGCCGGCAAGCCCGCATTGTTGCAGGGACGCATCCTGCGCCCGGCCGACATCGGTTTGATGGCATCGCTCGGCATCGCCGAAGTGCCGGTGCAAAGACGGCTGCGCGTGGCATTCTTTTCTACTGGCGACGAATTGCGCTCCATCGGCGAACCGCTCGACCCCGGTTGCGTGTACGACAGCAACCGCTACACGCTGTACGGCATGCTGACCCGGCTCGGCGTCGACATCATCGACATGGGCGTGGTGCGCGACGATCCGGCGCTGCTGGAACAGGCATTTCGCTCCGCCTGTGAAAACGCCGATGCCATCATCACCTCCGGCGGCGTATCGGTCGGCGAAGCGGATTACACCAAGCAGATCATGGCGACACTGGGCGACGTGACGTTCTGGAAGATCGGCATGCGTCCCGGCCGGCCGATGGCCTTCGGCAAGATCGCGTCGAACGGCCGCAGCGCTTACCTGTTCGGCCTGCCAGGGAATCCGGTGGCGGTGATGGTGACCTTTTATTTCTTTGCCCGCGATGCCCTGCTGCGAATGATGGGAGCGGACAGCCCGCCATTGCCCTTGTTGCAGGCGGTATCGGAAGGCCCGATCCGCAAGAAACCGGGCCGCACCGAATACCAGCGCGGCATCCTCAGCACCGACGCGAGCGGCAGGCGGCAGGTGCGCATCACCGGCTCGCAAGGCTCCGGCATCCTGCGCTCGATGTCGGAAGCGAACTGCATGGTTGTGCTGCAGCACGAGCAGGGTTCGGTGAAGGCGGGTGACCTCGTCGATGTGCTGATGTTCGAAGGGCTGGTCTGAAAAAACAATTCAGCCAAGCCGGATCATCGTGCGCGTCGGCAGCTTGGCATTGACCAAGGGTTCGTAAGCAAAGTCCTTTCGTAGCAGCGTCACTGACGGACACCGCGCGTACAGCGCCGCGAGCGCATCAGTGGCAAGCCTGACCGACAGGTGATGTGCCGCGCACATGTGCATGCCGGCACCGAAGCCCAGGTGATCGGTGTTGTTGCCGCGTTCGGGATCGAATCTGTCCGGATCGGCGAATCGCTCCGGGTCCCGGTTTGCCGCCGCGAGCACCAGCAAGACCGCATCTCCCTTCTGCATCTGCATACCGCCGATCTCGATATCCGCCGCCAGCACCCGCCGTGTATTGTGGATGGGCGGGTCGAATCGCAGGGTTTCCGTCACCAGCCGCCTGTACGCCGCCATGTCACTCCCGAAACCGTTTGGACAGAACCGGATTTGCTGCAGCAGCGAATTGCTCAGGAGGCCACGTCCCGCGTCGTAGCTCTGGATCAGCAACCCAATCATGTTCACGGCATGCAGATCGCGGTCTTCCGCCATCGCCGCAGGCAATCCGGGAAGGCTGGCCAGATGACGCACCACGCTGTGGTAAACCGATTCCGACACCCCATTCACTTCGCCGATCTGCTGCGCAGTCTTGTTCGGCGGCATGATCCTCGTCAGCGTTTCGACCTGGGGCAGGAGGCCATCGATGTCCCGCTGCATGAAGCCGAAGCTTTTCAGGATAAACAGGGCAGGGAGTTTTTTGCACACCACGTTGACCCAATCCAGGGTGTCATCGGCGTGCCCGTGCAGAAGTGAATCCAGCAGATCGGCGACATCGACGGCACGCATGCACTCGACCAGTCGCATCGCCGCCTGCCTGGCTGCGGCATGCACCGGCGGATTGGCGAGCCGCGCCAGCTTCGTCGCCAGCAGGGCGGTATGCGGGTTCATCGCTTCCAGCGCCGCGCCAGGCTGCGGCGGGATGTGCGCCGCATCGTTTTGGAGCAAAGCCTTGCAGGCCGCATGCGAATAGACCGCCCAGATGCGGTTGTCCGTGTCACGGTGTACCGGATGCCTGGTCAGCATCTGCGCGTAGATTTCGAATGGATCGTGGCTTTCGGATTGCAGGAAAAGTGTATTGGTCATGCCGGTTCACCATCGTGTCGTCGTATTAATCAGAGGCGCCGCAGCGCCGGTGGAAATTGCTGCGGTGCCTGTGCACGATCGAACATGCCGTAATCTCGCAGCACAACCGCGCAGCGCGCCTGCGAAGGCGCATTAGGGCCTGTGGCGCTCGCCGCTTGCCAATCCCGTGCGGCGTGGCCGTCGGCGAAATCAAGCAAACCAATACGCTTTCCCGAATTCGTCAGGCTCTCGAAACGCTTGCCGCGCGCATCGTCGTGCAGGTCGCTGTATTCGCGGATCCCCACCAGCGGCGCTTGTTCACCATTCGTGCCCCCAGGCAGCACGCGGAGCACCCTCAACCGGTAGTCGTCGAAGACCGAGACGCGTCCTTCAGCCTGCGCCGCCCGGTGCTCGCCCTGCATGCGCCAGCGCACCAGCGCCGCTTCATCGCGCCAGAACGACAGCGACAGGATCCAGCCCGGATCGGTCAGGCTCCTGAAGCGCTCGATGGACACGAAGCCGTCCATCGCATCGAGGATCGGGCGCAACGCGGCGGCGGTATCGAGATAGCGCTGATAGCCGCTTTCCGACGGCAATACTTCGAATGCAACGGCGAACATGGCAACCTCCAGTGATGTTTTGGCCATGATACGATCACCATCGATTGAACAGTTCATGGAAGGATGAATCATGGAATCCGCCGTCAACATTGCTTCGGTTGCCGCATTGCTGGGCGACCCTGCTCGCGCCGCCATGCTCTGGCTGCTGATCGATGGCCGCGCCCGGCCTGCCGGCGAACTCGCGTTTGCCGCCAACGTCTCGGCGCAATCGGCCAGCGGGCACCTGTCGAAGCTGGTGCAGGCGCAATTGTTGCTGGTGGAAACACAAGGGCGCCATCGGTATTACCGGCTCGCCGACCACACCGTCGCGGTCGCGCTGGAATCGCTTGCCGCCATCAGCCCGAAGCCGGCTACGCGCGCATTGCCGGCATCCAAAAGCACGCCGCCGGGGATGCGGTTCGCGCGCACCTGCTACGACCATCTTGCCGGCGAACTCGCAGTGACCTTGCTGATGCATTTCGAACAGCGGGGGTTGTTGCGCTGCACCGGCAAGCAATGGGAACTGCTGCCAAAAGGCGAAGACGCGTTTCGCGACTTTGGCATCGATATCGGATCGGCCCGGCGGGCGCAGCGCCAATTCGCCTGCGGCTGCCTCGACTGGAGCGAACGGCAGTTCCACCTAGGCGGTTCTCTCGGCGCGGCCCTGCTGGAACACATGCTCGAACGCCGTTGGCTGATGCGGGCACATCAAACCCGTGTGGTGCAACTGACGCCACAAGGAAAGCGCGGGCTGAGGGATACCTTCGGCTGCAGCGTCTAGACATTCCTCCTTCAAGACCCCCGATCGGCCGCCATCGCATCGGCCTAGTCCCGCAGCAGTTGTTGTAAATAAAACAATAAATCGGTAGAATCCCGTTATTGCAAAAAAGCCAACTATTTGCCGGTTGCGTTTTTGCACAGTTCTCCACCGAAGCATTCAGACGGGTATTCCATGACCGCACCAACGCTGGCCTTCAAGCAATCCAACCGGCTATTGAAGCTGACCATGGCGCCGGGTTCCGGCATCGACGATGACGTCGTCCTGCCCTACGAAGTGTCCGGCACCGAGGGTATTTCCGAAGAGCTTCGCTACAACCTGACCTGCGTGTCCTCCGACGCATTCCTCGAACTCAAGCAGTTCCTCGGCTTGCCGGTTCAACTGGCCATCCTCACCGACGATGGCACCGAGCGCGCCCTTTGCGGCGTCGTCACCGCCGCTGCGCAGGAAGGCGCCAACGGCGGCTTCGCCCGCTTCGGCCTCACCCTGGAAGACCCGTTCGCGCTGCTGGCCAAACGCATCAACAGCCGTGTCTTCCAGGACCTGTCGGTGCGCGAATTCGTCGCCCTCGTCCTCAACGAGCACCGCCAGCACAACAGCGTGCTGGGCGCCTGCTTCGACATCGACGACCGCTGCATCGGCACTTACCCGAAGCAATCCTGGGTCACCCAGTACAACGAATCCGACACCGCCTTCGTCACACGCTGGCTCGCCCACGAAGGCATCTCCTGGTATTTCGAACACGGCGATGCCGGCACGCCCGGCGAGCATCCGAAACTGACGCTGGTACTGTTCGACGATCCATCGCTGCTGCAGCCGGCATCGGCGGCGAAGGTGCGCTTCCACCGCGACGACGGCACCGAGAATGAAGACGCCATCACCGGCTGGCATGGCCGGCGCAGCGTGCAGCCCGGTGCGGTGCAGCGTTCCAGCTATGAATACAAGGCGGTCACCGTCAACGTCCGCCAGGACGACAACCGCATCGACCAGGGCGACCACGGCAGGCAACTGGCCGGCACGCTGGAAGACTACCGCTTCGACACCCATCATGCCGCCAACGACAGCAACGACCATGCCCGCTACGGCAAGCTGCGCATGGGGGCGCATGAATACGCGGCCAAGCATTTCACCGGTACCGGCAGCCATCGCGAAATCGCCGTGGGCCGGCATTTCGAACTCGTCGACCATCCGGTGCACGACCAGGACGGGCCGGAGCAGCGGCAGTTCGCAGTCGTCCGGCACAGCCTGTATGCACGCAACAACTTGCCGGCCGATCTGACCGAAACGGCCAGCACGCTGCTGCAGCCGGCAAGCGGCACCGCCGCCAATGACGGCACGGCATGGGCCGACGCTTCAGCCAAGCCCTTGACCGAGCCGGTCTACCGCACCCGCTTCGATGCCGTGCGCAAGGGCATCCCCATCATCCCCGCCTACAGCCATACCGAGCACGCCAGGCCAGTCGCCCCGTCGCTGATGACCGCCATCGTGGTCGGCCCGCCGGGCGAGGAAATCCACACCGACGCCCTCGGCCGCATCAGGGTGCGCATGGGCTTCACCCGCCTGCACGACCACCAGCACGCCGAAGGCGCCGGCGCCACCGACTCCGACCGTGATTCCCAGTGGATACGGGTGGCGCAGTCATGGAGCGGCACCGAATACGGCCAGCTATGGATAGGGGGCAGACCACCTACTTAATAAATAGTAGTCTGGCCCCTAATTGACTTCAGGAAGTTAATTATGACGACAGAACAGTACTATGCAATAGATGATGAGTTCGCTATGTGGGTCGAAGACGAATCATCGATTCACATAAAAACAATTTCTCAATTTGGCGATCCAGTTGAATTGACTTTCGATCAAGCAGAAGAATTGGCTCGTAAATTACTAGATTGGCTAAACAAATATCGGTAAGTTTTGTTGAAGTAATAGATGTGACTCGCTTATTTCCCAAAATTTGGGAACGCTTTCTTCAGCGAACCTCTGTCGATATCAGAAATTCTGGAAGACTTTGTTGTAAGTGATGATGTGCATGAAGCTAGTCTTGTGAAAATGCGGTAGTTTTTCTAGGCAAGAGGTTTGCAGCATGGGCAGCATTAATGAATTTTTAGAAAGTGACGTACAAACTCTTTTAGTTCGAGACGCCTATTTGAGGCATGCCAAAAATGTGCAGGCCGGCCATCACGCAGAACTTAATTTAACAGGAAACGCATTCAACGTTCGATTCTTACCTTCAGGCGTATGCATAGAAAGTTTGTGGAATGAAGAGAATGAGCCTATCAAGATTGATTTAGAAGATTTCATTCAAGTCGTTTCTAACTGGCTCTCGAAACGAAAATGCAAGGGATAGCTTCTTAAAGACAAATGCCAACGGGGTTGAATGCTACTCAAAGCCGGTGCTAGCAACTTGATGATAAGCCAGACTTTCTTGAAATCATTGCAGGATACCAACCGCCCATCTATTAACGTTACCTAACGGAGGGTGTTTATAAATGAATTTAAGTCATTAAAGCCAACCTCGAAAGGCTAGTTGAAGATTTGGCGAGCTATTTAAACGACGATGATATTGTCAATCTAACTGACGCACTAAATCATGGAGAATATGGTGTCACGCTAGAACATCCTATGTACTCAGCTTTCTTATTTAATAAATGGTGGCCTAACCTTTAATTAACTTCTGAAAGGGAAGTCGCAGAGTATCAATTAGTAGGAAAGTCAGAGTACCGAAGGTATGTCGGCACCCCTAGTGGAGCATTCAAAGGTTATAGCGCTAGGACTCGAGCTACCTATAAATTATGATTAATTATGTAAAGGTGACGATACTTACTGTTTCGATCATGGCTATGAATACTCCAAATGCAAATGAACTTTACTCAAGTAGAGGAGAAAATCACCAAAAACTATCTCCTATTGTTGCAACTAGCATATTCAACGCAATGCTTGAATTCAAAAAAACAGGACAGGACTTACATCATTTCGGTGTTGTGGTTGAACGTAACGATGAAGGCAAAATTTTAGTTTCCTTTAACGCCAAGCGGGCTCCTGGAGAAAAAATTTTGGGCGGCCGGACTTCCTTTGGACAAAGCATGACTTACTACGCTTCTCCATCGGATGGTTCGATTCTAAAAGAGCAAAGACAAAGGTGACTTCTACGCAATTCGAAGCGATGGTGCTATAGAGTCATCTACATAGCCGATCTAAGTGGCCAGCCTACCTATATTGCAGAGAATTATTCATTTGACTTTGGTACCTTTAACGCGACCTATAGAGTGGCTTGCTGCAGACGCGGTGCTACAAAGCGCCTTCGCCGGCGCCAGATATCACAGTTGCAAGCACCAACCAGGAACTGTTAGTTTTCCACGACCTTACGCAGACATGAATAGGGTGATATGAATATGGGACAGACAACCATTTAGGGAAAAGATGGTCTGCTTGATTCAGCCCTCAAGGTTACGCAGCGAAGATGATCACACCATGACGGCGCGATGATGGTCCGGTGACACAATTGCGCGGCTTCGAAGCCGTATCGGCGCGCAAGGTGGTTGGGTGGGTGCAGGATTCTAGTGCCGTTCGATGCCAGTTGAATGACGTTGCGAGGATGGACGAGTGCAGCCCTGTACCATCCTGCGAGCGCAGTATTCGTGCCGCGTATCAGGAAGCGACCGCTGCCTTCTTTTTACGCAGTTGCGGCACGACTGTTTTCGCTTCCGCCTGTATTGCCTCCACCTTCGTCGCCGGGCACTCCGGCAACCGCATCGCCGGATGATCGCTGAACAATTCCGCAATCCACTCGACGAACACCCGCACCTTCGCAGACAGGTGGCGGTTTTGCGGATACACGACGTGCAGCGGCAGCGGGTCAACGCGCCAGTCTTCCAGCAACAGCTCGAGCTGGCCGGACTGCAGGTAGGGGCAGACGACGAAGATGGGGAGCTGCGCGATGCCGATGCCGGCCAGGGTTGCCGCGACATACGCATCCGAGTCGTTGACCGCGATCCGGCCCGGCAGGCGCATCTGGATGCGTTCGCCGTCCATCGCAAAATCCCATTCGAAAATCTTGCCAGTCTTGGCGGAGAAGTAGTTCACGCATTGATGCTGCAATAGTTCGCGCGGATGGACCGGGCGGCCGTTGAGTGCGATGTAGGAGGGCGCGGCGCAGGTGATGAAATGCAGCGAACCGACGCGGCGGGCGATGAGGGTGGAGTCGGCGAGCGCGCCGCCGCGCACCGCGCAGTCGACGCCTTCTTCGATCAGGTCGACCGGACGGTCGCTGCAGCCGATCTCGAGCTGGATGTCGGGATAGCGCTTGAAGAACTGCGGCAGGGCGGGAATGATGAGGTGACGGCCGAGGCCGGTGGCGACATCGACCCGCAGGCGTCCGCTCGGACTGGCGCGCGTCTTGGACAGGGCATCTTCGGCGTCGCGCACATCAGCCAGGATCGTCAGGCAACGCTCGTAATAGGCGGCGCCGTCGGTGGTCACGCTGATGTGCCGGGTCGTGCGGTTGAGCAGCTTGACCGACAGCGCCATCTCCAGGTTACGGATCAGCGTCGATACCGTGGCCTTGGGCAACTGCATCTGGTCCGCCGCCCGGGTAAAGCTGCCGGCGTCCACCACCTGCACGAAGACTTCCATCGCCTGTAATTTGTCCATCACAACACCTCGCAAGTCCATTGTTCAGGTTTCTGAACAGTAAATTCGTCTTATCGTTATTTATTCGCATTGTAGAACAAAGCTATAGTTCGGCCACGATGGGATTAGAGGATGCGATGAAAAGCGACGATTTCAATGCCGGGAGCGTGACGTCAAAGACATTTTCAGTGGGCAGCGGCGAGCGTCTGCTGGAAACGCGGCTGTACACGCCAATGGCGCCGGCGACCAAGGCGCGCCTGATTGTGTTTTTTCCATGTGGCGGCTTTCTGTCCTCCGACCTGGAGCAAACGGATGATTTCGTCCGCGTGCTGGCAGCCGGCACCGGTTGCAAGGTGCTTGCCGTCGCCTACACCACCGCGCAGGACCTGCCTTTTCCGGCGGCGGCCGAAGATGCGCACGCGGTATTGGCCTGGGCCGCGCGCCACCACGCCAAACTGGACTGGAACGGGGAATGCATGATCACTGCCGGCGTCGAGGCGGGCGGCAACCTGGCCGCAGTGTCCGCCATGATGGCGCGTGACCGGGGCGGTCCCGCGATTGCCGCGCAATTGCTCATCATGCCGATGCTCGATGCCGGGCTGACGAGCTGTTCGATGCGGACTGCCGACGGCACGGGCAGTGCAGGCATCGGCGCCGCCCGTGCCGCCGACGCCTGCGCCGCGGGCTATCGCGATTACCTGCCACGCGCCGCCGACCGCGTGCATCCGTATGCCTCGCCGTTGCAGTCGAGCCGCATGAAAGGCTTGCCGCCAACCCTGATCCTGTCGGCGGAGGACGATCCCCTGCGCGACGAGGCCGAGCAATACGGTGCCAAGCTGATCACCGCCGGGGTGAAGACCCTGGTCAGGCGCATGCCGCCGATTGCGATGGAGCAACCCGATGCACGATGCGACTGCGCCCGCCAGGAAAGCGCGATGCGGGAAATCGCCGGATTTATCGCCGCGCTGGACAACGGATGCGACGCAACGCCGGGAAAGCATTGACCTTCCCCTCATGGGCAGCTGCAGACTGATTTGAATTAACAAAACCAACAAACATTACTTCATGAGGAACAACAAAATGAAACCATCATTTAAGTTGAACGCAATCACCAAGGCGCCGACGGCAGCGATCCTGTCCGTCGCCGCCGCATTGGTGCTGTCCGCCTGCAGCAAGCCCGCCGCACAGGAAGCGCCGCCGGCCGGCGGTCCGCCGATCACCGCCGCGGCGGTAATCGAAAAGCAGATCACTGAAACGCAGGAGTTTTCCGGGCGGCTGGAAGCGGTGGAGCGGGTGGAGATCCGGCCACGGGTATCCGGCTTCATCTCCTCCATCAATTTCAAGCCCGGCACGGAAGTGAAGAAGGGCGATGTGCTGTTCGTGATCGATCCGCGTCCGTACCAGGCCGAAGCCAGCCGCACCGAGGCGGCCGCGCTGGCGGCCCGGGCCAAGGCGGACCTCGCCAAGCTCGAACTCGCCCGCGCCGAAAAGCTGGTCGCCGACAAGGCGATCTCGCAGCGCGAGGCGGAAGAGAAGGCGGCCACCTTCAAGGAACTGGACGCCTCCGCCCGCGCGGCGCAGGCGGCGTATGACGCGGCCAAGCTGAACCTCGGCTTCACCAAGGTGCATTCGCCGATCCAGGGACGCGTCAGCAAGGCGGAAGTGACCGTGGGGAACCTTGTCGACGGCAGCGTGGTGCTGACGTCGGTAGTGTCGGACAGCCCGATCTATGCGAGCTTCGACGGCGATGAGGATTCGTACCTGCGTGTCGGCGCGATGGCGCGCAAGGGCACGCCGGTGACGGTGCGCATCGGCTTGGCCAATGAAGCCGGCTTCCCGCACGAAGGCAAGCTGGAATTCGTCGACAACCGTGTCGATGCGTCCACCGGCAGCGTGCGGATGCGCGCCGTACTCAAGAACGATGAAGGCAAGCTCGCTCCCGGCCTGTTCGCCCGCGTGCAACTGGCCGGCGGCAACGGCACGGGCGGCGCGACGAATGCGGCAATGATCAGCGACCGCGCGGTAGGCACCGACCAGAATCGCAAATTCGTCTTCGTGATCGGCGCCGACAACAAGGCGGAATACCGGCCGGTGACGCTGGGTCCGCTGGTCGACGGCATGCGGGTGGTGCGGGATGGGCTGAAGCCGGGCGAGAAGATTGTCGTGAACGGTTTGCAGAGGGTCAGGCCGGGGGCGCCGGTGATGGCGGAAGTGGTGCCGATGGATCAGCAGGCGAGCGGGGTGAAGGCTGCGCCGGCGCCTGGCAAATCCTAATAGCGGCGATCTTCCCCACGCTGCACCAGACTGCGGGCTCCTTCCCCCTCTCAGGGAGAAGGTTGGGATGGGGGTAGTGCGTTCGAGGTAGAGCCATTCTTATTTCAACCCTACCACCCCCTCCCTAGCCCTCCCCCTTACAGGAGGAAGGGACCGGCCTGCTATTGCTCCAAGCACAAGAGAGAACACCATGAACTTTTCCAGATTCTTCGTCGACCGTCCGATCTTCGCGGCCGTTTTGTCGATCATTATTTTCATCGCCGGCGTGCTGGCGATCTTCAAGCTGCCCATCTCCGAATACCCGGACGTCGTGCCACCATCGGTGGTGGTGCGCGCCATGTACCCGGGCGCCAATCCGAAGGTGATCGCGGAAACCGTTGCCGCGCCGCTTGAGGAACAAATCAATGGCGTCGAGAACATGCTCTACATGTCTTCGCAGGCGACGTCCGACGGCGCGCTGGCGCTGACAGTGACGTTCAAGGTCGGTACCAATGTCGAGCAGGCCGAGACCCAGGTGCAGAACCGGGTGCAGCGCGCGCTGCCGCGGCTGCCGGAGGAGGTGCGGCAGATCGGCGTCACGACCGTGAAGAGCTCGCCCAACCTGACAATGGTGGTGCACCTGTCGTCACCCAACGGCCGCTATGACGATGTCTACCTGCGCAACTACGCCGTGCTGAACGTAAAGGATCAGCTTGCGCGTATTCCGGGCATGGGTGAAACCCTGCTGTTCGGCGCCGGCGACTACGCCATGCGCGTCTGGCTCGATCCACAGAAGGTAGCGGAGCGCAGCATGACCGCCGGCGATGTGGTGGCGGCCATCCGCGAACAGAACGTGCAGGTCGCCGCTGGCGTGATCGGCGCCGCGCCGTCGAAGAACGCGGAATTCCAGCTCACCGTCAATACCCAGGGCCGGCTGCAGTCTGAAGAAGAGTTCGGCAACATCATCGTCCGCACCGGTAGCGATGGCGCGGTTACTCTGCTCAAGGATGTGGCGCGCATCGAGCTCGGCTCCAGCGATTACGCCTTGCGCTCGCTGCTGAACAACAAATCGGCGGCGGCCATTGCGGTTTTCGAAGCGCCGCAGTCAAATGCGCTGCAGTTGTCTGCCGACGTGCGCGCCAAGATGGAGGAACTGAAGAAAGACTTCCCGGAGGGTGTCGACTACAGCGTGGTGTATGACCCGACGCAGTTCGTGCGCGAATCGATCCGCGCCGTCGTCAAGACCCTGCTGGAAGCGGTGGCGCTGGTGGTGCTGGTAGTGATCGTGTTCCTGCAGACATGGCGCGCGTCGATCATCCCGCTGGTGGCGGTGCCGGTGTCCATCGTCGGCACGTTCGCGGTACTGCTGATGTTCGGCTTTTCAATCAACACGCTGTCGCTGTTCGGGCTGGTGCTGGCGATCGGTATCGTGGTCGACGATGCGATCGTCGTAGTGGAAAACGTCGAACGTAATATCCAGGCCGGCCTGACACCGCGCAATGCGACGGTGCAGGCGATGAAGGAGGTCAGCGGGCCGATCATCGCGATCGCCCTGGTGCTGTGCGCGGTGTTCGTGCCGATCGCGTTCGTGTCCGGCCTGTCGGGTCAGTTCTACCGCCAGTTCGCACTGACGATCGCGATCTCGACCGTGATTTCCGCCATCAATTCTCTGACGCTGTCGCCGGCCCTCGCCGCCGCGCTGCTCAAGCCGCATGATGCGCCGAAGGATGCGCTGACACGCGGCATGGACAAGGTGTTCGGCCGTTTCTTCGGCTGGTTCAACCGTGTGTTCGGCCGTGCGTCGCAGCGGTATGAAGCCGGTGTCCAGGGCGTGCTCAACCGCAAGGCGGCCGCGCTGGTCGTGTATGCGGTATTGGCGGTTGCGGCGGTGCTGATGTTCAGGGCGGTGCCGAGCGGCTTCGTGCCGGGGCAGGACAAGCAGTACCTGGTCGGCTTCGCGCAATTGCCGGACGCGGCGTCGCTGGAGCGCACCGATGCGGTGATCCGCCGCATGTCGGATATTGCGCTGTCGGTGCCGGGCGTGGAATCGTCGGTCGCCTTCCCGGGCCTGTCGATCAACGGCTTCACCAATGCGCCGAATGCCGGCGTGGTGTTCTTTACCCTGAAGCCGTTCAGCGAGCGTACCTCGGCGGAGCAGTCGGGCGGCGCTATCGCGCAGCAGATCAACACCAAGCTGGGCGGCATCCAGGATGCGTTCATCATGGTGTTCCCGCCGCCGCCGGTCAACGGCCTCGGCACTATCGGCGGCTTCAAGATGATGATCGAGGACCGCGGCAACCTTGGCTACGACGAGCTTTACAAGGCAGTGCAGGCGCTGCAGATGAAGGCATGGCAGACGCCGGAACTGGCGGGTGTATTCTCCGGCTACCAGATCAACGTGCCGCAGCTGTTCGCCGATGTCGACCGCGTCAAGGCCAAGCAACTCGGCGTGCCGCTGGCGACCATCTACCAGACGCTGCAGATCAATCTCGGCTCGCTGTACGTGAATGACTTCAACCAGTTCGGACGCACCTATCAGGTGAAGGTGCAGGCCGATGCACCGTTCCGTTCGCAGGCCAGCCAGATCGCGCAGCTCAAGGTGCGCAACAACAAGGGCGAGATGATCCCGCTGTCGTCGCTGATGCGGGTGAAGGACAGCTACGGCCCGGACCGGGTGCAGCGCTACAACGCCTACGTGTCGGCTGATATCAACGGCGGCGCCGCGCCCGGCGTCTCCAGCGGGCAGGCGCAGGCGGCGATGGAAAAGATCGCGCAGGAGGTCCTGCCGAAGGGCATCACCTATGAATGGACCGATCTGACCTACCAGGAAATCCTGGCCGGCAACACGATGATCGTGGTCTTCCCGTTGTGCGTGCTGCTAGTGTTCCTGGTACTGGCGGCGCAATACGAAAGCTGGACACTGCCGCTGGCGGTCATCCTGATCGTGCCGATGTCGATCCTCTGCGCGCTGATCGGCGTGAAGCTGACCGGCGGTGACAACAACATCTTCACCCAGATCGCGCTGTTCGTCCTGGTGGGGCTGGCGTCGAAGAACGCGATCCTGATCGTCGAGTTCGCCCGCGAGCTGGAGGACCATGGCCGCTCGGTGGTGCAGGCGGCGCTGGAAGCCTGCCGCTTGCGTCTGCGGCCAATCCTGATGACCTCGATCGCCTTCATCATGGGCGTGGTGCCACTGGTGTTCTCCACCGGCGCGGGTGCCGAGATGCGCCATGCGATGGGGGTGGCGGTGTTCTGGGGCATGCTGGGCGTAACGCTATTCGGCCTCTTCCTGACACCGGTCTTTTATGTGTTGCTCAGGACCTTCGCCAAACGTTTTGACAAACCGGTATCGATGCTCAAACAAGAACCGGAAGGGATTGCATGATGAACAAACCACAACCTATCTTATCGGTGCTGCCGCGCATGACAGCATTGCTGGCGGCATTGATCCTCGCCGGATGCGCCGCGCCGGAATTGCGCGCGCCGCAGATCGATGTACCAACCGCGTTCAAGGAATCGTCCGAGCCGGTATTGAGCACTGCCGAGGCGGCGCGCTGGAAAGCCGCCCAGCCGGCGGAAGCGCAGCCGCGCGGGGAATGGTGGAAGGCGTTCAATGACGCGACACTGAATCAGCTGATCGACGATGCCACCGCAGCCAATCCCAGTCTCGCCGCCGCGGCGGCACGGGTGAGGCAGGCGCGTGCACTGGCCGGCGTGGCGGAGGCCGACCGGATTCCGTCGGTGAATGCCGATTTCGGTGGACAGCGCGGCCGCGCATCGGCGACATCGCTCGGCCTGCCGGCCGGTACGCCGATGCCCGTCGGCACCTCCTGGCAGGGTCGGCTGACGGCCAGTTATGAGGTGGACTTGTTTGGCCGGGTGGCGTCGAATGTCAGCGCGGCGCAGGCCGACGCGGCGGCGGGTGAAGCCACCTACCGCTCGGTGCTTCTGGCCCTGCAGGCGGATGTGGCGCAGACCTATTTCCGCCTGCGCGCCACCGATGCCGAGCTGGCGCTGCTGCGCGATACGGTGCGCACGCGGGACGAAAACGTCCGCATCAACCAGCGCCGTTTCGACATCGGCGACATCGGTGAGCTCGACCTGGCACGCGCGAAAACCGAGCTGTCCACGACCCGGGCCGACGCGATCGCGCTGGAGCGCCAGCGCGCGCAACTGGAGCATGCGCTGTCGGTCCTGCTCGGCAAGCCGGCATCGGCCTTTTCGCTGCAGAGCAATCCGCTGCCGGAGTCGGTGGCCGTCCCCGGCATTCCCGCCGGACTGCCATCTGCGCTGCTGGAACGCCGTCCCGACATCGCCGCCGCCCAGCGCGCCATGATGGCGGCCAATGCCCGGATCGGCATCGCGCGTTCGGCGGTCTTCCCGGCATTGCGACTGACCGGCGCCGGCGGCTTTCAATCGGAAGACCTGTCGGACCTGTTCCAATGGAGCAGCCGTACCTGGCTGATCGGCGCGCTGATGTCGCTGCCGGTGATCGACGGCGGCCGCAACCGCAACAACATCCTGCGCAGCGAAGCAGCGCTCGAGGAATCGGTGGCTGACTACCGGCAAAGCGTGCTTGTTGCATTCGCCGAAGTGGAAGACAACCTTGCCGGCTTGCGCACCCTCGCGGGACAGGCGCAGGCGATCGAGGATGCGGTGGCGACGGCGCGGCGCTCGACTGAACTGGCCAACAAGCTGTATGCGGCGGGGCGGTCGAGTTACCTGGAAGTGCTGGACGCGCAGCGCAACCTGGCAACGGTGGAGCGCGTCGCGGTGCAGTTGCGCGGCAGCCGGGCCACGACGACGGTGGCGCTGGTACGGGCTTTGGGAGGCGGCTGGTAATGCAATAAAAAGCTCTTCGACGGCGATGGACGGTTCTTTCCAGTGCGATAATCTTTCATGCCATCCCATATGAGTTTGTCAACAAAAAACGCGCGAAGTAAAGTTCGCGCGTTTTTTGTCGTTAATAGCGGTAATGCATCACAAACACTGCTTTATTACGAAATCAACTATAAAAATGCGGTAAAAAGTTCCATTTAGTACTTGCCATACGGCAATTTTGTGTAAAAATGTCTTCTCGCCCGATCCGCACGGGCGTTTTATTACGTTGTCCAACCCAAGGTAGTTGGCTATGGCTCTTTCTCCTCTCGATGACACGCCATCCGCCGCCCCCGCCGCTCCAGGCCAGGGCAATGAAGTCCTGCGCAGCCTGATTGCGATCGCTTCCTGCGCAGCCAACACCCAGCTCGATGCGTTCGTCATGCGCCTCGCCGATGCCTTGTTCAATCTGTCCGAGGCCAGTGGCGATCCGAAAACTGCCAATCTCAGCTTCAATGCCGCCAACCTGTTGAGGAACAACGGCTACGCCTTTTATTACCTGGCGTCGATCCGGGTCGAGGAAGTGCTGCGCCAGGCGGTGCAGAAAACCGAATTCCCGGCTGCCGCCTTAGCGGCAAAATCGACCGACGATGCGCTGACACTGGTGTCCTATGAGGAAATGGACAAAAAGGTGCGGTTGAGCCGCCTGAGCCGGCCGATCGAAGCAGCCAACGGCGAACGGCTGGACATGCTTAACGGCCAGCTTGCCAGCCTGCTGGGCCGCGATGAACTGACGCTGTTGCAAAACCCGTTCCGCCCTGAAGTCTTTATTTCGGCGTTGAACGACACCTGGGCGGAATTCGATCCGGAATCCGAAACCCAACCGCTCGTGCTGCCGCTGCTGACGCCGGAAGTATTCCTCGACCTGTCCCTGATTTACCAGGAACTCATCGACGCGATGACCGCGCGCGGTATTTCCCCGGATGGGCCGGCTTACCGCCTGCGCAAATCGGAAGAAGCCCAGGCGGCCGCAAAGGAAGCAGCGACAGAACGGAAAGCAGCCAGCGGCGCCGTGTCGGACCAGCTCAAGAACCTGTTTGCGCCAAAACCGCAGGTCGCGCAGGGCGCACCAGCGGGAACAGAATTGTCCCAACAGCCGCAAAATGGCGCCGGGAACAGTTTCCAGGGACAAGTGCTGCAGATGGCGGCGGTCAGCAACCAGCTGCTTGCGCACCTGGCCAGCATGCAGAAAAACCTGTTCGAGCAGCTCGCTGTCGGCGGGGTGGGAGCAGGTCCGGCCCAGAACACCACCGCGGTGCTGTCGAACATCAAGCAGCAGGCGCCGCAAGGCACGCTGTCGCAGGTGGACGAGACCAAGATCGACCTGCTGACCAAGATTTTCGATGTTGTTTTCCGTGACCAGAATATTCCCACGGAGATCAAGGCGCTGATCGGTTTCCTGCAGGTGCCGGTGTTGAAAGCGGCGCTGATCGATCAGGAATTTTTCTTCCAGGACGAACATCCGGCGCGCAAGCTGATCGAGCTGCTCACCAAGTCCAGCCTCGGGTGGGACCGGAAAAAGGGCCAGGACGACCCGCTGTACCAGACCATCAAGCGCAATGTCGAGCGGGTCCAGCAGGACTTCGACCAGCAGATTTCCGTTTTCTCGGACGTGGTGTCGGACCTCGAATCCTTCATCAAGGAAGAGGAAACCGTCGCCGCGCAGGCGCTGACGGCGCCGATCACCAAGGCACTCAAGCAGGAAAAGATCGGCCAGGCCACCAAGGTTGCCAAGCACGAAGTCAAGCTGCGCATCGGCACAGGCGGCGTGGTCGGGTTCGTCGAAGGCTTCCTCGAACGCAAGTGGGTGCCGGTACTGACGCTGGCCTACAGCATCAAGGATGAAAAGCCGGAAGCGGTGGAACATGCGGTCAAGACGATGGACGACCTGATCTGGAGCGTGAAGCCAAAGATCACGATGGCAGAACGCCGTGAACTCATTACCAAGCTGCCGTCGATGCTGACGTCGCTGAACCAGTGGCTGAACCTGCTGAAATGGGAAGATGCCGAGCGGCTGCAATTCTTCGCCGAACTTGCCGAATGCCACGCGTCGATCGTGCGTGCGCCGCTCGAACTGTCGCCGCAGCGCCAGCTTGAAATCGCGATGGATGTCGCCAAGCAGGCGGCGGAACGGCGGATGCAGAAGCGGGCAACCCAGGAACCCGATCCGGTGCCCGACGATACCGATCTCATGGTGCAGAAGCTCGAGCGTGGCACCTGGATGGAATTCGACATGACCGACGGCGCAAAGGCGAGGGTGCGGCTGGCGTGGATCAGCCCGCTGCGCACGCTCTACATCTTCTCGACGATCGACCGCAAGGAATCGTTTTCGATGTCGACCGAAAACCTGGCGAAGGCCTTCCGCGAACAGCGGGTGCGAATGGTTTCCACCGACCAGCTCGTCGGCCGTGCGCTGGCCGAAGCGCTCGAAAGCGTGGGCGCAAACGATCCGGACATCAACGGCAAGTCGGCGGCGTAATCAGCAGCGTAATCCGCGGCGTGATTGTTTGAAAAAGGGGAAGGCTATCTTCCCCTTTTGCTTTTTGCTGCGATGATTTCTTCAATCGCTTCGTTCGCCGCGTTCCCTTTGTTCCCTTCGTTTCGTTAACCGTCGAGCTCCTTGTAATGCCGGAACACATCATCGTTATTGAACGGCAGCCGTCGCGCCGAGTTCAGGTAGCGCCTGATGCGCGGGCGCGCCGCCACCCTGTCGTGCAGGGCGACGAGCAAGGGATAGCCGGGTTCGAGCTGCCGCATTGCGCGCGGGAAGGCATAGCGCAGTCCGGCAATCACCTGAAACAGCGATAGATCCGCATAAGTCAACGCGTTGCCGACGAGGTATGCATCGCCATCCGGATTGCGCTCCAGCACCGACTCGAAATAGTCGAAGAACTTCGGCAACCGCACTTCCCGGAAGTCGGCCGCACGCCGCAACGCTTCGGGCTTTTGCTCGCGGTAATACAAACCGCTGCCGACCGGATGATGGGTATCGTGTGCCTCGGTCACCAGGTCGGCAATGGTCAACTGCAACTGGTGTGTCCATATGCGACCGGCTTCGTCATCCGGCGCCAGCCCAAGGCGGGACCCGAGGAAAAGCAGGATGTTCGCGGTCTGGCCGATGATCAGGTCGCCGGCTTTAAGGTAGGGCGGCGCGAACGGTATATGGATGATTTCCGCCTCCTCCATGAAATGCATCAGCGCCGGCATGCCCATGCCGCTGCTTTCCGCCCGTCGTGCCACATCGACATAGTCGGCATCCGCCTCTTCCAGCGCAAGGCGGACGAATTCTCCGCGACCCTGGATGTTCGGCCAGTAATACAGTTCGTAGCGCATCTGCGGTTCTCCTCGATGATGCGGGCGCGGCACTTATAATGGCGCCCACCGTCGCCGGGCGGCGACGACCTTCCTCCGTGCCCGATTTTCATGACATTACCGCAACCCCAATCTCCCTATCGTGTCGCCATTGTCGGCGGCGGTCCGGCCGGCCTGATGGCCGCCGAAGTACTGGCGACCGGTGGCATGCAGGTCGACCTGTACGATGCGATGCCATCAGTCGGCCGCAAGTTCCTGCTGGCGGGCAAGGGCGGCATGAATATCACCCACGCGGAACCGGCGGATGTTTTCCGCTCACGCTACGGCCCACGCCGAGCCATGCTCGAACCGCTGCTCGACGGCTTCGATCCCGATGCGCTGCGCGCCTGGGTGCATGGTCTGGGCATCGATACCTTCGTCGGCACGTCACAGCGGGTCTTTCCGTCCGACATGAAGGCGGCGCCGCTGCTGCGCGCATGGCTGCATCGCCTGCGCGAAGCCGGGGTGCGCTTTCATATGCGTCATCGCTGGATCGGCTGGCAGGGCAATGCGTCAAAACCGCGCGCGCTGCGTTTCGCCGCACCGGCGGGCGAGGTCGACGTGCAGGCGGATGCCGTCGTTCTCGCACTGGGCGGCGCAAGCTGGGCCCGGCTCGGGTCGGATGGCGCCTGGGTGCCGTTGCTCGAATCGAGCGGCGTGCCTGTTGCGCCGCTGCAGCCCGCAAACTGCGGTTTCGACACCGGCTGGAGTGAGCACTTCCACAGCCGCTTCGCCGGGCAGCCGGTGAAGTCAGTAATCGGCATGTGCGCCGACCCCTCCGGCAGCGGCCTCTTGCAACGCCAGGGCGAATTCATGATCACCGACACTGGCGTGGAAGGCGGTCTCATCTACGCGCTGTCATCTTTCCTGCGCGACACGCTGGCTGCCACCGGCAGCGCAGTCCTCACGCTTGACCTTGCACCCGGCAAAAGCCTGCAGCGAGTCACCGAAGAGGTAGCGCATCCGCGCGGCTCACGGTCGATGGCAAGCCACCTGCAAAGCCGTGTCGGCATTGCCGGCGTAAAGGCCGGACTGCTGCGCGAATGCGCCAGCGCCGACGACTACGCCGATCCGATGCGGCTGGCATCGGCCATCAAGGCATTGCCGCTGCGACTTCTTGCCACCCGTCCGATCGATGAAGCCATCAGCAGCGCCGGCGGCGTGCGTTTCGAGACGCTGGACCGGCGGCTGATGATCCGCAACTTGCCCGGCCTGTTCTGCGCCGGCGAGATGCTCGACTGGGAAGCACCGACCGGCGGCTACCTGCTCACCGCCTGTTTTGCCAGCGGCCGTGCGGCGGGCCTCGGCGCGCTGCACTGGCTCCGTGAGCATTCCGGCAACACGGCTTGACGATTCGCAAATCTGCGCGCTGCCTCCGTACCGGAATACCTGCTTTGGGAACATAGTGAAGTTAGCAGGCGAAAATGTCACCATGCGGACAATTGCTCCGCGCGATGACGGTTTTCCTGCAACCGACAACATGACCCATCCCATATTGAGGAGCAGGCAATGGAGACAAGAAACCGATTTCCCGGCGCAACTTATTTTGGCGTCGCCCTTCTGATCGCCGGACTGGCGGGTTGCGGCAGTGACGACGATGACGAACCGGTCGCCACCGCGCCGCCGCCGCCGACCCCACCGTTGACCTGCGCGCAGCTCAACGGCAGAACGGTGCCGGCGGCATCGATCGGCCTGCCGACCACCGGCGCGGTCGTCACCTCGACCGAAGTGGTGGCGGCGTCCGGCACCGGCGCGACGGCCATCGGTGAACATTGCCGGGTCCTCGGTGATATCAACCCGGTCGATCCGGCGGCACCGAAGATCAAGTTCCAGCTCAACCTGCCGACGAACTGGAACAACAAGGCCATGATGTTCGGCGGCGGCGGCTACAACGGCAACATCCCGAGTCCCGCCCAGAACGTGCCGGCCGGCCCGACCACGCAGCCGACGCCGCAGGGACGCGGCTATGCCACCTTCTCCAGCGATTCCGGGCACCAGGCCGGCGCAGGCACCTTCGGCACGCGGGAAGGCTCCTTCGGCGCCAACAATGAAGCACTGAACAATTTTTCCTCCGATGCCCTGAAGAAAACCCGGGATGCAGCGATCTTCCTGCTGCGCCAGCGCTACAACGTCGCCAACCCGACGCGAACCTATTTCGCCGGCGGCTCCACCGGCGGACGCGAGGCGCTGGCGGTGGTACAGAAATGGCCGCAGGATTTCGACGGCGCGATCGTGTTCTATCCGGCATGGAATGCAGCGACGCTGGACCTGGCTCTTGGCCGGGTGATGCGCACGATGGCCCTCCCCAACGGCTACCCGAACCGGGAGAAGCGGCTCGCGTTGTACACAGCGTCGCTGCAGGCGTGCGACACCCTCGACGGCGCCGCCGACAACGTGGTCAGCAATGTCGACGCCTGCAATGCCACTTTCGATCCGGCCACCGCCACGTTGAACGGCGCGCCGCTGCGCTGTCCTGACGGCGGGGAGGGCGGCAACAACTGCCTGTCGGATCCGCAGATCGCTTCATTGCGGGTATTTAACCAGCCGATCACTTTCAGCTACCCGCTGGCCAGCGGTGAAAACCAGTATCCGGGCTTCAATGTCTGGGGCGCCGACCTCGGCGTGCCTAACGCTAGCCCGCTGCAGGCCACCGTCAACACGCTGGCGCTCGGGGATGCCCAGCCCGCATTGCCTGCCACACTGGCGATGCCCTACGCGGCGCTGTTCTGGGACCAGTGGGTGAAGTATTTCGTCACCCGCGACCCAAACTTCAATTCGTTGGCGCTAGACCCGCAGAACCCTGGTCCGTGGGCGGCACGCATCAGCGAACTGACTGCGATCCAGGACATCAACCGCACCGACCTGTCGGCATTCGAAGCCAAGGGCGGCAAGGTGCTGATGGCGCACGGGTTGCATGACGTACTGGTGAGTTCGCGCTCCACAGCCCAGTACTTCGAGCGGGTACGCACCACCATGGGCACGGCGCGGGTCAACAACTTCATGCGCTATTACCAGATCCCTGGCTACGGCCATGCCGTCAGCACCACGTTCAATGCATCGTGGGATTCGCTGACTGCGCTGGAGAACTGGGTCGAACGCGGCACCGCACCGGCCACCCAGGTGGTGACGGACACCGCCGGCGTGCCGGGCCGCACCCGGCCGTTGTGCGAGTACCCGGCATGGCCGCGCTATAGCGGCACCGGCGATATCAACGCGGCGACCAGCTACAGCTGCGTGACGCAATAAACCGCTCTCGCTGGCAGGCGGCCGGGTTGCACCGGCCGTCTCATGGAGGAGGAACGCGGATCCTTCCACGTTCCTCCTTTCACGTTCCGCCCCCGCTTTCCCTATAATTGACTGCATCAACAAAAGACGGGCCGGCTCATCCAGCCGGCCCGTCTTTCTTTCCCGTCACTTCCTTACTTCAGGAGTTCCGCATGAGCCGCAACGTGTATGTATCCGGCGTGGGCATGATCCCATTTTCCAAGCCCGGCGCCAGTGCGCCCTACCACCAGATGGGCGCCGCCGCGGGCCGGCTGGCGCTGGAAGATGCCGGCCTGTCCTATGACGACGTGCAGCAGGTCTACGCCGGCTATGTGTACGGCGACTCGACCAGTGGACAGAAGGCGGTGTACCAGCTCGGCATGACCGGCATCCCCGTCATCAACGTCAACAACAACTGCTCCACCGGATCGACCGCGCTGTTCCTCGCGCGGCAGGCGGTGGCGAGCGGGGCGGCGGACTGCGTGCTGGTGCTCGGTTTCGAGCAGATGAGCCCGGGTGCGCTGGGCGCGGTCTTCCCCGACCGTCCGACGCCGTTCGACGACTTCGATGCGGTCACCGACAAGCTGGTCGGCATGCCCGACATCCCCCTGGCACTGCGCTATTTCGGCGGCGCGGGACTCAGCCACATGAACAAGTACGGCACCAGCCTCGACACCTTCGCCAAGATCCGCGCCAAGGCCAGCCGGCATGCCGCCAACAATCCGCTCGCGCTGTTCCGCAAGGAAGTCACGGCGGAAGAGGTCATGAATGCGCCGATGATCTGGCCAGGCGTGATGACACGCCTGATGGCCTGCCCGCCGACCTGCGGCGCGGCCGCGGCGCTGCTGGTATCGGAACGGTTTGCGAAGGAAAAGGGTCTCGACACCGGCGTCTATATCGCGGCGCAGGCCATGACCACCGATCGCCCGAGTACCTTCGAGTCGGACGACATGATGCGCCTGGTCGGCTTCGACATGGCGGCAGAAGCGGCGGCCAAGGTCTACGCGGAAGCTGGCATTGGCCCCGACGACATCGACGTGGTGGAACTGCACGACTGCTTCGCGCATAACGAGCTGATCACCTATGAAGCATTGGGCCTCTGTCCGGCGGGCGGGGCGGAAAAGTTTGTCAATGACGGCGACAACACCTATGGCGGCAAGGTCGTCACCAATCCGTCCGGCGGGCTGCTGTCAAAGGGGCATCCGCTCGGCGCGACCGGCCTAGCGCAGTGTTATGAACTGACGCAGCAGCTGCGGGGGAAGGCGGAGGCGCGGCAGGTGGATGGTGCGAAGGTTGGGTTGCAGCACAATCTTGGGCTGGGTGGGGCATGTGTGGTGACGATGTATCGGGCGGGGTGATGGAGAGCGGTTTTGTGATGGCAGGCATTCAGGATCGATAACTTGAACATGGCTTCGTAAGGTTTCCACCCTTTTTTGGGCGTGCATTTGCTTGCAGGCCGGTACGTGCCCTGCAGAGAGGAATCTAGAACAACGGAGTGTCTGCGGTAATGCATCATCCCTGTCATTCCCGCGAAGGGTTTTGCAGAGAATTCGGACAGCGTGCTGTCCGCCTGCTAAACGGTACTGGCTTGCAAGCCGGTGCGCGCCCTGCAGGGGGGAATCCAGGGCGACGGAGTCTCTCCGGTGCTGCGACGCATGTGGTTCTCCGAAGAGACTAGCCGGGACTGGCCCCGGCGGGCCACTTCCTTTCTTTGCTTCGCCAAAGAAAGGAAGCAAAGAAAGGCGACCCCCAGTCGACGCCTGCTTCGCAGGTTCCCAAAAGGGGAAGTACTGAAACGGGAAGCGAAATAAACTCGCCTGCGGCTCAGACAAATTTCGCTTCTTTATCCGTTTCAGCACTGCCCCTTTTGGCGTCGCCAGAAGGGGAACTTCCAAAACCCGTCCCCACCCTGGCCCTCCCCTTCGGGAGGGAACTGTCCATTTCATTACCTTGCGGTCGGAATTAAACTTTTTCAGTTGGGTTTGTGTTTTGGTTCTGTCTGCGGTTGCAAGGTAAGGGACAGAGGATTCCCTCCCCTTCAAGGCGAGGGTCAGGGTGGGGATGGGTTTGCAGTTACCCCCTTTTAGCGACGCCAAAAGTGAGGCGGTCAAAACGGATCAGAAGCGAAATTTGTCTGAGCCGAAGGCGAGTTTATTTCGCTTCCCGTTTTGACCGCCTCACTTTTGGGCACCCGCGAAGCGGGCGGCGATAACGGGGTCGCCTTTCTTTGCTTCCTTTCTTTGGCGAAGCAAAGAAAGGGAGTGGCCCGCCGGGGCCAGTCCCGGCTAGTCTCTTCGAAGAGAAGAAAGCATTGCATCACCGAAGAGGCTCCGGGACCGGAATTCCCGTCGCAGAGCACGTACCGGCTAACAGGCTAGCACCGATCCTAAGGCCGACAGCATACTGTCCGAATCCCACACAAAACCCTGCGCGGGAATCACAAGGATCCGGCATCAAGCTGTGATGGCATAAAAGGTAAAAACCGTGACTGCCCTCACCGCAACGAAGGCATCACCGACTGCAATACCCGCCGCCGCTCATCCCTGCGTTTTGACGTGAAATGCGCCACCACCTCGTCCGCCGGCGCCGGCCGTCCGACCAGATAGCCCTGCGTCACATCGCAACCCGCCAGCCTCAGGAAACTTGCCTGTTCGCGCGTTTCGACGCCTTCCGCAACCACCTTCAGCCGCATCTTGTGCGCAATCGCGATGATGGCCTCGGTGATCGCCACATCGTCCGCGTCATTCGGGATGCCCTGCACGAAGCTGCGATCGATCTTCAAACTGTCGAGCGGGTACTGCTTCAGACTGGTCAGCGACGAATAACCGGTGCCGAAGTCGTCGATCGACAGCGCAACGCCCATGTCGCGGATGCGGTCGAGCAGCATCACCGCCTCGGGCGGGTTGTGCATGATCGTACTCTCGGTGATTTCCAGTTCCAGCATCGCGGCCGGCAGGCCGCTGTCGTCGAGGGCGGCGCGGATGGTGTCGAGCAGGTCGCCGGATGAAAACTGGCGCGCCGACAGGTTGACCGCAACACGGCCGAAATGCAGTCCCGCATCCAGCCATGCGCGCCCCTGACGGCAGGCTTCGCGCAGCACCCAGCCGCCGATCGGCACGATCAGGCCGTTCTGTTCGGCCAGCGTGACGAAAGCATCCGGCAGCACCAGACCGAGTTCCGGATGCCGCCAGCGCAGCAGCGCCTCGACGCCGGCCACACTGCCGGTGGCAGTGGCAATCTGGGGCTGGTAATGCAGTTCAAATTCGCTGCGCTCCAGCGCCCGGCGCAGGCTGTTTTCAAGCAGCATCTGCTCGAAAGCGCGCACGTTCATGTCGGCGGTGAAGAACTGGAAGGTATTCTTGCCGCGCTGCTTGGCGCGGTACATCGCCACGTCGGCGTTCTTGAGCAGGGTCGCGGCGTCGGCGCCGTCGGCGGGATAGCAGGCGATGCCGATGCTGGCGGTGACGAACATTTCCTGGCCGTCGATGATGAAGGGTTGTGCGATGCCGGCGATCATCCGGTCGGCCACCTTGGCGGCGGCGCCGGACGAGCAGGAGTCGTCCAGGAGCACGGTGAACTCGTCGCCGCCGAGCCGCGCCATCACGTCCTGCGTTTTGATCTGGCGGCGCATGCGCTCCGCCACCGCCACCAGCAGCCGGTCGCCCGCTGCATGGCCGAGCGTGTCGTTGACCGCCTTGAAGCGGTCGAGGTCGATGAACAACAGAGCGAGCTGGCGGCCTTCCTCGCGGGCGCGCTCGATTTCCTTTTCGAAGGTGCGCATCAGCGCGCTGCGGTTGAGCATGCCGGTCAGGCTGTCGTGGCTGGCGAGGAATTGCAGCCGCAGTTCGTCTTCCTTGCGGCGGGTGTTGTCGGTAAACACGCCGACATAGTTGGTGATGTTGCGGTCGGCGTCGCGCACGGTGGATATCGACAGCCACGCCGGGTACCAGTCGCCGTTCTTGCGGCGGTCGCGCATTTCGCCCTGCCAGTGGCCGTCGCGCGCGAGATGCTCCAGCATCTCGCGGTTGATTTCGGATTGGGCGCCTTCGCCGGTCATCATGCGGGACAGCTTGCCGACGGCCTGCGATGCGTCGTAACCGGTGATGCGGGTGAACGCCGGATTGACCGCTTCGATGCGGCAGTCGGCATTTGTGATCACGATGCCTTCGCTGGCCGACTCGAACACCCGGTTGGCCAGCCGCGACTGCTGCTCGAAGGCCACCCGCTGCGTGACATCGAGTGCCACACCCATGATCGCCGGCCGGCCATCGTAGTCGCACAGCCCGCCATGCACTTCGGCCCAGATGCGGCTGCCGTCACGCCGCAGCGCGCGGTAGGTATAGCGGATGCTCGGCACTTCGCCGGACAGGCGGCGGCGGTGATTTTCGCGCAGCATGTGCAGATCTTCCGGCGCGGTATGGCTGTCGACCGGGGTGCCGATCAATTCCTCCGGATCGTCATAGCCGAGCAGTTCGGCGCTCTTCTTGTTTGCGTAGACGATTTTGCCTTCCTGCACCATGTACAGGCCCACCAGCGATTGTTCGACGAAAGCGCGGAACTTGAGTTCGGACTCGTGCAGCGCACGGTCGGTTTTCCGTGCGGGCCGGATCGCGAGGAACCAGACCAGAGCGCCGATGCAAGCGCCCAGGAGCGAGGCCGACCAATATGGCAGCAACGGCATCGACAGAACGAGAATGGCAACGACAAATCCGAGTGTCGGGGCAGCACAGCGCCGATGCGTGCTTAACATGCGTCTCAGATTGGCCGGCCAATTCATTGTGTACAACCTGTCTTGGAAAGGGGAAATGTTGAAGATCGGCAGCCATAGTAACGGTCGACCCTACGTGCAGCAACCAAATTGTCGCCATAACAACGGGAATTTTTAGAAGGAAGAATCGAACAGCGCTAGGTGCTAGCGCTAACAACGACGCCGCTCATAACCAAGATTTGGTTATTGCCGCACTGCCATGCAACGAACGCCGATTCTCATCTCAACGCTTTCAGCGCCGCCTGATAACCCCACCATGCCGCTTCCTCGAATACCGAGAAGCCCGAGAGGTCCGCATGGGCGAACAGGATCGGCCCATCGAGTTCCCGCAGCGCGCGCAGGCCCGCGTTGTCGCGAAAGCCGATGCGCGGGGATGCCATCGCATGCGCGCGTAAGGTGATGTCGGCGCGTTCGACGTTGCTCCCGAACCGACTGCCGTAAGCAGCGCGCAGATCGGCGCCGGCCAGATCCAGCAGTTCGTCGGCTGGCGCGCCATCGAGCCAGCGCCGCGCATCCTGCGGCGACCGGTCCGCCAGCGCGATATAGGCACTGAATACGCTGCGCTTCGGAGGCGTGACGCGGATGTCCTGGTGCGTGGACACGACATAACCCAGTCCGCGTCCTCCGTACACCACGTTATCCCAGGACAGCGGCACCTCCGGCAACTCATCCGGAAAGCGCTTCATCAGGAAATTGGCGACCATCCACGGTGCATAGGCGGGCATGTGGCGCCGTGCGTCGAAGCCGAAATCACCGATTGATGGCACCACGCGTGCGGCGACGAAGAGGGGCATCGCGCAGATCGCCTTTCTTGCCTTGATGACATATGTGCGCGGCTGTGTTCCCGACAGGTCCAGGCACAGCGCCTCGATGCCCGCCGCCTTCACGCTTATCGAGACGACGATGCCCGTCATGCGCCGGCTGCCGGCGGCGCGGTCGAGCCCCGCGGCGATCGGATGGAGTCCGTCCGGCCAGGTGAGAAAGGCGCCATCGGTCGCGTTCTCCGCCTCGCCGCCGCGGCCGCAGAAGTAATGCAGCCCGGCCCATGCCGACACTTCGCCGTATGCCGTGCCGTAGTCGTCGCGGCAGCAATAGTCGATATACCAATGCAGCGTCGGCGAACGGTAGCCGTGCCGGTCCAGCCAGGCCTTCAGGCTGAACCCATCGAGTTCCCGCCATCGCGCATCGCCGGACGACTGCGTCACCGGGAAAGCGAACATCCGCCTGCCGTCCACGCCGGAGGTCGATTTGAACTCCTCCATTGCGGCAAAGAAGCGCGCATGCTCGTCGAGTTCCCACTGCGGCACGCCTTCCTTCGGCAGCAGCCCTTCCTGCCAGCGGCCGTTAAACAGCAGCCGCTCCTCGGGCGCATGCAGCAGGAAACGCTCGTCGTAATAAGGCTGCCGTGCCGCCGGATTGCGCAGCAGGATGCGCAAGTCATGCAGCAGTTCGCGCACATGGAACATCTCCGGCGCGGGCAGCGGCAGGTAATGCGCGCCGGTCGGATAAGCGAGATCGCCGTAGCGGCCGGCAGCGGCGTTGCCGTACGGTTGGGGACCATCGACCACCACGATGTCGCGCTGCCCTTCCTTGCGCAGTTTCCAGGCGGCAGTCAATCCGGCGACGCCGGAGCCGAGGATGGCAACGCCGGTTCGTACCTCGGCAGAGGGTGGCGGCAGCGCAGGACGATCACGCAGGAAATGTCCCTCTGCGCGTCCGGGCGCGTGGATCGCCGGCACGATCTCCTGCCAGCGCCAGTAAGCAGCCGCGCTGCCCGCGCCCACTGCGGCAGTGCCTGCGCCGGCCCACAGCAGGAAGGATCGCCGGTCCATCAGCGGATGACCTCGCGCCAGTCCTTTTCGAATTCATTCACCAGCGACTGGGTATTGAGCCGATTCGGCGTCATGTCCAGCCGCGGCATGTCGGGCGGGAAGACGAACATCTCCCGTGTCGTCTGCGCGTTCAGGTAGCGCAGCGGCAGCCGGTATTGCGAGGGCGGCGAATAGGTCTTGCGCGGCGAGGCCATCACAAAGCCCCATTCGCCGAACGACGGCACGTACAGGTGAAAGGGCGAGGTATGCAGGCCGGCCTCGCGCAGCGTGGCCTCGATGGTCCAGTAGGCATGCGGCGCGAAGAACGGCGATGTCGATTGCACCACGATCAGGCCGTTCTCCGACACATGGCGTTTCAGCATGCCGTAGAACGGCACCGAATAGAGCTTGCCGAGCGCGAAGCTGGATGGATCGGGGAAATCGACGATGGCCGCGTCGAACATCCGGTCGGTCTGCTGCAGCCAGATCGCGGCATCGGTGTTGACGACGGTCACGCGCGGATCGCGCAGCGCGGCATGGTTCAGCCTGACCAGTTCGTCGCGGTCACGGAACGCAGCGGTCATTGCCGGATCGAGATCGACCAGCGTCACATGCTCGACATTCGGATAGCGCAGCACTTCCCGCAACGCCAGCCCGTCGCCACCGCCGAGGATCAGCACCGAACGGGCCCAGGGCAGCGTTTCCATTGCCGGATGCACCAGCGCTTCGTGGTAACGGTATTCGTCGCGGGACGAGAACTGCAGGTTGCCGTTGATGTAGAGCCGCAGGTCATCCTTCCACTTCGTGATGACAAGGCGCTGATAGGGCGTCGAGGTGGAGTAGATGACATCGTCGCCGAACAGGCCGTTCTCTCCCCAGCGCACCAGGCGGTCCGACGCGGCGAAGCCCATCAGCAGCGAAAACATCACCAGGCTTGCGCGCAGCAGGCGGCCGCCCACATCGGGAAGTTCATGGCGAAAATTATGGATGCTCCACAGCGCCACGCCGACATTGAGCATGCCGAACAGGAAGCCGGTGCGCACCAGGCCGAGATACGGCGCCAGCACCAGCGGGAACAGCATCGATACCGCGAGCGCGCCGAGATAATCGAAGGTCAGCACCTTGCTGACCAATTCGCTGAACCCGGTCTGCCGTGCGTTCAATGCCCGCATCACCAGCGGCACTTCCATGCCGACGAAGGCACCGACCAGGAAGACCATCAGGTACAGCATGGTGCGGAACGGCGCGCCCATCCAGGAATACGTCAGAAATAGCAGCGCTGCCGACAGGCCGCCCACCAGCCCGACGGCAAGCTCGATATCGACGAAGCGCGCCAGCACATCCTCGTCCTTCACGTATTTCGATACATGGGCGCCGACGCCCATGGCAAACAGGTAGCAGCCGATGATGGTGGAAAACTGGAAGATCGAATCGCCGAGCAGGTAGCTCGACAGGGCGCTGGCGATGAGTTCATACGCCAGGCCGCAGGAGGCGACGATGAAGACGGAGAGGATGAGGATGTGTTTGGACATGCGGCGCGTGGCGGTTCGGTCTGTTGCAAGCGGCGGCCTGTTGCCCGCCGGCCCCGTATAAAACCACGAAAGCGCTGGACAGGGAAGTTCTGGCGTTAGTATATTGCGACGACTTGTTAGTAATTGCGTTGCTGTTTTTGCAGTTTTATTGTCCTGGCGAAGGGCTGACTGCCTATCAAGCTTCTTGCAAGGCCCCTTCCCCCTTGCAGGGGGGTGTAGCAGGGGTTTCGAACGGCATGCCGTTCGCCTGCGGAACGGATTGCGCGTAAGCGCGATCCTCTTGGTTGGGATGGGGCGGCCCGCGTAGGGGTAGTGAGGTCGATCGACTGCATGAATAAGCTCGTCCTCACTACCCCCACCCTAACCCTCCCCCTGCAAGGGGGAGGGGACCTTACGGAGCGATGGAACGAAATCAACCTATTGAGCTGCTGCCAATAATTTCATTCCTGGCAGCAGCAACCCGTTATGCTAGAACGAGAAGACGATTATTAAAACAAGTTGCACCAACGCCCTGACCAACCAAACGGAGCGAAAACCTTGCCCGCCATCGCCAACTATCTTGTCTTCCTGCTGCTGGCCGCCGTGCTGCTGCTGGTGTTCTTCGTCATCTACACCCGCATCACGCCGTACAACGAAGTGTTGCTGATCCGGCAGGGAAACACCGCCGCGGCCTTGTCGCTCTCCGGCGCAGTGATCGGCTTCTCGCTGACCATCGCCTCCTGCATACTGCATACCTCCACCATTATTCCCTTCGTCGCCTGGGCAAGCGGCGCGCTGGTGGTGCAACTGCTCACCTACCTGGTGACGACGCGGCTGATGTCGATGTCGAAGGAACATATCGAATCCAACAACGTGGCGTTTGGCGGCATCCTCGGCGCCGTCTCGCTTTCCGTCGGCGCCATCAACGCCGCCTGCATCTCCTGACAAAGGAAGTCACATCATGGGCATTTTCGATTTCATCAAGAAGCAGTTCATCGACGTCATCCAGTGGAACGAAGACACCGAGGGCGTGCTCGCATGGCGCTATCCGATGGAGGATTTCGAAATTCAGAACGGCGCTGCGCTGACCGTGCGCGACTCGCAGGTGGCGGTCTTCGTCAGCGAGGGCAAGATGGCCGACGTCTTCGGCCCCGGCAATTACACCCTGACCACCCGCACGCTGCCGCTGCTGACCAACCTGAAAAACTGGGACAAGCTGTTCGAGTCGCCGTTCAAGGCCGATGTCTATTTCTTCAGCACCCGCGTCCAGACCGGCCGCAAATGGGGCACGCCGCAGCCGATCACCTTCCGCGACAAGGACTTCGACGCGATACGGGTGCGGGCGTTCGGCCTGTTTTCCTACCGTGTCGCCGACCCGAGAAAATTTTTCACCGAGCTGAGCGGCACGCGCGCCGTCTATACCCGAGACGATGTCGAAGGCCAGCTGCAGGGCATCATGCTGTCTTCCATGGCGTCCTCGCTGGGCGCATCGAACATTCCCTTCCTCGACATGGCGGGCAACCAGGCGCTGATGGCGCAACAGATCAAGGGCGACCTCGGCGCGGCCTTCGAACGCTATGGCCTGGCGCTGGACGAATTTAACGTCGGTACGCTGAGCCTGCCCGACGAGCTGCAGCAGGCGCTCGATGCGCGTATCGGCGCCGGCATGAAAGGCGGATTGTCGGCGGACAAGATGGCCGGCTTCACCCGCTTTCAGACGGCGGAAGCCATCCCGCTGGCGGCGCAGAACGAAGGCGGCGTCGCCGGTATCGGCGCCGGACTGTCGGCCGGCATGGCGGTCGGCCAGGTCATGGCGCAAGGGATGATGCCGGGCATGGCCGGGCAGCCGGCGGCACAACCTGCGCCATCGGCTCAGTCCGCTGAACCGTCACAGCCCGCGCACGAATCGCCGGCCGCGCGCCTCGAACAGCTCAAGGCCCTGCTCGACAAGGGCTTGATCTCGCAAAGCGATTACGACGATGCGAAGGCGAAAGTGCTGCAGAAGCTGATCGGCTAGGAAAGCATCGCGTATGCAGAAAGTTTCCTGCCCGGGTTGCGGCGCGCCGGTGCAGTTCCAGTCGCCCGCCTCGGTCATGGCGGTGTGCGAATACTGCAAGACCACGGTCCTGAAGGATGCCGACACGGTCAAGGACCTCGGGCGCATGGCCGATGTGCTGGACGATTATTCGCCCATCCAGATCGGCACCTCGGGCCGTTTCGGCAACCAGGAATTCACGGTCGTCGGGCGCATCCAGCTCCGCTATGACGGCGGACTGTGGAACGAATGGTATGTGCTGTTTGCCGACGGGCGCGATGCCTGGCTGTCCGACGGCTCGGGCCTGTTCACGCTGACGTTCGGCAAGCAGACTGACGGCCCGCTGCCCGCATTCCAGGACATCAATCCGGGCAACACTTATGCGCTTCTCGGCCAGCACTGGCTGACCGCTGAAACCCGTATTGCGCAGTGCACCGGCGGGCAGGGTGAACTGCCGTTCCAGGTGGGTCCCGGCTGGCAGGCGAAGGTTGCCGACTTCCGCAACGGCCGCGGTTTCCTGACGCTCGATTATTCCGATGGTGATCCGCCCGCCGTCTACGTCGGACAGGCAGTCACGCTGGCGGAACTCAAATGCCAGCTCCTGCGCGACGACGATGCCATCCGCGATACCGCCGGCAAGGTCAAGGGCAAGGTCCAGCCGCTCAGCTGCCCTTCCTGCGGCAGCAGCGTGCGCTTCGTGCCGGGCGTCACGCGCCAGATCGTCTGCCCGAGCTGCCGGGCACAGGTCGATACCACGGCGAGGGTGGCACAGGTGCTTGACGCGGCGCACCGCATGCAAAAGGCCGATACCACGCTGCAGCTCGGCGCAAAGGCCACCATCAGCGGCTCCGCGTATGAAGCGATCGGCGTCATGCGGCGAAAGGACGAGGATGGCGAAACCTGGACCGAGTACCTGCTGTACAGCCCGCGTGCCGGATTCCTGTGGCTGGTGGAAACCGGTGAAGGTTGGTTCAGTGCAAAGTCGCCCGACGAGTGGCCGGCGTGGGATGGCGGCGACACGGTCACGCTCGGCGCGCAGACCTTTCGCAAGGAATACGACTACATCGCCACCGTGGTGTTTGCCGCCGGCGCGTTCAACTGGAAAGTGCATGCCGGCGACACCGCACGGGTGGTCGAATTCGCCTTCGGCAAGAAGTCGCTCGCCGCCGAACTGACCAATGACGAACTGAGCTGGTCGCTGTCGGCGCCAGTGCCGTCAGACCAGCTTCGCGCCTGGTTCGGCACGGCCATCCAGGCCGACCGGCTGCCGCAGAAGACGCCGATCCGCAAGATCGCCGAGTACATGATCTACGGCCTGGCGGCACTCAATATCGGGCCGCTGCTGGCAGGCTCCGATGGTGCGTGGACGTATTTCCTGTTTGCCGCAGCGGCCATCTACCTGCCGGCAATGGTATTGAGCTGGATGGGCGAGGATTCCTGATGCGCGGAAAATTCATCGTCTATGCGCTGGTGGTGATGCTGGTATGCACCGTGATGAGCTGGAGCAAATTATTGTTGCCGGGGCAGGGCGGCTACGGTGGCGGAGGCGGCAGCACGTGGAGTTCGAATTCCGGATCGACGGGCGGGTCGTGGGGCGGCGGGTGGCACAAATGAATCCCGTGCAGCATCAATCGTCCGGCATTCACCTGATTGCCGACCTGCACGGCATCGCGCCGGATCAGCTTACCGATCCGGCGGGCCTGGAAGACCTGCTCAGGCAAAGCGCCGTTGCCGCCGGCGCGTCCATCATCTACAGCCACTTTCATACCTTTGGCACCGGGCAGGGCGTCACCGGCGTGGTGCTGCTGGCGGAATCGCATATCTCCATCCATACCTGGCCGGAATGCGGCTTCGCCGCGGCGGATATCTTCATGTGCGGTGCCGCGCAGCCGGAAAGGGCGCTGGAGATCATCGTGTCGGCGCTGCGCCCGGCATCAAGCGAGATTAGAACCATCGAACGTGGTGACAACAGGCAAGATCAGGGGCCTGCCGGGTAATCCGGTTCGCCCGCCGGTCTGGGGCTCCGGCGCAACAGCAATCCTGTCAAGTACGAGCCATCTGATTTGGAACAGACCGGATTCCCGATAGTTGACATACTGTTTATGAATTGCCTGCCGACGCTGCGGCAACCGGACGACCATGACTTCGTGATATTACGTATTGCCAATATCACCAACAAACGCCACCCTTGCGTTGCAGCAGGTCGTACTGCCCGGAGATCCCTTACCCACTTTTACTGACGGAGAAATCAAATGAAAAACATCAAACTACTTTCGTTACTCCTGGCCGCCGTGTTTGCCGCAGGTTGCGCGGGAACAGCCAGCCAGTCCGGTTCGCAATCGGCAGGCACCCAGAAAGCAGCCGCGTCGGGCGATGCGGAAATCTCGAGCAAGGTCAAGGCGGCGCTTGCGGCCGACCCGGAACTGAGCGGCACCAAGATCGATGCCACCACCACCGACGGTGTCGTGCGGCTCAAAGGGGAAATCAAGAGCATGGCATTGCGTAAAAAGGTCGAGTCGATCGTGCGTAGCGTCTCAGGCGTGAAATCCATCGACAACCAGCTCATCATTACCGGCTGATACCGGCTTCCCGTCCGACTCGGGGCATCGCACCACGCCGGTGCCTCGTCAAAGCTGTCCGCCCAGGGCGGCGATTTCCCTCCCCATGTTGGCGATTGCCTGGTCGTTATATTGTCCGGCGAAGTAGGCGTCGCGGTACAGCGTTCCTTCCCGTGCCTTGCCATGCAAATGGGCCAGTGCCGTGCAGCGATGCGCGCGGTACACCTCCGTCGCTACATGACCGTATTCCATGCGGATGCCTTCCGCATACGCATCGTAGACATCGTCGTCCTGCCCGAGGATCGCCAGATCCGCGCCCAGCATCACCTGTTTCAGCGGATGGGTGATGGATGACTCCTGGAAATGATCGGTCGCCCGTATCAGGTCGGCCACGGATTGCGCATCGCCCGACCGCATGCCCAGTCCGCTGTCCAGCCACATCCCGGCGCTGGCTTCCTCATTGCTGACCTGCGCCGGCCCGTGCTTGTACACCGCATCGTGGAACCAGAACGCCTTCTTGAGCGCGGCAAGCGCCTCGGGCGGCGCGCCCGCATCGGCGGCCCAGACCTGCAGCTCGGTCAGGCCATGCACCAGATGCTCGATGTTGTGATAGCGGCGCGAGCCGGCCCCATAGCAGGTATCGCCGGTCAGCACATCGAACCACGCGGACGGCACGGCACCCGCACTGTCATTCGCAGAAGCGTCGGGCCAGAGTGCATTCCATTCGTCACGGAGCCAGCCGGAAATCCATGCTTCATACGCCGGCTTCGGCACGAACTTCTTCATATGCCAGTGCCATCCCACCGGCCCCTCCAGGGCCTTGACGAAACTGGAGCTGACCGAACCCAGGTCCCGCGGCGGCATCACGAAAATGGTCTTGGCGCCACTCAGCACATCGACGTTCGTCTGCTGGATCAGGTTCTCGTAATCGAAATCGGCGTTGTTGCGGATGCCGCGGATCAGGTAATCGATGCCGTGCTTCTTCGCCGCGCGTGCGGTGTAGTCGCCGTTGACGATCACGACCTGCACGCGTTGCCAGCCGCGTTCGGCCACGCTGCGTTCGATGATCTTCTTGCGCATGTCGGCCGGGAAACGCGGCTTCTTCAAGGGGTTCTCCGACAGGAATACGATCACCTCATCGGCGATCGCCAGCGCTTCGCCGATGACCCACATGTGCCCATTGGTGATCGGATCGAGCGTTCCAGAAAAAGCGATCTTCTTCATGTTTCTCCCGGCGTGGCGAACAACGATAGTGCAATCCGTGCGGCTACAGTGCCAGCTCCTGCAGGGAGCCGGCGCTGTTGATCGTAACACGCACATGCAAGAGGTTTGCCTGCCTTGGGCGATGCCGTTATCTCACTGATGAGGCTGTATTCCTCCAGTCGTCTGTCGTCAACGAAGAGATGGTGCTGTATCCGGCATGCAGTAACGTGCATTGTGCATCGAGGAGGCAACTTCCATTGCGAAGCAAGCAGACCTTTCGCTTCTGTCCGAAAGCTTCAGTGACAGGTAAGGAATCCGAGGTGCAAACCGAAGCATTGCCTTTTTCCAACACTTCACCTTGGTACGGCAGGATATACACCACGAACATCGCCATTACCGAGGTTCAAGCCGCCTGTAACGAGGCCGGCATGTGCCAGGTTATGGAACTGCGTCGTGGAGTTACCCATCGTACTGCGTCGGGGCCATCAAATACTCGCGCGGCCCGTTAGTTGAAAAAACGTTAATTTCGTGTTTGCTTATGCGTATAGCGAATAAGCAAAGCAGCTAAATATCGTTGCTATGCACATACGGAATTATTAAAGTGCGAAGGTGCGTTATAGCCAAAAGTAATTAAAGATGCATTTGGCATTACAATTACCACCGTTTTTCTCACGCCGTTCTATTTAGCTGAATCCCGTTCCCCGTTCACCTCCTCGCCCTGCGGCGAAAGGAACATTTGAATGAAGCTGTCGTTTAACCATGTAGCGAAAAGCTTTTCCGGCCTTCACGTCATCGATGATTTCAGCCGCGAGATCGAGGAGGGCCAGCTGGTTGCGCTGGTCGGCCCGTCCGGCTGCGGCAAATCGACATTACTGCATATCGCCGCCGGCCTGGAAAAGCCCAGTGGCGGCACCATGCTGGCAGGCGGACGGCCGGTCGAAGGACCGAACCCGGAGCGCATGCTGATGTTCCAGGAAAACGCCCTCTACCCATGGCTGACACTGGCGCAGAACGTTGCGCTGGCGCTGGAATTCCAGAAGATCGACAAGAAGAAAGCCCGCAGCCAGGCATTTGAATGGCTGGACAAAGTGGCGCTCAAAGGCTTTGAAGATTACTACCCGCACCAGGTTTCCGGCGGCATGCGTCAGCGCGCCGCGCTGGCCCGCGCCTTCATTACGCGGCCGAAAGTGTTGCTGCTCGATGAGCCGTTCGGCGCGCTGGATGCGCTCACGCGCATGACGCTGCAGGATGTGCTGCGCGACCTGATCCGGGAAGCCGGCCCGACTGTGCTGCTGGTTACCCATGACGTCGACGAGGCACTGTTCCTGGCAGACCGCATCCTGGTGTTCAGCCAGCGCCCGGCCACCGTGCTGAAGGAATTCAGCCTGTCGCACCACGACAAAACCCACGATCTCTCTGAGTTCGCGGCAATGCGCCGTGAAATCTTATGCCTGCTCGGTATCCATGCCGAGCAGGACGAACTTGCTAAATCACTGGAAGGAGTCGAAGTATGAAAACCTCTAGATTGCTGGCCTCGGCGCTGACCGTCTTCGCCGCCACGTTATTTACCGCGCAGGCCTATGCCGCCGAAAAATTCAAGGTGGGTTATCTGCGCGTGATGGACGATGCGCAGGCAATCGTCGCCTACGAAGCAGGCCTGTACAAGAAGCAGGGCCTCGACGTCGAGCTGGTGGAATTCAAGTCCGGCACTGACCTGATCAAGGCCATCGTCGGCGGCCAGCTCGATTCCGGCGTGCTCGGCTTCACCAACGCGGTGGCCTGGGCATCCAAGGGCGCGGACCTGAAAGTGGTGGGCGGCGCGCAGCACGGCTACCACGCGATGCTGGTGCGCGAAGACACCGGCATCAAGAACATCGCCGGCCTCAAGGGCAAGACACTGGCATCGCAGGCCGAAGGCAGCACCGCAGACACCGTCCTCAAGGGCGTCGTGTTCCGCGATGCCGGACTGAAGCCCGACGATGTAAATGTCATGGGCGTCAGCCCCCAAGTCGCAGTCCAGTCACTGGTTGGCAAGCGCGTCGACGCTGCCTTCCTGTTCGAACCGCAGGCCAGCATTGCGCAACTGATCGCTCCCGTGAAGCAGATCTACGAGATCGGCGAAGTCTGGCCTTTCCCGTGCATGGTCGTCATCACCTCCGGTGACGTGATCAAGAAGCGCAAGGATGCATTGTGGAAATCGCTCGATGCGCAGAAGGAAGCGATCGACCTCCTGCAGAAGAAACCTGAAGAAGCGTCCAAGCTGATCGCCGGCTACTTCATTTCGGAGCCGACGCTCAAGACGCTGAACAAGGGCGACCTGCCGCGCGAAACCGTCATCACCGGTGCGATCAAGAGCCAGACCTTCAGCCCGCTGGTAACGCCGAAGGAAGAAGCCCGCATGCAGGAAATCGCCGACATTCTCCAGGCACAGGGTTCGCTCAAAACCCGCGACGGCAAGCCGTTCGAAGTCAAGAGCATCCTCGACCTGAGCTGGCAGAAGGAACGCAAGCTGTAATCATTCAATGCGGCATTCATTATGAGCACCAGAACGGCCCTCACCGGCAACAATAAAAAACTCGCCTTCGCGCTGGCAGTGGTTTTCATCCTGTTCGGCTGGCAGGTCGCGGCATGGTCACTGCCCGACTTCCTGATGCCGGACGTGCCGACCGTGATCGTCCGCCTGTGGCAGGAAGTGCAGACGGAGAATTTCCGCGCCGCGCTCTGGGGCAGCCTCGGTCGCCTCGGTGCCGGCTACGGCTCGGCAATGCTGTTCGGCATCGCGTTCGGCCTGGTCGGGGCGGTGCTGTTCTTCTTCCGTGAAGTGCTCAAGTCCGCCATCATTATCCTGCAATCGATTCCATCGATTGCCTGGGTACCGCTGTTCCTGATCCTGATGGGATTCGGCAGCCTGCCGATCATCGTGGTCGTGGCTGTCGCGGCCTTCTTCCCCGCCGCGCTGTCGGTCATGAACGCCACCGAAAACGTGCAGCACGTGCATGTGTCGGCGGCGCGCGTCATGGGCGCGTCGCGCTGGGACATGCTGCGCAGGGTCTATCTGCCGGCAGTCATGCCCGAGCTCATTACCGGCGCCCAGCTTGCATTCGGCAATGCATGGCGGGCGCTCATCTCCTGCGAGATGCTGATCGGTTTCGGAAAGGGTCTCGGCCGTAGCCTGAGCTACGCCGGCGAAACCGCCGACATGGTCGGCGTGATGACCAGCATCCTCGCCATCGCCATCCTTGCGCCGCTGATTGACCAGCTCCTGCTGGAGAACCTCAAGCACCGGGTGCTGCGCTACCAGTACGTGTGATGCATACCGTGTCGATTCATGCACCCCGCATTGCCGCAGCCGTCCTGGCGGCACTGCTCGGGAGCGTGTACACAGCCGCCGCCGCGGACGGCGCAGTGGACCGCGCAAGGCAACGCGGCAAGCTGGTCGCCGCGGTGGACTATGTCGTGCCCGAGTACAAGGCCGGCACCAAGTTCCGCACTCCCGAAGCCATCGATACCGTGCTGGCGGAAGACGCCGCCAAGCTCCTCAACCTACCGCTCACCACCGTCCGCGCCGACCCGAAAGCCGCAACGCCATTCACCCCGGCGGGCAAGGCCGACATCGCGCTGGCCGTCGTCACCGATGCCAACCCGCTGCGCAACGCCATCGCCATTCCAACCGGTTACCGTGCCGGACCGATGGCCATCATGCGCACCGACACCACCATCAAAACCTGGGAACACCTCAAGGATCGCAAGGTATGCGTCGCCGAAGGCGGACGCTACGTCGGCACCATCGCATCGAAATACGGCGCCATCGAGCAGGTCTACAAATCCCCCACCGACGCCTTGCTGAACCTGCGCATCGGCACCTGCGATGCGGCGGTCCACGACGATGTATTGCTGGAAGAAATGCTGAAACTGCCGGAATGGAAAAAGTTTTCCGCCCGCCTGCCGACCGGTCCGCGTCATACGCTGGTACTCGCCGTGCCTGCCGGCGACACACGCACCGAAACGTTCCTCAGGCAGGTCACTGCGGAATGGCGCAGCAGCCGATATCTAAATAAGCACATCACCAAGGCAGCGCGCAGCATTGCATTTGAAATCTATCTGGATCAGGATGTGCCGGACTGTCATTGATAGCCCGCTTTGAACTAGGGTTGCTCAACCCGCCCCGTCATCGCCTCGGACCGGCTTTCGCCAATTCGTTGACCGCCGTCTTGATATCGCCTTCCTTATACCCTGAAAAACGCCGGTAGCCGACATAAGTCAACGGATAGCCGGTTCCCTTCAGCGCGCTGTACAGCAGCTGGTTCGAGCTCGACTCTTCCACGTCGATCTCTTCATAGGCAATGCCGTTATCCGCAAAATACTCGCGCTGCTGCTTGCAGTAGCCGCACCAGCTGGTCGCGTACATCACCACCTTGGCGCGTCCACCGTCGTCGAAGTGATTGTCCATGGCCATGCTCTCCATCCGCGTGAGCATATCCTTGCCAAACGTTTCCGCCAGCGTGGCGGTGATCTGCATGATGTCGGCTCCTACGATTTCACGCTTTCCGATCAGCGTCGTGGGAAACCGGCTAACGCCGTACTTGTTCTTGACCGGCGCACCATCATCCCCGGCCACGCTGATTTCCTCGAAGTTCGCCCCGCGGCTTTTTAAAACCGCGCGGATGGCTTCGCAATGCTCGGCGCAGCCAGGACCGTTGAACAGTACCACCATCGGCCTGCCAGCCTTGTCGAAGGCTCCCTTGACGGAGGTAAAGGAATAGCCATTCTGGTGAAGCTTGTAGCCGCTGAAGACCAGTAACGCCAGGAGTATGAATTTTTTCATGATGGATCTGCTCTCCTTACCTCTAACGAGGCTGTGCGAAAAAGCTCAACATTATCAGTCCAGGCATTTTCATGGTCTTTTGAATAAAGGTGTTTCGTAACGTGCTTCAAATTAAATAGGGTTTGTGCACAGCCTCACGTCGAGCTTGCCCATGCGAAGCGACGGTGTTCGACGCTGCGTTAGAGCCAATCATCACTACCTCTATACGGGCTAGAAAACCCTCCAAGGAATCATGACCGGAACAGTCAGCGTCCGGGATGAGCGGCCCCAGATGACTCGTCCCCAGACTTGCGCTCGCTCGATGAGTAAGGCCCGTGGTCGCTATTGCTGTTGTTTGTGACAGCTGGCTCCAATCGCCACACTATTTGTAGTATCCCTTTCCTTGCGCTGAAGCCAGGAGCTTCAGCATAAACACATCCGGAAATCGCTTGGACGGCCGCTTTGTCCAGTGCCTGGTGCGCCCGGCTAGCGCCACTCGCCTTCGATACGGCGACGTCAGTAACTGCGCCTGACGGTAGAACTGTTAGAGAAACGTGCGTGGCACCTTCCGCTTCGTCCTTCCGTGCGATGATCGGATAGGTAAGCGCAAGGCAACCATTGATTGGAGAACCTATGGGGCGAGATGGCGGACTCGGAGAAATGTCTTGCGCCAGGGTTGGGACGGATACGCCGAGAGCAGCAATGATTAGGATGTGATGCGGGAAGTGAAGCATAGGGAGTAAGGGAAGACACTTAAAGTTTGGGATGACCCACGGCGTAGCTGTCGGAATCAGTTGAACTGTGAGAGCCGCCCAACTTGCGCCAGACCACATAGAAAACAAGAGCCCCGATCAGACCATGCAGGCCGAAAAATGCAATGTCCTCGACGTACGCAAGCCAAGCGAAATCGGTTGGTGTTCCATCAACATACATTTTTACATATTGACCGTGCCAGTTCCTACCCGCCGAATAACCTTCCATCCGCCGAGGCCATGAAAGCACCGCAACTGGCAAAGCAGCAAGCAAAAATCCGAGAATGCCCAGTGACACCCAACTATCTTGTTGATATTTATGAAGCAATACAAACGCCGGAATTCCCAAAAATAATACAGCGGCCGCACCTACTGCCATAACCATTAATAAGACAAAACCGAGCCCGTTTAAAGACTCAGATGCTGCAAAAGCCGGTGCAATACGCGCCATGAACACTACTGGCTGGACAAGTACTGCGGCGATCGAAGCAATCCATATACGCATAAGGTGCGTCCTAACCCGGATCTAACAGAGATTCAACAACTGCCGCAAAGCGGTAGCTTGTTGTTGCTGGGCCCGGTCCATCGACAGGGTAGCGCATGCTGCCAGCGGCTGATGGATTTTCCGACGCTTCGAGAGCCGGCTCAAATTCTGCAGAACTGGTTTGTTCAAGCAGAGAAGACACATAGTCTCCAAGACTAGCGCCTAAATATAGTCGGGCTGCCTCGGCACCACCATCTTGCCATTTTGCTTCAATCACAAACTGTTTGAAGCTAGCCCAGTCTTTGGAGAACGTTTCCACTAGTATTCTGGCAAGATCGTATGAAAGCATGTTGCCGTCATCTGTCCTTGAGAAGGACTTGCCGGACCAGAATTCCTGCACTTTTTCAGCATCCCAAAATGCCAAGTGCTTTGCCCGCATCTCCTGTGGCGAATAGAGGCCGGCAGGTTTGCCGGTCAGTCGATGTTCGGTATTGACAGCTAATCCTTCATTCAACCAAAGGGGAATAGGTAAATGGGAAAGGCATGCATGGGTCATTTCATGCGCAATGACTGGTTCCGCGGTTCGCAAGTCCGATTGCACTGTTACGAAATGAGAGCACCCTGCAGAGATAAACATACCGCCGCTGAACGCAAACTCTCCGTCCTCAGGATAGTAATAGGACACATAGTCGTAGTATTGATCCTCATTCTCGAAAACAATAAGAATGTCCTTTCCCCACGGAGAAACATCAGCAATACCATCCAACACTTTGATCACTCGCTTCAAGGTCCGACCGATAAACTCAATTGTGGCGTTCGCAACATTCTTTTCGAGGGGTGATAACAGGATTGCAGTATCGGAATGAATCAAGTGATAGCGATTTCCGAGAGCAGCTTGAAGATGAGTTAGCCAGGCATGCTCAGCCATTGTCCAGGCCTTTGCCCGCACATCTTCAGTATCAAGTTTTTCTATCCATGCGTGAACGGCATCCCAGTCAACCAATGGAAGATTCAGATGAAACTTCACGTGATCTGCAAACGGAAAGCACTGGTCCGTCTCAGGCAAGCGCAATTCAGACGGAAGTACCTGAGCCTTGGAATTCAGTGTAAATTCTTCTGTGCCCTTACGGTCGCCACCGAAAATAGAACGAAGTTTCTTGAGCATAGTTGAGCAGCTAACGATGAAGATATCCAGCTGCAGAGCTTTCTGTGTTCATCGGCATGTCAGGTACGCTGTTGAGATTCACTTCGACTTTTGTGATGCGAGGAACCTTATGTTGTACAAGGCATCTTGGTTTCCCGCATTCGCTGCTTTTACGCACCATTCCATAGCCTTGTCCAAGTCCTTTTTAACGCCTCGTCCTTTGGCGTACATAAAGCACAGGCTGGTTTGGGCTTTGTCATCGCCCTGCAATGCGGCTGAAGTCCACCATTTAACGGCTTCAACGTCATCCCTCAATCCGGATGTGTCATTTGCCAGGAGGTCGCCTAAATTGTTTTGTGCGCGAGAATGACCTTGCTCAGCAGCCTTTCGCCACCATGCAATTGCCTTTTGTTTGTCCTGTGAGACTCCCTCGCCCTGTACATACATGATGCCGAGCGTACTCTGTGCATCTGCATCTCCTTTTTCGGCAAGGGTCTTGAACATCTCGAAAGCTTTTGCAAAGTTCCCTGCGTTATAGGACGTTTGGGCGGTTTGATAATCATCGGCCCAGGAAATGCCTGCAGTAAGGAAGAAAATAATTAATAAAAGTGAACGCATATATGCTCTGAAAGTGCCTAACGATTGAGTTTACTGGCGCGAAGCGTCAGTGTGCAACGAAGAGTTAAAAGCCATCGCCACCTCTGTTGCAAAGTGTCCAACAATTCTACCTGCTTCAATGGGCATAACCTGCAATAACAGGTGCGGTCCTTCCAGCGTCACGACCTTGGTAAGCGGTGATAGAGACTGAAGATGACGTGCGGCAGACTTCGGAACTATGCGATCAAACGACGCTTGAAGAGAAAGAATTGGCACTTCTATCTCCCTCATGCACTCCGATACATCCACTTCAAGCACCGCACGAAGCCGCGCTCGCAACGTGGCTACGGGAACGCGGGCCAAAGCTTGCCGCAGGGTTCTTTTCAGATGGAAGGTTGAAAACCGCCCAAACATCAACGGAGCACCCAGATCAGAAAATCGCGACGTCAATGGCAGTACGTTAATGATGCTTTTGAGCTGTTCAAGCAGTGGTACTGGATTGCGTGCGAAGGTGCAACATAGAACCAGACCCATCAAGCCAGGAGGCTTCGATGCCGCCAAAGAGATAGCAATTGGACCGGAGAACGATTCTCCGAGTAACACAAACGGCTCATCCTTTGGCAGAACAGCTCGAACATGCGCCTCAAGCTCACCGTATCCAAAAGGTTGATCTGCAGGCTATGCCACAACTATCGGTCGGATTTGCTCTCCCAGGCCGGAAGAGAACTCGGCAAACATTGTGCCGGAGCCATCCATGCCAGGAAGAAGAACGATTGTGACCACGTGTTTGACTTTTAGCGACCTAGTTGACCTGTGCTAAGGGCGACAGCGTCGAGCGGCAAGTCAGATCGTTTGGTCCGTAACTATAGTTTATAGCTGCCACGTTAATCCTTTAACTTAGGTCTGAAAACACGGATTACACCGGTAATTGGCAAGGCCACTAAAGCAACAGCGAGTGCGAGTAAAAACCCGAGAATATCTCCTCCGTCGCTTACCCAGTCCGCCGCCTTGTTCACCTTTTCTTCTGAACCGAAGACTGAGATATACATAAGAAAGATTGCCAAGATACCGAGTGCCGCGAGTAAGACAATCCCAATCCACTCTATAGCTTCGGTAGGTCTCCATGAAGAGATCGCAAAGCCACTGAACAAGGCAAAGGGTAAGCCCCAAAGGAACATACACACTCGAAGAAAGAGCGGGTCTGAGACCAAGCTTTTTAGAGTGTTTAACATTGCCTTCAGCGAAATCTAACGAGGGTGTAGATTAAATCGTGACATGTACTGCGCCCGGTGTTGCTGCATGACGGTATGCTTTTTCATTGCCTGCATTTGTTCTGCCTTATTCTGACGCCACGTCCCCTACGTCATGCCATAGCGGTGGATCTTCAGCAGGTTATGCACCATGCAGTACAGCTTCCACTGGATATTGACCTTTATTTCGCCGCGCAGGCTGAACCGCCGTAGCCCCAGATTGCTGGTTATATTACCAAACACCGGTTCTACAATCGCCAATCGCCGCCCGTACTGTTGCTTGCCTTCGTCACTGTCGATACGCTCCTTCATCAGCGCGGTGTAGCGGCATGCGGGTACAGTCGCTTTCGCCTTCAGAAACACGACTTGCCGCACTGCTGTTCGCTGCGGATGCCGCAGGCAGTTCCCTCTTAAGGCACAGGGCACGCAGTGCATTTTCGGCCCCGTGAACTTCACATACTCACTCCCCTTGATATGGCAGCTATGCCCGTTGCGGTACAAGGCTTTGCCAGCCGGGCAAATGCAGGTCTGCCGGACCGGGTCATACGTAAAATCAGACGGATGGTAGATGCTGTGGCGGCCCTGCCTGACCTCGGTCAGGTGCCGTTGCTTGTATTTGGCCACACCGCTGAAGCGTTCATCCCTTTTGCGAAACAACTTGTCGGCCACATACGCCTGGATGCGCTGAGCGAACAACGCAGCGGCATTGGCCTCGGTATGAAAGCCGCTATCGGCTCCCAGGGCGGTACGTCGGAAGATATTGGCATGGCGGTCTATCGCAATGAAATTCTCTCTGGTGGCTTCCACCATCGGCATCAATAGTTCATGCTCCTGCGGCACCCCGAAGGCTTGCGCATGCACCACCACTTGATGCTTCGCATCGACAGTCGCCACCCCGTCATAGCCCTGCAACGTGCCGTGCGCCGTCTTCATCTTGGCCGAGTCGTTGTCCACCACGTTGCTTTTGCGTGGCCCGCCACTGCCCTTGCCGGGCTTGTCGTCATGGTCCTTTAGGAATCGCTTGATCTTGTTGATCTTGCGGTGCAGCACCTGCACGCACTGTTCCTGTTTCTTTCTATTGCTATAAGTCTTGTTGGTACTGTCGGCATGCTGATGCGTGGCGAGCATGCAGCGGACTGCCCGCTCCATCTTGCGTACCTTGGCGGCCAGTTCTTCCTTGGTGCCACTCCATTCCCGCGAGACATTGGCCGCCATCTTGCAGCCATCAATGGCAAACATGTCTTTGCCAATGAGCCCCATGTCATCACACACCAGCAGCACTTCAAGAAACAGCGGCATGATCTGCTCTTGCATGGTGCTGATGAAATCAGCAATGGTCGTGAAATGAGGACGGCTGTTGCCCGACAGCGCCATGAAGGTGATGTTCTCCCGGCAAGCACGTTCTATCTCGCGGCTGGAAGTCATGCCTCTGGCATACGCGTACAGGATGATCTTGAGCAGCACGCCAGGGTGCCAGGCCGGTGCACCGCGACCATCGTTGTGGTAGCGCGAGTCGAAGATGGACAGGTCGAGTTCGTGATCAATGAGCTCGGCGAGCGTGTGTTCGAAGGTGCCGGGAAAGATTTGTGCGGCAAACGAAACCGGGATGATGCGAGTCTGGTGGTAATCCACCGATTTGTAGCGGGCCATTGTTGCCTCCTCAACGGTTGAGGGGTCTTGCTTCACAATAACCCGGCTGAAGGCAGGTGCTTCAGTCGGAACAGATTCTTATTCTACAGCCTCAACGACTACGATGACCGGCGCGCAGCGTCGGCGTCAAACTGCAAGTTAGACCGTGTGACCGTGTAGACCGCAATGATTCTATATGGACCTGGCTCCCCAGCATTTTTGAACTTCCCTTCCTCTATTGCCGATTTCGCTTCATCAAAGGTATTGAACAGGCAGTGCTTATTCGTCCGCAAGTTCTCGGCGAGCGAATTACAAGATAGCGGTGAACACTCCGGAGACGTATGTACTGTGAAATTTGTAACGTCAAATCCTTCAAGGTGTCGCTCCACCGGCTCTATAATTTCGGTTTCAAATGACGCTACTGGTTCATACGACACCCATTGATCAGTCGTGTCGTCGAACTCTTCCTCGAACGCCTCATAATAGAAAAGCTTCAAGCCATCTAGCGAAATCGAGTTCTCTCGTGCCAAAGACTCCACTACTTCAGGCGAGTTGAATAGCCAGTAGCCGTTGTGTCTCCAGTAGTTCACGTAATCGGCAAAATCCTCGGAAATGCATCCGCTTAGTGCATAAATGTCCTCCACCTGGCCGGCTTTTAACCAGTCCGGACGCACTGCAACGCGTTTATATAAGTACCCGAGTGGCTGCATGAATATGCCTAACTGTTACTTATACGGACAGCACTGTCCGGTATGCACGGCAGTAAGCCGGTAAGCACATTTGCTCGTGCGCCCGCGAGGCCGCCCCAATTCTGGCTTTAGCACGAAACCGAACCGGTGCATGGTGATAAATTTTCGTAAAACACGGCTGTTCCCGGATTGCTTGACACAAGGCTCCCAAAGTTGCCAAATCAACCAGTCGTTTGGCACCGAAGAATCATCAAAGCATAGGCCCAAACGATTTGTGTGTTTCGGCAAGATACTACATCCACGTCCATGGTCTGCACCATCCCAAAGACATGGGAGCGGTGAGGCAGGCACATTCTTATGTAACCTGTAATGGCCACAGTCGTTCGCCCCACCGAACCACCTTTGCAAGCGACTCTTCATTCCCGATACGCCGGGCGCCGCCATCAATCCTCCTGCGACGGCAGCCTCACGGTGTACTGGTTCAGCTTGTCGTCATGCGTCATCACCAGCAGATTGTGCTTCTGCGCGTCCTCGATCAATTCCTTGAACGAGCGGTAGCCGTAGGATGATTCGGTGAAGCCGGGGCGGCGGCGCTTCATGGTTTGCTTCACCATCGATACCCACATCTTTTCTTCATCGCCGCGTTCGGCGAGCAGGGCTTCGATGGTTTCGACGACAAGGTCGAATGCTTCCTGGCGGCGGTCGTCGACGGTCGGCTGTTGCGCCGGCGCGGGCTTGGTTGCGCCGTTGGCGGCCTTCTTCGCCTGTGGTTTTTTCTCTGTCGGCCGGCGCTTCATCTTCTGCTCGCGCACGAGGTCATCGTAGAAGATGAATTCGTCGCAGTTGGCGGCCAGCAGGTCTGAGGTCGAATCCCGGACGCCGATGCCGATCACGTACTTGTTGTTCTCTCGCAGCTTGGAGACCAGCGGCGAGAAGTCGGAGTCGCCGCTGATGATGACGAAGCAGTCGACGTGGGATTTCGTGTAGCAGAGGTCGAGCGCATCGACCACCATGCGGATGTCGGCCGAGTTCTTGCCGGACTGGCGCAGGTGCGGGATTTCGATCAGCTCGAAGGCGGCTTCATGCATGGGCGCCTTGAAGTCCTTGTAGCGCTCCCAGTCGCAATAGGCTTTCTTGACGACGATGCTGCCCTTGAGCAGCAATCGTTCCAGGACACGGCGGATATCGAAGTGCGCATACTTGGCGTCGCGCACGCCAAGGGCGATGTTCTCGAAGTCGCAGAACAAGGCCATGCTGGTGATTTCAAACTGGGCGGCCATGGGCTGCTCCTGATAGGCAAAGCGGGCATTGTACCAACCCGCTGGTTGCCGTCCGGGCTGCAAACCCGGCATATGCCCTATATGTCGATCACGAGGTCATGCCCGGTCGGGTCCGCTGTCGATGTCGGGCTCTCCGGTGTGGTCACGCACAGCAGCGCATGACCGGTATCGCACACGATGCCGGGAACAGTCGTATAGGCAACGCTTCCCGAGACCAGCCGTGCCGCACAGCTGCCGCAGGCGCCGCTGCGGCAGCCGGATAGGGGGACGAGCCCGTGGGTTTCCGCCAGATCGAGCAGGCTGCCGTCCCCGGGGTGCCAGTGCACCGATTTTCCGGACTTCGCAAACACGACCGGTACGCCGGACCCCGCTTGATCTCTCTGATGGATGGCGGCGTGCGTGCGGCGACGGACGACTGGATGCGCGCCGCCGAACTGTTCGAGATGGATTTGCGCATCGGGCACCTGCAGCGCGCGCAGATCGTCATGGAGCGATTGCATGAAGGACGCCGGTCCGCACAGGTAGAAATCGGCGTCGGCGAGCCGGTCGGCGAACGGCAGCAGCCGCTTCAGCAGATCGATGCCGATGCGTCCGACACTGTCATGCGTGCGACCGAGTGCATCGCTTTCGTCCGGGTGGCTGTAGGCGACATGTAGGCTGAGATTGGCATGCGCCTGCGCTTTCCTGCGCAGCAGGTCGCCGAATGCATGTTCCCTTCCATTGCGTGCGCCATGGATGAAGTAGACGGGCTGCGGAAAGCGCGTGCGCATATCGTTGACGAACAGGGCATTTACCATTGCGATCATCGGTGTGATGCCGACACCCGCCGACAGCAGCACCGCCGGCCGCCGGGCTGCCGCATTGAAGACGAATGTTCCGCGCGGCGCAAGTGCTTCGATGATCGTGCCGCTCTGCGCATGGTCATGCAGCCAGGCGGAGGCGCGGCCATCGCGCTTCACGCTCAGGCGGTAGGTACGTCCGTTGGATGCGTCCGACAGGGTGTAGGTGCGTTGCAGCGGCGCGGCGTCATCCGTGCCTTGCAGGCGGACCGGCAGGAACTGGCCAGGCAGGTACGGCAGCACGCCGCCGCCGTCATCCGGTTCGAGGATGAAGGAGCGGATGGTGGCACTTTCCTCCTGCACCTGGCGCACGCGAAACCGGCGCCACTCATTGCGCGATGCTTCTGCCGCGAGGGTTTGTGCCGCCTGTTCCCAGGTGCCGGTGCCGTTCAGCATCGGCGAATAGGCGGTTCCCGACCAGCGCAGCGGCAGTGAATCGCGCACGCGGATCACCTCGCGCAGATGAAAACGGACCAGCCGTTCCGCGCCGGCAAATGCGGCGACTTCCGGACCCTCCCAGATGATCTCCGCTTCACAGGCGATGTACAGCAAATCGCCGCTGTCAAAGTCGATGAACAGCAGCCCGGCACGCGGCTCGACCTGGAGGTTGCCGATGGTGTTGAAGAAGTAGTTTCCGAGGAAATCCGGGGTCGTCAATGTGCGCGCATCGTCGATGCGCACGAAGCCGGGCCGCCCGCCCCGGTGCGAGACATCCGCGCCTTTTGCCTTGCCGGCATCGGCGCGCATGTTGGCAGTGGCGATGTAGAAGGTATCGGCGGAGCGGATCAGCGCGCGGTCGGCGTCATCAAGGGCGGCGGAGCGCAGGACAGTGGCCGAGCGGGCAGGGGAGACAGGATCGGCAATGAACCGGAAGTCGCGGCTCTGGATGTATTGCGGGCAGTTGCCGAAGCTTTGCTGCACGTGTACCGTCAGGCCATGGTCATCGCTTGCCGTCACCACGCCGTTCATGCGGTTGCGCCGCCGCGTGGGCGGCTCGATGCCGAGAAGGCCGACATGCGCGCCGGTGCGCAGGGCGCCGCTCAGCGGATCGCCCGCCAGCGGCCTGGCGTCGATGCGCAGCGTGGTGGCGTCCGGCGAAGCGATAAAGCCCGGCCTGCCGACCAGCATCGATGCCCACGGCTGGCCGTCCTCATCGACAGCGCCGGTCAGCAGGAAAGGCAGTTGCGCAAAGAACGTGCGGTGCTGGTCCGGCATGTAATCACGAATGCCGGCGCGGGCGCCCTGGTGCAGCTTCGACCGCACGCCGAGGCGCTCCTGGATGGCAAGTTCGGCCAGGTGAAAGGGCGTGTCGTCCGCGGGGAGCGGTGATGGCAGTTCGGTGGTCATGGCAGGTGCCCGCAAGGTGAAGATTAATAACGTCAGGCCGCCAGCAGGCCAGCCTTCGATTGCTGCATCGGAACGAATCCCGGCAGCGCGGCGACGCGTCCCAGCCATGCGCGCACATTCGCGTACGGTTCCAGCGAGACCCCGCCCTCCGGCGCGTGCGCGATGTAGCTGTAGGCGGCGATGTCGGCAATGGTCGGCCGGTCGCCGATCGCGAAGTGCCGGCCGGCGAGTTCCGCGTCGAGTACGGCCAGCAGATTGGACGCAATCGTCTTGGCGCGTTCATGGTCGAGCGGCGCACGGAACACCGTCACCAGACGCGCGCTTGCCGGGCCGCTGGCAATCTGCCCGGCAGCGAGAGACAGCCATTGCTGCACCTTCGCCGCGCCGACCGGATCGCGCGGCAGCCAGTTGCCGTCGTCATATTGGGTTGCCAGGTAGACCAGGATGGCGTTCGAGTCATACACCACGGTGTCGCCGTCTTCGAGCACAGGTACCTGCCCGAACGGATTCATGGCAAGGAATGCCGGCTGCTTGTGCGCACCCTTCAGCAGGTCGACATCGATCATCTCGAACGGCAGGTCGAGCAGGGAAAGAAAAAGCTGGGCGCGGTGGGCATGACCCGACAGCGGGTGACGGTGCAGGCGCAGGGCGGTAGTGGGCTTGGTGCTTGGCATGGCATTCTCCTGAAAGGTTTTTGCGAGTGGTTTGTAATGCTTGTCAGTAGCCGACGGTGAAGCGTTCACGGATATGCTGCGGTCGTTCGATCTCGTCGAGCAGCGCCACCGCGTAGTCTTCATAGGAAATCCAGCTCTTGCCATCCGCGCCGGTCAGCCGCGCATCCTTGCCGAGCCGGAATACGCCGGTGCGCTTGCCCGCCGTAAAGAGCGATGACGGACTGAGGAAGGTCCAGTCGAGATCCTGCACGTCGCGCAGGTAGTCGAGGAATGCCTTTCCGCGGGTGGCTTCCGCCTTGGCGAATGCGGGGAAATCGGGTTCATCGATGTTGAGCCGTCCGGACGCCACCTCGAGGCTGCCGGCGCCGCCGACCACCAGGTAGCGCCTGACGCCGGATGCGCGGACGGCGTCTACCAGCTGCGCCGGATCGCTCTGCAGGAACATGACCGCGCTGACGACCGCGCCATGTCCGGCCAGCACCTCCGCCAGCGCGAGTGGCTTGTGCGCATCGGCCTGCACCGAATGCAGCCGTTCACTGTCCCCGGTGCTGTCCGGGCTGCGGGAAATTGCCGTGACGTGATGGCCGCTCGCCAGGGCTTCCGCCGTGATGCGCTTGCCGGCATTGCCTGTTGCACCCACGATGGCGATATGCATGTTCTTCCTTTCATTGGTTGAATTGCTTTTGGTGCACAGGCACGTCAAGGCCCGTCCGGGCATCTGGGTGCTTTCAGATGCTATATTGTGCCTAGGTCTCAAAAAGAGACTAAAGCATACGAGCGTCGAATCAAGCCGTAAAGAAGGCAGTTTTTCGTTGGATAGTTACTTCGGGAGAACCACGCCATGTCGATCAATCCGGAAATCATCACCCCCTACGGCAGCAAGGACACACCCGCTGCAACCCATATGTCGCGGGAGCTTTGTCCCGTGCGCACCGTGCTCGACAGGCTCGGTGACAAGTGGAGTTTCCTGCTGCTGCTCAAGCTGGCCACCCGCCCGCGCCGCTTTGGCGAACTGCGCCGCGAAGTGAGCGATATCTCGCAACGCATGCTGACCCAGACGCTGCGCGACCTGCAGCGCGACGGCATCATTTCAAGAACGGTCTTTCCGACCAAGCCGCCCACCGTGGAATATGGGCTGACGACGCTGGGCCAATCCTTCCTTGAGCCGATGCGCAGCCTAGTGACCTGGGCGGAGGCGCACCGGGAGGAGATCAAGGCGGCACGCAAGACATTCGACCAGGAAGCGGAACAGGACCGCGTATCCGTCTGAACTTGGCAGCAGGCATGCCGGAAGAATACGCCTTGGCGACACACGGCTGTCACTTGCCACGGCGCTTGTGCTTGTCTATGCGACGGCGGTATTCCTGTGACAGTCAAGCGCAATGCTCATTCATGGAGCGAATGGAAAATCATGTCGTGCACTGAAAGCCTGCACCAGGAAATCAAACAGTTCTTCGATGCCTTCGTCCAGGCGTTCGAGGCATTCGACGGGCCGCTGATCGCCCGGCGCTACGCCGCGCCTTATGTCGCCCTGAATGGCGATGGTGTTCTCCAGAGTTTGACGACACAGGTACGCATCGGCGAGTACTTCCAGGCCGTGGTTGATCACTACCACCAGACAGGCTGCCGTTCCTGCCGCTACAAGGGCCTGGAGGTCATTCCCCTGGGGCAGAACAGCGCGCTGGCAACAGTCACCTGGGAACTGCTGCAGGGCGATGGCAGCAGCATTCATTCATGGCGGGAATCGTACAATCTCATGCGTACTGCCCAAGGATGGTTCATATTTGCTTCCACCGACCATGTCGGTTAGACGTGTCGTCTTCGCGCTTTGCATGGCTCCCGTTACCATCAACATTCCGGACTTCCCATCGACATGCACATACGAAAGCATCTAGGTCTCTTCCTGCAAGGCGTCAGTGTCTGGGGCGCGTTCTGGCTTGCCGGTCTTCCCGCCTACTACCAGCAGTACTCCACTGTCGCACTCGCCATCGCGTGCATCCTGCTGTCGGTTGCCATTTCCCTTGCCGCGATTCTGATCCTGCGCAGCGGCAGGGAAGACAAGCGCATGTCCCGCGCCTTCTGGCTGTCGTTCTACTACACCGTTCCGTTCGCGGCGCTGGATGCGCTGTACTGCGGTTGGTACCTCGGGCATGGTGCAGGGTTTTTTGCCATGTACTGGTATCTCACCATTTTCTATATCACGCCGTGGCTGACCTTTATTCCTACCGCGGTGCTGCTCGGCCGTTCAGCACGGCAAGTCAACCTAGCTGGTAGCGGCCATGCAGATGCGACGGTTTCTTAATCGATGGTTCGTGTTCATCGCCGTCGGATCGCTCGTGCTGCCATGCGTCTTTGCATTGACCATCGTGGGCATTGTCATTGCGCCGTTCGCGCTCGCCGGTTCGCTGATCCCGGCTGCCATCGCAGGATTTCTCTATGCTGCTGCGATGCAATTTCTTCCGGCCCTGGAAACACGAAGCGCTAACACCAGGGTGCTGATGCCCCTGATCGTGGGCGGCCTGACGGGGTTCGTCGGCGGCTATGCCATGGTCGTGGCGATAAAAGACATCGGCTTCCGAATGGGAATGGGAGAACCGGGGGCGCTCGCCGGTGCGGCGGCCGGAGGAATGATTGAAAATGTGCCCTGGATACGAAAGCATATTTATCGGCCGGAGGATGAAAGCGGCAATGGCCGGACTTGAGTATGCTTGTGTTCCCCCGCTGCCGTTCGTTCCAATCCATCCATTCGCCGCTTGCACATTCCCCTGGAGACATGCATGAAACTTGGCTACACCATCATCTACGTGCCCGATGTGGCGCAGTCGCTGGCATTTTTCGAAGCCGCTTTCGGCTTGCAACGCAAGTTCCTGCATGAAAGCGGTACCTATGGCGAGCTCGACACCGGACAGACGACGCTGTCGTTCGCCGCGCATGAATTGGGCGATATGAATTTTCCCGGCGGTCATGTATGTGCGCACAGCTCGGCGCAGCCGCTCGGCTTCGAGCTCGGATTGGTCACGGACAACGTGCATGACGCACATGCAAAGGCCGTAGCAGCTGGTGCCAGGGAACTCGCAGCGCCGCAACAAAAGCCATGGGGACAGGTCGTTTCCTATGTCCGCTGCCCCGACGGCACGCTGGTCGAACTATGCACCCTGGTCGCCGGCTGAGCGAGGCAATAACCCGATGGCAAGGAATATCGAAATCAAGGCTGTCGTCGAAGACCTGCGCGCACTTGCCGATAGCGCCGCGCGCATCGCATCACAGGGACCGCAGGAAATCCGGCAGGACGATACTTTTTTCAAATGCGATACCGGCAGGCTGAAGTTGCGGGATTTCGGTGACGGCACAGGACAGCTCATTTTTTACCAGCGGCAAGACATGCAGGGACCGAAGGCGTCGTTCTACGTGTTGTCCGACACGGCATCGCCGGATTCCCTCAGGGAAGCGTTGACGCTCGCGTACGGCCAGGCCGGGCGGGTCAGGAAACGCCGGCTGCTGTACATCGTCGGCAGGACGCGGGTTCACCTCGATGATGTCGAGGACCTCGGCAGCTTCATGGAGCTGGAAGTCGTCCTGCAGGATGGCGACGATATCGATGCGGGAGTGCGCGAAGCAGATGCGCTGATGCAACGCCTCGGCATCGACAGGGCCCGGCTGATCGAAGGCGCCTACGTCGATCTGCTGAATCAACGACAATCATCGACGTAAAGCGGGAGCGGAGATTTTTTCGCCAGCCATGTTGTCCATGCACTGACCGATCCGAAGCCGCGCGTTGCCTGCAACTGCCTTCATACGAGTAAAAACCCATGACCCAAGACATCTGCTTCATGACCGCCGCCGACATGGCAACCCACATCCGCAAGGGTGAGTTATCCGCCCGCGACGTTATGCAGGCCCATCTTGCCCGCATCGAACAGGTCAATCCTGCACTCAATGCCATCGTCACGCTGCATGCCGAAGAGGCCCTGCAGGCGGCGCTCGCAGCAGATGAAGCGCAGGCGCGCGGCGAAGCGCTCGGGCCGCTGCACGGACTGCCGGTCGCGCACAAGGACCTCATCCTCACCAAGGGCATGCGCACCACCTTCGGGTCGAAAGTGCATGAACATTTCATTCCTCCGCGAAGCGCGCTGATGGTCGAGCGCCAGCAGCAGGCGGGTGCAATCAGCATCGGCAAGACCAATACGCCGGAATTCGGCGCTGGTTCACAAACCTTCAACGCGGTCTTCGGTGCCACCCGCAATCCCTACGATCTGTCGAAGACCTGCGGCGGCTCCAGCGGCGGATCGGCGGTCGCACTGGCGGCCGGCATGGTGCCGCTGGCCGACGGCACCGACATGGGCGGGTCGCTGCGCTGCCCGGCAAACTTCTGCAACATCGTCGGCCTGCGGCCGTCGGTCGGACGGGTGCCCACCGTACCGGCACAAAATGCCTGGGGCAGCCTGTCGGTCAGCGGACCGATGGCGCGTACCGTTGAGGATGTCGCGCTGTACCTGTCGGTGCTGGCTGGACCGGATGCCCGCGACCCGCTATCGATCGAGGAAGACGGCGTGGTTTTCCGTGCACCGCTGGCGCATGACATGAAGGGCAGACGTATTGCATGGAGCCGGGACGCAGGCGGCTTGCCGGTGGACCGGCGGGTGATGGAAATCATCGACCGGCAACGCACGGTATTCGAGCAGCTCGGATGCGTCGTCGAAGACGCCACGCCGGATTTTCGGGACGCACACGACATCTTCATGGCCCTGCGCGCCTATGGCTTCGAGCTGCAGCTCGGGGCGGTCATGGACCAGCATCCCGGCGTGCTCAAGGACACCGTGGTCTGGAACATCGAGATGGGACGCAAGCTCACCGCGTCGCAACTCGCGCGGGCGGAGAAGCTGCGCACCGCGCTGTTCGAACGCATGCACCGCTTCATGCAAACCTACGACTACATCGTGATGCCGGTCAACCAGGTGCCGCCCTTCGACATCGACCAGCCTTACGTGACCGAAATCGGCGGCGTGACGATGGACAGCTACATCGACTGGATGCGGTCGTGCTACTACATCACGGTTACGACGCATCCGGCGATCTCTGTGCCTTGTGGATTCACGGAAGACGGTCTGCCGGTGGGACTGCAGATCGTGGGACGGCACCGGGGCGAGCTGGCATTGCTGAGAATGGCTTATGCGTTTGAGCAGGCGACCGGGGTGGGGCGGAGGAGGCCAGTGGTGTAGTTCTGCGTTGTTGCAAGACGCCGCTGCAAGGACGCGGCATTTCTTATTTGCGCGGCCTGCATCGGTGCAAACAAGACGTGTTTTCCCTGCGACGTGCCAGAGGAATCTTTGCGCCGGATACATGAGCGCCGGGATATTTTTGATGGTCAATCATTTTCCATCCTGTTGAAATTATTTGCGGATGTTATTTATGCGCTTACTGCCGACAATCTTGATAAGTGCCGCCTTTCTCGCCCCGCATGCGGGCGCGACGGATAACGATGCGGCGCCGCAATCGAACCAGTTTACGTTCACCTGGCCCCTTGGCGAAGGAATGCTCAAGCCACGGGGAGCGACAACCCGCGGCGTACCGGTCGTGCTGGAGACGCAGCCGACGGCGGAATGGAAGGCATTGCGGGCAGCAGAGAAATTGACTGCATTCGAGCGCGACCGGCGCGCCATTCTGGCCATGGCCGGGCCGTATCGCGTCAGCTTCGATTTCCTGGAAGTGCTTCGCCTGGATCCGGCCGCCAAGCCGGATGCGCCCTACCAGAGCTGGGGCACGGAGTTCGTGTTCGTCGCCGAGGACCGCGGCGACTTCATCGCCCTCCAGCACGTCCTGGTCATGCGCGTTGTGCAGAAGGACGGCGCCGTCAGCGCGCCGATCGTGATGCGTCACTGGCGGCAGGAGTGGCGCTACGAGCCGAAGCGCCTTCTCGGCTATGAGGGTGGCAACACCTGGGCGCTGCAGGAACTTGCGCCCGAGCGGCGTACCGGTGCCTGGACGCAGACAGTACTACAGGTGGACGATTCGGCCCGCTATGCCGCCGCCGGCCAATGGAAGCATGTCGATGGCTTCTCCACCTGGATCAGCGGGGAAACCCGGCGGCCACTGCCGCGCCGCGAGTTCAGCGTACGCAAGGATTACGATGTGCTTGAAGGAACCAACCGCCACACCATCACGCCGACAGGCTGGGTGCAGGAGGAAAACAATTTGAAGCTCGCGCTCGACAGCGACCGCAAAGCGCGCGCCGATCTGCCTTATATCGCGCGGGAGTACGGCGTGGCACGCTACGATCGCATCAGGGAGTACGACTTCGGCCCCGGAAAACAATACTTCGAGCGCACCGAGCCGTTCTGGGCGGAGGTGCGTGCCGCGTGGTCAAGGATCCTGGACCGGCAGGGCCGTTACACGCTCAAGTCACAGGTGGATCAAGGGGCGCTTTTCGTCCCCTTCTTTGAATATGCGGCGCGGCTGGACGAGGGCGGGGCCTTCAACCGCGCCGAGGCACGTGCTTTCATCGAACGCACGCTGCGCGAGCGCTACCTGAAGTAGCACATGTGGCCGGGTTCGTCACCGTCCGCCTGGCGCGCAGAGTCAGGCAGCCAGTCATGGCTTGGGCGACATACTTGCGCACCATGCGACCCGACATGCCCAGTTCCGCACCGGCCTCGTCATCGCTCATGTCGCACAGCACGGCCAATGTGAAGGCGCTGGCGGCCTTCGGAGAAAGAGAATGCAGCATGGCACTGATTTCTTCCAGCGCCTGCAGCACGCCTGTGACTGGGGAACACCGGCATCAAGACCGGTGCATCAAGGGTGTTATTGGCGACACCTGGAGCGGCTTGGTGCGGAAACGAAGCAGAAAATGCAGAGCGGGCGGCTTTGCAAGGCGAAGGTAATACAAGCGCCTGGAAGGCATTCTCGGCTTGCGCACGCCTATTCCGCCCGGGAGTGGCCTTTCATACCGAGGATCAGCAGCAGCATGAGCAAACCTAGGCGTCGCAGGTACATGTGCACGGCTCCTTCCCATTTGAAAAGGCAGGGAGCACATCAGCGATGGTTTGCAATCCGGCAATCATGCAGTGCGTTTCCACGCAACGGTGTCACCACTCCCCCCAAGGATCGATCGGCAATTCCCGCTTGTGCGCCGTCACCCGATACTGCTTGAAGATCACTTCATACGTCTTCTCGCTGACGGGCTTGCCTTCGAGGAAATCATCGATCTCGTCATAGCTGATCCCGAATGCGGCCTCGTCGGGCTTCAGCGGTGACAGGCTTTCGAGGTCGGCGGTCGGGACTTTGAACACCAGCGCTTCCGGTGCGCCGAAGGCCTTTGCCAGTCCGCGCACCCGGCGCTTGTTGAGGCCGGTAAGTGGCGTCAGGTCGCAGGCGCCGTCGCCGAACTTGGTAAAGAATCCCATCAGCGCCTCGGCCGCATGGTCGGTGCCGATCACCATGCCCTGCATGCCGCCAGCCACCGCGTATTGGGTAATCATGCGCTGGCGCGCTTTCACATTGCCCTTCACGAAGTCCTCGTGTTCTGGGCTATCGAAGGTCTGGCCGCCTGCCTGCAACGCCTGCATCATCGCGTCCACCGCAGGCTTGATGTCCACCGTCATCACCACGTCGGGCCGGATCGTGTCGAGGCAGCGCTGCGCATCCTCCTCGTCCTTCTGTACGCCATACGGCAGGCGCATTGCCACGAACTTCGCCTCGTGTCCGCGCTCCCGTGACTGCTTTACCGCGGCCTGGCAAAGCAACCCGGCGGTGAGCGAATCGACGCCGCCGCTGATGCCGAGCACCAGCGTCTTGCGCTGGTGGCGCATCACGTGCTCGCACAGGAATGCGGTGCGGCGTTCTATCTCGGCTCGCGGGTCATAGGACGGCGCCACCTTTAAAAGGTGGATGATGCGTTGCTGCTCGGCTGCGTACTGGATGTTGGTCATGGCATGGTTCTCCATCGTCGATTCGATAAGTGGCATAGGTTGACAGGGCGCCGGCCGAAGGTGCCTGCCGCGCAGCTATTGTGAATGCAATTTCGAAAGCTCGTTATGGTAGTGCCAGACCCGTCCAATGGCGTAGTGGGAGGCGGCTTCACGCACGGCATTGCGGTCGCCGTCGAAATGCCGTGTCTCGGAAAACGTATGCTGTCTGGCCTCATGGTCGAAGGACCAGGCAAAACAGACGGTGCCGACCGGAATGTCACTGTCGCCGCTCGATGGTCCGGCGAGCCCTGTGGTCGACAGGGCGACATTGGCTCGGCTGACGCGCAATGCGCCTTCCGCCATTTCGCGCGCGACTTCCTCGCTGGTGAGATCGAAAGTATCAATCGTTTCCTTCTTCACGCCAAGACAACTGATCTTGGCGTCGGCGGAATAGGTAACGAATGCGCAATCGAGCCAGCTGCCGCAGCCAGGAATGTCGGCCAGCGTCGACGCGATCATGCCCGCGGTACAGGACTCGGCGGTCACGAGTTTAAGTTTGTTGTCGGCAAAATACTGGAAAAGGATTTCGAGATTGTTGTTCATCATCGGGTCATTGTTTCAACGGCGCAGGTCGGATCGAATTTACCCGGTTGGACGCATGCATTGATGAAATGTTCATTGGCGCTGCATGTACGTTTTTCAGTATTCACCATGGGATTGGCTTGCCATCCCACGCATAAAATCCGCCGCTATCAACAGGAGTACGTGCCGCGATGACTTCCAGCAATCTTTCAGCGACGAAATCCGGCGTGAATAATTTGCCTTCGGGGACATTGCCCTGGAAAGGCTTCGACAGGCAGGTATCGGTCGTGCCGGGGTGCAGGGCCAGCACGATGCTGTTTGCATTGATCCGCCGCAGCTCGACCGATAGCGTACGCAGCAACTGGTTCTGGGCCGCCTTCGCCGCGCGATAGCTGTACCAGCCGCCGAGCCGGTTGTCGCCAATGGAGCCGACCCGTGCGGACAGCGACGCGAAGATCGCCGGGTGCGACTGCCGTAGCAAGGGCATCAGCGCTTTCGCCAGCAGCACCGGCCCGCAGGCATTGACGGCGAAGGACCGCAGCATGTCGGGCAAACTCAATTGCGACAGCGTCTTCTCCGGCGCAAGGGCATCGTCATGGAGCAGGCCGACGGTGTTGATCACAAGATGCAGCGAAGACGTACGCTGCCTCACCTCGGCAGCGAGGCGGCTCAAGCTTTTTTCATCGGTGATGTCGGCTTCGTGGAGGTACAGCGCCGCCGGCGACGAGGCTGCAAGAAGCGCAGCGATATCGTCGGATGCGCGGATGCGTCGTGCGCAGAGCGTCAGGCTCGCCACATCCGGCATGGCGGCAAGCCTGCGTGCCAGTGCAAGGCCGATGCCGGCGGATGCGCCCATGACCAGGGCATGTATCGGGGCAGATGAGAATTGCATGGCCGGTCTCTGGTGAAGGGGTGCAGCGATCGTACCGGAAATCCGATGATGCCACTGCCGTCGCGATATCCGGCCTCCCGCCGTTTCAGGGGGAGACCGGTTCGCATTCCCACAGATAGGGATAACGCAACGCGAATCCCATTGCATCGAATTCGATCATTGCAGCGTACCCGAAGCGAGGCGATTCATACCAGTAAGCGCCTGCGCTGCGCCGTTCGTAGCGCTGATGCAGGATGCCCAGCGTGCCGGCGGCGACATCCAGCCAGGCGACGGGTACATCGGCCGATTGCCCCTCGGCCAGCGACAGGCGACGCACTTGGGAAAGATTGGTTGCCGGCGTGAAGACGAAGTCCAGGTCGACGCAGCCATCCAGGCCGGGAACGAGGTTGCCGTTCAGCGTCCATGCGCCATCGACCGACCGCTGGATCAGGAAGTCCACCTCCTTATTGCCGAACCTGCCGCGAACCCTACCCGACCGCGTGGTCCAGGCACCGCCGCATACCAGCTGATACTGCAAGCTCGCCACCGCGCCGTCTTCGCGGAAAGCGGCCGCACCCGCCAGCAACCAGCCATCGGCCGTTTGCTCAAGATGGCAGGCATCGTGGCCCGGCACATCCAGTCGTCGCCACAACACCGACACGATTGTCCTGTTCGTCATATGAATGTTCCCGCAGTGCAAGCCGTCCCGATGCGCTGTCGTCAGGCGCTGTCCGGCTGCGACGCACCGGGCTGGCACATATAAAATTTCGTGTCCACCGACATCACCGGAAATGCCGGCGGAAGGCTTTCCTTGGGAATATCGGTGAAACCATTTTTTTCGTAGAACCGATGCGCCGCCAGATACTTGGCGGTCGTGCCGAGGAAGATATCGTGCATCGCGTATCGCCGGCTCCAGTCGAGAAGGGCATGCAGCAGTTGCCGGGCCACGCCATGTTCCTTGCCGCGAAACGCCGCATGGACGAACATCTTGCGTAGTGCGCCCTGCCGGTTGCCGATGTCGAGAAGCCCGATCGTGCCAATAACTTCGTCGTCATGCAGTGCGATCCAGAAATTGCCGTTTCCCTTTTGGTAGAAACCGGGAATGTCCAGGAGGTCCGGCTGATCCTCCAGTTTAATGGGAACACCAAATTCAGTCTGCTGAATAGGCAGGATGAGATGAACGACGCCCTGTTCATGCTCTGGAGAATAAATCTGTACGCTAATCATCGGCATCTTCCTAGTGCTGGCGGGAAAGACAGTAAAGCTGTTCAAATTTGGAATTCTATCCTCAGTGCAATTTCTTTCTTGCGCCGTTTTGACCTGCTGCAATAAATTGTCCATGAGCAGTTGCAGCTCCTGGGGCAAAGGGTTCTACTCTCACTGATTTTCCATCAGTTTCGCAACGGTCATCGCCGCAACAATTACCGCGAACCATAGGCGGCGTTGCATGTCGGTTCAGAGTCTTTGCATACCTTGTCCACGACCCGCCATTTAATGAAACCTCGTTCTTTCACGCGACCTGCCATGCCGGGCAACACTCATCGATGCGGACTGCAGGCGTGCCTGCGGTTGCTGATGCCGCTGTTGCTCTGGATATGCTTCGCCATCACGGCATCTCCACAGGTTCCGCCACTGGTTGCGCCGCCGATGGCCAAGCCTGCCGCGCCTGGCGCACCTGCTGCGCCAGCGCCCGAACCTGTGGCCGAGCCCATTCCCGTTGCCGATGTCGCCGTCCAGGCGGAGGCGGCGATGCTGCAGATCCGCCAGCTGGACAACAAAGGTCCGGTCGATGATCTCATCGAGACTGCCGGCAACGATGTGCAGGCACTCGCGCGGGGCGTGTCGCTCCGGTCTTCGGAGATGCGGCGGCTGCTGCCGCAGAATGCCTCCATCGATATCATCCGCGACCTGCAGCAGGAATGGCGCGATATCGAGAACCGCGCGACAGCCATCACCCGCGAACTCACCCGCAGCGCACTGCAGATCGACCGCAACCTTGCAGAGCTGGAAAAAACCGCCACGCAGTGGGAGGCGACACGGACGGCGGCAGTCAGCGAAGCGGCACCGCCGACGGTGATCGAGCGCATCGATGATGTGACCAGCGCGCTCGCCAAGACGCGCAAGCGACTGCTGGAGCGGCGCACCGAAGTCCTGTCGCTGCAAAGCCGGTCCGCCGAACTCGGCGCGCGGGCGTCGCAGGCGCGAGACGTGCTCAATACCGCCAGCGAACGTGCGGCGGCGCGACTGCTGTATCGTGACAGCCCGCCGCTGTGGACGACCGATTTCTGGGAATCGTCGATCGATAGCTTCTCGGTGGAAAACAAGGCCAACCTGTCGAGCCAGACTGCAGCGTTGATCACCTATGCCTCTGCCTACAGCAGGAACTTCACCTCGCATTTCATGGTGTTTCTCGGCATCGTTGCGCTGCTCTACCTGACGCGGCGCCGCATGCGCACCCTGGCCAACGCCGACGAATGCCTGCGCCGCACGCAGACGATCTTCGAGGTACCGGTGATGACGGCCATCATCATCGCCTTGCTGCTCAGCAGCTGGTTCTATCCGCGCCCGCCGCGCACTTTTTGGGTCGTGCTGAGCATGCTGGGTACCGTGCCGATGCTGATCTTCGCCCGCAGGCTGATCGAGCCGCACCTGCATACGATGCTCTACGGGCTGGTGGGCTTTTACCTCGCCGACAAGCTGCGGGCCTTCGTCGGGCCGCTGCCGGTGCTGTCGCGGGTGCTGTTCCTGGTGGAAGCGCTGCTGTTCGTCGTGTTTCTTGTCTGGATGCTGAGGCGATCGGGCAAGCGCTCCGGCACGCCATGGGCGCAGGTCAAGGGCTGGCGCAAGATACGCCTGGTCGCGTGGCTGGAACTCGTCATCATCACCGCCGCCATCGCGGCAAGCATCAACGGCCAGGTCCGGCTGGCCGACCTGGTCGGCGGTACGGCACTGGCCAGTGCCTACACCGCCGTCGTACTGTATGTGCTGTTGCGCGTGGCGGAAGGCTTGCTGCAGGGGTTGTTCTGCGTGCCGCCGGTTTCGCTGCTCGGCATGGTCGAGCGGCACAAGCCCCTGCTCACGCAGCGCATCAACCACTGGCTGCGGCAGGCCGCCTACATCGGCTGGATCGCGCTCATCCTGCAATCGCTGGGCCTGCTCGGGCCGTTGTTCGAGTACGCCAGGAGCGCCTGGGATGCGTCGATCGAGATCGGCACCTTCACGCCGTCGGTGGGCGATGTGCTTACCTTCATCCTGATCATCTGGATCACCTTGTCGCTGTCGCGCTTTTCCCGTTTCGTGCTGGACGAGGAGGTGTATCCGAAGCTGCAGCTCGAACGCGGGCTGCCATATGCGGTCTCCACCATGGTGCATTACCTGGTGCTGCTGGCCGGTTTCGTGCTCGCACTCAATGCGTTGCGGGTCGACATGACGAAGTTCACCATCCTCGCCGGCGCGTTCAGTGTCGGTATCGGTTTCGGTTTGCAGAACATCGTCAATAACTTCGTGTCGGGCCTGATCGTCCTGTTCGAGCGGCCGGTGAAAGTGGGCGACACCATCCAGATGGACGATGTGGTCGGCAGGGTCAAGCGCATCGGCATCCGTGCCAGCGTCATCTCCAGCACCACCGGCGCGGAAGTGATCATCCCGAACGGCAAGCTGATCTCCGACCGTGTCACCAACTGGACCGTATCGAGCAAGCTGCGGCAGGTGACGGTGCCGGTGCTGACGAAGCCGGATGTCGATCCGGCGCACGTCAAGACGCTGTTGCAGGAGATCGCGCTGCGCAATCCTCTCGTGGTCGAGAGACCCGCGCCGGAGGCCCTGTTCGTGCGCCGCGCCGTCGATGTGTTCGAATTTGAACTGCGCGTGTGGATCGCGGCGCTCGATCAATGGCTGCAGGTGAAGAGCGACCTGATGACGGACATCGACACGGCCTTGCGACCGCCTCCGCCGGAACCGCAACCTGCGGAGGGGCACCCCGATGTGTCTGGCTGACGTGCATGCAACGCCCTCCGTACCTTCCGGTGATCAGTTAAGCGGCACTTGCGTCCACAGTTCACTGGTCAGGCGCCATCCAGCTTGATACCCTGCCTGTTCACCAGATCCTTCATCTTTTCCAGTTCAAGCTTGATTTCCGCCGCATACTCGGCCGGCGTGTTGCCGATCGCCTGGGCGCCGTTTGCCATCATGCGTTCCCTGACATCCGGCATGCCGAGGACCTTCACCGTGGCGTGATGCAGCTTCGAGACAATTTCAGCGGGCGTCTTCGGCGGTGCGACAAAGCCATACCACGCCGGATCGTTGACCTGCGGCAGGCCGAGTTCCTTGAAGGTCGGCACCTCGGGCATGGCGTCGAGCCGCTTCGGCCAGGCAATGGCAATGGCGCGCAACTTGCCTGCCTTGATGTGTGAGATGGAGGAAGGAAGATTGTCGAACATCATATCGACCTGACCGCCAAGCAGGTCGTTAAGCGCCGGGCCGGAGCCGCGGTAGGGGATGTGCAGGACGAAGGTGCGCGTCGCGCTTTTGAATTGCTCGCCGACCATGTGCAGGATGCTGCAGGTACCCGATGTCGCATAGCTGAGCTTGCCGGGATTGTTTCTGACTTCCGCCATGAACTGCTTGAAATCGGTTGCGGGAAATTTCGGTCCGACCGTCAGGACGTTCGGCGTGTGAGCGACGTTCGTGATCGGCACGAAGTCGCGGACCGGATCGTAGCCGAGTTTCGGATTGCAGGCGGGATTGACGGCATGGGTCGATACCGTCGCCATCCCGATGGTGTAGCCGTCGGGTTCCGCTTTCGCGATTGCCGCAGCACCGATGCTACCCCCGCCGCCGCCCCGGTTCTCCACGATCACCGGTTGTCCCAGTTCCTTGCCAAGTTTTTCGGCGACGATACGGCCGACGATATCGGTCGTGCCACCGGGAGGAAACGGAATGATCAGCTTGATCGGCTTGCCGGGATAGGTCTGCGCCTGAACGGACGTCACCGCCATGAGCAGGGCGGTTATCGCGAGTGCGGTCACTTTTCGCATGATGTCCTTTTGTGCAATTGATGGGATGGCCATCGGTCGTGTGATGCGATGCCTGCCATGCTGGTCATGCCCGGCGCCGTTCCCGTGCAGGCCAGGTATCCAGCCGTGTATCGAGTCGTGTATCCCGGCGCCTGGCGGGGCGCTCGTCCGGATGCGCCGGCAGCAGAAAACCCGAATCGAGTTCGCTTACCCGGTTGATGCCGAGCATTGCCATGTTCCGGTCGACTTCATCGCGCAGCAACCGGATCGCGTGCTCGATGCCTGCGCTCCCTTCCGCTGCGGCGGCATACATGAAAGGGCGGCCGGCGAACACCGCCTTTGCCCCGAGCGCCAGTGCCTTGAGCACGTCGGTGCCGCGCCGTATCCCGCCGTCCATCATCACTGGCAGCTCGCCCGCGGCATCGAGGACGCGCGGAAGGACGCGCAATGCTGACGCCGCGCAGTCGAGCTGCCTGCCGCCGTGATTGGACACGATGAGGCCGTCCGCGCCCAGCCGGCGCGCCCGTTCCGCATCGTCCGGATGGAGGATGCCTTTGAGGACAAGATTGCCGGACCATTTGCGCCGGATACGCGCGATGTTTTCCCAGTTGAGGTGATCGCGCCCGGTGGTGTCGCGAATCGCTGAGCTCGACAGGATGGGGGCGCCACGCGTGGCGAAGGAGTTCTCGAAATGCGGCATGCCGGTTGTCAGCAGCGTACGGGCGAAGGTACCGAACAGCCAGCGCGGCCGGACCAGGCCGTCCCATGCCAGTCGCAGGCTGGGCCGAAGCGGGGTGGTGAATCCGGCCCGGATATTATTTTCGCGGTTCGCCCATACCGGAATATCGACCGTGATGACCAGTGTTTCAAAGTCGGCCCGGGCGACCCTGTCGATCAGGCAATCGATACGCGACTGGTCGGCGGGCAGGTAGGCCTGGAACCATGTGCCGGGCGCTGCTTCGATAATCTGCTCCATGGGCATCAGCGAGGTGCCGCTCATGATGGCGGGAATATTGGCATCATGCGCCGCCTGTGCAAGGATGAGATCGCCCTGGTAAGCCGACAGCGCGCTGATACCGACCGGCGCGATGCCGAACGGCGACGCATAGCATTTTCCGAACAACACCGTGTGCTGCGAGCGCCGCGACACATCCGCAAGCACCCTTGGCAGAAACTGATATTCATTGAATGCGGCGCGGTTATCTGCCAGCGACCGGTTGTCTTCTGCCGCGCCGGCGATGTAGCCGAACAGGGGGCGGGGCAGTTTTCGCTTCGCCGCCGCCTCGAAGTCATCCAGCGACAGAATCTTTTCCAGTCTCTTCAGCGTTCCTTTTCCGGCTTGCCCGGTGGTCGTAACGGCCGCCGCGCGCCGTGGAGTCAATGTGCTGCAGGATGTATTCATGTTCTCTCCGACGAGGTGATGGAACGAGTGTGCCAAGGTGCCTGAACTTTAGATGCGCGAATGAACGCTGTTTCATTTAATCCAGTGCTTTGTTGAACTCACTTTAGGTGTGGAGGTGCATATAAAAAAGCGAAATTAAGCTAAGATGCAATTTCGCTTTTTTGCAAATAGTGAGGTGGCCGATGACATTGAAACAGCTCGAAGCGTTTTACTGGGCCGCAACCTGCGCCAATTTCACACTGGCGGCGGAACGGCTGTACCTGTCGACGTCGTCCTTATCGAAAAGGCTGGTTGAACTGGAAGAATCCCTTGGAGTGCTTCTGTTCGACCGCTCCGGCCATAAGGCAACGCTGACCGAAGCCGGCGAACGCTTCCTGCCGCAAGCCAGCGCCTTGCTCATGGCGGCAGAGGCCACCCGCAAGTCCATCGGCTCCGACACGGAAATCAGCGGTCGCTGCCTGTTCGGCGTCGGCGAACTGAGCGCGCTGACCTGGCTGCCCCGGATGGTTGCGCATGTCCGCCAGCGCTATCCGGACCTTCGCCTGGAACCGCACGCCGATATCGGGCTTGCGCTGGACGAGCGCCTTCGCAACGGCGAACTCGATTGCGCGGTGATTGCCGGGCGCTCCCAGCATGGATCGATCGCCTCGCAAACAGTCGGGCAGGCCCACTTCGTCTGGGTGGCAGCACCCGAGCTGGTGGGGAAGGCCACGCGCTTTCAGGACAAGCTGCTGCAGGATCATCCTATCGTCACGCTGCCCACGGGCGCCGGCACGACGCGCCTGCTCGATGAATGGCTGATGGCGCGGAACCTGGATGTGCCGCACCGCCTCACCTGCAATAGCTGGGGCGCGATTGCGGGCTTGCTGATTGCGGGAATGGGCGTCGGCTTTCTTCCCGAGAGCTGGGCGCGCTCGCTGTCAAGCCGGGGCGACCTGCGCATCCTGGGCGTCAGTCCGGCACTGTCGCCGTTGACGTACACCTTTCAAAAGCGGCGTAATGATGAGCGGCCGCTCCTGGCATCCATGCTCGACGCTGTGCGTGCTTCGGCGGATTTCAACACGCCGCCTCGATTGCTTTAGGGATGGCTTGATAAAGCTTTGCGGGCAGTTCGGCGCTGCACCGCCAAGCGCACGTGCACGGAGGGCAGCACCGCACAGCGGCTTATCCAGCACGGCGCTGACTTTCTGATGATGCCTGCGCGTCATATGCAGACGGGTCGTCGCCCTGATTCTCCCGCGTGACGACCCGTGGCACCTCATCTGACAAAGAAGGCAGGCCAATGCTGTCAATGTCTGCAATCTGCCTTCATCCCTGGAACTATTCATCCACAGCGTCCACACAAGTGCGTCCGCATCGATATGCCACCCTTGTCGGTTCGACGCATGCGGGGCCAAATTGCCGTTGTCTCCGTCTACCATCAGGAAACACCAGGGAAACGTATGAAAAGTGACCGCGCGGCCGCATCGCCGTTTGTCCCTATGCTGCATGCGCAACGAGAAGATGCAAGAACCGCGCGGCCAGCACCGCCTTTTGCCGCTTCCGTCGCGCCTGCGAAAGCGCTGGATAATTCGCTTCCGAGCATCAGGCCGTGCAGCACAAAGAATTTTCTAGCGCTGTTCAAACACAGGCCGCCCAGGCTGCACAGCGATGCGCTCCTGGCACTAGCATTCGGCAACAGCGTGACTGTTTATTGCAGCCGATCGAATGAAGTCAGGCATCCATACAACATGGAGCGTCTCCCGGAGCCTGGCAAAGACGCGATGGCGTTGCTCTACAAGTTCTGTGGCACACCCTCATTGAACATCGTCAGTTCAGCCAAATCCCCGCATTTGCTGGAGTACCTGCCCGGACAGATAGTGAAAGTGGAGCATGCCGTTGTCCTGGAGCCTTCCGCGCCGTCGACGTCCGCCTTCATGCTCAATACCTCGCTCGACGAACTGAAGAAAAATGCGGGCCGATTTCCGGCAGATTCCCGCATCATCATCTCCGGCAACGATTCCCGCTCCGTTGCACAACAGGTTGCCTACCTGTCGCACGTCAGGGCCGACCTGCAGGTAAGCGGCCATGCCTCCACAATTCACGATCCGGACAATATCCGGGGTGCCGTCGATGCCTTCCGCCGGGTTGGGACGATGCTTTGTGGCGATACCGCAGTGGTGACTGCTCCGCTCAAGGCGAGTGACAGTGCATGGGTTGCTCGTAAGACAGGCTGTCGCGTCCCCACCGGAACGGCGATTCCGGCATCATTCGACGCCGCGGGAAATCTTGACCGGAAGGCATTCTCGGCGTTTCTGCGTGCGGAGAGACCCGGCGTCAACCAAAGCCTCACGCAGGCCATCGATGCGTTCAATGAATTGGACCTGCCCGCGGCATCCGAAAGCGCCGTTGCCGGCCAAGCGCAAATCCGCTACATGCGCCGGCCGAAGCCCGAGAATGCATATCATGTTGATGCCGATATCAAGTCGCTCGGCAAGGTGATGGTATTCGGGTCCACCGGCAACGTCGGTTCGGCCCTGGTCGAAGTTTTTTCCGGAAGAACCACGGTGTATGCGATGAAACGGAATATCGAAAAAAGTCCCGTCGATTCGCTCGGCAGCCCGGCGTATCCCGTGTTTGAACTGAGCGATAAGGAGATACCCGAGGGACTAATTCCGGATACGGTATTCCTGGCAGCATCGGCACCGCGACCGACCGATGCGCATGGCAGGATCATCGTTGACCGTGCCGCTATGTTGGAAGCCAACCTGGAGCAGATACTCATTCCCGCACTAAGAAAATTGCCCTCCGGCGTCAGGCTGGTGCAGGTAATTACCAACCCGTGTTCCGACATGGCGTTCGCCGCATGGCTTTTGCGGCCGGACCTCGCGGGAAAAATATCCGGGCACGCCGGAACGGACCTGGTGCGTCAGCAACGGCATGTTGCCCGTCCCGAAGACCCTGGCGCCTACTTCACCTTCGGACCGCACTCCCCGGGCCAGGTGAATGTCGACCTCGCGGACAACAGGATCGACCCCGACATCGCCGTCAAGGGAAACGATATCGCCCGGCGGTCGGGCGGCCAGCCGGCAACGGACCCGACTGCCCTGTCCAGCATCCTGGAAGCGATCAACATCAGCAGGCAGGTAAGGTCAAGTTATGCGCTGCCGCTGACGGCCCAGGAAGCAAGGGCGCTGACACGCTTCCTCGACGAAGCAACACCACAGGGGCAGGCGGCACACACCGTCAGCGAAGGACTCGCAATCACCGTGCCGCGAAAAAGCGACGGCACCATCGACTGGGACATGCTGCGCCAGGCGAGCGACACCATACCGGGATTTGCAGGCAAGGCGAATGCGGCGGTTGCGGAACTCGAAAATGGAAGGCGCAACGTTCTCGACAAGCTGATCCGGCTGGTGATAACGAGACACCCGGAACTTCCAACGCCTCCCGACCACGATTGGATTCTTGCCAACCGGCACCGGCTGCTTGACCTGGTGCGATAGGGATGCGTGCCCGGCCCACGTGCGGCCATGGATGGCATCGTCGGCAGGAATTTGAGGATGTGCCGCAAACACATTTATTGCGCCCGACGCGGCGATCCTGATCGGCCTTCCTCCGACGGCCGATCGTTTTCAACAATCAATCCATGGATGCCGCTCATATGAAAAATGTTGACGCCTGCCTTCGCCTGCTGGACGACCTGCGGCAGATCACGGATTTGCCGCCTGCCTCCACGGAGGGCGCGAAGACGGACTTCGCGCTGGACGTCACCGTCGATGGCATCGGGTTCTCCCTGATGCCCGGCGCCGACGACAACGCGGATTGCCTGCTTCTTTTTTGCGAGTTCGGCGAACTGCCGCAAGAGTGCGCCGGACTCGCAATGCGCAGGCTGCTGGAAGCCAATCTGGTCATGATGGGAGCTGGCCGGCCCAGTTTCGGCATCAACTTCGCAACCGGGCAGGTCCTGCTGTCGGGCGCCGTGCGCGTCGCAGGGCTGACCGGAGAACAGCTGGCTCACATGCTGCACCATTACGCCGGCCGGGCGAAGGAGTGGCGCGAGACCTACTTTCTGCTGGAGGAAGAACGCAGGGTGTCTGCCGCGCCGAGCCAGGCCCATGCGCGCGCAGCGGAAATGATGCGCCGGTCGCGGAATGTCCCTGCAACGGATTCGTCAGGGAAAGCGGAATGACGATCGCCGCCACAGCACCTCGATGGACTGCCGCAAGTCATGCGAGTCATCCTGCCGGGCCCTCGGTACCCTGCGCCGCCGGAGAGTCCGGCATGGCGGCCGGTGCCATCGTCGCGCGGGATACCGTGATCTGTCTTTCCAGTTCGTGCATTACCGCAGGATTGCTGCCCATTGCTCCGCAAACATTCGGGCAGCTCGATCACCGCGCACTATCGTCATTCCGCGTGCATGCGGAGCCCGGTAGTCCCGGGCCGGGCGATGCCAGTGGCATCGTGCAGATGCAAATTCGCTTTCAAAACGAGTTGCGGAAAAGGCATGCGATCACCGAACACAATATCGACGCGGCAAAGGCGTTGTATCTGGCATATCACGGCATGACGGAGCGGATGTAGGAAGACCCCGCATCGGTAACGCCGCAGGATATCGACCGTGTCATGACACTGGCGGAAAAATTTTTCGGCGTGGACTGGAGAAGGGATACGAGGGCTGCGGGACATGTTTATCAATGCGTGAGCCATCCCTCTTCCTTGCTCGCCCTGGTGCCTAGCGCCTACTATGCGCTGGGCAACGACAGTCCCAGCCGCAAGGCCCAAATGGCGTTGATAGCGCAAGTGATCTACGCCGTCTTCTCGTTTGTTCCGCCAACCATTGCCCATTCGGTTGTTTTTCAATGGCAGTCCCGCAGCATGCTGCAGGCGGCGAAGACGACATCGGACAGCATAAAAACGCCAACGCTCAAGGCGGCGATCGACGAGCTGGCGGAAGCGACGGAAGAGTTCGAACGTATTGCCAATGCGATGCACGGGCAAGGGCATGACGACAGTCGTCAAAGACTGACCGCCGATATGGGTCCTGCCGATGGCGGCAGGGCATTCCATGCGGCATACCAGCGACTGCTCGCTGCGCGCGGCGTATGCGCAAAACTCGAGTCCAAATTCAGCATCGAACAAGCAGCGCTGTACAACACCACCATCGTGCGCGGCTTCCGGGTTGTAACGGGACTGGCGGCAGCGCTTGTTTCCTTCCTCTCCGAGAATCCGAAATACGGCCTGTATGCGCTGGCGGCCGGTGCTGTCAGCACGATGATCGCGCAGGCATTCGCCGGCCTGCCCGATACCGCCAACAAGGCAGCTGCCCAACTGCGGACCACGCCGCGTGCCGTCGATGTGCTCGATAAGGCCGGCATCGCACATCGAGCGCCGGCGACTGTCGCTGACATCCGTCGCGACGATCTCGATCGATTCATCGCGTCCCTCGCGCACGAATCCCTGGCAGGGCCGATCGAGATCCGGGTCGGCGCAGTACAGAAGCGGCTGGAATTCGAAAGGCGGTTGTTGGCCCAGCGGATTGCCAGGATTTTTGGTTCACGCGATTGCGACAGCTTTATCAGGCTGGACTACCTGAACAAGGAAAATGCCGGCCTGACGCCGGAAGAGCGGCGGGAACGGGATGCGCTGGCGCGTCAATACGCGCAGCCCTTGAGCAGCGCAAAACAGCGTGATTACGGCACATGCCTGGAAAAGATGGCGACGCTCGAGAAGGACATGGCGGCGTTGATGGAACCTGACTGGAGTGCTCTCTCGACCGCAGGAAAAGGCATTCTGATGCGCGAGATGGAAGCGTATGAGAACCCACGCAGCTTTGCGGCAGCGGCACTGATCCTCAAGGAAGGCTTGTCGGACCTGGCCAAACCGGAGCAGGTCTGTCCGTTGGCCATCAATAAATGCGTGCAGGCCTTCACGATGATCTTGGGCGGATCGAGTACGCCCCAGTTGATCAGCGCGATCATGCGGCTGGTACGGCAGCTTGTCGCCAATGACCGGAATGAGCACGGCTATCAGCTTCCCCGACGGACGATGGCATTTTTGATTCTCGGCACGATGCTGGCTCTCTACGGTTCGAGGATGGGCCCGCCGGCGGCGACTCACACGGTCCAGATCAGGAGTGACCTGAAAAAACGGCTGGGACAGGGCACGCTCAATATTCCGGCGGGCTGGCGTATGTATTCCAGTGCGGCGTACTGGAAACTGTTTTTCGGCAAACTACCGGGATCGGTCGTTGCGCAACGAAGCATCAACCATCAATTGTCAGTGCTTGGCGCCGTTTATAAGCGATCGGAAGGTGCGTTTCATCGCTATGGTGCGCAGATCCGGGCAGCCAGGTATACCGCCGGACCAAGTGATCTCGAAGCTGGTGCGCCGCAACGATTGCCTTACCCGTCGCATGCCGGATCGGCCATGCCGTCAGAAGCAGATAGGCAGATTTCCTCCATTCCGCAACATGCGGACCTGCAAACGAACATGCGTGCAATCAGCCGTGAAGCCGTCCTGAGCAGGCAACGCAAGGCGATCCTGATGCAGGAAACAAGCGAGACCGCGAGCGTCCTGCGGATGCTGGAAGAGAAGATCAGCAATATACGGAATGCCTTTCCCTCGACGGCGCCGGTCGAGATGTCATTGCGTCAAGAGCAGGCGGCAGTGTTCCCGCGACGGTGAATCGGCGTCGTTGCCAGCTCACCGGCATACAGCATGCAAGCGGTCGCCTGAACCTGCTTTGCAATTTCCGTTACGGGCATGAAGCGTTGCAGTTGTGACTGCATCCGCACGCCGAACCGATGACCGCTGCGCTCATTTTGCCCGGCGGTCCAGGTTCTCAAACAGCGCGTCGTATGTCGCCTGTGAAAAACCCTGCTGCCGTTTTTCTCTCCACAGTAGCAGCGGTATCCCTGTTCCCGCGCCAACCTGCGCAAACGCGCTTTTTCCGGCGGGCGTATCGATATCGTATTCCTGGTAGGCGATGCCTTTCTGCCCCAGGTAAGCCTTTGCCTTCGTGCAGTAACCGCACCACACTGCAGTGAAGAGCCGGATGCCTTCGCCGCTTGTCGCGGTCTCCGACGAACGGCGCTGCAAGCTTGACTCCAGTTCCGCGCGATGCCGGCGTGCCGATTCCGCGACCGGCGACGCTGGCAGCGGAGAATAGCTCATGGTCTTCTGTACTTTTGCGTCCGCCGGCGGTGTATCGCTATAGCTGATGCGTCCGTCCGGACCGACGGTTTTATACAAGGTCTGGCTCAATGCTGCAGCCGGGACCAGGAAGAGAAGAAACAGAAGCGTGCAGGGCGCAGAGCCGGAATTTCTCATGTCAGCCTTTCGTGATCAAAGTGCATGGGTGCATTGGTTTTGAAGATCGCCTGGTCATGGCCGTTCGGAAAACGCCTTTTCCGGTTGCGGACGCAGTTCACTTAACAGCAACGCGCCAATGACAATCGCCCCGCCGATCAAGCCTCGTGCGCCGAGGACTTCACCCAGCCATAGCCAGCCAAACAGCGAGGCAAACACCGGCTCCATTGAATAAATCACCGCCGCCTTGTCGGCCGATACATGCCTTTGTCCGATAGCTTGCAGGAACAGCATCGCGGCGGTGGCGCAGGCGCCGAGATACAGGATGGTCATCGCGTGGGAGGCTGCGCGTGCCGGCAGGGTAGCGAGCGCGCCGGTATTGGCGGATTGCAGAAGCACCCACAGCGTGGCAAGAAGCGCCATCACCGTGATCTGGGTAGCGGCAAGGTGGGCTGACTGATGCCTAGACGAGCGCCGGGACAGCACGATCACATACAGCGCATAGGCAAGGGCGCACAGCAGGGTTGCCGCGTCGCCCTGCGGATTGCCGCCGCCTTCCCATGACATCAGGCCGATGCCGAGGCAGGCGAGTATTGCCGCCAGCAGTACCGATGCTGACATGCGGCCGCCGAACAGCAGGCCGAGAAACGGCACCATCAAGACGTTGAGGCTGGTAAGGAAGGCGCTGCGGTTCGAGGAAATATGCTGCAGGCCATAGGCCTGGGCGACGTAGGAGGCAAGCGCAAGCACGCCGAGGAGAGCGCCGTCGGTCCACGCGGCGCGCGGCGCCCGGACGAGGAATGGCAGCATGCAGGCCGCAGCGACCAGGAAACGCAAGGCGGAGATCTCGACACCGTTCAGGTCGGCCGATGCCGATTTCAACAGTGGAAAGGTCGTGCCCCAGACAATCGTGACCGCCAGCAGGAGCAGGCCGCTGCGGTTCATGCGGGTCTCTTGCCGAAACTGCGCGCGAGCATGGCAGGCACGATGATCTTGTGTACGGGGATGACAAAGAAAAGATACAGGCGCCCGAGCCGGTTATGTACATGCACCACGGTCGATACGGTCACCTTTGGCTGTGCGCCGGCGTGTCTGTATAGGGAGAGCTGGGCATCGAGATGCTTGTCCGCATCACCCAGCACGACCTCCTGGTCGGTGATGGAAAGAAGGGTAAAGATGCCGACCCGGTCGCCCGGCTGGTAATCCGCCGGGGCCTTGTGCGGATCGATATTGCCGAGATGACCCACGTCCTTCAGGCCGAACAGCGACACGACGCGGTTGCGCATGGTCATCAGCAGGTCGACCCAGCGCGGCGTGCCCGCCACCGCGGCCAGGTACAGCGCCATCGCGGTCCTGTCGTCATTGGCGACCGGGATGGCGAACGCATCATGGAAATACGCCGCCGCGGCGGCACTGTGCAATCTGCTGTCTGCCGGAATTTCTGCTGCGTGCACGCTTGCTCCTTGCATAATCACCGGCGGAGCCGGGCTGGATGGAATTTCAGCCAAGGGGTAGGGACCTGACGCGGCAGTGTATTGGCTGCGCAGGGTTTTGTCCATATTGCAAGAATGCTTCGGAAGGGTCGTATGGTATGGAGAAGAAATCGTGCCATGTCCCACAATCGTGGGATGGCCGAAACCTGCGATGCGGATGTACCATACTGCGCAGCAGACAACTACGCAGCACGCATGATATTCATGTATCGGCGGACTCCGGTCCGATGAGCCGGTCCGCTCAGCGTAGCCACCATAATTCGTTATCTCTACAGCCTATGCCAAAAGTGTATTTGATCGAGGGCCCCGTCGGCGCAGGAAAGTCGACGCATGCGTCTGCCCTGGCGCAGCGGATCCAGGGTGTTCACATTGCTCTGGATGACTGGTTCGTCGCCCTGTTCAGTCCTGATCGCCCCGCCGATCATTTCGTGGCTTCCTGGTACATCGAGCGGAAGGCGCGATTGCTTGACTTGATCTGGAACCACAGCCGGAGAATACTGGCCTCCGGTGCCGATGCAATACTGGAGCTCGGATTGATCCAGCGCCAGGTCAGGAGCGAGTTCTGCAGCCGGGTACAGGAAGAAGGTTTTGAGCTTCAGTTGCACGTACTGGACGCGCCGCTCGACGTGCGCCGCGAACGGGTGCGTCGCCGGAATGCGGAGAAGGGCGCAACGTTCGCCATGGTTGTGCCGGATCATGTCTTCGAGATGGCGAGCGCGCTATGGGAAACGCCAGATGAAGCCGAGTGCAGCGACTATCCCGTCGAGTTTGTCGAGAACGAGACAGTGCGTGATGATGGCTGATCTGGTATCCGGCGCTGATGTGCTTGTGCTTCATCGGTTAGCGTGGCCGCGTGTCTGATTGCGGCCGGCAAATCAATTTCAATTGCAAAGGATGATCCATGGCCTTTGATGCACTTGCTGAAGCCTTGCTCAAGGCAGTGGGAGGTTTCCTCGTCGAGGTGGTCTTTGTCGGCGTTTTCTACTGGCCTGGTTGGGTGATTCTACGAGTTCTCACGTTCGGCCGCTATCCACCTCGAAAGGCAGAGCCGCATAGCAAAGAATTTGTGGCGACTTTCGGATCCGCTACGATACTTGCGTGTTTGTTAGTGACCGTGCCTGGCGGAGGACTGTGATGTGCGATCCTGCCGGATGGGCATCTGGTGTAGTCCTGTCGCTTTGACAGTGCCTTCATCCGTTATGCCAGCCATCGCTGCCGAATGAACCGATTGGCGACGCTCAGCGATGCAAACTGTCGACCAATTCCTGGATCTCGTTGAATTTGAGGGGTTTGACGAATATGCGGTCGAATCCGGCTTGCATCGCCTTCTCGCGGTCTTCGGGGGTGCACAGGCCGGTCACGGCAATCAGCGGAACGAAGGGTGACAGCGACATCGAGCGGAATTCACGCGCAAAACCGAAGCCATCCATCTCCCCCGGCAGGCGCAGATCGCAAAAAATCAGGTCAGGCCGCCTTTTGTGGACCATATCCAGCCCGGTGCGGGCAGACAGCGCGACATCGGATGTGCAACCCAAGACTTCAAGCAGGTCGGCGAACAGTTGCGCGAGGTGATGATTGTCTTCGACGATCAGTACCCGCACCGGCGGAGTCGGCGCACGTTGACCTGCTGTTTGCGTGTCGGATTGGAGTCTTGGCATCCCGGATAAATGATCCCGTAAGCGCGTTTCCTGGTGAGTCGGCGGCGGCGGGTTTTGCAGGGGCGGTGATGAAGCAGAGTAAGTGAAGGAAAGATCAGAGCATGCAAACCCTGATTGCAAACTCTAGCCGGTCCGTTGTGCGACTTATTGATCTTGGTTAAGTCCCGGGCAGAAACTCATTCATCGCGGCCCCGTCCCTTGTGCCTATCCACCCTTGCCGCGGCACTTGCGCAATGCCGCATTTTGCGCCTGCAGGATGGCATCGACACGGTCCGACGCCTCCCTGGCGAGGTGCCGGGCCCGCTCGCCATCGGGGAAAAACTCGGGGGAACGATAGGAGAGCCATGCATAGGCAGAATACAGCCGGCAGCTGTCTTCCACCTCCTGCAGGTTGCGCCGGTACACGTCATCCGGGTCGCCCTTCAGCAGGGTAGGTTCACGTTTGGCCAGCTTGCGCGCCCATTTCTGCCATGCCTCGTGCAGGGCAGGCACCCGCGATGAAATCGGCACGAGCGACAAGGTAAATTTATCGGGCAGCGACAGCGGCAGCGTGTCCAGCCACAGCGCGCGCTCGGCCTGCTCCTCGGTGATGCACGGCGTGAAAAAACCGTCGGGCACATCAATATTGGTGGCGAAGCGCTTGAGCAGCCGCGCCAGCGATTGTTCGCCGGTCACCGATGCGATGCGGTTCAGGTGTTCCAGCGTTGGCGCAACCGAAAAACCCAGCACGGGCAGGGCAGGGAGCTTTTCCTGCAGCAGGGATCGGATCACATGATGCGTTTCATCGTCGAAACCGGCGACGAAGCCTTCATCATGCACCCCGAAACGGCCGGCCCGGCCGGCGATCTGCCTGGCCAGCGATGCGGGCAGTTCTTCTTCATCGATGCCGTTGAACTTGTTCGCGGTGGTCATCACCACTCGCTCGATCGGCAGGTTCAGTCCCATCGCAATCGCATCGGTGCCGACCACGATATCGGCCGAGCCGTCGCGAAAGCGCGCCGCCTGCGCGCGCCGCACTTCCGGCGACAGGTTGCCGTAAATCGTGGCCACCGAAAAATTGTTCTCGGTGATCAGGTCGCGCCACATCAGCACATCGCGGCGCGAGAAAGCGATCACCGCATCGCCTCGCCGCAGGTTGCGCAGCTTGCGCACCGCCGATGGCTCCATCGTCAACGGCCCCTTGCGCTTCAGGGTCCGAACTTCCAGAGGACACTCGAGCCGGGCCGCCAGCGCTTCCACCGCACGCCGCGCTTCCAGTGCGCCGACCAGGTAGACCGTTGTCGCGGGTGCGCCGCATACCGCCGCCGTCCATGCCGCGCCGCGGTCCCGGTCGGACAGCATCTGGATTTCATCGATCACCGCTACATCTACCCGGGTGCGCGTGTCGAGCATTTCCACCGTGCTGGCGACATGAGTGGCGTCCTCCACTTCACGCCGCTCCTCGCCGGTCACGAGATTGACCTTCAATTGCCTGCCGCCCGGCCGCGCGTCGACCAGCCGTTCATAATTTTCCAGTGCCAGCAGGCGCAGCGGCGCGAGATACACACCGGTCTTCGCCTTCGCCAGGGCCTCCATCGCTTCATGTGTCTTGCCGGAATTGGTCGGGCCGAGCAAGGCGATGAAGCGGCGCGGCAGGCGGCGGGCGAGTTCGAACGATGCCGGGTATTCGGCCAGGTTGATGCTTTCCCGCGTGCGCGCCGCATTCTGCGCTTCCTGCTGCCGCTCGACCGCATGGAGGAGGCGCTGCTCGATGCGCTCGAACACCTGGTCGACCGGCACCGCCGAGTCGCCGGTCGACAGCGCATTGAGGAGGATCATCGGGTCGAGGCCGGCCTCATCGGCTTTCTCGCGGATGCGGGCGACGAAAGCGGCAACCCTGCGTTGCAGTTCCTCGAAGGCATACGCGCTCGCCCGTTCGGTGATCAACTGCAATTGTTCTTCGGGCACCATCTTGCGCCATTTGCTCGGTTTGGCCAGCACACCCTTGCCAGGTACAAGGGCATACGGCACCTGAAGGCCCTGCACGTTCACCACGCCGGCAAAACGCAGAAAGACGCTGCCTTCCTGCTTGACGAGTTCGGCGCCGAGCGTACGGGCATGTTGCTCCGGGGTTAGTCCTTCCGTGCCGGAAGGCGGGTTGTCGGATTCGGGAGTGATCAGGGTCATCGCATATTTTTCTGGAATAACAGGGGCCGCTGCCGCAGCCCTGCAGCCGTCGCATGATACGCAACGCGGCGCCAGGCCTGCCTGCAACGGCAATTCATCGATAGGACTATCGTAATCGGCCTGTGTTCAGTTTCAGTCCGAAGGACCATTGTTGCCTGCGGAAAAGCCGTCTCTTAAACATGCGCCAGATTCCGCAATACGAACACGGCCCGCTGCAGCCACCCGGTCAGCAGGGCAATCTGACTGCAGGCATCCTTCGCCGCATGCATTGACCCGTGCAGGGCAAAGGCGCTCATTCCATCGGCCTCCACCACCAGCCGGCATGCCTTGGAAAATTGCAGCGTTTCACCGGGTGCGAGCCAGTAGTCTGCCGTGTCGCCGGACCGGGTTATCCACAGTCTGCCCTTGCGGCACACCAGGGTTTGATGGGAAAACAGGTGGATCGACACGACGCTGCCCGGGCGAATCCTTGTTACCGCAACCTGAATGTCCGGCGCGATGCCGGACGCTTCATTGCCCAGCACCGTCATGGCGCTGTATACGGGAAGGAATTTCCTGGATGTGATTTGTTGTTGTTCCAAGCGGACCATGTCTTGCTCCTGTCTGTAGGGAAAAAGCCCAAGAGACAGAAACAAAAAACCCGCCTCGTGGGGCGGGTTCTTGAACTTGTTACGACGACGTCAGGCAACCCACCATGGATATGGAATCGGGCTAATCGGCTTGACGGCAATGGTCGCAAGAAAGTTCATGGTTCGCACGTTGCCACATTATTAAAACGCCGTCAATGATTTTGACTGTGCGGCCGGCGGGCCGATTCCTCCTTCCCTAACTTTCGCGATTGCCGTGGTGCGCCGCGCAGGGGAGCGCGGAACGATCCAGGCCGGTCGGTTACTCATGTGGACAGCATGTGCCGGCACGTGCCATCCAATGGAGATATGCAATGCCCGACGCGACCGCGCTTTACCTCGATCTCTTGAAGCAATGCCTGTGCGGCGTGATCAACCCACCCGGCCGTCGCGAACCGATCGTCACCCCTGCGCACTGTGCCGCGATCATCAGGAATGCGAATGAAGCATTCGGGCGCTATCTGGAACCGTTGGGCCATACGGTGGAAACCCTCATGCGCCAACGGACATCGATATTCACGTCTGACACGCTGCACGCCGGACTGCATGGGATGCATAGGGAGACGACGCCCGATACGATGTCGGACCTGACAAGCCTAGATAACTTGCAGCTGTGCACAGAGACGGCAATCCGCGAAGGGGTGCCGGGCGACCTGATCGAGACCGGTATCTGGAAAGGCGGCATGCCGGTCCTGATGCGCGCCATACTCAAGGCGCATGGCATTACCGACCGTACCGTGTGGGCGGCGGATTCATTCATGGGCATGCCGAAGCCCGATCCGGCGACAAGCCTGCTGGATGCAATCTGGCACTTCATGCTGGAACCGCTCGACAGCCTCAGGATCCCGCGCGATTACGTCGAACGCATTTTCAGCAAGTACGGCCTGCTCGACGAGCAGGTGCGGTTTCTGGAGGGGTGGTTTTCGGATACCTTGCCGATTGCGCCGATCCAGCGGCTGGCTGTCATGCGGCTTGATGGCGACTGGTACGAATCGACACGTACCGCCATCGAATCGCTGTACCCGAAACTTTCACCCGGCGGGTTCATCATTGTCGACGACTACGGGCTGCCACTCGGATGCCGGGACGCGATTGACGAATACCGGCATCGCAACGATATCGATGCGCCCATCCATTGGGTGAATCATCAGGTCATCTTCTGGCGCAAGCCGTCGCATTGACCCGGAACGGTCGGTCAAGCCGGGTCGCCGGTCCAGTAATCGATCACCAAAGATTTGGCCAGGCAGGTTCCGAGCTTAGCCACGAACGCCTGGTGCGCAGGATGGACGAGGTAGGCATCCCGGTCTGCAGTCGTGCCAAAGCTCAGCATGAAACAATGGCTGAAGTCATCGTTCAAACCTTCGGGGCTGACATTGACGCCGTATTCGAAATCGATGATTCCGGGAATGCGCGACGGCAGCGCGGCAAATTCGGCGGAGATTTCCCCGCATTGGGCAGGAGAGGCATCGGGTTTGAAGGCAAACAGAACGACATGACGCAGGACAGTAATCGAAGGCATGGTTGTGGCATCGGCAAAGTCAGTAAAACACTCCTTGATGATCCACCGATTTGCGCAATCCGGCGTTGAGGCTCCTCAGCCGGATGCCACCAACTTTACGCAATGCATGGCTCGCAGGCAATTTTCGAACTTGTACCTGAAATGCCGGCCTATCCACCTATTGGTATTCCAGTGACGGATCATTCGACATGCCCGATTCCCGGTTAGGCCTGGTGTGCATCACCGACTCCGATGAAGTGCGTTATCGCATCATCACCCGCAAGCGCCTGCTGCAGCATGACCACGCGGCGCAGCAGACACTTCTGCGCGAATTATTTACCGACAATCTCCGGCGGCTGGAGCGGGCGCTGCAGTACTGCCGCCGCGAACAGATCTTCCTCTATCGCATACCGTCGTCCCTGTTTCCGTTCTCCGACGAGCCGGTCGGCCGCGAGGTGCTGGACGACATGGCGGCTGCCGTCGGCAAGGTGGGCGACTCCGCCATTGCGGGGGGCATCCGGCTGGTCATGCATCCCGACCAGTTCGTCGTGCTCAGTTCGGATTCGCCCGGTGTCGTCGCCAACAGTATCAAGATCCTCGACATGCACGCCCGTATCATGGACCTGCTCAACCAGCCACGTTCGCCATGGGCGCTGCTGGAGATCCACGGCGGCAAATCGGGACGCAGTGCGGCGATGATCGAGCGCATCGCGCTTCTTCCCGACGGCATCCGCCTGCGCCTCGGACTGGAGAACGACGAGTATGCATATGGCGCCGAAGATATCCTGGCCATCTGCCATGCGACCGGCGTGCCGATGGTGTTCGACGCCCATCATCATGTGATCAAGGAAGGGCTTTCCAGTTACGAGCACCCGAGCGTGCGCGACGTGCTGGAAAAGGCACGCGCCACGTGGCCCGATCCGGCCATGCAGCTGGTCCACATCTCCAACGGCCGCACCGCTTTCAACGACCGCCACCACGCCGACCTGATCGACGACATGCCGTCGTCGTATGCGGCGGCGCCGTGGATAGAAATCGAAGCGAAATCGAAGGAGCTGGCGATCCGGAAGCTGCGCGGCGGGGAAAGCAGGATGGGCTAGAGCGCTTTCGGCCTGACTGTACCGCCGATCCCGGACGCTTTGCCAGCGGCACGGCGTTGTGGGGGGGCCGCCGAGGCCTCCTTGCCATGGCCGACCATGGCGCGTCACCACCCTTGCAGGGCGCGCATCCGCTTGCAGGCGGATGCCGTTTCGCGGGCGGGCAGCATGCTGCCCGAGTGTCCCGCTCCGCCCTTGTTCTGCAGGCAAATCATCTCGGCCTCGTCTGGCACAGTCAGACCGAAAGCGCTCTAAGCGCAGGAGCGCACGCAGGACGCTGGTGAAAGTCAGACGCCGCGCCTCGGCAGGGCCGCTTCCTCGTCCGGCGCATGCACATCGTCTTTTTCCACTTCTTTCTCACCGGTCTTCTCGTCGGCCCATTCCCGGTCTTCCTCGTCCGCCGGCAATCCATGCTGCAGCGGCGCAATCCGCTTGTCGTAGGCAAGTTCCACCAGCATCGGAAAATGATCTGATCCGTAGTACGGCAGCCGGCGGATATCGGCCACGGTGAAATGCCTGCTATGGAAGACATGATCGACCGGAAAGCGGATGAACCGGTAACCGGCGTGGAAGGTGTTGTACATGCCGCGACCGATACGCGGATCGAGCAGGCCGCTGATCTTGCGGAACAGCCGCGTGGTGGCGGACCATGCCACGTCGTTCAGGTCGCCGGTGACCACCACCGGCAGCTTCGATTCGGCGACGCTTTTGGCAATCACTATGAGCTCGGCGTCGCGCTCAGTGGATTCATCGTTTTCGGTCGGACTGGGCGGGGCGGGATGCACGAAATGCATGCGCACCCGCAGCCCGGTGGGCAATACCACCGCTGCATGCATCGACGGCTTGTCGGGCTCCACCAGAAACTGGATTGCAGCGTCCTCGAGCGGCAGCTTCGAGTAAAGGTGCATGCCGTAAAGGTTATCCAGCGGGCATTTCATCGTGTACGGATAATCCGTTTCCAGCACGTCCAGCCGCTCCTGCCACCATAGATCGGTTTCGAGCGTGACCAGGATGTCCGGATTGTTTTCGCGCACCAGCTTCAGGAAGGCATCCGCCTGGCGGTTGGGTGTCAGGACATTCGCCGACAGGACGCGGATGCGCTCTGCGTGGATGACATCATCCGCCTGCAGCACTTCGACCGGGTAGAGGCGCGTGTAGGGATAGATCCACCATGCGTGGTAGAGAAAGCAGGCGAGCGTGGACGCCAGCATCAGCCACGTCAGGGAACTCGACCGGTCCAGCAGAACCGGGATCGCGATGGACAGTGCAAGTGCGACGCTCGCCAGCTGAAGGCGCGGGAAGTCGAGGCCACGTATCCACCAGACCTCCTGCCGCGACAAGGGCAGCAGGGTCAGCAGCACGAGCAGGCCGCTTAGGGCCGCAATCGTGGCAAACACCATGGATGCTCTGCTTTCATATATCCGAAATGTTTATATCATCGCAGGGCCGATCGGCATTGCTATGCCGCGCATCAAGAAAAGGGCGATAAGAATGCACTTGGAAACATGAAGTTACGAAAGAATGCTGTCGTAATGCTTCGACAAAAAATTTACTGTTGGCACGGAACGACTTGGCGCAGGACATGTCCTAGCGGCATTACTTCCCTTAAGGAGCAGCATGAGCGCGCAGCAAGACATATTGGCCGCGATGGCCAATGACCTGTTCAACAAACGTCAGCGCCTGATCCAGGCCAGCCAGCCCGGCATCCAGGTGGTGGATGATCAGACCGCCGACGCGCTGGAAGCCGAGTACCGGTCGGCGGAAGCGGAGTACCGGGCCGCCAAGGCGGCCTTCGCCCGTGCGATGAAAGTCAGGCAACAATCAAACTGAATTGCAATTCGTGAACCTTCCGCTGCTGTTGTCATCCTATAATCATTTCCCCCTCATAGATGACAAGGGCCGCAATGCCTACTCCCGGTACGCCAGGCACGTCTAGTACGCCGAAAAAGGCGATCAAGCATTTTTCCATGATCCGCGAGTTCCACCTCGCGGATTTTTTCACGCTCGGCAATGCCGCCTGTGGTGTGGCGGCCGTCTTCCTTGCGATGATGTATGCGAGCAGCCAGTCGCCGGCGCATTTCTTCGCCGCCGCGGCGATGGCGCCGGCCGCGTTCCTGTTCGATGTGCTTGACGGCCGCATCGCGCGCTGGCGGCGCCAGCATTCTGCTCTCGGGCGCGAGCTCGATTCCCTTGCCGACATCGTGTCTTTCGGGGTCGCCCCCGCCGCGCTCGGTTTTGTCGCCGGCCTGCAGGGCGGATGGGATTGGGTGGCGCTGATCTACTTCGTCTGCTGCGGCGTCAGCCGGCTGGCGCGGTTCAACGTCACCGCCGAAAGCCTGTCGGAAGGCGGCGACAAGGTTGCCTATTTCGAAGGCACGCCGATACCGACCAGCGTGCTGCTCACCGGGGTGCTGGCCTTCGCGGCATGGCAGGATCGCCTGGGCGACGACCTGTATGGCGGCGCATGGACGGTGGGGCCGTGGGAACTGCATCCGGTAGCACTGCTGTTCGTCCTGTCCGGCACGCTGATGATCAGCAAGACCTTCCGCATTCCGAAGTTTTGACGCCCGGCATCGCGCCGTGCGGTATCGCGATGTGCTGACGTCTGGGCCGTCAGGTCCACTGCACCGTACTCGGCAAGCCGGCATCGCCCGCATCCGGCGTTTTCCTCCGCGGCGGCATGTCCCGCGCTTCTTCCGTCATGACATCGGTACGCGCCTGGGACAGCCGCCAGTCGGCGCGCCGGTCGCCCATCAGGCGCCGCAATTCGCGCACGCTGATTCCCGACAATTCATTCATGCGCAGCAGCAGCAGGGGCTCGACCGGTGCCTGGCCGCACCGGATGCGCCGGATCAGCGGCGCACCAATATGCAGCACGCTGCCGAGCGCTTCGTCGTTCTCGAGGCCGAAGGTCTCGAGCAGCACATCGAACAGCATGTTGGGATTGTAGGGATGGGTGATTACGGGTGAATAATCGAGCATTTTCTTAGCGACGTCGGGGTTGCGCGGATCGAGTTGAACGGACAAGCCAGTCAGACCCGTAGCAAAGAAAGAAATTCCCTCCGCTTTTTCACTGCGGGATGACATAAGCGAGTAAGCTTCGCCCTCTCCGCGCCGCGCATTGCCCACTAGCCGCATTCGTCATGCGCAATATCAGCACCGGGCGATAAACCAATCACCGGTCTTCGGGTCTCATCGAAGGTACTGTCCACCGATCTGGCATGTCAGTCTGCCAGATCGGTGCAGCGCTCAGCCGTCCCATAACCCCTCGCTCCCTGAAAAGCGCCCCCGGCATCCGATGATCCTCTCCGAACCACTGCCACCAAACGCCATCGCCGTCCGCGTCGGCTGCAAGCTTGTCTATGAAACCGCGCGGCCGGCTGCCGCATTGCTGCTGATACGGCCCCATCCCGATGTCGCGATGCTGGAGGAGAGCCTGTCATGCGATACCGGTTCACCGGCCGAACATTTCATCGATCACCATGGCAACCGGATGCTGCGCACCATCCTGCGTCCCGGACTGAACGAATTTGTTCATGATGCGATCCTGATCGTACCGGGCGAGGTGAATGATCTGTCGTCTCACCTGCCGATGGACGCGGCGGAAAGCCTGCCATGGGACGTGTTGCGCTATACCTTTCCGAGCCGGTACTGCGAATCGGACAAGCTGGGGCAGTTTGCCCAGCAGATGTTCGGCGGCATTCCGCCCGGCGCGGGACTGGCGCAGGCCATCTGCGACTGGACCCACCAGCATATCGAATACCGCTACGGTTCCGGCAGCCCGCATCTGTCCGCCGCCGACGTGATCGGCCGCGGTTACGGCGTCTGCCGCGATTTTGCCCATGTGATGGTGGCGCTGTGCCGCGCGCTGGACATGCCGGCCCGCTATGTGGCCGGGCACATGCCCTACCGGGGCGTGGCCGAGCACGATATCGGCATCGATTTCCATGCCTGGTGCGAAGTGTTTGCCGGCGGGCGATGGCATACCTTCGACCCGCGCCACAACAAATCCCTGCCGGGAAGGGTCAAGCTCGCACACGGGATGGATGCGGTGGATTGCGCGTTCGCCACCTTCTACGGGCAGGCATCGGCCGTGACATTCCAGGTATGGTCCTATCAGGTCGATCCGGCCCACGCGCGGGCTGGCGATCCGATCGCCATCATCAAGGGCGGAAACGGCAGCGCCGAAGAGGTGGCCGGCGCCAGCTTCGATGCGTTCCGCGTCAGGCCGCCGTTACCGCATCCACCGCATCAATCGTCGATGCAGGCTTCTGCGCCAGCACGACTTCATGGATGAAACGCAATTTTTCGATCACCGGTGTCGATAGCGTGAACGGATAGGCGTCCGGCATGCCGATGCTGCGGTTCAGGCTGTTCAGTACATAGGCCAGCGCAAACCACTCCGCCATCAATTCGTTGAACTCCCCGGTCCGTAGCGGCCGTTTCTCGATCACCAGTTCCGGCTCGTTCGACTTTTTCGGCATCAGCGTCACGCCGCAGGCAAAGGCGGTATCGAGCGTGTCGACCATGTGGAGATAGTGCGCCCAGGTCTCCGCCCAGTCCTCCCATGGATGAGAACTCGCGTAACTGCTGATGTAGCGCTGCTCCCAGCCTTCCTGCGGACCGTTGTTGTAGTGCGTCTGCAGCGCCTGCGCATAATCCTGCCGCTCGTCGCCGAACAGTTCCCGGTAGCGGTCCAGCCATCCGGTGCCGGCGATCAGACGGTCGAAGTAATAGTGCCCGCTCTCGTGCCGGAAGTGGCCGAGCAGGGTGCGGTAAGGCTCATGCATCTGCTCGCGGGTCTTCTCCCGGTGGGCCGGATCAGCTTCAGCGATGTTCAGGGTGATGAGTCCGCTGGCATGGCCGGTGAGGACCTTGTTGCCCGGTGTGTCCTCCAGGAACTGGAATGCCAGGCCATTTTCGGGATCGTCATACTTTGATTTCGGCTGGAGGTGCAATTCCCACAACGAGTACAGCAGCCGCCGCTTGGCCGCTTCGAGGCGCGCCCAATAGAGACGGTTCTGGCCCGATGAGAGCGCCGGAATGACCTTGGTAAGCTGGCAGGAGGCGCACAGTTCACCGGAGGCGTCCGCCGGTAGCATCCAGTTGCATACATCCTCGCGTGAATAGTTGATGCACTGCTTGTACAGCTTGCCCGCATTGGCGGGATTCAGGCTGCGCCATACCGCTTCTCCGGAGGGCTCGAACGTGCTGATGGCACGATGTTCCGGCTGGTAGCCGAGCATGCCGTCGCAGTTTTCGCAGCGGGTATTTTCGAAAAAAACCTGCTGTCCGCAGTTGTCGCAATGAAAAGTTTTCATGGGGTGCGAATGCTTGCCAAAGTGTTCTCCAATTGATAACGCGGTCTAATGCATGGAGGGAGCGGTATCTATATCGTTCCGTCCCGGGATGTTGTTTCCCTGGCGGGTTGAGCGACGTCATGACAATTGCTGCAGTGCAATTGCGTTAAACTGCACGGTCTGCATTTGTAAAGTCGGCCTGGCGCTGTGCCGGTTCCGCACCAATTATGCGTATCGATTGGAAGTTCAAGGCGGCTTTCCTGTTTGCTTTCCTGCTGGTTGCCGTCAATGCGGCAATTCCCTGGTTGTCCATGTCGTGGGATAGCGCTGCACAATCCAGGCTCGATGCTTCGCGCGAGCGGATTGCATTCATCAATGAGTTCCTGTCGACGATCAAGGATGCCGAAACCGGGCAGCGCGGTTTCATCATCACCGGCAAGGAAGAGTTCCTGCTGCCTTACCAGCTCGCGGTCAACCAGCTCGCCAGGGACGTTCCGCAACTGGAGCAGATCATTGCCGACGACCCGCGCTGGGAAATCTATGGCAGGGAAATCGTCAGTTTCACCGCGCTCAAGATGCAATCCATGGCGGAGACGATCGAAATGCGCCGCAAAGGCGATTTCGCGGCCGTGGAGCCGACGATCAGCGGCGCCAGCGGCAAGTACTTCATGGACCGCATCCGGTCGGCGGTCAGCGGCATCACGCGGGAGGAATCCTCGGAACGGGACCGCCTGGGCACCGAGCTGAAAGAGCGCATGGAAACCCTTGCCAATCTCAGCCTGCTGGCCGGTATTGTCAACGTCTTCCTGCTCACGGTGGCGCTGCGATTTCTGTTCCGCGCCCTCATGGCCGGCCGTCATGCCGCACAGTCCTACCAGAACCTGAACCAGAAGCTCGGCGACGGCATGAAGGAACTCGAACGGCGCAATCGCGAAGTCATGCTGCTCGGCCAGATGGCGCGCGCGCTGGAGTCGCAAATCACGCTGCCCGAAGCCTTTCATGTGATCGTCACCTATTTGCCCAAGCTCCTTGCCGGCACTTCCGGGGCGCTGTACATCCTGCGGCATTCCGGCAACCTGATGGAAAACGTCGGCAGCTGGGGCAAGCCTGTTCATGCTGACAATCATATCGAACCGGAATCCTGCTGGGCATTGCGGCGCGGGCAACCGCATTCGACATCGCACCCCGACGATCTGTGTTGCCCGCATTACGCCCGCGAGGACGGCGATGCGCATCGCGGGCGGCTTTGCCTGCCGCTCACCGCGCAAGGACAGGTGCTGGGCCTGATCTACATTGAAGCGCCGGCGGCGGAAAAAAGCGAGTCGTCCGCCATCGATCGCAAGCTGGAAGACCTGGCCCTGCCGATTTCCGAGCAGGTGGCGCTGGCATTGTCAAATGCGCAACTGCGGCAAATCCTGCGCGAACAATCGATCATGGATGGATTGACCGGCTTGTTCAATCGCCGCTACATGGAAGAAACGCTGCAGCGGGAATTGGCGCGCGCCACCCGCACCGGCGCACCGCTGTCGCTGATCGTGTATGACCTCGATCATTTCAAGAAAGTGAATGACACCCACGGTCACGAGGCTGGCGACGCGGTGCTGAAAGCCTGTTCCCAGCAGGTCAAGCGCAGCATTCGCGAAAGCGATGTGCCATGCCGTTACGGCGGCGAGGAATTCGTCCTGATTCTTCCCGACTGCGGCAAGGAGGCGGCCTTCGCCAAGGCGGACCGGCTCCGCGAGGAAATCAGCCGCCTGCACATCACCCATGACAGGCAGTTGCCGTGCCAGATCACCGCCACGTTCGGCATCGCCAGCTTCCCCGGCGATGCACGGGAAATGGAAAGGCTGTTCAGCGCCGCCGACGAGGCGCTGTACCGTGGCAAGGAAAAGGGGCGCAACTGTGTAATGGCGGCAATTCCCGACCCGGAATTGAAAGCGGAGCCTGCCGCCGCAGTGAAGACGTTTCTTGAGGCAGATTCGTCAGTGTGATTGCCGGCGGTGCATACCGCTGCGGGCTGTTAAACTGCATCCCGCGCGACCCGCTTACGTCAATCAGTAAAGGCAGATTTTTGCCGGAGATCAATGCCTCGAAATTCTCCCGCCGCTACGCCAGCAAACAACCATCCTTCTTTGTCCCGCCCCACCAGGGGCAGGGATGGCTTGCTGCCGCAGTTGCTCGCGCTGCTGATCTTCCTGTTATCGTTTGCAACTACCTATGGCCTCTGGCGCAGCGCGCACGTGGAGGCGATGAAAGAACTGCAAGCCGATTTCGATTTCCGTGTCCTCGAGACTGCCGAGCGGATCGAGCAGCGCATGGGTACCTACGAACAGGTGTTGCGCGGCACAAAGGGTTTCCTTGGCGGGTCGACGGATGTCAGCCATGAGCGCTTCCGCGCCTATGTCGAAGCGCTGCGGCTGGAACGGCATTATCCGGGCATCCAGGGCATCGCCCTGTCGCAGATCGTCCCGCCCGCCGACAAGGACCGGCATGAGGCGGACCTGCGCGCGCTCGGCTTTCCCAAGTACGCGATCCGGCCGGGCGGCGAGCGTGAAATCTATACGTCGATCAGCCATATCGAGCCGCTGACCGGACTGAACCCCGCTGCGCTGGGCTTCGACATGTTTTCCGAACCGATCCGCCAGGCCGCGATGGCACGGGCCCGCGATACCGGCAACGCCGCCCTGTCCGGCAAGCTCAAGCTGATCCAGGAACGGACGGACCGTCCACAGGCCGGATTCGTGATGTATGTCCCGCTGTACCGTTCGGGCATGCCGGCGGACACGGTCGAGCAGCGCCGGGCCAACATCGTCGGCTGGGTCGGTGGCCCGTTTCGGATGGACGACCTGATGGCAAACCTGGGCGGCCAGCGGCTGGCCGACCTGCGGCTGCGGATTTACGACGGCAATACGATGGACGAGCCGTCAAGATTGTATGAGTCCCACACCCGGTCGGCCGATCCGCTGTTCAGCCAGACCCGGCACCTTCTCATCGCCGGGCGCCCGTGGACGCTGGTGATCGAATCCACCCCCGCTTTCGAAGAGCGCATCGATACCGGAAAGCCGCGTTTCATCGCCCTTACCGGCGCCGGCATCAGCCTGCTGCTCGGCCTCCTGGTATGGACGCTTGCCACCGGCAGGCGACGCGCGCTGGCGTTGGCGACCGCGATGACGAACGAACTCAGGGCCAGCGAATCGCGCTGGAAATATGCGCTCGAAGGCGCGGGCGACGGCGTCTGGGACTGGAATATCCGCACCGGCGAGGTGCTGTATTCAAGGCAATGGAAAAAGATGCTCGGCTATGGTCAGGACGACATCGCCAGCCACCACTCGGAATGGGAGCGCCTAGCCCATCCGGCGGACAGGCCGCAGGTGGCTGCCATCCTTACCGATTACCTGGAAGGCAGGATCCCGGCATACGCCACCGAACACCGGATGCTGTGCAAGGACGGCAGCTGGAAATGGATCCTGTCGCGCGGCATGGTCGTCAGCCGGGATTCCGACGGCAAGCCCCTGCGCATGATCGGCACCCATTCCGACATTACCGCCCGCAAGCAGGCCGAACAGCGCGAAGCCGAACGGCTGCAGCAACTCGAAGAAGCGCGCAATGCGCTGCACCATGCGCAGAAGCTGGAAGCGGTCGGCAAGCTCACCGGTGGTGTCGCCCACGATTTCAACAATGCACTGCAGATCATCGGCGGCAATCTCCAGTTGCTCGAATTGCGCGTCGCCGGCAACGAGCAGGCGGCCCCGCTGATCCAGGGGGCGATGAAGGCGGTGGATCGCGGCGCCAAGCTATCGTCTCAACTGCTGGCATTCGCGCGGCGCCAGCCGCTGCAGCCGCGTGTGGTCAACCTGGGACGCATGACGCGCAGCATGGATGAACTGATGCGCCGGGCGCTGGGAGAATCCATCGTGGTTCACACCATCATCGCGCCGGTGATGCTCAATACCCTGGTTGACCCGTACCAGCTTGAAAACGTCATCCTCAATCTCGCATTGAATTCGCGCGACGCGATGCAGGGACAAGGCAGCCTCACCATCGAGGCCGGCAGCGAAGAACTCGGCGCCGACGGCGAGGCGGACGTGCCGCCCGGACGCTATGTCACGCTTGCCATCTCCGACACCGGCTCCGGCATGACGCCGGAAGTGCTGGAACATGCATTCGAACCTTTCTTCACCACCAAGCCGGAGGGGCAGGGCACCGGCCTCGGCCTCAGCATGGCCTACGGCTTCGTCAAGCAAAGCGGCGGGCATATCCGCATTTTCAGCGAAGTCGGTCACGGCACGATGGTGAAAATCTATCTTCCCGCGTCGGACGATGCGGAAACGGATGTATCGATCGTTACCAGCCAGACGGTCATCGGCGGCTCCGAAACCATTCTTGTCGTCGAAGACGATGCCGGCGTGCGCGGCGTCGTGGTCGGCATGCTCACCGAGCTTGGCTACCGGGTGTTGCAGGCAAAGGACGGCAGGGAGGCGCTCGATGCGCTGGCAAGCGGCGAGCCCATCGATCTGCTGTTCACCGACGTCGTGATGCCTGGTCCGGTGCAAAGCCCCGAGCTGGCCGCCCGCGCAAAGCAGATGATTCCAGGCATTGCCGTGCTGTTCACCTCCGGTTACACCCGCGACGTCATCACGCAGGATGGCCGGCTCGATGCCGACCTGCAGCTTCTCAGCAAACCCTACCGGCGGGAGCAACTGGCGATCCGCATCCGCAGCATGCTGTTCCACCGGCAGGGCAAGCAGCTTGTGGAGGCGCCGGTCACCGGGCCGGCTCCCGCGCTGGCAATGCCACCTGCCGAGAAAGAGACCGACTCCGCAGGCGACCCGCTCCTGCCGGCGATGCAGAAACGGCGGATACTGGTGGTGGAGGACAACAACGACATGCGCATGCTGCTGTGCGAAATGCTGGGCATCCTCGGCCATCACCCGTATCCGGTGGCGAATGCGGAGGACGCGCTGAAGCGGCTGTCGCACGGCGGCATCGACGTGCTCCTGACCGACATCGGCCTGCCCGGCATGAGCGGCGTCGAGCTGGCCGAAGCTGTCGCAACGGCGGATGCAACGATGAAAATTATCTTCGCCTCGGGCCAGGGCGACACCGTCCCGGCGCCTCGTAATCTTTCATCGGTCACGCTGACCAAACCGTACACCCTCATCCAGCTGCAGCAGGCGCTGCAGGGGATCTAGGGCGTGCCGTCAATTACCCCTCATCAATCTCCATCAAGTAAGCCAAATCACCGAGGCACATGACAAATCAATGAATGGTGGCGGCTATAAGTGCATGGTTTCGATGCGAGGAAGATTCCGAACCTCGGTGCCACCGCATCCCTGTACAGACATGGCACACAACCACGGCGGGCATTCTTGAATGTGCGAAAGACAGCGCGGGCGTAAAGTGCATTGCCGCGCCCAAGCATCGCGGTAACGAAAGCGGCGTAGAGCGCTTTTGGCCTGGCTGTACCGCCGATCCCGGACGCTTTGCCAGCGGCACCGCGTTGTGTGGGGCCGCCGAGGCTTCCTTGCCATGGCCCGCATCCGCTTGCAGGCGGATGCCATTTCGCGGGCGGGCAGCATGCTGCCCGAGTGCCCCGCTCCGCCCTTGTTCCGCAGGCAAATCATCTCGGCCTCGTCTGGCACAGTCAGACCGAAAGCGCTCTAGCCCTTCTGGGTGAAAGCGGATTTCGTTTCGATGGTAGGTAGGCTGGGACGAAGCCATGATCCGGGAGAACATCCGCCGCCAGGAGAGGGAAACCTGTGCCGGGATCACATGCACCTGTTGTGCTGACCGGCTACTGGACAGATGGCCAAAGAGGGCGGGGCCGCGTGAGCGACCCCGTATAGCCGCTTTGGGCGGCGCACAACGAAAACCCCAGGCTTGCCGGGGATTCTTGCTATTTCAACGACATCTAATCTGCGCTTCCATTGTCCATGATGTGCGATTTCCATTTGAATAGGTTTTATAGGACAAGAGGTCATACTTGCTGAACCCCCCACACTTATTATCCGCATTCGTTCGCCACACGCCCCATGCATGATACTCGGACATGCCAGTTCCCTTAACCGTTACTGAAGAGTTTCCATTACCCTTTTTCTTATCTTTAGCCATGGCATCGCTCATGGGTGTCATGGCAAACATAACGGCCATCGCCAGCGACATGACAGAGCCTGCGGTCGTCGCAGCGTAAAATTTGCGGATCAATGTATTCATCATGCTCTCCCTTACAGTGGAATGAATGGTAGGTGCGACAGTGGTGATGCCTGTACGGTCTGACACATTTGTCGAGTATGTTTGTTTCATATTCATGATGCTCTCCCTCATTATTGAGTGCCCCCATTTTTGACATACCTGGATTGGGCGAAGCCAGGTATGGGTTGCAAAACGAGAAATCAGATTTTCGTGCCGTTGCATAAGGACACAGTCATGGATGAATGGCATTGAAGAGAGAAGTGATTTCAATGCGACGCGAAGTTGCCATGTCTGCTGAATGGTCGAGCACTGAGATGAAGTGTACGGCGCGGCTTCCGTTCACATATTCAAAAATGATCTTCGTGTTTTGCCACTACACGAACGTGGCGTGCTGCATGTAAGGCGGCATCCCGGTCGTCTCCATCTGCGTCGACATGCGGGCTGCGCCTTCATGCCCGCCAGGTGTATTTCCCTGCGCTTAGGGCGTGTCATGAGTTCGATATTCGTTGCCTCATTCTGTGGGAATCGGTGAGGCGTAGCGCCGGCGTGCATTCATGCCAGCGCTTAACCATCGCAGTGATGAATGCGGCATCTTTCGCATTCGGCACCACACCGGTGCAAGTCACGACGGCGCCGAATTCCGCGATGAAGATCATCTTTGCATCTGGCCGCGATGAAAACGTCCGGGTGCCGGACAGCCTTGCAACCGCCATGCCGTCTAAACCGTCCGAACTCATGCGGCGCTACGGCATGCCTATCCGGGACCGATGTGTTTCAGCAAAATTGGCATGCGTGAAAAATGTCGACCAGCCATGGGTTGATGGTGATGGGCATACGCGGCGGCAGAGCATTTTTGAGTTTGTGGATGGCCGCGTCGGCGTAGAGTTCATTTCACCCCTTCGCCTGTGCGGAGCCGAAAGCTGCTATCTCCGCAGTGTGTTGTGAATGCCTGCCCTGCCTGTGTTCGACGTCGACAAGGCGTCGTCGCATTTTTCATGGCGGGTCGAAACGAAATTGCTTGTTCATCAAGGATTGACCATGCGCCTGATGATGTCCACCTTACCGAAGCGCTACGCTCTGGCGGTTTTGGTGCTGATCGCGACAGCTGCCGTGGTATTTCTGCGTTTTCCTTCCGCCGTCGAACCGGAGCGGCGCACTGTGAAGGCAGTCGCCGGCGATATTGAAGCCACGGTGCTGGCCAGCGGGACGCTGGAAGCCGGCAACCTCGTCAATGTCGGTACCCAGGCTTCCGGCCAGGTCGATTCGCTGAAGGTGGTCCTGGGCCAGAAAGTGAAAAAAGGCGACCTGATCGCCACCATCGATGCAACCGTGCAGAACAACGAAGTACGTAATGCCGCGGCATCGCTGAAAAACTTTTACGCGCAGCGGGATGCGAAGAAGGTCGCGGTGCGGCTGGCGGCGATCGCGTTCAAGCGGCAGGCGCAAATGCTGCACGAAGAGGCCAGTCCGCGCGCCGACTATGAAAGTGCGCTCGCATCCTTCAGCACGGCGCTCTCGGATATCCAGGGGCTGAACGCGTAGATAGAACAGGCCAGGATCGTCGCCGACAAGGCCAGAGCCGACCTTGCCTATACGCGCATCCGTTCGCCCATGGACGGCACGGTGGTGGCCATCGTCACGCGGGAAGGACAGACCGTCAACTCCGTGCAGCAGGTTCCCACCATCGTCAAGATCGCCCGCCTCGATACCATGACGGTCAAGGCGCAAATCTCCGAAGCCGATGTGGCCCGCGTCAAGGCCGGCCAGACGGTGTACTTCTCGCTAATGGGCGAGCCAGGACGCCGTTTTACATCGCGACTGCGTGTCGTGGAGCCGGTTCCCGAGTCGATGAGCCAGGATGCGCCGGCAAGCGGCGGCACCAGCAATCCTGCCGTGTACTACAACGCCCTGTTTGATGTGCCGAATACCGACGGCAGTCTGCGCATCGCGATGACCGCACAGGTATCCATCGTGGTGGCGTCGGCGAAGAATGTCGTATTGATTCCCATCGCCGCCCTCGGCGAAAAGGCGGCGGACGGGACATATGCCGTACTGGTGCGCGACCGGAACGGACGGACGGTGGAGCGCGCGGTGCGTGCCGGCATCCGCGATGGCGCCAGCATTGAAATCCGCGAAGGCATCCAGGCCGGTGAGGAAGTGGTATTGCATGGCGACGCTCCATCCGGCGCCGCGCCATCGCCGGGCAGTGCCTGATTCATGGTCACGCCGCTACTCGCGCTGAAAGGTGTCTGCCGCGATTTTCCTGCGGGCGACGGTGTCGTCAGCGTGCTCAAGGACGTCAACCTTGGCATCAATGCGGGTGAGATGGTCGCCATCATCGGCGCATCGGGCTCCGGCAAGACGACGCTGATGAATATTCTCGGCTGCCTCGATCGTCCGACCGCGGGCAGCTATCAGGTGGCCGGCTGCGACACCTGCTCGCTGGATGCCGGCGAGACGGCCCGCCTGCGCCGCGACTATTTCGGCTTTGTTTTCCAGCGCTATCATTTGCTGCCTGACCTGAGCGCATTCGCCAACGTCGAAATTCCGGCGATCTACGCCGGGGTTGAGCGCACCGAGCGTCATCGGCAAGTGACGGCGATTCTTCAGCGTCTCGGATTGGGCGACCGCATCGCGCACAGGCCGTCTCAGCTATCCGGCGGGCAGCAGCAGCGCGTCAGTATTGCCCGCGCTTTGGTCAATGGCGGCCTCGTCATCCTTGCCGATGAGCCGACCGGCGCGCTCGACAGCCAGCGCGGGGAAGAAGTGATGCGCCTGTTGGGAGAGCTCAACGCCAGCGGTCATACCGTCATCGTGGTGACGCATGATCCGCGGGTCGCCGCGCATGCGCGCCGCATCATCGAAATCAGCGATGGCAGCGTTATCGCCGATACAACGCGGGACATTTCGGCGAGCAGTGGGGCAGATGGCCGCGCGTTGCCGGCGCCCGGGCCTTCGGCGCGCGTCCGGCTGGACCGTTTGCTTGAAGCGGGCCGGATGGCGTTGCTTTCCATGAAAGCCCATCGGCTGCGGACCCTGCTGACCATGCTGGGCATCATCATCGGCATCGCCTCGGTGGTATGCGCCGTTGCTCTTGGTGAAGGTTCCCGGCAGCGCGTGCTCGACAACATCAGCGAACTCGGCACCAATACGCTGGAGATATATCGGGGCCGGGAGCCCGGCGGCATGCCGTCCGTCGGCGCGCCATTGTCGCCGGCGGATGCGGATGCGATCGCCGGCGAGCCGTATGCCGACAGTGTCACACCGGTGATCAGTACGGGTGCAAACCTGCGGTATCGCCATATCACCTCCAACGCCCGTGTCGTTGGCGTGGGCAAGCATTTCTTCAAGGTCAAAGGCATGAAACTGGCGGAAGGGCGCGTGTTTTCCGACGATGACATCCAGATGTCCGCCCAGGAAGCGGTGATCGACCGGGCCACCCGCAACAAGCTGTTCGCAGCGGATGCGAATGCGGTAGGCGAGGTCGTCTTCCTCGACAGGATGCCCCTTCGCATCATCGGCGTGATGGAGAAGTCCGATATCAGCTACAGCGGCATGGATAGCTTGAGCATATGGATTCCCTATACCGCCGTCCTGGCCCGCATGGAAGCGAAGGTGTCGCTCGATGTCATCGTGGTGAGAGTCAGTGACTCGGTTTCCAGCCAAGCCGCCGAGACCTACGTGACGGCATTTCTGCAGGGCCGGCATGGCACTATCGATTTCCATATCTCGAATAACGGCAGTGTGCGCCGGACCATCGAAAATGCCGATGCGACGCTCAACCTGTTGATCACATCCATCGCGCTGATCTCGCTGCTCGTGGGCGGCATCGGCGTCATGAACATCATGCTGGTCTCGGTCAAGGAGCGCACCCGCGAAATCGGCGTGCGCATGGCGGTAGGCGCGAGGCCGGATGACATCCTGCAGCAATTTCTCATCGAAGCGGTACTGGTCTGCCTGATCGGCGGCGTGCTCGGCATCGCGCTGTCGTTCATCGTCGGACTGTTCTTCTCCGGGCACGACAATGATTACCGGATGATTTTTTCAACCGCCGCCATCGTTACTGCATTCGCCACCTGCACCCTGGTCGGCATAGCATCCGGCTTTGTGCCGGCGCGCAATGCCGCCCGCCTGGATCCGGTTGACGCGCTGGCGCGCGACTCATGAGGAAATTCATCATGCGCATCGTCCCTGCCGCTCTCGTTCTATCCGTTGGATTGTCGCTGCAGGCATGCGCGCCGCTGATGAAAACACCTTACCGGACCCCCGACCTGTCGGTGCCGCAAGGATGGCAGTACGGCATGGCGCACGCGAATGCCTCGACGGAAGTGACGCAACGGCCCGGCCGCTGGTGGACCAACTTCAACGATCCCGCACTGGAACGCCTGGTGGAAGAAGCGTTACGGCGCAATAGCGACCTGGCGATGGCGGCGATCACGGTGCGCCGCGCGCAGTTGCAGGCGGGGCTGACCGATCGCAACGCGCTGCCGTCGCTCACCGCATCCCTCGGCAAGAATGCCTCGCGCAATGCGAGCGGCGACGAGCCGTCCTCGCGGTCCTATTCGATATCCGGCACCGCCGGTTATGAAGTCGATTTATGGGGCAAGCTGGCACGGCAACGCGAAGCGGCGCAATGGTCGTTGCAGGCCACCGAGGAAGACCGCAAGAGCGCGGCGCTGAGCCTGACCGGTACCACGATGACACTGTACTGGCGGCTTGCCTACCTGAACCAGCGCACTGCGTCGAGCGGCCAGAGCATTGCCCATGCGCAGAAGGCGCTCGACATCGCCCAGGTTAAGTACCGGGCGGGGGCGGTCGCCCTGCTTGATGTGATCCAGGCCGAACAGGCGCTGGCCGCGCAGCGCGCGGAAGCGGCGCAACTGGTCCACCAGCAGATCGAAGCCAGGAATGCATTCGCTCTTCTGTTCGACGGCCCGCCGGGAAAACTGTTTTCCGAACTGCCGCAGGTGCCCGACGGGCCTTACCCCGCCATCGACCCCGGCCTGCCGGCGCAGCTTCTTGCCCGCCGGCCGGATCTGCAGGCGGCCGAGCTGCGCCTGCGTGAATTGCTCGCCGCAGCGGATGCAAACAGGGTCAATTTTTATCCGTCGCTGTCCCTGACAGGCAGCCTTGGAAGCAGCAGCGCCGCGCTGGTCAACTTGTTGCGCAGCCCGGCGGTAAGCCTGGGCGCCGGCATCGCGCTTCCCTTCATTCAATGGCAGGAAATGCAGTTGAATCTGCGGCTGTCGGAAGCCGATCAGGAGCGCGCGGTCATCCAGTTCCGGCAAGCTTTTTACCGGGCGCTGGGCGACGTGGAGAATGCGCTGTCGATGCGGGCGCAGCAGGCCGTGCAAGCGGAGTATCTCGCCGAGGCGCTCGCCGCGGCCCGCAAGGCCGAACGCATCGCCGAAGTACAGTATCGCGCCGGCAGTATGCCGATCAAGTCCTGGCTGGATGCGCAGGAGTCGCGCCGGGCCGCCGAAGTTGCCTTAGCCGGCAACCGGCTTGAACGCCTTACCGGCTACGTGAACCTGTACTTGGCGCTCGGCGGTGATGCATCGCTCCCCACGCCGGTGTCCGCGAATCCATAGGACCGTACGATTTACCTGCCGGTGCCCGGATTCCTTGCCGCCGCTTTCTCCGGCGGCGGCGCCTGCGGTTTTTTCTGCGCCTGTGCGAGCAGGGCGGGACACGGCGCTTCCTCGCCCGGTCCCGGGTTGATCAGTGCCAGCAATGCCGCCAGCGGCGCAACAGCGGTGCCCAGCACTACCGCCGCGCCGGCCTTCATCGCTACCGCGCCCTTGTCCACGCCGACATCCGGGTCCTTGAAGGTGCCGCTCACGTACAGGGGTGAACGCAGCGAAATGATGCGCACGCCCTTGCTTTCCGGCTTGATGTTCAGGTCCAGCGCCTCCTTGGCGAAGTTGACCTTGCCATTGATATTGATGGTCGCATCCTGGGTATCGACCACGAAGGTCTTCGTTTGCATCAGCCCGTCGGTGACCGCGAAATCGGCGGCCATGCAATTGAGCTGCACCTGGCGGTCGCCGAACAATTGCGCCACCACCACGCTGCCGAGATTCAGTCCCATTGCTTCCAGGATCACCTTGCTGATGCTGCCTTCGGTAATCACCGACTTGACCTCGCCGTTCGACGAGCCGAGAAGGGCGGCGAATGAATTGCCGGCACCGGTCAGCTTGGCATCGGCATTAACTTCACCGAAGCTGGCCCGCATCGACTGTACCTTCGGGAACATCTGCTTGAGTTTCAACCGCCGCGCGGTCATCGTCATCTGCGCCTTGACCGGCTTGCTGGTGCTGTCGATCTGCAGTTGCGACGTGATCTGGCCGCCGGCAACGCCGAACTTCAGCGGCGCCAGGGTCAGCACACCGTTTTTCAGATTGACGGTTGCCGAAACGTTGTCCAGCGGCAGCGCCTCGGCGCGGATGATTTTTTGCCCCGAGAAACGCACCTGGACATCGACCTTGTTCCAGCGATCGGTCTGGAATGGCGTGACGGGCAGGACCTTGTCGGGCGGCTGCTTGACCTTGATGCCCCGCTTTTCGCGTTCTTCATTCTTGGGGCCGAACAGGGCGGTAAGTTCATCGATCTTCAGATTTTTCGATGTCACATCGCCGCTCAGCAGCGGACGCGGTTCGCGGTGCACGTATTCGAGCGTGCCGCCGATGTCGCTGGAGCCAACCCGGCCGACGAATTTTTCATAGCGCAGCCGGGTATTGTCCGCGCCTACCGTGCCGACGACCCGGCCCGAGGTGGAAAATTTCGGTGTCTCCGGCAGCAGGATGCCGGTTAATGGATACAACAGCGCCATGCTGGCGCCCTTGATGTTGAGCTGCAGGTCCAGCGCACTCAGGTGCGCCGGTTCGGTGAGGGTGCCCTTGGCGGTAATCTCGGTGTCGCCGACGACCAGTTCCGCATCGATCGGAAACTCGACACCACGCTCGCGCAGCGACAGGAGCGCGCCGGCCTTGCCGCCGCCGCTGACTTTCTCGCCATCGAATTCGCCCGCCAGCTTCCAGTTGATGCCTTCCTCGCCGCCGGTCTGGCTGTCGATGGTGGCAGTGACGTCGGCATTCTTGGTGGCGTCCACCAGCCTGACCTTGGCGCGGTCGAGCATCAGGTTATCCAGCTCCAGTTTCCAGTCGGATGGTTCCTTGTCCTGCTTGGCAAACGTCCAGTTGTTGCGGCCGTCCTTGTCGCGCTCCAGCACCACTTCCGGGGCGCTCAGTTTCAGCGAAGGAATGCTGATGCGCTTCTGCAGCAGCGTCAGTGGATTGAGCGTGACGTCGATCTGCTCGATGCGGGCCATGATCGGGCCGGTGCTGGCCCATTCCGGGTTGCCGACAGTCACACCTTGCGCGCGCAGGTGCGGCCACGAAATGAAGCGCCGCCAGCCTTGCTGCTGCTGTCCGGGTTTTTCCCAATGCAGGGACAGATCGCCGTCGATGGAGAACGAGCGCCCGGTTGCCTGGCTGACCTTTTCGGAAATCCATGGTTTTGCCTGGTTCCAGTTCATCGAACCAAGCAACGCGATGATGAGAAGCAGCAGGGCGACCAGGCCGAGCAATATCCCCAATGCCACTTTCAGAGTTCGTTTCATGTCGATATGACCATAAGGCCCGCACGACGTTCGGTGCCGTCAAGCGCACATATCGACTGGATCAAACCGGTGCGGCATTCCGCAACCACCATCAGCGTGAGGATTGATGCGGCCGCGGATCGATGCGGCCAGCATGAAGATGTCCTTGCGGAAAACAGTTGAACTTTTCCCACGTGTTTCGGCCCCATCACAGGCAGCTGGTAAATCGAGTGCCGTGGCACAACGGCACGTTCAGGACGCTTCCGGGAAACATCCAGGAGCTTGTCGTCCATAAAGGAGTGATCATGAAGACGAAACATTTGCTCGTTGCACTGGTGCTGACGGCATCAGGTTCGGCGTTTGCCGACGACCTGGTGAAAACAGCGGAACGCTCGCCCGAAATCCGTACGTTCGTCGATGCAATCAATCTGGCGGGATTGAATGACACATTTAGGAACAAGGGGCCGTTTACCATATTTGCACCCTCCGATTCGGCAATCGCCCGCTTGTCGCCGGACCTGAAAAAAACGCTTTTGTCCAACAAGGAAAACGCGACTAAGTTTGTGTCGGACCATATCGTCCCGGGGAAAATGGTGGTAACGGAAATCAAGCCGGGCAAGACCCAAACCATCGAGGGCAATACCATCAGCCTGCAATCGGATAACGGTTTGGTGAAGGTCGAAGGCGCGTCGGTCATCCAGAGCGATATCGTTGCGGACAACGGCGTGATTCATATCGTCGATACCGTGGTGGTGCCCGCAAAGTAAGAGGTCCCGTTCAGCGCGAGGTAGTATGTTTGTGCAAGAATGCGTAAACACACCGCCTTTACGTCGAACCGCGTCGCGATGAATGGTACGCAGTGGACGAGATTCCGGCAGACGACACCCAACAACTTCCCTTGCAGAATTGATGGAGACATCCGATAGCATCCGCCGCTTCTGGTTTGGCGACCACGACAGCGACGCCGCCGTGGCGGCCGACAAGTCGTCACTGTGGTGGTCCAAGAATCCGGAAACGGATGCGCGCATCCGCCAGCGCTTCGAAGAGATGGTCATCAGGGCCGGGGAGCGCGAACTGGACGGATGGGCAGCAACCCCAAACGGACGGCTGGCGCTCATCCTGCTGACCGATCAGTTTCCGAGAAACATCTACCGCGACAGCGGCAAGGCGTTCGCCTTCGATGCGCTCGCCCGCGCATGGTGCATGGAGGGACTCGCACTAGGCGCGGACGCGATGCTGCGGCCGATCGAGCGGGTCTTCTTTTATCTTCCGCTCGAGCATTCGGAATCGGTTGCCGACCAGGCAAAGGCGGTCGAGCTGTTCCAGTCCCTCGCCGTGCAGGCGAAGCCGGACGCGAAGGCCACCTTCGACGGCTTTCTCGATTTCGCGCAGCGCCACAAGATCATCATCGACCGCTTCGGACGCTTCCCGCATCGCAACCGCCTGCTCGACCGCCCATCCACTCCGGAGGAGGCGGCTTTTCTTGCCCAGCCCGGTTCGTCGTTTTAATTTTTGCCGGCGCGATGCAAACAACTTCCGCCATCCTTCTTCCGTCACCGCTGCAGCGCCGGCTGGAAGCCGCTGCCAGCGACTTCCTCGATCCGGGCGCCGGCAGCGGCATCGACTTTGCGGTGCCGCCGGGGGAACCGGCGCTGCTTTCGCATGACTCCGTATCGTGGCGGCTGTTCAAGAATCCGTTGTCATTGTTCATCGGCGGCGTTGCGGCGGTCATCCTGGAGCTGGCCGAGCCGCGCGTGCGCACCGGCGTGTGGGAACACACCAGTTTTCGCGATGATCCGCTGCGGCGCTTGAAGCGCACCGGGTTGGCGGCCATGATGACGGTGTACGGCCCCCGCAGCCGCACCGAGGCGATGATCGCCGGCGTCGTACGCATGCATGGCCGCGTGCGCGGCAGCACGCCGGCAGGACAACCTTATAGTGCCGACGATCCCGAATTGCTGGACTGGGTTCACGCCACCGCCAGCTTCGGTTTCCTGCAGGCGTATCACACCTACGTCAGGCCGCTTTCCCGGGATGCGCGTGATGCGTATTACCGTGAAGGGAAAACCACGTCGGCACTGTACGGCGCGCTTGCCCCGCCTGGCTCGGAAAAGGAACTCGACTTGCTGTTCGAAGCGATGGCAGACAAGCTGGAGCGCTCTGCCATCGTGTTTGAATTTCTTCGCATCATGCAGCGCGTCGCATTGCTGCCGCGGCCGATGTCGATGCTGCAGGACTGGCTCATCAGGGCCGCCGTCGAACTGGTGCCGCGATGGGCACGGGAGCGGCTTGAATTAGGAGATGCATGGAATCTGCGCCCCTGGCAGCGGAACGTCATCGGGCGCGCCGGATCGTCCGTCGACCGCATCGTGCTGCGCTCCGGGCCGGCGGTGCAGTCATGCCGCCGCGTTGGATTGCCGGATGACTACCTGTACACCGCGCCATGGAATCCGCCGGACACGGTACGGATCACCGGCGGCTGACGCGATTTGCTACAGTGCGTGGTCCTGGATTTCACGCAGGAACCAGCACCCGTTGGTCAGCAAGAAGTGATATGTCACCAGCGTGGACATGCCCGGCCGCGACAGCCTTGCGACGGCGCTGGTCGGCGAGTTCTGCTGCAGTTCCGATTCGATGCCGGTAGTACGGATGTAGTCGCCCAAAGCAGGATATTTCATATCGTCACGCCTGGAGGCGGCCCGCCGCGTTTCGATGATTTCCTGTTTGCCGTTTTCCATCCCGTATTGGAAACGGACACGGGTCGATGGGTAGATGGTCCGGCTGATCGCAAAATCCTTGTTGTTGATGAAGGTTTCGAAGAACGCCGGCAAAGCTTCCGGTTGACGCGCATTGCATGCCTGCGCGGACACTGCACCGCTGGCCAACAGCAAGACAATGCATCTGGACAAATATTTCATATTTTTGCTTCCCCACAGATTGGTTGCCGCCATGCCATGTGCGGTTGTGTTCTTCATTATCAGAGAACGTGTTGCGGAATGGATTGACCGATCTTAATTGCAAGACTTGATTAAAAAGAAAAGGAGTATGCGGGGTCATGCAGTGCCGTGCAGCATCCTCTGGGAACTTGTCCCTGGACGATCACTCTTCCCTAAACATTGGAAGAATATCTTTTCCTATTGCATTGAAGGATGATCATGCCTAACGACTTGCAATCCGCAGCAAACCCGAAACGCGCTCCGCAAACCGATGGCGGCAGCGCCGCCGCCGACCTCGGCCTTGGTTTGCCGCCGCTGGAAACAGAGCGCCACGATCAGAATGCCGGCGACGGAGCGGATGACCCGAAGACGCAGGAAAAACCGCAATCCGAACCCGGTGACGACGACGTGCCGATCCCGACCACGTACCCGACCGCATAACTGCATGACGTTGCAGGCCCGGCCGGTGGCAGCAGAGGAGAGACCATAAGTTGTTTGAATTCATCGTCAATATCGTTCAACAGGGAAGCTATGCCGGCGTGTTCCTGCTCATGGCGCTGGAAAATCTCTTTCCGCCCATCCCGTCCGAGCTGATCATGCCGCTTGCGGGCTTTGCCGCAGCGCGCGGCGACATGAATGTGGTGCTCGTGGTGCTTGCCGGGACGCTTGGCTCGGTCATCGGTGCGCTGCCTTGGTATTACGCTGGCAAGCGGTTCGGCCTGGATCGCATCAAGCGGCTCGCCGCCCGGCATGGTCGTTGGATGACCGTCTCCCCCGATGATGTCGATACGGCGATGCATCGCTTCGAACGGCATGGGCGTGCCGTGGTGTTCTTCGGCCGGCTGATCCCGGCGATACGTACGTTGATTTCTGTTCCTGCAGGCATCAATCGCATGCACATGGCGCCGTTTCTTGCCTTTTCGATTGCCGGGTCGCTGTTATGGACGGCTGTGCTTACTGCTGCGGGGTATATCTTGAATTCGCAGTATGAGCGGGTTGCGGAGTATCTTGATCCGGTGTCGAAGGGGGTGCTGATTCTGATCGTGGGGATTTATGTGTATCGGTTGGTGACGCATCCGGTGCAGAGGGCGGATGGGACTTAGCGGCCTTGTCATTCCCGCGTAGGGTGTTGCAGGGGATTCGGACAGCATGCTGTCGGCCTGCGAAACGGTACTTGCTTGCAAGCCAGTACGCGCCCTGCAAGGGGGAATCTAGAGCGACGGAGTGTCTTCGGCAGTGCAACGCCTTCCTTTCTCCGAAGAGACTAGCCGGGACTGGCCCCGGCGGGCCACTTCCTTTCTTTGCTTCGCCAAAGAAAGGAAGCAAAGAAAGGCGACCCCGCAGTCGACGCCCCTTCGGGGTTCCCAAAAGGGGCAGTGCTGAAACGGGAAGCGAAATAAACTCGCCTGCGGCTCAGACAAATTTCGCTTCTTTGTCCGTTTCAGCACTACCCCTTTTGGCGTCGCCAGAAGGGGAAACTTCAAAACCCTCCTTTATTGAGCGGGCGAAGGTGAATACTCAAACCTCTGTTCAAAACCAAGTGCCTTAGTCAGCTCCCAACCGTGCCAACGTCAACGGATCAGGTTTGCCTGCGAAGTACTTCTCCAGACATTCCCGGAACACCGCTTCCTCCGGCGCAGCATGCGCGAACAGCGTCATCGATGAGTGGAATTTCATGTCGTCGGGATACCCGAAGATCTCCGCGATCGTGCGGTTCTCCACTGCCGCTACCAGTGCGGCGCATTCCCTGAGTCGCTTGCCCAGCAGTGGATGGCGCAGGTAGGCTGCTGCTTCAGCGAGCGACGCGATGGCGAACGTGCGGGCCATCGCGCTATGGCCCAGTCCCTCTATCTGCGGAAAGACGAACCACATCCAATGGCTCTGTTTCCTGCCGGCGCGCAGCTCGGCGCATATCCTGTCATACAGGGCTTCCTGCGCATCGATGAAGCGCTGGAGATGGAATTCGTCGTTCATGTTTGATGGACCTCGACCATTGCAATGCGATTTCATTTACCATCGGATCTAAGCTCAACCGCCGTCTCTATCCGATGACACCACTCTATCAGGCATCCAATGCCGTCGAGGCGTACATGATTCTCCATCTGCTGGAGCAGAAGGGGTTGTCCGGCCGGGTCGACGGCGAATATCTGCAAGGGGGCATCGGTGAATTGCCGGCTGCCGGGCTGGTGAGGGTGATGGTGGCGGAGCAGGACTATGCAGCGGCGAAGGCGATCGTCGATGAGTGGGACGCGGCCCAGCCGCCGCAGGTTTATGAATCCGCACCTGCAAACGGCGGCCGACGGCTCGGGGTGTTCGCCGCCGGTGTGATTGCCGGCCTGATCTGTGCCTACGGGTATTACCGCACGCCCGTCATGACCGATGGCATCGACCACAATCTCGATGGCGTGCCCGATGAGCATCGGGCTTACTCGCCTGCGGGCCGTCCGGTGAAGACCGAGGCGGACCGCAACCTTGACGGCAGGGTGGATTACATCACCGCCTACGGCAGCAACGGCATCCTTGAATCGGCCGTGTCGGACGACGATTTCAACGGCAGGTTCGAGTCGCGCCAGACCTTCCGCGCCGGCCACCTTCATCTGCAGGAAACCGACACCGATGGCGACGGCTTTCATGACCTGCGTTCCAGCTACCGGCACGGCACGCTCCAGTCGGTCGAGTATCTCCATCCCGCCAGCGCACTGCCGCGCCGCATCCAGTATTTCAAGCTGGGCAAACTGCATGCCGAGGAACGCGACGTCGACAAAGACGGGCGGATGGACATGCGGATACTCTACAATGCGAGCGGTGAAGCGGTCGCCAACGAATCTATACGGCAGGACTGAATTCCCGCCCTTGCCATGAAGGCAAGGGCGTTATCAACGATGCAAACCGATCGATCCGCGCGCCCGGGCTTGTACGCGCGGCGATCATCAACCGGAGAAGCAATGAGTGATGCAACAGACAATGACGATGATTCCATCTGGGTGGTATACGAGGCGCCGCCGGACTACCCGGACAAATACGTTGCGCGGCGGCTGCACCTGAACCGGCCCACCGGCGATGTCGTGATCGGCGACACGCTGATCGATGTGCGCAGCAAGCTGCCCAAGGGATTGTTCCGCCTTGAACGCAGCGACAGGGACGATCCCCTGGTGCGGGAGTCCTGGATTTAAAAGCCCCTCCGATCCGGTATGCCGCGCTACGCCGCGAATACCGGATTCACCGACAACACCTTCACCTTCATCGCCGGATTGCTCACCACATCCGGATCATCCCGGTAGTTGCAGTACCGTTCATAGGCAAACTCCATTTCCTGGATCGTCGTGCAGCCGGTGAACGGACTGTCGGGATTCGTGGTGTCGATACGCTCGTTGCGGATTTCCCCAATCCGATAGGGTTGCGCCGTCGTGTCGACAGCGACAGTGATCACTTCAAATTCCATGGCCTGTCCTTTCGTATGCCGCGCTGCGATGCGCCGGCCTGCGAAAAGCATAGCAAACATCCGCCAGCGCGGATTTGGCTGGATCAACCGGCCCGCAAATAGACGGCCGGCCAGACTATTGCGCCAGGGTTGCCGCCTGTTTCAGGCTGCCGGGCGGGAGCGATGCGAGCCAGGCCTGATAGGACGCCTGGTCACGCTGTTGCCAGAATACCGACAGGCGGGTTCCCGCCGCCGCCTGCAATTCCTGGTTGTTCAGGGTCGGAAGGATGCGCGCGACTTCTTCCGGCTTGGTGTACGACCATCGATACAGCAGGTTCTGTGCAGCCTCGGCATACTGCGGATCGCTGTTGTATTGGCTGAGCCAGTTCCACGCCGTCGTCAAACTTTCCTGTCCATGCCGTATGGCGATCTCGCTCATCAGGCTCTGCCTGATGGCGGGGTCGTCGGTGCGATTCAGGTACTTCGTCGCTTCTGCCGGATTGCTCGCGGCAAGACTGCTGCTGACCTGGTTGAGCAGTTGCGTCGGAGAAGCATCGGACCGCTCCTGTATGACCTGGTTGACCCATTGATATGCCTGCGCAGGGTCATGTTGCGCGTAAGACACCGCCACCTGCTGGATCAGCGCGACCGGTGCGCGATCGGTCATCGAAGCGACGGTCTGTGCGGCAAGTGCGACATTGGTGCGGATCAATCCCGGCAGGACGACGGCGGTCAGTTCGCCTTTCTCGTCAAGGTTGGGATATTGGGCGATCCAGGCAAGCGCCTCCGTCGGATTGCTTTCCGACATGGCGCCCAATGTCGCAGCGATCACCGTACCGGTTTCCTGGCCGATTGCCTTGGAGTAACTGGCGAATTTGTCGGGACGTTGCTGCGCGAGGGCGGCCAATGCATTGGCGACGATCGTCTGTCGCTCCTCGGCGGGAATACTGTCCATGTGAGCAAGCGCTTCGCCAGGTGCTTCAAGCACCCATCCCGTGAACGCGCTCTGCAGGGTGCGGGTTTTGTTTTCGCCCGCAGGCTGCTGCAAGGCCGCTTCGAACGATGCGCGCAGCGCAGGGGCAGAGACGCCTGAGCCGCCCTTGCGCATGATGGACATGAGATCGGCGAATGCGAGACCGGTCATGGTCTGCTCGCCATTGGCGCTTGCCGATGCCTGTGACAGGCCACTATCCTGCCGGCCGGCCGGTTGCGCATGGATACTGCCGTTTTTTTCACTGCCGCCTGTGCCGGCGACATTCTCCGTTTCTTCAAAAATCTGTACGCCGATCAACACGCCGGCAATCGGTGCAAGAAGGAACGGCAACACGATATGCAATTTCATGACGGACTCTCCGCATGCGGGCGCATGCAATGGAAACGCATCGATGGAGCCGGCGCGGATGCGCCGGCTCCATCGCGGCATGGGCTGAATGCTTACATGCCGATGATGCGGATCAGATCAGTACGGGCAGTTTTCGCGGTACTCGGAGATCAGCGAGCTCGACAGATCCGCCTGGTGCTGCGTGCCGCACAGGAACGGGCTGTAGCGCGTATCGTTGTCCATGAAGCGCTTCATCCATGCCACGGCGTACTTGCCCATCTTCGGGTAGTACTCGTTGGCGCCGTTCATGACGCAGAAGTGATCGCCGTTGTTCATCTCCATGAAGGCTTTCTTGGTGGCCGTCGACGGGATGCTGTTATAGAACGGTGATGCATGGCTGGATACAGGCGCGATCGAGTCGTTCTCGCAGGCGATGATCATCGTAGGTACACGGACCGTCGAGAAGTTGTCGCTGCTGTTCCATGGCGCCAGCGGGATCGCTGCCTTCAGCGTTGGATTGTCGCGAGCCGCGATCAGCGAGCCGCCGCCGCCCATCGAGTGACCCATTACGCCGAGCCGGTTCGGGTCTACCTTGCGATAGATCGGATGCGAACTCGTGTTGCTCAACTGAACAAGCTGATTCAGCGCTGCCATCAGCTGCGGAGCGCGCTGGTAGGGCTGGTCGTAGATCGAGTTGGTATCGATCGTGATGACCACGAAACCATGCGACGCCAGGCGCGGGCCCCACCAGCTCATTGTTTCCTGGGTGCCGGTATAGCCGGGGGAGATGGCGATTGCGGCGAACGGTCCGGCCACATTGGTCGGGTGATAGATGGTGCCGCCGTCATAGCCATTGGCTGCGAACGAGGAGACGGTGGTTGTGGTGTAGGTAAAGGGTCCGACACTTGCCTCGAGCGAGGTGGTGGTTGGATTTGGTCCTTTCGCAAATGGATTGGTCGTGCCGCCGCCGCTGGTCCCGGTAAGCTGGACGTTGTCGACGGTGTAGGTCTCGCTGCTCACACTTGCATCGACGCGGAATCGCAGGCGCAATGCACTTTGGTTTTCCGCCGTCGTCGGCAGGTTGAACGTGACGCGGCCGCTGGTCGTGGCGCGGGTGGATTCAAGCACGGTCCAGCTTGTGCCATTGGTTGAAAATTCCGCGATACCTGCTTCGCCGGTATCGAGCCCGGACGTGACGCGGTCGAAGCTGACGCTCAGGCCGGTGAAGCCCTGGGTATTGATTGCGTTGGAGGTAATGGCGCCGTCGGTGCAACCATAGCAACCTTCCAGGCGCGCAGCGCCGGTGCTGGTGCTTACCGTGCCTGCCGAGGTAAAGTTGCCAAGACCGGAAGAAAAGCTTTCCTGGAATACTGCTACTTGTGCCTGCGCACCGTAGGAGCAGAGCAGTGCAGTAGCAAACAGGCCGGCTTTCATGGCGCGGATACCGGCGCGTGGGAACGCAGTTGGCAAAGCGCCAACCGTTTTTTGAATCATCATTCTTGTCTCCGAATTATTGGTATGAGGTGGTATTGGTGTTGGTGCGTTGCACCCGGTATTGCTTTCTGGTCGGGCTTGCTCCTTTACTAAAAGTTTGATGTTGAAATCCTGCGCATGCTTGAAGAGTCGGACGCTGCACCCGCGGCAAACCGGTGGGGAGGCACACCGTGAAATGCCGGAGTCATGGCCCTGCGAGGCGGTGATGCGATGCCGGCGGGGCTATCTGCAACCTTGACTGCGAAGCTTGATTATGTTGACCTCACAAAAAAAGAACATCCCCCGGAAGGGGGAGCGGAAGCTTGTCGATATCGCAGCCTGCGCGTATCCCCTATTAGGGGGATACCGGTTTCCAAAACACAGTGCATGCGGATCGACGATGGCGAACTAACCGGAGACAGGAATGCCCAATTACACGAACAGCCCACAGTGCGGGAAGCCGTGCTTACGCGGTGAAACAACAGATCAAAGTGCGTTTTTGGCCGCCTACTACAATCAGGCGCTACTCCCGTACGTCCACTTCGAGGTATTGAATCGTGATGCATGATGCGACCCACCTGCCGCTTCTGCTGCCGAAAGTGCGGCCGCCCCGCTCAAGCGCAAAGCTGGTGCCGCGGCCCCGGCTTGGAAGGCATGCGGCATCGATCGAAGAGACGTCGCTCACCGTGGTCAGCGCCCCCTCGGGATTCGGCAAGACCACGATAGGCGCGGTGTGGGCACGGGAGCTGCGCGCCAAGGATGCCGTTGTCGGATGGCTCGCCCTGGACCAGGAAGACAATGAATTGACGCGTTTCCTGCAATACCTTGCCTTTTCCATCGGCTACGCCTACCAGGACCAGTCCCTGCAGACGCTTCCTGCCGCGCGCTTTGCCCCGCATCCGTTGCAGGGCTATCCACTGATCTCGAACCTGATCAACCACATCGCGGAAGAGGGCAGCGAGTTCTTCCTGTTCCTTGACGATTTCCATCTCATCACCCAGCCGCCGGTAAAGGACGCGGTACGCTTCCTGCTCCGCAATGCACCATCCAATTTCCACATGGTGCTACTATCCCGGCCACACGGCGTGGCCGATTTCGACGAAGGCAAGCCGGGCTCGGTGCTGAAGATCAATGCCGGCGATCTCCGCTTCACCGAGGCGGAAACGCGGGAACTGTTCGGCGCCTACAGCAAGCATGACAAACAGGCATCGATTGCACACGCCCTCACCGGAGGCTGGGCGGCGGCGCTGCGCATCATGGTTGCCTCGAACGCCATCTGCGGTCGCCAATCGCCCATCGGTCCCGGCAGTGACATGGCCGAGGATGGGATGGAAAAACTGCTTGGCGCGGTACTGGCCGGATTGAACCGGGAACAGGTACGGCTGGTGGAAATGACCTGCATCGTCGGACGCATGTGCGGCCCGCTCTTCGTTGCATTGACCGGCATTGCGGAACCGCGTGCGCTCATCGACGAGGTCGAGCACAAGCACAATCTGCTGGCAAAAGTCACGGAGGACGGCTATTGGTTCTGCTGCCACGATCTCACCCGTGAATCCGTAACCAGGCGGCTCCTGGCGCAGAACCGCGACTATGTCGTCGACATTGCCAGCCGTGCCAGCCAGTGGTATGCGGCGCAGGGCTACTGGTCCGAGGCGGTCAACCAGGCGCTGGCGGCGGACAATATCGACATGGCGATCAAATGGATCGAGGCCTGTGCGCCGAGACTGGCATACAAGGGCGACCTGCTGACGCTGCTGGCGTGGGAGAACCGCCTGCAGCTGACGAAAAGGCCGACCACGCCCTTGCGCATCCTGCGCGCGATTGCGATGGTGCGGGTCCTCACCGACCAGGACCAGGAAAACGCCAGCCTTTCCGACCTGATCGAACTGATCGATAGCCGGCTGCAGGCGGAGCCTTCGTCGCGCAGCGCCGAACACGACTGGCACCTGCAGGCCATCCGCGCGATCTGGGCATGCAGGATCGACGACCTCGATGTCGCGCTCACACTGTCGGTCGAATGCCTGGAGCAGCCGATCGCGTATCCCGCGCTGGCTGAAACACTGCGCAGCGTGGCCGCCTATTCGTTTCTGCAGTTCAGGCAGTGGACCGAGTTTTACCAGCACTCGCTGCTGGCATCCAAGGGTCGGGATGATGAGTACTCCTTCATGCCGATGGTCTACCAGCAAATATTGCTCGCCATCGCCGAAATAACCCAGCTGCACCTGGACCGCGCGCAGCGCCACCTCGAAGAGGCGCAGCGGCGCGCCAATACCCGGCCGGGATCATCGTCGGTGATGGGGGCGTTGTGCAGTGGCATGCTCGGGCTGATCCATTATGAAAAACTCGAACTGCCTGCAGCGGAAGCGGCATTGAACGATGCGCTGGACCTGGTTCCGCAAACCGGCTACATCGACGTCATCTGCAGCACGTACACCGCGGCGACGAACGTTGCCGCTCTGCGGCAGGAAAATGAATATGCGTTGAGCCTGCTCGAAAAATGGGAACGCACCGCGGCGCTCTCCGGTGTCGCTAGGCTGCAGGTCATCGCCGCATACGAGAAAGTCTGTTTCTTCCTACGCGAGAAAGGGATCGCGCAGGCACGCGCCAGCCTCATCCGCATTCGCGACGTGTACGCTGCGGCACGAAAAACCGATCAGGTCCTTCCGGCGCAGGTAAAAACGTATGTCGAACTCGCCGAAGGCCAGTTCGCGCTGGCATCAGGCCGGTTCGAAGAGGCAAGGCAGCATTTCGACACCGTCTACCAGGATGCCGTACGCCTCGGTGATGTCTACAGCACGGTTCTCAGCGCCGTGCCGCTGGCATATGCGGAAATCGAGTCGGGACGGAGAGAGGAAGGTATCCGGCGCTTCGATGAAGTGATTGCCATTGCCCAGCCCATCAAACTGAAAGGGACGATCCTGTCGCAACCCGTCGGCCTGATGCCACTGATTGCGGCATATAAGAAACATGCACCGCAGGACGTTGGCAACATGGCGCACATGGCGTTTGTCAACGAGCTTGCCGACGCCGGCGCAGGGAGCGCGGCCAACGTCGCCATCACCCTCAGTCCGCGCGAAGTCAGCGTGCTGCAGCTCGTGGCCCAGGACAAATCCAACAAGGAAATTTCATTGATATTGAAGATCACGCCCGAGACGGTAAAGACGCATGTCAAAAGCATCTTCCTGAAACTGAACGTCAGCAAGCGCAATGCCGCCGTACGCCGTGCGGCCAGCCTCGGGCTGTTGCACACCTGACCGTCGCGTGCCCGGCGAAGCCGAACGAACTCAGTGCAGCCGGGCCGGATTCAGCTCGCCCGGGCGCACGCCGGCGTCTTCCAGGTAAGAAGGAATAGCCACGCCCCTGAGCATCGCCGCGTACAACTCGCCGGCGGCGGGCGATGTCTGGATGCCGTAGCCGCCTTGCGCGGCAGCCCAGAAAAAATTGGGCGCGGCGGGATCGAAGCCGCCGACGAAGTTCCCGTCCCTGACAAAGGAGCGCAAGCCCGCCCACACCCGCTGCGGACGGCGGATCGACAGGCTGGTCACCTGCTGGATGCGATCGATGGCCATCGCGATATCGAGTTCTTCCGCCTGGACATCGTGCGGCTCGACCGGGTCGGCGTTGGCCGGCGAGCCGAGCAGCATGCCGGCATCCGGTTTGACGTAATACGATTCATCCACGCCGATGAACATTGGCCAGTCCGCCGTCGGCATGCCTTCCGGCGGCGCGAAAATGAAGGCCGATCTGCGTTTCGGTTCCAGGCCGACCGGCGGCACGCCCGCAAGCGCGGCGATGCGGTCGCACCAGGCGCCGGCGGCATTGACCACCACCGCCGCTTCGAACTCCCGCCCGCCTGCGGCGACATGCCACACCCCTCCGGCTTGATGCATGGCGGTGACCGGCGCATCGCATTGCACGGTGCCGCCGGCGGCACGCACGCCACGCAGGAAACCCTGGTGCAGCAGATGGACATCGATATCGGCAGCGTCCGGTTCCAGCACCGCGCCGAGAATCCGCTCGCGTCGCAGCACCGGCACCAAGCCACAGGCTTCGTCGGCATTGAGCCGCCGCACACCGTCGGTCACCGACCGCACGACCGCTTCATGTTCATCGAGCAGATCGGCCTGACCATGGATGGCGACCATCAGCGCGCCGCGTGGCGACAGGATCGGATGCCCGGCGAAGCCGGGGGGCGGCGCGTCGAGGAAGGCGCGGCTGGCGCGCGTGAGCGCGCGGACCTGGAAAGGGCCGTAGCTTTCGTAGAACAGTGCCGCGGAACGCCCTGTACTGTGATAGCCGGGCTGATTTTCCGCTTCCAGCAGGATGACGCTGGCATGCGGCGCCAGCCAGTAGCCGATCGATGCGCCGGCGATACCCGCGCCGATGATCAGGTAGTCCGCCTTCAGGGGCTGATTGCTGTCCATGCCGTCCATCCTCTCCGTGCGTCCGCGCCAATAAAAAAGCCTGCATGGACTTTCGTGTTCCATGCAGGCTGATTATGCCGCTTTGCCGTTCCGACGGCTTGCCGTGGCAGGACCTTGCTTGCCGTCAGCCCTTTTCCAGAAGCGTGCGCAGGCGGTCCGCGCGCGATGCGTGGCGCAGCTTGGCCATGGCCTTCGCCTCGATCTGGCGCACACGTTCACGCGTGACGTCGAACTGCTTGCCGACTTCCTCCAGCGTGAAATCGCTCGCCATGTCGACGCCGTACCGCATGCGCAGCACCTTTGCCTCGCGCGCCGGCAGCGAATCGAGCACTTCCTTGATCACCGACCGCATCGATGCATGCATCGCCGCTTCGGCCGGCGCCAGCGTGGTTTCATCCTGAATGAAGTCGCCCAGCAGCGTATCGCCGTCTTCACCGACCGGCATGTCCATCGAAACCGGCTCCTTTGCAATCTTCATCACGTCGCGGATCTTGCTTTCAGGCATATCCATCTTTGCCGCCAGCGTCGCCGCGTCGGGTTCGACGCCGGTCTCCATCAGGATCTGCCGCGAAATGCGGTTCATCTTGTTGATGGTTTCGATCATGTGCACCGGTACGCGGATCGTCCTTGCCTGGTCAGCGATTGCGCGCGTGATGGCCTGTCGAATCCACCAGGTGGCGTAAGTCGAAAACTTGTAGCCGCGGCGGTATTCGAACTTGTCGACCGCCTTGAGCAGGCCGATATTGCCTTCCTGGATCAGGTCTAGGAACTGCAGGCCGCGGTTGATGTATTTCTTCGCAATCGAAATCACCAGGCGCAGGTTGGCCTCAGTCATTTCCCGCTTGGCCTGGCGCGCCCGCTTCTCGCCGGTGGTCATCTGCCGGTTGATCTGGCGCAGGTCCGCCAGCGGTACCTGCACCCGCTCTTCGAGGTCGATCAGTCGCTGCTGGTATGCCTTGACGGCAGGCGCCTGGCGACTAAGCGCGGCGCTGTACGGCCGTCCGGCCGCGACTTCCTCATCCACCCACCCGAGCCGGGTTTCGTTACCGGGAAAGGCGCCGATGAAATGCGCCCGCGGCATGTCGCATTTGTTGACAGCGACATCGAGGATCTGCTTTTCGATCTGCCGCAGGTCTTCCATCTGCGCGCGCAGCGTATCGCTGAGCTTTTCGATGGTCTTCGCGGTGAACCGCATGCCCAGCACTTCCTGCACGATCGCATCTTTGGCCGCGACGTAGGCAGGCGATCCATAGCCCTCCTGCCCGCGTGCCGCATTCATGCGCTCGAATTCGGCCGAGATGGCGGCGAACTTTGCCAGCGCCTGCTTGCGCATTTCCTGCATTTCCTTTTCCGACAGGCTGCTTGACGCGCCGCTGGCGGTGTCGTCGTCTTCATCGTCGGCGAGTTCTTCGGCCGGGTCGGCATCCTCGTCATCGACCACCTCATCAGCCGCCGCCTCCGGCAGCGGCGCGGCGGCGGCGGCCGCATCGACCAGTCCGTCAATGACGTCATCGACATTCATCTGGCTGTTCTCGATCTTGCCGGCCAGCGCCAGCACTTCGGCAATCGTCGTCGGGCAGGCGGCAATCGCCTGCATCATGTCCTTCTGGCCCTCCTCGATGCGCCGGGCGATATCGATTTCCTGCTGGCGCGTCAGCAGCGGGACCGTCGCCATTTCGCGCATATACATGCGCACCGGGTCGGTGGTGCGGCCGAAATCCGGATTGACTGCCGACAAGGCCGTGGCCACCGCTGCCTCTGCCTCGTCCTCGCTTGCCGCCGTGACAACTTTGTCCGACAGTAGCAGGGTTTCGGCATCAGGCGCCTGCTCGTAGACGGCAATACCCATCTCGTTCAACGTGCCGATCAGGCCTTCGATCGCATCGGCGTCGACCACCTCTTCCGGCAGGTGGTCGTTAATTTCACCGTGCGTCAGGAAGCCGCGCTCCTTGCCGATGGCAATGAGCCGCTTGATCTGTTCCTTTTGCGCTTCGAGTTGCTCTTCGCTGGCGGCATCGCTGCCTTTTTCCTTGGCTTGCCGGTTCTTGCTGCGGGACGCGGCACGCAATTCGGCGCGTTCGACCGCATTCAATGCAGCGACTTCTTCCTGCTCCGGCTGGTATTCGGTCGGGCGCCGCCCTCGGCGGGCCTGCACTTTCACCCCAGGCAACGCATAGCCGCTGGTATCGATGGCGGCCAGTGCCGCGGCATCGGTGGTCTGGACAACCGCGGCGGGAACGCCGGGTTCGGATTTCGCCGTATTCTCGACCGGCTTCTGCGACGCCTTTCTCACTACGACGGCTTTTTGCTTGGGTGCAGGAGCGGATTCGGAAGTCGCCGCCGGCGCGGAAGCCGGAACATCAGGCAACGATGTCGCCTCAGGTGACGGTTGCGCAGGTACCGGTTGCGCAAGTACCTGTTGTTCAGCCGGCACCTGCATGGTTGCCGATTCCTTGGGCGTCACGGTGCCGGCATCGTTGGCGCCGGTATCATTGAGCCTGTTGGCGAAGCGCGAACGGGATTTGGTCACGACCGTGACCGTGCTCGGCGCCTGCACCGGATCGGCGGCGTGGGAAACCGTGCGTACTTTCTTCGACTGCGCGGGTCTCGCCGATCCCTCGCCTGTCGATTTGGAAGTCAATGTCAGAGTTTTGGCAGTTTTGGTCATTGATTAAAAGTTGTTTCTGGCGCCAGCGCTTTGCAGAGCGGAATACCGCACGTCGCGATCAATCGCGGCGAACGCTGTAATTCACGAGCGCATGACGCTGCGTGGCGGAGACAAAACAGGAATGAGATGGGAGTTAAACGTCGGCGAATGGTTCAGAAAAAATGCGGTCCGTCGATCTCTGTTAGCGAAACGGTCAGAGCAATCGTCGGCGGGCACTTTTGCTGCGAGGGTAAAAATTTGCAGCGCGAATTATGTTTCATAGTAACAAGTATGTCCAGTGGTCGCTTCATATAACAGACATCAATTTCGGTAATATGCGCACTCGCATACGGTGTGCACCGTTCGTTCACCAAATGAAGCGCACATTCTCAACAATCATTACAGGAAGACGCGATGAATGACAAACTGACGCTCGATGAATTCGACGCTCTTGCTGAAATTGGGGCCGGTCCGAAAAAAGGCAAGGCAAGCGCGCGCGTTTCACGGAACGCCAAGCGCCTTTCAGGGCTCAAATATGCGACGTTCCGGAAGGATGGAACAATGGAACTGACCGAGAAGGGTATGCAGACGCTGTTCATCAAGCGCTGCATTGACGGTCTGCGGGCACTGTCGCTCGATCCGCATGCACGGACGGACGCAGGGGTCATTACGTTCTTGAGCAAGAAAGGGCATATCACGCCGAGGCCGGCGGATGATGGTTACGATGTCACGCAGCGGGGGCTGGAAACCCTGGCGGACATTGACGCCAATTCGCCCTGAAGCCGGCGGTGGCAGGATGACGGCAGAACTGCGGAGACAATGAAATACAGGCTCCCGGCCAAGGTGGTGGCCGGGAGCCTGCGGGGTAGTAGCGCTGGAGTGGTGTTGATTTTCCGCGCTACCGTGTCGGCGCGGGTTGCACACCACGCCTTCGCGGGGATTATTTTTCCTTGGCCGGAGTGACTTCCACTTTCGGCACTTCGACGGTTTTCTCTTCGGTTTTGACAGTCGGCACCGTGACAGTTTTTTCCTCGGTCTTCACGTTGACATCCGGCGTCTTCACATCGTATTTGGGCAAGGTCACATCACCAGCCTGTTTCTTTTCGACTTCATACTTCGGTAAGGTGACATTGCCTTCCTTGGTTTTGTCGACGTCACAAGCACTCAAGCCCAACACGGAAAAAGAAGCGATCGCGATAGCAATGGATTTTCTTAACATGGTTATTTCCTCCTGATTGATGTGAAAACAAGTCCTTGAAGCAATTCTTCGATTCTGCTTCTGTGCTTTTTGGACTAGCGAGTGCAGCCAAAGGTTGTACGCATTTGTGTTAGTTTTGTTATCAAGTGTTACGTATAAGTTGCCTTGCGGACCCGTCTTCTTTTGAAGAGGCGGGATAGTCCGGATACCAGAGGGCGCACTGCGATAAGTGGGCCCAAACTAATCAGGTAATTCAAAATTTTTCTTGCTGGCATGCCGAGCACATTTCATATTCTTTTGATCGCCGCGCTTTTTTGCGTGCTGACATTTCTTGTTTCGTTTTCCCTGGTCCGCAGCGGCATCGCCGGGATTAGGGAATGGGCTGCGGCGAACGCGATAGGGTTTTTTGCATTTGTTCTTTACGCCTTCGGCAGGGAACTTCCGCCGACGATCGCCTATGAAGTCGCGAATGGCGTCTACGCCGCCGCGAGCGCGGCGATCCTGCTTGGTTACCGCCGTTTCTTCGGCCGGCGCATGCCCATGGGATTACTGGTCGCCGGCGTCGTCTTCGTGATGCTTGCCATTGCCGTATTCCACTACGTAATCGACTCCTTTGCATTGCGCACGATCGTTGTTTCGCTGTTCCAGGTGGCCATCTGCCTGATGATTGCAGTTACCGTATTCCGCTCCCGCCAGAGCAGGCGATCGCGCTATCCGCACCTGTTCGCGGGAGGCATGGCGATCGTCATTGCAGCCGGTCACGTCATCCGCGCGGCCGTGCATGTCGCGGATCCAGGGGAAATGACATCGCTGTTGCAGCCTTCGCCGTTGAACATGCTGTTCCTTTCCGCCGGCACCATGACTCTGCCCGTGCTGACGCTCGGTGCGGTCATGCTGGTCCATGACAGGATGATGGCGACGGCGGAACGCGCGGCCAACCGCGATTTCCTCACCGGCGCATGGTCCAGGCGCGCATTCTTTGAAATCGCCGAGCGCGAGATCGGGCGGGTAGGACGCAGCGGGCAAAGTCTGTCGCTGGTCATGCTCGACATCGATAATTTCAAGCAGATCAACGACTCCTCGGGGCACGCCATCGGCGATCTTGTGCTGGTGGATGCAGTGCTGCGGGCCGATGCGGCGATACGCTCGGTCGATTACTTCGCCCGCGTCGGCGGCGAGGAATTTGCGGTGCTGCTGCCGGACACGAACCGCGCAGCGGCCTCGGCTGTCGCCAACCGGCTGCGGGCAGCCCTGGAGACACAACCCGGCGGCGGCGACGGCAGGGTGCCGGCGTACACGGTCAGCATCGGCGTGGCGACGCTGGTCGCCGGCGAAGCATTCGCGCACCTGATGGCGAGGGCCGACAGTGCGCTTTATCAAGCCAAAGCGATGGGACGCAACAGGGTGGTGAGCAGCGAGGATGTCGCCGGCCAGCCCCGCCATCCGTAATCAGAGCGGTTTTCAAAGCCATGCAAGGAGCCAATCTGGAACCTGCAGGGCGGATTCGTCACCATACCATCCGTACGGTTGCACTTCTCAGTCCCATCCCGGAAGCACTTGCATAGCCCTGCAAACCCCTCTAGGCGGCCTGCGATTCCGCGACAATGCGCCGGATAGCCTGTTCAAACGCCTCGGGTGGCTGTCCGCCCTGGATCAGGTAGCGATCATTGATGATGACTGCCGGCACAGCGTGGATACCCTGTTCCTGGTAGAAGCTCTCCTGTTCCCGCACCTCCTGCGCATACCGGCCGGACGACAGCACCTCGGCCGCCTGCGCTGTGTCCAGTCCCACTGTCCCTGCGAGTTCGGCCAGCACGGCATGATCACCTGGATGCTTGCTGTCGGTGAAGTAAGCCTGGAACAAGGCTTCCTTCAACGCCTGCTGGCGGCCTTGCTGCTCCGCCCAATGCAGCAGGCGATGGGCATCGAAGGTGTTGTAGATGCGGCCGCGCTTTTCCATGCGGAATGCAAATCCGAGTTCTTCGCCGCGCGCGCGGATCGCCTCGCGGTTGCGCGCACTTTGCTCCTCGGTCGCGCCATATTTCTCGGCAAGATGTTCGGTGATGTCCTGCCCTTCGTAAGGCATCTGCGGATTCAGCTCGAACGGCTGGAAGTGCAGGTCGGCGGCGACATTGCCGTCAAGGCGGCCGAGCGCCTGCTGCAGCGACTTGAGTCCGATCACGCACCATGGGCAGGACACATCGGAAACAAAATCAATCTTCAATCGGGTAGTCATGGGGTTGCCTTTGTATTGAGTGTTTCAGGTATCTGCGTCCGTGCCGGACTGATTCAAGATTTAAAAGTTTTGGAACGCAAGAAGGGCGCGTTCATGGGCCGCTTCCGCAGCAGCGCTGCGCCGGCTGATCGGTCCGGAAGGTTTCCCCGTGATGCAGCACGAAAAATTCATCGTCCTTCACATCGTGCTGCCGCCGTGCAATCGCCAGGTCGTCGACGGCCTGATCGAGTCGTTCCTGGCCCAGTGCAAAGGTGCCCCAGTGCATGCCGATGCTGCGCTTGATGCGCAGTTCCTTGTGGATGCGTACCGCTTCTTCCGGGCTGACATGCGAGTTGCGATACCAGATCGGCTGATAGGCGCCGATGCCGATGGCAGCGAGATCGAAGCCGGAAAAGCGGGCGGCGATGTCGCCGATATCTTTCGAGTAACCGAGGTCGCCGGAGAAGAAAAACGAAAACCCTGGATGCCGGACCGCGAAGCCGCCCCACAGGGTTTCATTGCGATCCCACAATGTGCGCGCCGACCAGTGATGCACCGGCAGCAGGTGGATTTCCGTGTCGGCGATGGTCGCGCTATCCCACCAGTCCAGCTTGACGATGCGGGAACGGTCGCCGTCTGTCACGTTCGCCTCCAGCCAGGCGTCGATGCCCAGCGGCACGAACAGCATCGGCGGTCCGCCGGGTTGCGCATACAGCGCGCGCAGCGAGGACAGCGACAGATGGTCATAGTGCGAATGGCTGATCAGGATCGCATCGATGCGGGGCAATTCCGTGATGGACAGCCCTGGCGGCTGATGCCGTTTCGGCCCGGTAAAGGGCAGCGGCGAAGCGCGCTCTTCGAACATCGGATCGGTGAGGATGTTCAGGCCGTTGGCGGTTTGCAAAAGAAAAGTGGCATGCCCGATCCAGGTGAGCGCCGCGGCATTCTTGTTGCCGTTAATAAAGGCAAGATCCGGCTTGACCGGAAGCAGGGGCCGCGTCGGTTCGCGCTCCGGCTTGTCGCTCGTCCAGTTGCGCACACGGTTCAGCCAGCTTTGCGCGAAGCTCTCCTGCGGCCGCTGGTAGGCGGGATTGGGCGGGTAATTGTTCTGAAAACCCTGCGGTGTATGGTGCGGCTTGGCCGCATCGAAATAGGGATTGACATGCGAGCAGCCGGCCAGCGCCGATGCCAGGCAAGCCATGGCCAATGCCGTGGCAACCCGGAAAGAGAAGGTGGTGCGCAAAAGTGCTCCTGCAATGAATGGGACAGCAAAGTGTACCTTTCGCGGCGGAAGCGTGCCGGCAGGCTACTGCCGCGACGACAGTACGATGCCGCCGACGATCAGTGCAAACGCCACGCCGTGAAAGAGATGCGGCGCCTCGCCAAGGAAGGCAGATGACATCAGGGCCGCGAACAGCGGCGTGAGGTTGCTGAAAAACGCCGCGATGTTCGGCCCGACACGCTGCACACCCGCGCCCCAGCACCGAAAGGCCACCACCGCCGGACCGACGGCGACGAACAGCAGCGCCGCCGCCAGCGTCCAGCTCCATGCGATCTGCCGGTCGGCAATGGCCCATTCGCCGGCGGCAAAGGCACCGGACCATAGCACGCCGAAGGTCACCTGCGCGAGCAGGAATGCGGCCCAGTTGGCGCGGATTTCTTGCGGGTCCTTGTCCTTGCCCGTCGTCAGCAACCAGCTATAGACGGACCATGCGATGGTCGCGAGCATCATGAACAGGTCGCCCGGCACCAGGCGCAAGGCGAGCAGTTGCCGCCATTCGCCGCGCGACAGCACCAGCAGTACGCCGGCGATCGACAGCGCCGCGCCGGCGACTTGTTTCGGCGATACCTTCGCACTGAAAAACATCCATCCTATTGCCAGCATCCACACCGGCATGCTGGCCGCCACCAGCGTGACGTTGATCGGCGTCGAGCTTTGCAGCGCCAGGTATTGCAGGGCGTTGTAGAGCCCGACGCCGAGCAGGCCGAGCATCGCAAAGCGCCGCCAGTGCGTCCACAGGCCGCTGCCGCGGCGATAAATGAAGCTTGCCATCGGCAGCAGGATCAGCAGCGCGATGGCCCAGCGCAGGAAGTTCAGCGTAATCGGCGGCACCATCTCGTGCACCAGCCGCCCGACCACGGCGTTGCCGGCCCATAAAAACGGCGGGATGACCAGCATCAGGATGGTGGACGGGGTCAGTGAATACGTCATCGGAAACTGGTGTGAAGGAAGTGCGGCCGTCGCCGGCAAAGCACAAGAGGATACTTGATTCCGCCCGGCTGCATCGGTCATGCCGGAAGGCGGCGCGGCATCTCAACGGTTCTTTGCCAGATATTCCTGCATCGTCTTCTGCACCTGCGCATCGACGGCGCGGCATTGTGGCCCGTTGAGCTGGGTCTGCAACGCATCGATGAAGACGCGGGTACGTGCCGGCATCAGCCGCCGTCCGGGAAAGACCGCCCAGGCCGTCACCGGCGGCAAGCTCCAGTCCGGCAGCACCGGCGCGAGTTCGCCGCTGCGCACGAACGGCTCGGCATAATGATGCGAAACGGCGGCGATGCCCGAACCCAGCCGTGCCAGCCGGATCAGCAATTCCGGCGAATTGATCACCGCGCGCCCCGGCGGTCCGCCGGACCAGCGTTCGCCGTCCCGGGTCAATTCCCATACCGCCGCGTCGCCCGAGCGCTGCAGTAGCCGCAGTGCCTGGTGCCGCGCCAGCTCTTCCGGCGCATGGGGCGTGCCGTGCTGTTTCAGGTAGGCCGGAGCCGCGTACAGGCCGCCGGAAAACACCGCCAGCTGGCGCGCGGCGAGGAAGGCATCATCGCTGAGCTCGCCCATCCTGATCGCCAGATCGAAGTTCTCGCCGATTAAATCCACCCGGCGTGGCGACAGGTCTATTTCGAGCGAAATGTCGGGAAAGTCGGCGATGAATTGCGCCATGAGCGGCCCGAGCACCACGTTGGCAAGGTCGCCCGGCATCGACACCCGCAGCCTGCCGCTCGGCCTCACCTGGCGGTGCTGCGCCAGCGAGCTTGCCGCCTCGACTTCATTGGCAACCTGGTGCGCGTGCTCCAGCACGCTATGGCCGAAATCGGTAATGGTCAGCTTGCGCGTCGTGCGCAGCAGCAAGCGCTCGCCGAGCTGCGATTCGAGCGACGCGATGCGCCGTGAAACGGTCGATTTCGGCAGGCCGACGCGGTCCGCAGCACGGCTGAAACTGCCTTCGTCAGCAACACGGGCAAAGAGCAGCAAGTCATTCGGCTCCAGGTGCATGATTCCCTCCATTGTTCTACCAATGGAACAATGTTATCCGTTTTGATGGCTTCCGGCACGGTCATGGGACAAATACACTGTGCTTACCGTATCCCATGAATAAAACACCACCTGAAGGAGTCAATATGAACATTCTGCAAATCAATTCAAGCGCCCGTGTCGACGGTTCCCATTCCAGCCGTCTCGCCGGCAACCTGGTTGAGCGGCTGCGTCGTGCTCATCCCGACGCCACGCTGACGGTGCGTGATCTGGCGCGCAATCCGCATCCGGTGCTGGATGAAAGCACGTTGCAGGCATTGTTCACGCCAGCCGACCAGCGCAGCGCCGAGCAGGCAGCCCGCGTGGCGCTGGACGATGCGCTGATCGCCGAAATCCAGGCAGCGGACGTGGTGGTGCTGGGTGTGCCGATGTACAACTTCGGCGTCCCGGTCCAGCTGAAGAACTGGATCGACGCGATTTCCCGCGCCAGGGTAACCTTTCAATACACCGACAAGGGCCCCGAAGGACTGCTTAAGAACAAAAAGGTTTATATCGCACTGACCCGCGGCGGCATCCATCGCGATACCCCGGGCGATACGCAGGTGCCATACCTGAAAACCGTGTTCGGCTTCCTTGGCATGACCGACGTCGAGTTCGTCTACGCGGAGGGCCTGGCGATGGGACCGGAAGCGGAACAGCGAGCGTTCGCTTCGGCGCAAAGCCAGATAGAGGAAGCGCTGCCGGTTTGAATTGAGGAAGCGTCGCCGCAGGATACCGGCGGCGCTCTTCGCAAGACAGGAACAGATCTGACACATTGAAAGGATTCGACATGACCACCGCATTCGCAGCACCTACCGCCGAAACCGTCGTCCGGTCGCGCGGCGTCGAACGCCTGGTTGCAGGCACCGCGACGTCCGATGGCGCCGGCGTCAAGCTCACCCGTGTCCTGACCCAGCCGCTGCAGCGCAGGCTCGATCCGTTCCTGATGCTCGACGCGTTCGGCACCGACAATCCGCAGGATTACATTGGCGGCTTCCCCGACCATCCGCATCGCGGCTTCGAAACCGTAACCTACATGATCGCCGGCCGCATGCGTCACCGCGACAGCGCCGGCAACGAAGGGCTGCTCGACAATGGCGGCGTGCAATGGATGACGGCGGGCCGTGGTGTGGTGCATTCGGAATTGCCGGAACAGGAAGACGGCCGCATGGAAGGCTTTCAGCTCTGGCTGAACCTGGCGGCGAAGGACAAGATGACCAAGCCGTGGTATCGCGACATCCCGAATGCCGCCGTGCCTGAATTCACGACATCGGAAGGCGTCGCGGTACGCGTCATCGCCGGCGAAGCCCACGGCGTGGCGGGCGCGGTGCAGCGGGAAACCACCGAGCCGCTGTACCTGGACCTGCATTTCAACGATGCCGCCACCTTCGCCAAGCATCTGCCGGCAACGCACAACGCCTTCGTCTACGTGTATCGGGGCAATGTGCGCATCGGCGATACGCAAGTGACGACGCAGCGCATGGCGATCCTGAACAACGACGCCGGCAGCGATGGCATTGTCATCCATGCTGACGGTCCGGCGCGTGTGCTGCTGATCGCCGGCCGGCCGCTCAACGAACCGATCGCGCAATACGGCCCGTTTGTGATGAACACGAACGACCAGATCTTCGAGGCGGTAAGGGATTTCCAGGCGGGGCGCTTCATGGAACCTGCGTAATTTGTCCGCAGCGGCCGCCGCTGCCACCGTTACCGATGCAGGGGGACAAGCGGCGCATGATCGTCTTGTCCTTCTTCATCATTTGCATAAAAAAGCCCGGGGTGCGCGCACCCCGGGGTTTCGGCTTTGCGCAGCAGCGCGGGTATCAGCGTGCGATCCTGCCGGTCGCTCGATGCGCCTGGTTGTTGCCGCCTTCGAGCAATTGCGTGCAAGCTAGCGCCTGTCCTTGCGAGGTGGTGATGATGAAGGTTGCCAGATCCTGGCCTCCGCCGGGTTCGGCATTGTCCTCAAGCCGGTACTCCACCGTTGCCGGCTCACCATTGAATGTGCCTGTGCCTGTGCCGGTAATCGTGCGGAACGGGGCCGATGGGCGGGTAGTTCCGTCGCCGATGCAATACGCTTCATTGAGCTGGGTCAGGTGAAAATTGTCGCCGCGCGAAAAGTTTATCTCCAGATTATTGGGCTCAGGTATAGAGCCCGCGCCACCGGGTTGGCAGTGCAATTGATAACCAAACGTGACACGGTAAGCCGGATCAGGACAGTAAATCGAACCGCCTCCCGTCATGCGCCCGGGCGGGGTGGCTAGCGCCGAGGCCATGGCAGCCGAAAACAGAACACCGACAAGAATTTTCTTTCCACTTAATAATTCGGTTCTCAATTGCATCATGGTCTCCAAGAAGTCAATGTAATCGTTATGAAACGCCTTGTTACATGGAGGATTATTCGATGCATTTGTTGATTTTATTGTCAAAGATGAAAAGCTTTGTCGGCGATCAAGCGTTTTCCAACTAGGAAAGCGGATTGCCGGCAGATGAAGGGCAGAAAAATTAATGTCAGTAACAAATCTTGTTGATATGACACGAAAAGGCCAGATGATACGCTGTACCGACGACCGATTTGTCTTGATGTAGTGAATTGTTGCAAAGGAACAAGGTTTTCGTTGCCTGCACCGGCTAGAATCTCGAACAAGCTGTCGCCCTTGCGACTGCATCAATATCAAGACATCTAAGGGAGGATCCATGATCAATAAAGCCAAAACCATTGCCTTATTGTTGCTGCTTGCAGCCGGCGGTGCGGCGCAGGCAGGCAATGTGGATGTCGGCATCAGCGTTGCCGGCGAAGTCAGTCCCGGTGTGTACGGTCGCGTCGATATCGGCAATACCCGTCCGCAAGTGCTGTATCAGCAGCCAGTGATGGTGGTGCGGCAACCGCGCCCGGTGGTCGTCGAGCCGGTTTATATGCATGTGCCACCCGGCCATGCGAAAAAATGGAACAAGCACTGCCATAAGTACAACGCCTGTGCGCAGCCTGTCTATTTCGTGCAATCGGCCGAATACGGACACGGCAAGCATAAACACAAGCATCACAAGAAGCACAAGCATCACGACGATTGATTTGGCTTGGCCAGGATTCGGCGCGTGACGCGGTTGCTGTATCGAATGTGGCTTTGCAAACCAGCCGTATATAAGCGATCGAAAATTAGTCGGCGACGCTTTTAGCGAAGATCTTCTTATGATCGATGCCGACTCGGCCGGCAAGTACGCCTGCATCGTGATACACGAATACGACTTCGCCGGCTTTGGCCTGCTGCAACAGGAAGTCCTGTAGTTGTTGCGTCTCTTCTGCGTTCAGGGTGGCGACAAAGTTGGTCGAAATATGCATGACGTCACGAAAATATCTCGCATACCATCCGGCGATATAACGGCCAAACGAATCGGTCACGAGTATTAATCGTTCCTTTGGTGCCTGCGGATTCCGGTACCGTGAGACGTCGCCGAGTTTCTCCATGATGCCGGCGTGTGCCGGAAAACATTTTCCGCCCGTGCACTCTTCAACGCCTGAACCGGAAAAATCGATCGTCTCGATATCGCTTCTCAGCTGCACGCCGGGGAAAATATGGGAAAGATCAGACGGCAGGGATTCGGTTTTCGTTTTCAGTGCCGTCCCTTCGTCAGGGGCGATGCCCCAAAATCTGCCCACGCTTTTTTCTACGACGGTCCGGGCGCCGGCACCTGCCCAATGGAACCAGGTCTTCGGAATCACATCAGTCCGTGCTGACTCGGACCGCATTTCTTCAAGCGGAAAGTAAGCGAATGAACGCGCTGCGGCGGTCAGTCGCTGCGGCTTGGTAATTTCGTCGAACGGCGGCACGGAAGCCCTGCACCGGTTGGCCAGCCACTCCGGCAACTCATCCGGATATACGGAGGGAGAACTGGGTCCGATCAAAAGCCTGGCATTCATGCCCAGCGCCGCCAGCCTGGTGTGAAAGGCATTGAGCTGGCCGGCAATCTTGTCATGCTCGCTGAATTGGTAGCCGCAAGTCATATGGATGGCGGCAAAGGGCGCGTAATGCGCTTCGTGCGTGGAGAGAAAAATTCGGCCATTCTGTCCTTCGATGACCTGCGCTGTCGGGAACTGCTTGAACAACGCATATCGGATCCTGTTGTTCAACGCCAGAAACCTGCTGCGGTATCCGAAATGGTCATTGATCCATTTATCGAGCTGCGCGGGATACTTCAGGACGGATTCCCACGATTCCGGATGCGCAGGAAATGCGGCAAGCTTGCGATTTTCCGACACGGGTTTGTCCTTCTCCGCAATCGAACGAATGGCTGGTATCGCAAGAAGCGCAATTAGTAAGGTCTTGGCAAGGTTGGCGGCGAACCGCTGGCTCGGAAACATAATCAAAAACGGAAATAGATGAATGGATTGTAGGTACCAGCCGCCAGGCTCGCCACGCACAAGATAAAGGCAACGGTTGCTGCTGCATACCTCACAGACACGATAGCAGTCCCTGCCGTTCCGCTGCCGGCGACGGGCCAGAGCATGCTGTTGGATTGCAATACCGCATCTTGGTTTCTTGGCCACATCGCCAGCAGGGCGCCGATCAGCAATGCTGTCGCTGCAGTCGGTCCGAAGTCCGCCTGCCAGGGATAAGCGACAGCACCGGACGCGCTGTTTCCGAACATCACGCCAAGGAATTTCCATGCATAGGGCACATTGTCTGCCCTGAAAAATACCCAGCCGATCATGACAACCAGAAGCGTATAGCCTTGCGCCAAAACGCGCGGTGCACGCTCAAGGACAGAGCCAATGCCGGCCCGTTCGATGATGAGCAATGCGCCATGCAAAGCGCCCCACGCAATGAATGTCCAGGCGGCGCCATGCCACAGTCCACATAGCAGGAAGACAGTGGCCAGGTTGAAGTAGGTACGCAGACTGGAGCCCCGATTGCCTCCCAATGGTATGTACAGGTAGTCGCGGAACCATGACGAGAGACTCATGTGCCATCTGCGCCAGAATTCGGTGACCGACCTGGAGGAGTATGGGTGATTAAAATTTGGCGGATAGCTGAAACCGATCATCTGTCCAATGCCGATCGCCATATTCGAGTAGCCGGCGAAGTCGTACAGAATCTGGATCGAATAGCATGCGATGCCAATCCATGCCCCTGCAGTTGTCAACTGTGACGGGTCCACGCCGAAAAGCCGATCGGCGGGAAGTGCGACAGTGTTCGCAATCAGCACTTTTTGCGCAAGGCCGATCATGAACTGATAGAAGCCGGCCAACACTCTACCTGCAGGTATGTCGCGATGGTCAACCTCATGAGCAATCTGCTTGTAGCGAACGATCGGACCGGCAATCAATTGTGGAAACATCGCCTTGTACATCGCGAAGCGCCAGAAACTTTGCTGCGCATTGACCTCGTTGCGGTAGACGTCGATCAGATAGGAAATGCCTTGGAATGTAAAAAAAGAAATTCCAAGAGGCAGGACGATTTCCGGAATCGCGATCTTGTGATCGAACGGCGCCAGCACATCGCTGATTATCCCAGCCAGGAAAGCCATGTACTTATAGTAAATAAGGAATGCGAGATTGGCGACGATGCCGATCCACAAAACGAGCTTTGCATGGCGCCGAAAGCGGGCAATCCCATAGCCTGCGCTGTAGTTGAGCAAGGCCGAAAACATCAGCAGCGGAACGAATCGCGGTTCACCCCAAGCGTAGAAAAGAAGGCTGCCAATAAGCAGTACGCTGTTTTTCCACGGCAGCAGGTAGTACAGAAGGAGGAAGAGAGGGAAAAAGTAGAAAAGAAATGTAGGAGAGCTGAAAACCATGGTGAACCATCAGTGGCTGTGACAGTGGCAATGGCATCACGCCTTGACTTGTCGACTGTTGAAAGTGCGCAAATCTGGTTACTTTAGCACGGTCGTACGAAAGTTTGACACGATACTTGCTCATCCGTCGCAAGCTTGGCTTGCCGGCAGGCCTGTGGCTCCTTTCCCCCTAATCACACAAGAATACCTTTGCGCATCGGAGGTGAACAAAGTCATGCCTACGGTTCAATTACCATGCGCGGGTCGAACAGCGGGTTTTCCCAATTGATCTGCGCCAGCGTGGCGGCATCCTTGCGATTGAGCGGGTAGCCGCGCGGGTTGGCGACCACGCGGGTCTTGCCGATCCGGTAGTCGACGCTATCGTGCACATGCCCGTGTACCCACAGATCGGCTTTTCCCATCAGCGCGTCCAGATTGCTGACGAACGCAGGATTCAACGCGCTGCCCTCGAAGCGCGGATGGATCGATTGCGCATGCGGCGCATGATGGGTTACCACGACCGTCCTGCCATCGAACGGCGTATCGAGCTGCTGTTCCAGCCAGGCGCGTGAATGATGATGGATGCGGGCCGCATCACTCGCGCTGAACAGGCCGTCGCCGGCGCGGATCTTCCGATGATCGAACAACAGGTTCTCCGCTTCACGCATGGCGGGCAGCGGGTCGTCGTCATACAGCAGGTAGTCGGTCCACAGGCAGCAGCCGAGGAAGCGGACGCCATCCAGTATCAGCGTATCGCAGTCCAGGTAATGGATCGCGGTACCGCTTGCCGCACCACGCAATTCCGCCACCATCGCCTCGTGGTCCGCGTCATACAGCTCATGATTGCCATGGACGTAGATCACCGGCTTGCCCCAACCCCCGAAGGCCGCGATTGCGCCTGCGTGATGATGGATATCGCCGGCGATGACAAGCACATCGGCATCGGTAGGATCGACCGCCCGGTAGTCCGGAAAGTGATCCTGCATGAATTCGAGATGAAGATCGGATGCGATTTGAATTTTCATCGGAATGGTCGAGAGGACAGGCAGTGCTGCTGCCCCAAGTGGATGATGGCAAGGTTATTCTACCGCCCCGGCCAGGGTCGGGCGCAGGAGCGGGGAATGCGGCAATCCGGATTATTCGGCATACTCGCGCACGGTTCATGCAAAAAATACTCAACCGGACTTGCGAGCCGCTTTCGCTCTTCATTCACAAAAAAGGGACTTCATGATCGCCACAAATGTTGCACACTACGCCGCGCGTATCGCCGCCTCCTTCCTCCTCGCCACCGCCAGCGTCGCCGCGCATGCCGCCGCGCCGATGGTCAAGACTTCCGCGCCGGGCTATTACCGGATGATGCTTGGCGAATTTGAAATCACGGCCTTGTCCGACGGTACTGTCGAACTCCCCGTGGACAAGCTGCTCACCAATATCACGCCAGCCAAGGTCAACCAGGCGCTCGCGAAAAACTATTTGAAAAGCCCGGTCGAAACCTCGGTCAACGGCTACCTCATCAATACCGGCAGCAAGCTGGTGCTCGTCGACGCAGGTGCTGCAGGGCTGTTCGGGCCGACGCTCGGCAAGCTGCTGGATAACCTGAAAGCCGCCGGCTACCAGCCTGAGCAAGTTGACGAGATCTATATCACCCACATGCATCCTGACCATGTAGGCGGATTGATGGCCGGCGACAAGATGGTCTTCCCGAATGCCGTCGTGCGCGCCGACAAGCATGATGCGGACTTCTGGCTCAGCCAGGCCAACCTCGACAAGGCACCGGCGGAATCCAAGGGCTTTTTCCAGGGCGCAATGGCGTCGTTGAATCCGTATATAAAGGCTGACCGCTTCAAACCCTTCGAAGGCAATACCGACCTCGTCCCTGGCATCAAGGCCATCGCAAGCCACGGACATACCGCCGGCCATGCCGTGTTCGCGGTGGAAAGCAAGGGCCAGAAGATGATGTTGTGGGGAGACCTGATGCATGTGGCCGCCGTCCAGTTCGACAATCCGGCGGTGACGATCCAGTTCGATTCCGACAGCAAGGCCGCAGCGGCGCAGCGCAAGAAAGCCTATGCGGAAGCGGCGAAACAAGGCTACCTGGTTGCCGGCTCGCATCTGTCGTTTCCGGGCATCGGCCGGGTGCGCGCTAACGGCAAAGGCTATATCTGGGTACCGGTGAACTATTCGCCGATGCGGTAATCGTTCATCAAACAGAAGGGAAAAGGCCGCTTGCGGCCTTTTTTACGTTCTAGGGCCAGGCTGGATTGAACACAATGCTTCAGGGCGAACGGTAACCGGTAGCAGTTCGCCATGCTCGGGCTCACCCTGATCGTCAACGCCGGGCCAGCCGGTGGCACGCCTCGATATTCAGATCGATCAATGGATTCACTACCGGCACGTCACTGCCGGCCTTCAACATGGCGCTTGAAATTATCGAGAATTGCCTGCCATCCCGCCTGCTGCTGCTCAATGGAATAGGTCGATTCAGCGTCAAATGACACCTTTACGTTGACGGTCCCGGACACGTCAGTAAATTCAACCCGTGCATTCCGGTCTCCGAAGGCATATTCAATCAGGCGATTCGGGACTACATTGGTATAGGTGCCGGCAAAGTCGAATCCAACGCTGCCGTCCTTCGCTTCCATCCGGGATGAGAATGCACCGCCCGATCGCAGATCGACACTGGATTGGGTAGTGTGCCAGTCATCCGAAGCTGCATTCCACTGAACTATGTCGTCCGGCGTGGTGTAGGCCTGCCACACTCTTTCAATGGGCGCGTGCACATTTGTCTCTACGGTAATCTTCATTGTCTCTGACCTTCTCACATGGTGGCTAACGAGGCTGTGCAAAAAGGCCCAGCATTACTGGCGTCTGCATCTTCATGGTCCTTAATATCAAGTTTCGTGTAAACGATCTTCCGGGAAGAAGTTGATGTACACACTTAGCGTTCAAGGTCGGGCAATCGTCCGTGGAAGTCATCGTTCGAGCGAGGGGTATCCTCATCCGATGGCAGCTACTGCCGCACTCCCTGCAGGTACCTCACGACGATTGTGTCGTCGCTTGGGTAATTTTCCGGGGCCACAGGAGTCAGTTGCGCCAGGACACAGAGCCAGGTGGCTTCGGTGCGAACGTAGGTGTCCGTGTAGCAGGTCATCCCGACAGTTTCGATTCCGTCGCGTACACGGACCCACCTGTTTGTGGCGCTGACTAGCGCAACATCACCAATGACGGTGATGCGCTGATCCCGCATGTCCCAGTAGACGATGACGGCCGGATCAAAGCCCGTTGCCCATTGTTTCAGGTAAGCGGCACGATCGATGTGATTGCCTGCGGTATAAATCGCCCGAAAGTCAGGGTGGAGTATGGCGTCGTGCGACGCCACATCGTTGGTAACGAAGTTGTGGATGAAGCGCTTGTTCAAGGCGCTGAGAACTTTAAGGTCGGTATCGTTGTGTTTCATGCGAGGTCCTGGAAAGGTTGAGTTGAATCATGCCTAACTTCCGGTTAACCGCCACGTATGGGTCTCTGTTTCCGATCACGGGTTGTACAATGCTTCATCCCCGGTAGTGAGATACAGACTCCACATAATTGCCGTGGTCAAAGCAAATACAAAACCAATCTTATTTCATTCCAAATAGCCTGCGCACTGAACGGGCTGCTGGCTGGGCACGATGATATATCCGCTTTCTTGGTTTGCGCCATCCGGCAGATAGGGGAACACCTGTAAATCCAGGTGTTTTTCCGAGATCAATCCGCCGAACTCTTCATCTGCTTCAATTTTATGGCACATCGGCTAGTATGGAGAGTCCTGCCGGACCGCTCGTGAAATGAACCCAGGACCGGCAGATATCACCGCTACCGAGCCACGCCATGTTGAAAACGTCCATCACCTACCTCCACCTGAAGCCGGATGAAGCGCTGCCAGCGATAGACACTCTTTCCCCGTTCAAGGCAATCCTCGTTATCGAAACCGATGTGCCGCAGATGTGGCAATGGGAGGTGAGCCGTTGGCTGGTGTCTTCCGGGTGCCGCCATATGATGGCCTGGGGGAGGGAATGCGCTTCCTGGGCCGAGTCGGTCGGTGAAGCCGGCCTCGAAGCGTTCAATTATGAAGACGTACCCGAGGATCAGGCGGTCATCACCACAGCCCACGATGATGACGATGTGAGCGAAGTGTTCTGGTTTGCGAAGCACCGTGCGCACCACCCTGTTCATGGCCTGAGAAATGTGGTGATACTGCATATCGCCGACGCGGGCCGGAAAGAAGAATTGGAGCGATTGTATGAAGACGCTTGACGCCGGTGGAACTGTGGATGGCATTGTTCAATCAAGAACACGGCGGTATCAAGCCCATGATGCGCAGTTTCTTCCTCGGCCTTAACCGGACGCGTGGCGGGCGCCGCCAATACCGCTTTGTGCGGGGTAAGCCTGATTGCTACAATGCAGGCCGCCAGTATCGCAATGCCGGAAGGCCGTACCGCCGGCAATCCGGACCGCTATGCTTATCTGGACAGCAACGGCAATCCACAGGAGTTGCGTGTCTGTTTCCATTATGTGCGCTGGAGCGAGCCAAGCGCCGTGCCTGGCGCTTTCGTGGTGCGCCAGCGCAACGTGATGGAACTGCGCAATGTCACGCCCTCACTGGCCAATATGCTCGACAGCCAGTTCGATACCGTGGTCGATGCGCGCTTTGGACGCCTGCGGGAGCAGGGTAGAGCATATTGCAATAGGAATTGTTCATGACCACCGTATTGATTGTCGACGACCATCCCCTGGTGCGCGGCGCGCTGATGCAGCAGATCACCTCGCTGCTTCCCTTTGCCAACGTGATCGCCGCCGGCAGTGCCGATCAGGCCCGCAGCGCCGTGAAGCAGGCGGCGAAGCTTGACCTGATCCTCCTCGATTTCAACCTTCCGGATGCGGACGGACTTGCCCTGCTCAACGAATGGCGCACGACCATGCCTGGCGTGCCGGTCATCGTGGTCACCGGCGAAACCCATGTGGCGCAATCGGTGCAGGATGCCGGCGCCGCTGCCTTCGTTCCGAAAAGCGCTTCTGAATCCACCCTGCGCGATACCATCGTCCAGGCATTGTGTCTGCCGCATCCCGACGGAGCGGCAGGCGCAGCCAGGCCGGCGCTGGACATGCTGACACCGCGCCAGCAGGACGTGCTGCGAGCGCTGGTGGCTGGCAAAAGCAATCTCGATATCGCCAATTACCTCGAAATCTCCGAACCCACCGTCAAGGTGCACCTTACCTCGATCTTCAAGCTGCTCGGCGTGGTCAGCCGCACTCAAGCGGTGCTGGCCGCGCGCGCCGCCGGCTGGTAGGAAAACAACGTTACGAGATGGCCCGCGAGCAGCGCCGGCTGCAGCGGCTTGTGCAGCACCAGCAATCCACTCGAATATGCTTGGCGCAATTGCCGCGAATCGGTTTCGCCGGTGATCAGAATTGCGGGGATGTTCTCCGCGAATTCATCGCGCAGGCGGCTGATGGCGGCGATGCCGTCGATGTCCGCAGCGTTCACGGTCGTCCCCTGCAAATGAAGATCGCTGATGATCAGGTCCGGGCAACGGGTGAATGTTGCCGCTTCGGCCAGCAATGCATCGTAAGTGTGGCCGCCATGCACCTGCGCGCCCCATGCTGTCAGCAGGCTCATCAGCGCCCGGACGATCACCGGGTCGTCGTCCAGCACCACGATCAGCCTGCCGTCCGCCGACAGCGACGGCGTCGCGCCGGTGTCATGCGCGGGCAGACGGGACGGCGCGGCCGCCAGCGCCATGGTCAGCCGAAAGCGGGTGCCATGCCCGACGCGCGAGACGACATCGATGCGGTACGCAAGCAGATCGCTCAGACGTTGCACGATCGACAGCCCGAGCCCCAGTCCCTGGCGGCGCTCATGGGTCTGCGGCGCCAGCTGCACGAACTCCTGGAAAATATCGCACAGGCGGTCCGCCGGAATGCCAGGGCCGGTATCGATCACATCGATGACCAGTTCGCCGCCGCGACGGCGCAAGGCAAGCAGGATGCCGCCCTGTTCGGTATAGCGGATCGCGTTCTGCAGCAGGTTGCGCAGCACGCGCTCCAGCAAGGGCGCGTCGGTCGACAGGTAAGCGCCCTCCAGCCCGGACGCAAGGTGGAAGCGCAAGTGCAGGCCCTTTCCGCGCGCCATGATTTCATGTTCGGTCACCACCCGGCGGACGAAAGGCGCCAGTGCGAAGGTCGTTACTTCCGGCTGGATGATGCCGGCATCGAGCCGCGAGATATCCAGGATCGACGAGAACAGGTCGTTGGTCGCCGCCACGCACGACTCCATGTCCGCGACCGTCTGCAAGGCCGGATTGGGCAGCGGCATCCTGCTCAACGACGCGAGGAACAGCCCGAGCGCATGCACCGGCTGGCGCAGGTCATGGCTGGCCGCCGCCAGAAAGCGGGATTTCGCGACATTGGCCTGCTCGGCCAGCTGCGACTTCTTGCCCAGCGCCTCGGCCAGCGCTGCGTTCTGATACTTCAGGATGATGGCGTAGTTGAGCGAGCGCGACAGGATGCGGGCGAACATCATCGCGGTCACCGCATACAGCAGCGAGGTGAACATCAGGTAGCCGCGCCACTGAATGTCCGGAAGTGTAAGCAGCCCCGCCAATGAACCGATGACGATCGGTATGGCGTAAATGATGAAGGTGCGCAGGTGGATTGCATAGGAGTAGATGCCGGCCGTGATCATGCCGAGCAGCAGCAGGTCGAGCATCATGTGATGGCGGATGCTGTCCGGGACGAACATCAGCACGCCGCCCAGTCCCCATCCGCAGCCGGCGGCGAACGCCGAGATCTGAAACCACCGCATCCAGCGCGGATCGCTCTTCTGCTCCGCCGGACAACGTGCGAATCGCCACGACAACACGCCGCGTGCCATCGCCACCAGCACGGTCACGCCGATCCATAACAGCGACAGGTGATCCGGCACGCGGTCGCGCAGCACGGCAGCCGTCGCCAGGGTCGCGATGACCGTGCCGATGTAACCAATAGGCGCTGTCGCATAAAGCTGGCTGATCTGGTCGGTGCGTAGTGAATCGGCAATGTCGGGGTTGTTCGTATCGGTCTGCGGAGTTACGCTGTTCATGCTGTCGAGGTCGGATGGGCGTTGCAATACACGGAATCGAGGTCCGATGGTGATGCGTTCGAATTCGTTTGTCCAGTCCATCGAAGCAGCAAAGGGCGGTGTGACGATCCGGATACGGCGTCTGGAATGAAGCAGGGACTTGATGTCCGCGCAAGCGATATCAGTATGACTAATTTACTTAGTTGTTTTTGTCCGACACGCGGCGACGTCGATGCATGGTCATTCATCAAACAGACTAAGTCTTTGCAGGATTTAGTTGCTTAAAAATTAAGCAATGCAATTTACCTCATCGACGCATGCAGTTCCGCGAATTCATCTCCACCCATCGTTGAAATTACTAAGTCTTCCACGCATATCGCGAGTCTTTGAGCGCGATCAACTCCGCAGCGTTCGCACCAAAAACCTCCTTCGCTTTTGTAACTCGAAGTAGCTCGGAAGGTGAAATGCAGGGGAGTGAAGTTTTGTCCGCACCTTGGCGTTTGTATAACGCGCCCTTCCGCAAGGTTGCGTTGCGCGTGTTGCGTTCGTTGCGTGTACTTACTGGAGGTACGACGATGTTGAACAATCTGAAGGCGATCCCGGCGATGGGCCTGGTCATGTTGCTAAGTGCATGCGGTGGTGGAGGAGGCGCGGATATCGGTACATCAAGTGCCGGCACCCAGACGCGTCCCACGGTATGGACAGTGGAAGGGCGATATTTCAACAGTTGCCAGCTCAGTCCGGGCTGTTCGGGCAACCCTTATGCGCCGTTCTTCTCCTACGCATCGGCCGCCCCGGCAAACGGCGCAACACTGAGCGGCAAGGTGAGGCTTGAACTCCGCGGTAACGAGATGGCCAATGCCGAGCTATTGCCGGCCAACGGCTACACGCCGGTCCACGCGCGTTTCAATATCACCCCGGACCGCACGCTTGCCTGGCTCGATCTTGACACGACGACATTGCCGAACGGACCGTTCAACGCCCGCGTCAGCACCTATAACGTCCCGCCCGGCCAGGCGGGCGGCAACGAGATCATCGCGATGCCGTCCCGTACATGGAACATCGACAATCCGGTCGTCCCGCCCGCTCCATTCACCGCTGCGGCCGCCATCGCGCCGCCGAACGGCGCAGCCGTCAGCGGCATCACGCGGCTGGAAGTGCGCGGCAGTGCCATCGTCAATGCCGAACTGCTGCCCGCCAACGGCTATGCGCCGCGCCTCGGCGTTTTCAATGTCTCGGCCGACAAGACTGTCGCCTGGCTGGATTTTGATACCCGGTCCTTGCCGGACGGGGTCCGCGATGTGCGGATCGCTGCATACAATGTCGCGCCCGGACAGCGCAACGGCGCGGAGATCATCGCCATGCCCGCGCGCTCCTGGCAGTTCGCCAACGGCACTGCATCGGCGGCACCCTTCACCGCGACGGTCGCGATGGCACCGGCCCACGGCGCCATCGTCACCGGCCAGACCCTGCTGGAAGTGCGCGGCACCGGCATCCAGAATGTCGAGCTGCTGCCCGCGACCGGCTACGCGCCGCAGCTCGGCGTGTTCAACATATCGGCCGACAGGACGTATGCCTATCTGCAGCTGGATACGGCCAGCTTGCCGGCCGGTACGCTGACCGCACGGATCAGCGCATTCAGCGTACCGGCCGGGCAGCCGAACGGACGCGAAATCATCGCGATGCCGGCGCGGCAATGGGAGGTGAGACGATAAGGGAAGGTGGTATGCCGGCGCGTCATCCGCCGCGCCGGCTGGAGACCGCCGGTTAACTCAGCCAGAACCACCCGAGCACCGCACCGGCGCCCAGCAGCCACAGCATGTGGATGCGGGTATGCCAGACCACCAGCGTACTTGCGGCAGTCAGCAGCCACAGCGGCCAGTCATCGACCGGGCCGTTGTTGGCGCCGGCCAGCACCCAGCCGGTGGAAAGGATCAGCGCCACCACGATCGGCGCCATGCCCTGCTTGAATGCACGCACCGCGCGCAGCTCGCGGTTACGGTGCCCCCACCGAGCGGCGACGTAAGTCAGCGTCGTGCTCGGCAGCAGGATGCCGAGCATCGTCACGAATACTCCCGCCAGCCCGCTCAGCATGCCGCCGCCATTGAGGCCGACATGCCAGCCCATCAATGCGACGAACAGCACGTTCGGTCCTGGCGCCGCCTGGGCGATCGCGATCGAGGCATTGAACTGCGCATCGGTCAGCCACCGCTGCTGCTCGACCAGGAAGCGGTGCATATCGGGCGCGGTCGATATCGCCCCGCCGATCGACAGCAGCGACAGCATCAGGTACTGCGCGAACAGCAGCAGCCACTCATGCCAGCCGAGATGAATGTTCAGTTCGCTCATGGCTTGAGCCTGCGATAGGCAAGGACGCAGGCAACACTTCCCAATACGGGAAGCACCAGCACCAGCGGCAGGCGCAGCACCGCGATTGCGGCCAGGCATGCGACACCGAGAACGAGACAGGCCGGCAAGCCGAGCACGCTTTTCTTCAGCACGACCAGCAGCTTGAAACCGGTAGCGGCGATCATGCCGGCGACCACCGCCCCCATGCCGCGCAATGCCGCGCCCAGGTGCGGATTGTCGGCATGGCGGGCATAGAAAATGGCGGCAAGCAACACCACGATCAGCGGCACGCACAGCATGCCGGCGAGCGCGGCCAGCGCGCCGCGCAAACCGAAGTAGCGCGCGCCGAGCATCAATGCCAGGTTGACCACATTCGGCCCGGGCATGATCTGCGCGACCGCCCATTCCTCCACGAACTCCTCCTGCGTCAGCCAGCGTTTCTTTTCGACCATCTCCCGTTGTACAACGGCAAGCACCCCGCCGAACCCCTGCAAGGCCAGGAAGGTAAAGGACAGGAAAAGGTCGGTAAGCGACTCGGGACGGGGTCGCTCATCTGCAGCGGGCTGATGCATGAGTGGGATGAATAAAATGGTGGGAAGGTATTAGTTTACCGGCTTTGCCGGCGGGGCGGTGTGCGAGACACCGGCAGCAGCCGCTTTTTGGATGCATGAATGCCGATGCCGGATGCTCTTTCGGACAGTCATAAAATTTGTCCTTCATCCAAATATGGCGGCAACACGATCCGCTTGACCTTACCGCAGTGGGAAGGCCTACACTATCGCCGTTAAACATAGCGTGACACGAAACCTATCTCCAGCAAAGGACACAGCATGAGCAACAGCAAAGCCATTTCGCCCCGGATGCTTCAAGGCATGCATCGACATGGCGTCATCCATTTCCTGTCTGCGACAATAGTTGCGCTTGCTTTCGGCTGCACCGCTTCCGCCGCGCTTGCACATAACGGAACGCAGCATGATCAGCACAGTGTGCCGAGTCAACGCCATGCGCACAAACCAACCGCAGCGGTGTCCGGCGAAGAGTATGCCTTCGGCAGGCAGGGCGATCCGAAGAAGGTGGTGCGCACCATCGCAATCGACATGACGGATACGATGCGTTTCGGTCCTGCGGACATCACTGTCCGCGAAGGCGAAACCATTCGCTTCGTGATTGCCAACAAGGGAAAGATGATGCATGAGATGGTCCTCGGCACGATGGACGGATTGAAGGCGCACGGCGAATTAATGAAAAAGCATGCCGGCATGGAACATGATGAGCCTTACATGGCGCATGTCGGACCCGGCAAGAAGGCGGAGATGGTATGGCACTTCACCAAGGCGGGCGAGTTTCACTATGCCTGCCTTGTTCCAGGTCATTTCGAAGCTGGCATGATCGGCAAGATCAGAGTTACCAAGGGATGACGAAATATCTGACCATGAAGCTAATTGCAACACTTGCCTGCGCAACCGCTTTCTTCATTGCCACACTACAGGGCGCACATGCCGCTGCGCATGCTTTACCGGCCGCCGAGTTGGCGCAGATGTCTGAAGGAGAAATCCGGAAAGTTGACAAGAAAGCAAAGGAAGTCACCATCAAGCTTGGTGATATAAAGAATCTCTTCATGCCACCGATGACCATGGTGTTCGACGTAAAGGACCCACGCATGCTGGCCAGGGTCAAGGTCGGCGACAAGATCCATTTCGTGGCGGAGAAAATAGACGGCCGTTACACGGTCACCCGGATGGAAGCAAGGAAGTAGCAGGCAGCCGAACACCAATTTGTAGAGTGCGTTCCGGTTGCGGCGTTCGATGCAGATCCGTGTTCAGAACTTTCGCCACGAATCCGATCTTCTGCGTTTTCCGCCTGGGCTTCAGTACCGTCTCCGGATCAGGATGCAGCGCCGGACGCAAAAGGCAGGGACCATCCCCTCAAACTCGCGCACACGATCCTGTCATGTGCAATTGCCGTAGTGGCGCCCATCAATGACCGTCGATGACTGCCGCTATTGAAGCGCGGCATCCCACCCCAACATAGCCTGCACGCGTGGCGCTTGTCGTCGACGCCTTCCATTTCCTTGACCAAAGACCAACATGCGAATCTCCCGCAGTATCGCCGTCATCTTCTCCCTGCTTGCACTGCTGCATGTGTACATCGGCGTGCGCGTCCTGCCTGTGCTGCCGGTTGCGCCTATCGTGCAATGGTTTGGCGTGCTTTGGCTTCTGGCTTCGCAGCTGCTGGTGCCGGCCGGTTTGCTCGCGCCATCGATCCGCCAGCAGCCGCTGTCCGATCGCGTTGCGTGGGCGGGCTTGCTGGCATTGGGCGCGTTCTCCTCGCTGTTCGTCCTTACCGTTCTGCGTGATGTGGTGCTGGCGCTTGCATGGCTGTCCGGCATGCACGACGGCGGGCTTGTTGCCTGGAGCGCGGCGACGGTGCCACTGCTGGCGGGTGCGATCACGCTCGTCGGTTTCATCAACGCGCGCCGGACCGCCCGTGTGGTGAATGTGGACGTGCCGATCGCCAATCTTCCCGATGCGTTGCATGGGTTCACCATCGCCCAGATCAGTGACATCCATGTCGGCCCGACCATCAAGCATGGCTATCTCGATGCCATCGTCGACAAGGTCAACCGGCTCGATGCAGACATGGTGGCGGTCACCGGCGACCTGGTGGATGGCAGCGTCAGCCGCCTCGCGCCGCATACTGCGCCGCTGGCAAAACTGAAGGCGCGCCATGGCGCCTACTTCGTCACCGGCAACCATGAGTACTACTCGAATGCCCATGCGTGGATTCCGGAACTGCGGCGTCTCGGCCTGCGGGTGCTGATGAATGAACACGTGGTGCTGCGCCATGACGGCGCGCCGCTGGTCATTGCCGGCGTGACCGATTTCAGCGCCCATCATTTCGACCCGTCCCACCGCAGCGATCCGCGCCGGGCGCTGGCCGGTGCGCCTGCCCAGGCGGCGGTGAAGGTGTTGCTGGCGCACCAGCCGCGCAGCGCACCGGCGGCCGCCGATGCCGGCTTCGACCTGCAGATCTCGGGTCATACCCATGGCGGCCAGTTCTATCCGTGGAACCTGTTCGTGCCGATGCAGCAACCGTTCACTGCCGGCTTGAACCGGCTGCGCCAGTTATGGGTCTACACCAGTCGCGGCACCGGTTACTGGGGGCCGCCGAAGCGTTTCGGCGCGCCGTCGGAAATCACGCACCTGCGGCTGGTGCGCGCGTCTGCCTGATACCGGATACATCAAGAAGTGCAGGGTGCGCCACGCGTACTATTGCCTCACGAAGGCGTCATCGGGCAAGGCACACGGCGCTTGCAGTCCGGCAAATCACCCATGCGGCTATTCCTTCCTGAACAAGTGTTTATGCTCGCGCGGCTGCGAGCGCAGATACTGCGGCGGCGCATCCACCTGGGCGCCCAGCTTCGCAGCCGCATGCCATGGCCAGCGCGGGTCGTACAGCATGCCGCGCGCCAGCGCCACCATATCGGCCTGCCCCGATGCGATGATGCTCTCCGCCTGTTCCGGCTCTGTGATCAATCCGACCGCCATCGTCGGCATGCCGGTTTCAGTCCTGATGCGGGTGGCGAACGGCACCTGGTAGCCCGGTCCGACCGTAATCTTTTGCTGCGATGACAGCCCGCCGCTGGAGAGGTCGATGAAGTCGCAGCCGCGTTCTTTCAATGCCTGCGCAAAGACGACGGTCTGTTCGAGATCCCAGCCGCCGTCGACCCAGTCGGTCGCCGACACCCGCACGCCGAACGGCTGGTCCGATACAGTGGCACGCACCGCATCGAACACTTCCAGCGGAAAGCGCATGCGGTTTTCCAATGGACCGCCGTATTCATCCTCGCGCCGGTTCGATAGCGGGGACAGGAATTGATGCAGCAGATAGCCATGCGCCGCATGGAGTTCGAAGGCATCGATGCCGATGCGCGCCGCCCGCTTCGCCGTGGCGACAAAAGCATCGCGCACGCGCCGCAGTCCTGCCTTGTCCAATGCTTCCGGCGCGTCGCCATCGTCGTTAAACGGCAATGCGGATGGCGCCGAGCCGATCCAGCCGCCTGCACTTGCCGGTACCGGCTGGCCGCCTTCCCACGGCACCCGGGTCGATGCTTTCCTGCCCGCATGGGCGAGCTGGATGGCGATGGGTATCGGCGAATGCTCGCGCACCGCGGCAAGTACACCGGTCAGCGCTTTTTCCGTCGCATCCGAATAGAGGCCCAGGTCGCCGGTCGATATCCGCCCGCGCTCCTCGACCGCGGTGGCTTCGATGAACAGGAGGCCGGCGCCGGAAAGCGCAAGATGTCCAAGATGCATCTGGTGCCAGGAAGTTGCCTGTCCATCACGTGCCGAGTACTGGCACATCGGTGCGATGACGATCCTGTTTTTCAAATGCAATTGTCCGAGGGAAATGGGCGAGAAGAGATGGCTCACGCGGCGAGGTCCTTATTGTTGAAAACTGATCGGATTGAATACATGCAGTGTCAATTGTCGTCATACAATGCGCATGCCGCCGACAAGCGGCATTGTTTTTTCCTGCATCCTTGAAAAATTTCCATGCACGATCCACAGAAAGTCAATTTAAGCATTATTGCTTCCTATCTGCTTGCCGCCATTGCGCTGATCATCATACTGAAGCAGGGCCTGCTCGCCGCGCTGTTTGCCGGCCTGCTCGTGTCGTCGCTCGTGCACATGCTGTCGCCGGCGCTGGGCAAGAAGATCAGCGACCACCGCGCGCGCGTGATCTCGGTCGCCATTCTTGCCATCGTCATCATTGCGCTGCTATCGGTCGCAACGTGGGCGGTGGTCAACTTCTTTCAAAGCGATGCCGGCAACATCGAGGTGCTGATGCAGAAAATGGCCGACATCATCGAAGCCTCGCGCGACCAGATGCCGCCATGGATGAAGGAGCATGTGCCGACCAGCGCCGACGCATTGCGGGAAATGATGACCGTGTGGCTGCGCGAACATGCAGGGCTGGCGCAGAACCTGGGGCAGGAAACCGGCCGCACCATTGCCCATCTGCTGATCGGCATGGTGATCGGGGGCATGGCGGCGTTGTATGACACAACGATGCCGCGCAATTACCGGCCGCTCGCCGCTGCGCTGCACACACGCGTACTCGGCCTGCACAATGCATTTCAGCAGATCGTGTTCGCACAGGTGCGCATCGCCGGCATCAATGCCATCTTCACCGGCATCTACCTCGTCCTGGTGCTGCCGCTGGCGGGCGTGAAGCTGCCGCTGACGAAGACCATGATTGCCATCACCTTCTTTGCCGGCCTGCTGCCGGTGGTCGGCAATCTGATTTCCAACACTGTCATCGTCGTCGTCAGCCTGTCGCACTCGCTGCATGCCGCGGTGGCTTCGCTGCTGTTCCTGATCACCATTCACAAACTGGAATATTTTCTGAACGCAAAAATCATCGGCACCCACATCAACGCCCGCGCATGGGAACTGCTTGCCGCAATGCTGGTGATGGAAGCGATATTCGGCCTGCCGGGCGTGGTGGCGGCGCCGGTGTTTTACGCGTACCTGAAGCAGGAACTGACGGAGAGGGAATTGATTTGATGCGGAGGTTCGGGAAGACGCGCTTTTTGGCTGCGTGTGGCAACGGATCATCTACGCCATTTCCGCAGGAATTTTTCCTTGGAAGTCAGGGTGGTGAGGACGAGCAATCGCTTCCACTACAGCGAGCTTTACACGCTATGCAGACAAGCCGCCCCATCCCACCCTTCGTCTTAAAAGGGGGAGGGTGCAACACGGCGGTAGTTTGGTGGAAGTAGTATTCGTGATCCAATCCTGTTGCATCACGCATCGCCGACCGTCACGACCACCATGCCCGTGCCGCCGCAATTCGGGCACATCGCCTGATCGGCCTTTTTTCCGCTGCCGTTGCATTCCGGGCAGGTATTCTCCGCCGTCTGAAAGGCGCCGGGTGCCGCTTCGTCACCGGGATTGCGCTGCGCTGCTTCGGTATTGGTAGGAACGGGTGAGGGATTCATTGCCTTGCTCCTGTTAAATTGATTCATCGCGGGAGGTTGCCCGTCCCGCGTCCATTGTTGCTGCCGCATCGACATGATCATCATCGGCGGGCAGCGTGCTCGAATGCATCAGTGCGGCGGCAACGGCGTGTCCTGGATATCGACACTCACGTGCTTCACCGGTGCATTCTTGTGGTCCTGCACTTTTCCCTTGTGCTTGAGCACCTGCCGGTCCAGTTTATCGACCAGGCCATCGATCGCCGCATACAGATCTTCCGCATAGTGATCGAGGTGGAATACATGTCCCTTGACACGCAGGTTCACCTCCGCCCGTTGCCGCTTTTCCTTTTCGGAGGGCTTCTCCACGCCAAGCACCACCGCGATATCGATAATCTGATCGAAATGTCGGATCACGCGATCGAGTTTGGTTTCCACATACTCGCGCAATGCGGGGCTGATATCGACGTGCTGTCCACTAAGCAAAAGATTCATTCGGTTCACTCCTGTAGGCCGTTCATGGAAAAAGGATGGCGACCGATGCAAGATCGACGCCAACCGGAATTGATAGTGAGACGACGCAACGGCGTTGGGGTTCACTATTGCCTTTTTGCATGGGGGGCCGCTGGCTTCCGATCAGAGACGGCGCAAGTGGATCCGTCATTGTTATCATCCACAATTACGCAAATGGCCTTCGCAAGGCACGCAAGGAGAATGGTGCTGCAGTGGATTCGGCAATGAAACGGCCATTTCCTTGCATTACCAACGGCCGTGCCGGGTTCGGTGTTGCACGCGTGTCGAACAGCCCCTTCCGGTCGATCGGGGAGTAAGCATGTGATGCCGGATGAATTTCGACATACCTCTGAGGCGATTACCTGCGGCTTGAAAACATCGGAGATGACCATGAAAAGCTATCGCAAGGAACTCTGGTTCAATACGCCGACACGTCGCGCATTCATCAACATCACGAGCCAGGTCGAAGCGTGCCTGGCCGAAAGCGGCGTCAGGGAAGGGCTGGTGCTGGTGAACGCAATGCATATCTCGGCGTCGGTCTTCATCAACGACGATGAGCCGGGACTGCATCATGACTACGAAGTGTGGCTGGAAAAACTGGCACCGCATGAGCCGGTCGAACAGTACCGTCACAACGACACCGGCGAGGACAATGCCGACGCCCACATCAAGCGCCAGGTCATGGGCCGGGAAGTGGTGGTGGCAATCACGAACGGCCGGCTCGATTTCGGTCCGTGGGAGCAGATCTTCTATGGCGAATTCGATGGCATGCGACGAAAACGGGTACTCGTCAAGATCATCGGTGAGTAAGCTCGCCGCAGCAGCCATGCATGGAAACGTCCGGCGGATGGAAAAGGCGCGGCGATTGATGCGGAAAATATGAACCGCCGCGACCATTCCAAGACCCGTCAGGACTTAGTAATGACGCCGGTTCGTCATCATCCTGTCGACTTCTTCACTCAGCATGGCAACCTCTTCCCGCAGTTGCCGGCGCTCCATGCGGGTGACGATGCCATCCGACTTGAACGCCGCTTCGAGGCGATGAAGCTGGCGTTCCCGAGCAAACAGGGCATGCGATTCCCGTTGGGTAAGATGCCCGGTCCGGATGCCATGCTGGATGCGGGCGCGAATATCGTATTGCGCCCTGTCGACGCCTTGCGTGCCGCTCTGCGGATGGGCGGTGACCTGCCTGTTTGCAAGCTTGTGCTCCACTTCCGCGTGCATGTTGTCCAGCTCCTCGCGCAACTGCCTGCGCTCCTGCGGCGTCGCATTGCCGTCGCGTTTCATTTGCATCTCCCGATACTGCAAATTCCGCTCGCGCGCATGCAGCTCTTCCGCTTCATGGGGCGTGATGTGGCCGGAAGCGATGCCCTGTTGTATCCGCATGCGGATCTGCTGCTGCGCATTGTCGATGCCGGGCGTATTGGCGTGCTGCGCATGCACCGGTGCAATGCCGATGCAGCTCACGATGGCGGATGCGACAACGGAAAAAACGATGGATCTGGCTTTCATGTTTCGACACTCCTGTTGAAGTATGTTCGCTTGCATCATCGATATGCAAACGGCCAAGCGTTGGTGGCGGTAATTAATAGCGGTAGGGGTTGTTGGGGCGGCGGTCGTGACGGTTCGGTACGCCGTCCCGGTCACGGTCCCAGTGGCGGTGCCGGCCATGTGCATGGCCATGACCATGACCATACGCAGGCCGGTGGGGATAGGCGCCGCCGTCGGACCGGACGGTGCCCGTTACGTGCACGCCTGCGTCACTGACGGGCACGGCGACGCAACCGGTTAAGAGACCGCCGATGGCGGCCAGGGACAACATCAGCTTTTTCATCTTGACTCCGTCGAACGTCGTTGGTGGTAGCTGTATTACAAACGACGAAGACGATTCCGCCAATGAATAATCGGTAAAGCGGGTTACCAGATGTATGTACCGTAATGTATATGCCATGTATCGAAATGCGTTGAAACGGCTGGCGGGGGCGTTACAGTCGCCGCGCTATACTGCATGCAGCGGCCTGTTGCACATCGACGATGGTCACGTCGAAACCTATGATGGCTGAGCGGTTCGTTCAGGGGAAGACATGAATACCTCAAAAAGCAGATTCGATGTCGTGATCATCGGCGGCGGCATCATGGGTTCATCGGTTGCTTACTTTCTGAAGCAGCAGGATCCGTCGATCGAGGTCGCGGTCATCGAGCCGGACCCGACGTATGAATTCGCGTCCACGGTCCGTGCCTCCGGCGGCGCCCGCAGACTGTTCTCCTGCCCTGAAAACATCGAGATGTCGAACTTCAGCATCGACTTCATCAAGCGCTTTCCCGCGGAGATGGCGGTCGATGGAGAACAGGCGCATATCGACTGGATCGAGCAGGGGTATCTGTTCATCGTCAATGGCGAGCAGTCGCTGCGGGCGCTCGAAGAGAATGCGCAGGCGCAACGCGCCACCGGCGCGGAGATCCGGCTTCTTGATCGGGACGGCCTGCGCCAGCTCTTTCCCTCTATGTATGTGGACGATCTCGATGGCGCAGCCTACTCGCCCCGCGACGGCTGGTGCGATCCAAGCGGCTTCCTGCAGGGCATGAGAAAGAAGGCGCGATCGCTCGGCGTCGACTACATCCAGGCGAAGGTCACCGGATTCACATCATCGGACACGCTGCTCAATGGCGTCATCCTGAGCACCGGCGAAGCATTGGCTGCGGACGTTCTCGTCAATGCCGCCGGCGCGTGGGCAGGGCAGGTCAGTGCGATGGCGGGCATGTATCTGCCAATCAGCCCGTTGCGGCGCTTTGAACATTTCTTCACCGGTCACCGCAAGATCGAGCCGCTTCCCTATGTCAAGGATCTAAGCCGTCTCGCCTTCCGGCCCGAGGCGCATGGCTATTCCGGTGGATTGGTCAATTCGGACGAGCCGCGCGGTTTCAACTTCGATGTCAACCATAAGTACTTTGACGAGGTCGTCTGGCCTGCACTGGCCCACCGGTTCCCGATAGCGTTCGAGGGCGCGAAATGTCACCGCACCTGGTCCGGCCTGTACGAGCAATGCGAGCTCGACGGCAACCCGATCATCGGCAACTGGACCGGCCACCATGAAAACTTTTACGTCGTGGCGGGATTTTCCGGGCACGGCATGATGCACGCGCCGGCAGCCGGGCGCGGCATCGCGGAGCTGATCCGCCATGGACGCTTCGAGACGATCGACCTCGGTCGGTTGGGCTATGAGCGCGTCATCCGGCATGCGCCCTATCGAGAGCGCGGCATTCTCTGAGCCTGCATTCGTCGCACTGCCTGCCTGTTGATTGCTTCAGCTCTTGCCGCGTCGCGAAGAGGGCTAGCGTTCGATGACGCGTGAGCGCCGGACTTTCTGCTGCAGCTGCATGATGCCGTAAATGAGCGCTTCCGCCGTCGGCGGACAGCCCGGCACGTACACATCCACGGGAATGATGCGGTCGCAGCCCCTGACAACCGAATAGGAATAGTGATAGTACCCGCCGCCGTTCGCGCACGAGCCCATGGATATCACGTATTTCGGGTCCGGCATCTGGTCATAGACCTTGCGCAACGCCACCGCCATCTTGTTGGTGAGCGTGCCGGCGACGATCATCAGGTCGGCCTGCCGTGGACTGGCGCGCGGCATGATGCCGAAGCGGTCCATGTCGTAACGCGACGCTGCCGCCTGCATCATCTCGACGGCGCAGCATGCCAGCCCGAACGAGAGATACCAGATACTGTTGCTGCGGGCGTTCGCGAGCAACTCTTCGACGCTGGTGAGGATATATCCGTGGTTTTCAAGCGAAGTGGCTTCCATGATGTGCTCCCGTTCAATCGTCACGAGAGTAAATGAAAGCCGAAGCAAAAAATTGTACCGACACGACATCCGTCGCCATGCCCGAGCCGTCGTGCCCGTGTTCGGTGGGCGTCGCTAATCCAGGTAAGAGGCCAGTTCGTCGGAACGCAGCTGCCAGAAGTGATAGATGGATTCGCTCTCGGTCCGGGCCTTCACGAATCTGCCGGGGGAGTCCCCCACGAACTGGCGGAAATCCCGGATGAAGTGTGCCTGGTCGACAAAGCCTGCATCCTGTGCGATGCGCGACATTTCTCCGGTTTGTGGCGCGCCCTGCATCAACCTGCCGAGCGCGCTGGAAAACCGCGCAAGGCGCCGATAGTCTCGCAACGAAAGGCCGTAGTTGACCAAAAATCGGCGCTCAAGCTGCCGTGTGCTCATCGCGAGGCTGCCGGCGAGTTCGCTTGCCGGTAACAGCACATGCTGCAGCGACAACTTCGGCAGAATCGATGATCGGCCACGACCGGCGAGCAGGCCTTCCAACAGGAAACTTTCCACACATTCAAGGATGTCCTGGTCCTCGGCAGCATCCATGAGCCGATCCAGAAACGGGGATATCGCATGGTTTGGCAGCGCATCGTCGAGCGGCACCAACTGGTTGCTGAACAGGTTTGCCGGTATGCCGAAACAGGACACAAGGCCCGATGGCCGGAAGGTAACGGCAACAAATCTGCTGTCCGGCTCGACGCGGAATATGCGCGGGCCGGAAGACGGGCCGGCAATGAACGCAATAGGCATGCGGGATGGTGCCGCATCTTCGCCAACCAGGGCGGCTCGCCCGCGCAGGTAAATCACGAGCTGCACATCGGATGTCGCCGGAAGGTGCACGTCGTGCAGTGCAAATCCGCCGACCATGAGGTTGCGAAGGTAAGGGCGCAGCGCCTGTACTGGTAATACGACTTGCCTGATCATGTTGTGGCTATTCCGGGAGGTGTTCCAACGCGATTGCCGAGTATCGTATCAGACACGATGTGCCGCAATCGCACTGGCCGGTCTTCATGCCAGGCAAGGCATTGGCGCACTGCATGTCGGAAGGCAGCGCAGTGCGCAACAACAAACATTTCAAGACGCTGTACAAACGGATAAATGTTGATATATAGTTGAGCACTCAAACATTATTCAACATAAATATCATGGAAGAAAAGCAGACCGTTCACCTCGTCTATGGCCCGCTCGGCGCCGGGAAATCAACCCTTGCGCGACAGATCGCCAATGACAGGAATGCCGTCCGTTTCGCGATAGACGAGTGGATGCAAAACCTGTTCGGCGCAGACAGGCCCGAGCGCATGGATATGGCGTGGGTGATGCCGCGCGTGCAGCGATGCGAAGCGCAGATCTGGCGAACCTGCGTGCAGATTCTCGACACGGGACGCGACGTCGTTCTCGATCTCGGGCTGATGCGTGAGCAGGACCGCGACCGCATGCAATCCATGGTCGATGCGGCGGGTCATGAAGCCTCATTCCTTTTCGTCGATGCCGACCGTGAAGTCCGCAAGCAACGCATCATGCGGCGAAACACGGAAAAGGGCGACACCTACTCCTTCGAGGTCACGCCGGCGATGTTCGATGCCATGGATATGGTCTTCGAGAGACCGACCGCGAAGGACCGGGCACGCACGGTCACCCTGCCGGAAGAGGCTACCCATGGTTAAATCATCGAAGACCCCTGAAGGCGACGAAGCAGCCAATCCGTCATTGGAGTTCTGCCTTCGTCTGGCTCGTGCCTATGCGGTACTGACGCGGCGGCTGGACAGCGCGCTGTCGAGCGTACATGGACTGAGTTTCGGCGACTTCATGGTGCTGTATCACCTGAATCGTGCAAGCGGTACCCGGCTGCGCCGTATCGACCTCGCCGAACGACTGGGCCTGACCGCATCGGGCGTGACACGGACCTTGCTGCCGCTGGAAAAGCTTGGACTGGTCGCCAGGGAGCCGGACCCGCGCGACGCGCGCGTCGGCTACGCCATTCTGACGGAAGCCGGGCAAACGCTTTATGCGGACGCATTGGTTTCCGCCAAAGCGGTCAGCCGGGACGCAACGCAGATGGTCAGCGATGCGAAGATCGATGCCTTCTCGGGCGTGCTGGGATTGCTTGCGGGTATTCACTCCACCAATCATTGATCACGTACAAGGCCGTGCACTGGATGACGGCCTGACGACGCTGCTGTACCGAACCAAATCTTACCGTCCGGGGCCCGTCGTCCAAGTAAAGACAGGTCCTGGAGAAGCGCTGCTGTACTGAGTTGCGTAGCCGGAGCATCCCGATATTACTGCCACGTCCTTTGGGCGAAAGACAGAAGTGCTGCAACTGGCATGGACGCAACAACCTTCAGCAGGACCTGAGCGTGCTACCAAGAACCGAACGATAGAGGACAATATGAATCAACCGCATCCGCGTGGCGGCTGGTGGTGATTGCGCCGTGGAGTTATGCGCTGTCGGGTATGCGGGCGGTGGCGGATGAAGGGGCCGCGGCGCAGGGGCGGTAAGGTCGCGATAGCCAGGCAACGGCTCAGGCAACACTGAAGGTCCCTGGTTTATGCCTGCACGACAATCGTGGCTGGCTGATCCTCGGCAAAGATCGCCAAAGGACAAATCGATCAATGGTTATGGGATAGCGGGCGCATCCTCCGAATTGCTCCCGGCTCGCAGGCCGGATGAGCCGGTAGCGCGGCGCCGAACGACTGTCCTCGGCTCACAGCAGGTTGCGCCTGCCGTAGGCTGGGAACAGGAAACCGCTTATTTGATGCGCATGTCGTTCTTGACCGACTTCACGCCCGGAACGCCTCGTGTTACTTCGACGGCTTTTGCTACGTCGGACTGCGATGACACGAAACCGCTCAACTGCACCGTTCCCTTGAATGTCTCGACGTTGATCTCACGCGACTTCAGGACCGGCTCCTGGAATATCGCTGTCTTGACCTTGGAGGTGATGACCGTGTCATCAACATACTCGCCTGCTCCTTCAGTTTTTGAAGTGGACGCGCAGCCGGCGACGGCGATCATTGCAACGGAAAATAATACAGCGGTAAAACGTTTGGAAATGTTCATGTTTGTCGTCCTGGTAAGTGAAAAAGATGTCTCGAAATCGAAGTCTCGATCGAAAGGCATTACTACATGCATACAAAATATCGCGTTGCTACTGCGCCTCCCCGGCAGGAAGAGACCATAAATTCTGGTGAAGCCGCCGCATAGTGTCACCACTTGAAACGGCAGACCTCATGGAACGGAAGGCAGTCACAACACGCCGATTTCCTTCAGAAACTTCTGGAACGACGTGATCTGCATGTCTGCTTCCATCCGGTCGACGCAATATTTTTCCTGAATCCGATCTGCCAGTCGTTCACGATTGCCCGCAATCGCATCGAAATCATCGTTTGTCAGTTTTCCCCACTGTGCTCTGATGTGGTCCCTGTATTCCGGCCAATTCCCTTCAATGACATCCCAGTGCATCTTCGTCTCCATGATTGGCGGATCAAATGTGAAAGCAGTCGCCTGGCGCTCCATTCGGGTCGGATCACCAAACTGGATTGCAGCTTTGTTGCATCAACATCAGGACTTTACGTGGACCGTTCCATCGCGTCGGTGCGGTAGGCCACATTCAAGAAAAGATTACATTTCAGTCCATCCGATGTACTAACTGCATCAAAGGACGCGGGAAGATCAGGCAGCACGCAAAAGTCAAAGTGGCTTGCCCGGGTGCGTATTGAGAAATAGTTTTTCCGTGATTTCATTGTCGATGTTCCGCTTGGTCAGCTCCGTTCGCTGGCGCACAGACCTCGACTGCTTGCCGGCGTATCTTCAATTTCATGGCACAGGACGTGTCGATGGCTCATCCGTGCCATTCGAATCAATAAACAGGGAACAACAATGAAAACCACAAAAACAATACTGGCTGGTGCATTCGCAATGTCTGCACTGGTGCCTTTGCTGAGCATTCCAGGTGCGGCGCTTGCGCAGCAGTACAGCCCGATACAGGGTACACCCCGCATCGAGGGTTTTAATGTCGATGAAGTAAAGCGCATGAGGCCCGGCGCCGAATTGAACTTTGATCTTTATGGAACACCGGGCGGATCAGCCGCCTTGCGCATCGATGGCGCAACCCGCAATGTGCCGATGGTCGAAACCGAAGCCGGTCATTACGAAGGTGCATACACCATCAGCAGTCGTGACAAGATCGGCGCGCGGAGCGCGGTGACGGCGAATCTTCGCGTTGGCAACCAGGTCGCCAGCACAGTACTGAATGAATCGCTGCAAGTGGGTGTCGGGTATCACGCCGCGAAAGCAGTACCGAACCCGCAACTGAAGATCGAACGCTTTAACGTCGAACCGGTTGCCGATCTCGGCGGGGGCAATGACCTGCAGTTTTCAATGGCCGGTACGCCGGGCGCCAAAGTGGACCTCGTCATTCACGGCGTGAAGGCCAGGGTGTTCCTGCCGGAAGTGAGCAGCGGCCAGTACGCCACGACGTACACCATCCGAAACAGCGACCGGATTGCGCGCAACAGTACCGTGACGGCAAACATGCGCATGGGTGACCGCGTTACCAGCGCCACACTTGGCAAGCCTTTGCAGACATTGGCAGCGCCGGTGCCGGTGGCGCGCATTTGCTACAACTGCGGTACGGTGGAGGCGGTTAACCTCGTCGAAGTCAAGGGTGAGGGCAGTTATCTCGGCACCATAGGTGGCGGAGTGGTCGGCGCCTTGCTGGGTAGCCAGGTGGGCGGCGGAAGCGGCCGTACGGCGGCACAGATCGCCGGTGCGGTCGGCGGCGCGTACGCCGGCAACATGATTGAAGGCAAGGCACGCGACACGACGCACTATGAGATCGTGGTTCGTTTGAATAACGGCACCACTCAAATGGTGCCCTTTGCAGCCGATCCGGGCTACCGGATTGGAGAAAAGGTGAAAGTCGATGCCGGCGTGATCACACGCACGTCGTGATTCGACGGCGCAGTCCCGTCGGTATCGCTGATCTGGCGTTGCAGTCGGGACTGCGCGCCGTTGCGCGTGAATCAAGCGGGTTGGAACAGGGGAGCATGTCACGCACCAGCGATGACCGGATCCAGATCGACGTTGCCGCCCTTCCAGATTAAGCCGGCGGTATCAAACCGATAAGGTAAACCACGCCCTTATGCCTGCCCGCGCACCATGTGATCTGTGATGTCCATGCCGATTCCGCGATAGCCGATAAACCGGCTCGCCGAGTCGAACACCGGTTCGCCGCTTACCTGCAGGTACTGCATCGCCCCGTCGGTACCGCTGCGGCTGTAGACGAAATTAATGAATGGACGGCGGGCGGCGATATTGGCGTGCAGCAGCGTGCGTTCCTCGGCGTTCCACCGCGCCGCTTCCAGCCCGTCGGTCGCGCCGTGCATGTCGTCCGCCGCGAGTCCAAGCATGTCGAACACTGGACCGGACACGAACGTGAATTTTCCCTGTGCATCCTGCTCCCAGTACCAATCCGACGACAGCGCCGTAAAGTTCCTGAACCGCGCTTCACTTTCGCGCAGTTCGGCGGTCCGCTCCAGCACCTTCTGTTCCAGCACCTTGTTATAGTCATCAAGCTTCTTATATAGCAGGCGCACTTCCAGCATATTGCGGATACGTGTCTGCACCTCGATCAGGTCGAACGGCTTGCTGACGAAGTCCTTGGCGCCCGCTTGCAGCGCGCGCAGCTTGTGCGCCGGCTGCGCGGTAATGACGAGCACAGGCAGATAGCCGCTGGCTTCGATGTCTTTCAATCCTTCCATCACCTGAAAACCGTCCAGCAGCGGCATCTGAAGATCGAGCAGGATCAGGTCGTAGCGATGCGCCCTGTGCAACGGGCACACCGTGTGCGGATCGCTGGTCGATGTGAGGCGGGTAAAGCCGGCATTGCGCAGCATCTGCTCCAGCAGCATCACATTGGCTTGCTGGTCATCAACGATGAGGATGCTGGCATTCAGGATTTCGGACGGATCAAGCATGGCGTTCTTTCGATAATGTTCGGTCTATCAGTGATCGGCTGGATCAGCCTCTATCCGCTTCGGCGACTGCGCTGTCGTTCTTCGTGCCCCTGGCGGTCTCGGATGCATGCTGAAGGGCGACATCGAGCGCATCCATGAATTCCGTCACCTTGATCGGTTTTGTCAGGTAGCGGAAAAAGCCGGCTTCCATGCCTTTTGCAATATCGCGCGGTACGGCATTGGCGGACAGAGCCATCACAGGAATGTGCGCGGTTGCCGCATCGTTTCGCAGAATGTCCAACGCATCGAATCCGCTGATGCCCGGCAGGTTGATGTCCATCAGGATGACATCCGGTTGGTATGTCCGCGCCAGCTGGACCCCGAGATGGCCGTCAATTGCCGTCAGCAGCTTCAGGTCACTGCGTCGAGCAATCAATTGCTCGACGAGGATCAGATTTGCCGGATTGTCTTCGACGTACAGCAGCGTGCGCTGTGATGCCATCTCGCGCGGCACCGGGATAGATTCATCCCGGGCGATGTCGCCAAATACCAGCTTCGGCGCGCTCGTCGCGGTCAGCTCGACCCAGAAGACGGTGCCTATGCCGACATTGCTGGCCACGCCGATGACACCACCCATCAGCTCCACGAGCTGCTTGGTGACGATGAGGCCGATTCCGGTGCCTTCTTCGGCACCCGTTTCCTGTCCGAGCCGATTGAAAGGCTGGAACAGTTGTGTTACCTGGTCGGGAGCCAGTCCGGCGCCGGTGTCGGTGACGCTGACCCGTATCCGGTTCTCGCCGCTCATCCCGCATTCGACAGTGACGCTGCCGCCGTCGCGGTTGTACTTGATTGCGTTGGCCAGCAGGTTGATCATCACCTGCTTGACCCGGGTCCGGTCCGCATGGACATAGAAATGACCTTCGAACCGCGGGAAGGTCATCCTGATCCCGCGTTTCTGCGCCTGCGGCTCGATCATTGCCTGGCAATCCTGCAGGACTTCGGCCAGCGACACCGCTTCCTGCGACATCGTCACCTTGCCCGACTCGATCAACGCCAGGTCGAGTATTTCATTGATCAGGCGCAGCAGATACCAGCCTGCTTGCAGGATCTGATCGATCGACTGCCTTTGCGCGGGCGACGGCGGCGGCGTTTCGGACGCCATCAACTGCGCAAATCCGAGGACGGCATTCAGGGGCGTACGCAACTCGTGGCTCATGCTGGACAGGAACTCCGACTTGGCGAGGTTGGCCTTCTCCGCCGCCGTTCTCGCGGATTCAAGTTCATCGTTGGTTTCCTGCAGCGCATGCTCGATCTGCTTGCGTTCAGTGACGTCGCGGGCAGCGGCGAACACGCCCCGCAACGTGTGGTCACGGTCATGAAAGGTTGTCGCATTGTAGGAAACGACGGTTTCCTTGCCATCCCTGGCGCGGGCGGTCAGTTCGTAGTTGGTTACTTTGCCTTCACGCAGGACGCGCTTGATGGCTTCCTCGGCGCGTGCAGGATCGGTAAAGTAGTTTTTGAATGGCGCGCCGATGAGTTCGTCGCGGGTGCGGCCGGTCAGCGCTTCCATCTGCTGGTTGACGTCGCTGATGATGCCGCGCGGGTCGGTTGCCATCAGCGCATCGATATTCGATTCGATCAGCGAGCGGGTGTAGTACTGCTGATCGCGCAGCCGCTGGTCGAGGAGCGCCTGCTCCGCTTCGACCTGCTTGCGCGCCGTGTTGTCGATACCGATCAGCAGGTACCCGATCACTTTGCGTTGCGCATCCCGCAGCGCAGTGACAGACACAATCGCGGGAAAGCGGCTGCCGTCCTTGCATATGTAGGTGAGCTCGTACACATCCTCGATGCCGCGCAAGGCTTTGTACACCAGTGCCTCGATACCCGGCAGGATGGCAGTGCCCATTTCATTGCTTAGGGTCCTGGCGCGGGCGACCACTTCCTGCGCATCCGAAATGTCTGCCGGCGTGCACTTGCTGACGACCTCTGCCGCCTGGTAGCCGAGCATCCGTTCCGCTCCGACATTAAAGATCTGGATGACACCATCGGCGTCGGTGGCGATGCTGGAAAAATTGGCGCTGTTGAAGATAGCGTTCTGCAAGGCTGCCGCTTTCAGCAAGGGTTGCTGCTTTTCATGCAGCACAATTTCGGCCGCAAGCTGGACTCGGATCATGCGCCGTATGCGTACATACAGCAGCGCGAGGAACAAAAGAAGCAACACGATGCTTCCCTGGATGACTCTCACTGCGATGACGGATTGGACTGCATAGTGGAGGGCGACCCCGCCGACCAGCAGCAGCACCGCCAGAGTCAGGCCGAAGCCGGTCATCATCAACCGGTCGATCGAGGTTTTTTCCATTTGCCGCATGTATTCAGACATTGATTTCAGACAGTGGTGTGCAAGCGCCAGTCAGACTGCGCCTGCGGTTGGATAGAAAAGCCGGCAATGCGCGCGCGTCATGCAGCGCGCATTCGTCATGCTATTTTGTTTGCGGGAGAACGGTTTTGTCGCTGGCGCGCATCCGAAAGCAGGCGCGCGAACTCCTTCTTGACGACGCCATAGCATTCGCAGACGTTGCGTTCCAGTCCGGCGCGATCAACGACGGTGATGTGGCCGCGGCGATAACGAATAAAACCGTGGCCCTGCAATTTTCCCGCCGCCTCGGTCACGCCTTCGCGTCGCACGCCGAGCATGTTGGCAATCAATTCCTGCGTCATCGTCAGTTCATTCGACGGTACGCGGTCGGCGGTCAGCAAAAGCCAGCGGCACAACTGCTGGTCCACTGAATGATGCCGGTTGCATACAGCGGTCTGTGACAGTTGCGTAATCAGCGCCTGGGTATAGCGCAGCAGCAGTCGCAGCACCGGACCGGCGCGATTGAATTCTTCCAGCAGGATGTGGTTACGCAGGCGGTAGCCATGACCACCGGTCTGCACAACGGCGCGGCTCGGCGTCGTGTCGCCGCCCATGAAGAGAGAGACGCCGAGGACGCCTTCATTGCCGACGCCTGCGATCTCCGACGAGCTGCCATTCTCGAGCACATAGTGCAGTGAGACGATCGAAGTGGTCGGGAAATACACGTGTTGCAGCTTGCCGCCGGACTCGTGAAGTACGTCGCCAAGCAACATCGGAACCAATTCCAGATGCGGTGCCAGGCGGTCGAAGTCGGCGTCGAGCATCGCCGCCAGAAGATGATTTTGATTCGGGTCGTGCGTACTGGACATGTCAGGGCTCCTGCTTCCAGTGATGGGATGTCGCGGCGCCCGTGGACGGTGAGGCAAAAGAAATTTGCTACCGCACGGTAACACATGTCGCGCGTTCGGCAGGGATTTATTGCGTATCGGTCTGCGCTCCCCGCTTCTCTCCATACCGCCGGTGGCCAGACGTCGACACGCTATGTGTGTCAACGCACGGAAGGCGCAAGTATTACCGCCTATAACGTAGTTCAACGCGGCAACACGCCGCTTTATGAAACCGTTCACTGGAGAAGAAAATGAAGATCAGATCAACAACATGGTTCATGGGTTTGTGCGCCGCTGCCCTGGTTCTAAGCGCCGGCTGCAGCAGCATGAAGACACCGGCGACCGCCTCGGTTGCCGTATCAAAAGCGGCGGTTGCCGATGCTGCAGGCGCTGGCGGGGCGCAATACGCCCCTGTCGACATGAACTCGGCGCGTGAAAAACTCGCTCTGGCCAACAAGGCCATGGCGGACAAGGACTACAAGCAGGCCAATGAACTGGCGAACCAGGCGCAGGCGGACGCCAAACTGGCACAGGGAAAAGCCGATTCAAGCAAGGCACAACTGGCGGCATCCGCGCTGCAGGACGACATTCGCGTCCTGCGTGAAGAGCTGAGCCGCGCCAGCAAATAAGAAATATCCGCACAGCCCCAGCCCCAGACTCAGCGGCACGCATCCGCGCGCCGGCAAAACTTAAAGGAATCACCATGAACAATACGAAGCTTTTACCCATCATGCTCGCCATCGCCACCCTGATCGGCGCCTGTAGTTCCATGCCGCGCAGCACCAGCCTGCTGGAGCAGGCGCGCACCGACTATCGCATGGCCCAGACCAATCCGAATGTAGCGAAGCACGCACCGCTGGAAATTCAGCAAGCCGGTGAAGCACTGGCGCAAGCAGATGCTGCGTCCGCCGATCGAGACAGCGCTGCGACAATCGACAAGCTCGCCTACCTGGCGAAGCAACGCATCGCACTGGCGCAGGAAATGGCAAAAAAGAAATCGGCTGAAGCCGAGGTGGCAAGTGCCGGCAAGGAGCGCGACCAGATGCGTCTTGATCAACGCACGAATGAAGCCGACCGCGCCACCCTGCGCGCCGACCAGGCAAACGTAGCGACGCAGATCGCACAAAGCGAGACAACGGCCGCCCAGGCCAAGACGCAGGAAGCACAGGCTCGCGCAGCGTTGCTCGAAACACAGCTGGCGGCACAGTTGACCGATCTGGCCGCGAAAAAAACCGAGCGCGGCATGGTGATTACGCTGGGTGACGTCTTGTTCGGTACCGATACGGCACGCCTGAGCCCGGATGGCATGCGCACTGCGCAGAGACTCGCCGATGTCCTGCAGAAAAATCCGCAGCGTACCGTGCTCATCGAAGGCTTTACCGACAGTACCGGCGGCGCCGTGCATAACCAGGAATTGTCGGAACGCCGCGCTACGGCAGTACGTGCCGCATTGCAGGAGCTGGGTGTAGGGCGCGATCGCGTCTCGGTTCGAGGATATGGCGAGTCGTATCCGGTTGCGGGCAATGACACGATATCGAATCGCCAGCTGAATCGCCGTGTCGAGATCGTCTTTTCCGATGCAAACGGCAAGGTCATGCAGCGTTGATTTGACACTCCGCCCGGTGCACGCAACCGATCGGGGCCATGCCATTACAGCTAATTCAGGCTCAATCGGAAGGCATTACGCCTTGCGACGGAGCCTGGCGCTCCGGGTATTTTCCTGGAGCGAACTCCACAGGAAATAAAAAATGAAAACAATGACAAAACTGATTATTGCCGCCTTTGCAGCAGCGACGCTGATCCCGGCTGCGGCCATGGCCCAGGGAGCCGACACCAGAAACCAGGGCTATTTGGTTGATAACCATGGCGGCGCCATTGTCATGAGCGGTACCGGGCTCTGCTGGCGCGACAGCGACTGGACGCCGGCCCGTTCCACCGAGCCTTGCGACTTCTCCATCAAGCCTGTCGCAGCTGCTGCGCCAGTCATGTCACCTGTTGTGATCGCGATGGCGCCCGAGCAGGCAATCGTTAAACCGCTGCCGCAAAAATTCAGTTTTGCCGGCGACGCGTTATTCGCATTTGACCTCGCCGAGCTGAAGCCTAAAGGCAGGGCGATGCTGGACGGTTTGGTGATGCAGCTCGACGGCGCTCAGTACGAAACCATCGTCGCAACCGGCCACACAGACCGCTTCGGCAGCAATGCATACAACCACAGGCTTTCGGAACGTCGCGCACAAGCAGTGAAGGCTTACCTGGTCAGTCGCAATGTCAAAGCCAGCACCATCGATGCCGAAAGAAAGGGCGAAACGCAGCCACTCACCAAGGCGGAAGACTGCAAAGGCGCCCACAGTGCCAGAACCGTCGCCTGCCTGCAGCCGGATCGTCGTGTCGATGTCGAGATGATCGGCACGAAAACGGTTGTCAGCGCGCTTTAATCCCTTGTCGTCCCCGCATATTCCTGTTCGTCACGAACGGTATGCAAGGGGACAGTCAATCCAGTTTGAAAGGAAACTACGCATGAAAAATATCACCTCAATTGCAGCCAGTTTGCTGGCTATGGCAATGCTGCTCGGCATGAGTGCCTGCAGCAACATGTCCACGCGCGACCGCAACACCGCCATGGGCGCAGGAATCGGTGCGGTCGGTGGTGCGGTGCTGACCGGCGGCAGCCCTGCAGGAACGGTCGGCGGCGCGGCGGTTGGCGGCCTGATCGGAAATCAGGTCAACAAGTAAGACAGCGGAGGGCGTAGCGAAGACATCGCCAGCGTCCATCTGTCCGGGGGCAAAGCAAAACGCTTTCGCCAGCTGCTCCGCCGCGGCATCGCTCTCCATGAATCAGAACTGGAAGGGCAATGCTGCAGGGACGCTGTGCATTCAGAATTGTGGCGACGGTACCTGGCTAGCCCAGGCAACGGCCGATCGTCGGTACGACACCGTCGAGTGCGCAAAGACATTTTCCTGGCTGTCATTCGTACAGGCCCATTCCAATGCTGCGTGCGCCACCGCACTGATTCTCGCGGCGAGGCCGCGTATAAAGAGACATGCCGATAGGGCCTTCAGCTTCATCGAAACGCGTGTCAGTGCGACATGCATGCAGCATGTCCGGGACCATGTCATCCATCCCCTGAATACATTCACAAAGCCCGGCCTTGCAGGGCTCACAAGGAGTCAATCATGTCTTTTCTCATCTATCTCGCCGGCTTTGCCATTCTCATCGGCGGCATCGCCTGGGGCCTCATCACCCTCGGCGTGCCCCAGCTCTACGTGCTGATCGCCTCGGTCATCTTGCTTGGCGTTGGCATCCTCACCGGCGTGACACATACCCGCAGCAAGGATGTGTCGCGTTAAATGCATCCGCCGTCGATGTTCCTGGGTGTGCAGGCGCACAGACCAGGCGCAGACGATGGTGCATTCTTAGGATGCATATCGAAGTACTCATCAGGTTCATTCACCAGGATTCACATCATGACGCAACACCTTATTACTCAGGCCATATTCGCAGTCTTCATGTTTCTCTCCATTGCAGGCATTGCAAAGGCGGAGGTTGTGCAATGCATTGCCAAGTCCGGGGAGGCAACGTTTTCCAATATGCCTTGTGCGATAGATGCCGACACCGTCCTTGCGCCGATAAAGAAAACGTCTTCTGCAGACAAATTGAAAATGGTGCTGCAGACGGAAAAATTCGTCGCGGCGGAAAAAGCCCGCAGTGTCGCATCGGCAAACAGGCCCACGACGAAACGCGGATTACTGCTTGACGATGCAACCTTGCAATCCGCCCGGTCGCTGACGGTCGCAATGGACAGCACATCGGTACTGGAGCGCCGACGGACGATGGCAACACTGGCTGTGTATCCTTGATTTGCGGTCACACAAATTTGACCTGTCCTCGCTTATCGAGCGGATGTGGGACGAGTGAAGCCTGTATCAGGCTAGTGAAATCCTGCAGGCATTGAGCATCAACGATCACGTAAGCAGAAGGCAGCCGATCATGTTGATATCTTGAATTGCAGAAATGGAAATACAATGCATTTTCTCCCGTTTGCGTCCGGAAATCTTCATGCTCTTGATCGATGATTCTTCCCACGGCAAAACGAAGCTATCGCGGGCTAATCAACCTTTGGAGAGGCATCGAAGGTTTTGACAAAAACGTTGGGATCCAAGCTTTTGGTCAGTAGAAAGAAAGAGCACACCTGTCCGGGAACCGGATATGGATCGACAAAGGAAATTTTCTGAGCGCCCGGGATGCTGGGCAATTTGAATGCACAAGGGTCGCTAATTGACCGCAAAAATGCAAAAGGGCCTAGCCGAAGCTAAGCCCTTGATTTTCTTGGTGGCCCGGGGCGGAATCGAACCACCGACACAAGGATTTTCAATCCTCTGCTCTACCGACTGAGCTACCAGGCCAAGGCGCGCAAGTATAGCAAACTTGGAAGATTATGCAAGACCCGCGTAGCGGCTATTTTTCGCACAACCGCTATAATGGCCCGACTCGTCCCAATTGAGACCTCGCGCTATGCAATTGCAAAGCTCTGTTTGTATCGTTGGCAATGGCGCTATCGGCAAGACGGCGGCTCTGGCCTTCGCCCAGGCCGGGCTGAACGTGACCCTGCTGTGTGCCGACCCCGACAACGTCAATCGTGCCGGTCCCGCGTCGTGGGACGTGCGGGTGTACGCGCTGAATCGTGTCGCACGGGATCTGCTGTCGTCCATCAAGGTCTGGGGCGCAATGGAAGCGTCGCGTATCGCGCCCGTCGACGCAATGAGCGTATTTGGCGACGATAAGGGGCAGGGCGGCGGACTAAGCTTTGATGCCTACGGCGCGCGCGTGGAAGCACTTGCCTGGATCGTTGAAGATCGCAATCTCAATACGGCACTCGACACGGCGCTGAAATTTACGCCCAACATTCGTATCGTCAACGGTCGCGCCACGGCATTGGCGGTTGCCGGCGACAAGGCGCAGCTCTCCCTCAATACCGGCGAAGTCCTTGATGCCTCGCTAATCATTGGCGCCGATGGCGGCCAATCATGGGTGCGAGGCCAATGCGATATTGGCATCGATTACCGTAGTTATCACCAGCGGGCGCTCGTCGCCAATTTCGAGTGTGAACAACCGCATCACGGCGTCGCCCACCAGTGGTTCACCTCAACCGATGGCATCATTGCATTGTTGCCCTTGCCCGGACAGCGCGTATCGCTGGTCTGGTCGGCGCCGGAACCCTTGGCCGATACGCTGATGCAAGAATCGCAGGCACAAATAGCGCAGCGGCTTTCCGCGCTTCCAGGACATCGTCTGGGACAATTACATCCGCTTCAGCCCGAAGTGCTGAAGGCATTTCCTTTGGCATTGATTCGTCCACATGCCATCGTCGCACCGCGGGTGGCGCTGATCGGCGATGCCGCGCATGTCGTTCATCCGTTGGCCGGGCAGGGCATGAACCTCGGCTTTGCCGATGTTGCCGCCTTGCGCGATATCGTGGCCGGTCGCGAATCCTCCCGGGACTGCGGTGACGAGCGTGTCCTGAGCCGCTACGCCCGTGCGCGGAAGGAAGATATTCTGCTGATGCAGATCGCCACAGACGGGCTGGAACGTCTGTTCGGCACGAACTTCGAGCCGGTCCGCATCGCGCGGAACCTGGGATTGAACCTGGTGAATAAGCTGCCTGTCTTAAAAAGAACCCTGATTTCTCAAGCCCTCGGGAAGACATACTGAAAATCGAAATGGAAAGATGATGAAAGCAATGTACATGGCGGCTGCCGCCTTATTCGCCCTGACCGCGGTGACCGCTTCCGCGCAAACTGCCCAGGAAGCCGCCATCCGGAAGATGGTGGAGTCGCGGTTGGGTGAGGGCGTCAAGGTCGACTCGATCACCAAGACGCCATATTCCGGTTTGTACGAGGTGCGCATCGGTTCCGACATCGTCTATACCGATGCCAAGGCGGAGTACCTGTTTGTCGGCCGGGTGATCGATGCGAAGACCATGCAGGATTACACCAAGGCAAGGGTCGACGAGATATCGAAGATCAAGTTTTCAGAACTGCCTTTCGAATCCGCGCTGAAGATGGTCAAGGGCGACGGCAAGCGCGTCATCGCGGTGTTCGAAGATCCGAACTGCGGTTATTGCAAGCGCTTCAGGCAGACGCTCAACGAGATGGACAACGTGACGGTCTATACCTTCATGTACAACATTCTTTCCGAAGACTCGGCGGTGAAATCCAAGAACATCTGGTGCTCTGCCGACCGCATGAAGGCCTGGGACGATTGGATGCTGAACGGCAAGGCCGCGCCGCAGGCGCCGGAAAGCTGCACATCGCCGAATGAAAAGATTTTCGCCCTCGGACGCAAGATGAAAATTACCGGCACGCCGACAGTCTTTTTTAAAGACGGGACGCGCATCCCTGGCGCGGTCGATCTGAAGACGATCGAAGCGAAACTCGCGTCGATCAAGTAATCCGATTCATTGACCCGGCCGCACGCAGATGCGGCCGATCGTCGATACGATCTGCGGCAAACAATAACGAGAACCGACTCCGGAGACAGGCATGTTCAATGCGATTCTTCTCAATAAAAATGACGACGGCTCAACCGATGCGAAGCTGACGCAACTCGATGATGCGCAGTTGCCGGCAGATGGCGACGTCACGGTCAGAGTCGACTATTCCACCATCAACTTCAAGGACGGCTTGGCCATCACCGGCAAATCACCGGTTGTGCGCAAATGGCCGATGGTGCCGGGCATCGATGGCAGCGGCGAGGTCATTGCCTCCTCCCATCCAGACTGGAAAGCCGGCGATGCCTTCATCCTCAACGGATGGGGCGTAGGCGAAACCCATATGGGTTGCCTTGCCCAGCAGGCCAAGCTGAAAGGCGACTGGTTGATCCCAAGGCCCGCCAACATGACTGCCCGCACCGCGATGGCAATCGGCACTGCTGGCTATACCGCGATGCTGTGTGCCATGGCGCTGCAGGAACAGGGCGTTACCAGGGACAGCGGCGACATCCTGGTCACTGGGGCGTCCGGCGGCGTCGGCAGCGTGGCAATCGCCATATTGTCCGGTTGGGGATATCGCGTAGTGGCATCGACCGGCAAATTGGCGGAAAAAGAGTACCTCACCGCCCTCGGCGCGGTTGATGTCATCGACCGCAACGAACTGTCGGCACCAGGAAAGCCGTTGCAGAAAGAGCGCTGGGCCGGCGTGGTCGACTCGGTCGGTTCCCATACCCTGGTCAATGCCATTGCCCAAACCCGCTACGGCGGAACGGTTACGGCATGCGGACTGGCGCAAGGACTGGATTTTCCCGCCTCGGTTGCGCCGTTCATCCTGCGTGGCGTCAAGCTGATCGGCATCGATAGTGTGATGGCGCCAAAGCCACGGCGGCTGGCAGCGTGGCAAAAACTGGCCGGCGAGCTGGAGGTCCAAAAGCTCGAACGCATGGCGCAAGAGATTTCGCTGTCGGAGGCGCTCGCAAAGGCACCCGATATTTTGGCCGGAAAGGTGCGCGGCCGACTCGTCGTCAACGTGAACGCCTGAGACTGCCTGCAGTGGCTGTCAATCCCGATCCTGGAAAGGTAACTGCCCTCGGCATCGTCGGCATCCTGCTTGCAGCCGGCAAGGGGCGGCGCTTCGATCCTGACGGCATTAAAAACAAGCTGCTGCAATCGCTTCCCGGCGGCGAACCGGTTGTTGCCGCAGCTGCCAAAAGCCTGCATTCGGTCGTGCCGCGCGTGCTGGCGATCATACGGCCTGGCGCCGACGATGTGGCGGATTGCCTGCGCCGCCTCGGCGTCGATATCGCGGAATGCGCGACCGCGGACGACGGCATGGCGGCATCGCTTACCCACGGACTTGCCCTTGCAGCGGATGCCGACGGGTGGATCATTTCTTTGGGCGATATGCCGTATGTCCAGCCAACCACGATTGCGGCGCTGGTCGATGCGCTCGCCAGGGGGGCGGATATCGCCGTTCCTGTATGCAGGGAGCGCCGCGGTCACCCCGTGGCATTCAGTCGTCACCACCTGCCACGCTTGCTGGCGTTGACAGGTGATAAGGGGGCGCGTGACCTGTTACGCGAATACCCGGTGGTTGACATTGATGTCGACGATCCCGGCATCCACGATGACATCGATACCGCAGCAGATATGGCGCATCGCCATGAGGGCAAACGGGTCAGCGGCTGATCCGGCCGGTTTATTCCCGCTACACTATACGCTTTGCAACTGGCACCGGCAGCATACGCGGCTGGCATATCAAGCATGACCGACACCTCGCCTCTTTCATGAACCCGCATTTCATCAGCAAGCGGTTTACCCATGCATTGGGTCTGGCCGGGCTGTTGCCCTTTGTCGGCTTGACTCTGGGCTGCTGGATCGTGCACCCGGAATGGCTGGGATCCTTTATCAAGGGACAGCTTGCATACGGCGTTGCCATCCTTTCATTTCTCGGCGGGATCCACTGGGGCGCCGCTATGACATCGCAAGGACTGTCCGCGGGACAGACAAATCGGGCATTGCTCTGGAGCGTGGCGCCGTCCCTGATCGCCTGGTTTGCCACGATGGCGAGCGGTTTCGGTTTCGCAGTACTGATGATCGGCTTTGTCGCCGCCTATCAGGTGGATAAGCGCTTGTTTGCCTGGTATGGAATGCCCCAATGGTTTTTGCCGCTGCGCCTGTTGTTGACCTGCGTCGTGGTGGCCATGCTGGCACTGACCGTCGTCGCTGCCAATATAAGAGGTTAGGATGAAAAATACTGTTGAATACACGATCGTTCCGATTGACCCTGCTGCCCATTTGTTCGGCGTCAGCCTCACCGTAAGAACACCCTCCGCAGAGGGGCAATTGTTTTCGCTGCCGGCATGGATTCCGGGCAGCTATATGATTCGGGAATTCGCCCGCAACATCGTGCGCATTCAGGCGCAATCCGGCGGCAGGAAAATCGCGATCGAGAAGCTGGACAAACATACCTGGCGGGCCGCCCCCAGCGACGGACCCGTGGTGTTGCATTACGAGGTGTATGCATGGGATCTGTCCGTGCGCGCCGCACACCTCGACCAGACGCACGGATTCTTCAACGGCACCAGTGTTTTCCTCCGTGTGCACGGCATGGAAGAGGCACCGCATGTCGTCGATATCCAGCGTCCCGAAGGCCCGGCCTATGAAAGCTGGCGCGTCGCCACCGCATTGCGCGAACTGAAGGCCAAACGCTACGGCTTCGGCCTCTACGCCGCCGACAACTATGACGAACTGATCGATCATCCGGTCGAAATGGGATCGTTCGCATTGGCCACATTCAACGCCCATGGCGTGCCGCACGATATCGTGATTACCGGGCAGGTGCCAAAGCTCGATATGGCCCGTCTGGCGTCCGATCTGAAAAAAGTGTGTGAGGCGCAGATTGCCTTGTTCGAGCCGAAGACGCGGCGTGCGCCGATGGATCGATATGTGTTTATGACACTGGCGGTGGGAGATGGTTATGGTGGATTGGAGCACCGCGCATCGACGGCATTGATTTGTTCCCGCAATGATCTGCCGGTCCAGGGGCAGAAGGACATGAGCGATGGTTATCGGACCTTCCTCGGCCTGTGCAGCCATGAGTATTTTCATACGTGGAACGTCAAGCGCATCAAGCCGGCGACGTTTGCGCCTTATGACTTGAAAAGCGAAGGCTATACGTCGCTGCTGTGGCTGTTTGAAGGATTCACCAGCTACTACGACGATCTGATGCTGGTGCGCAGCGGCCTGATCGACGAGCAGCAGTATTGCAAGCTCGTTGCGAAGACCGCCAACAGCGTGTTGCGCGGTAGCGGGCGGAACAAGCAAAGCGTGGCCGAGTCCAGTTTCGATGCCTGGGTCAAGTACTACCGGCAGGACGAGAATGCGCCGAACGCGGTGGTCAGTTATTACGCCAAGGGCTCGCTGGTGGCGCTGGCGTTCGATCTCACCATCCGCGAAGGAACGGGGGGAAAGAAGTCGCTGGATGATGTGATGCGCGCGTTGTGGCAGCGGCATGGAAAGCACTTCTTCGAGGGCCGGAAGGAAGGACTCGGGATATCGGAATCCGATGCCGAAGCAATATTTGACGAGGTCACCGGGCTGAAGCTGCGAAAGCTGTTTGATCGGTATGTACGCGGCACGGAAGATATCCCGCTGGACAAGCTGCTCGCGCCGTTCGGCATCACGGCAAGCGATAACCGCAAAAACGCCAAGCCAAGTCTGGGTGTGCGCACCACCCGCGAGGCAAATGACTGCAAGCTCGCGAATGTCTATGAAGGCGGTCCGGCACATCGTGCCGGCCTGTCTGCCGGCGATCTGCTGATTGCGATGGATGGATTGCGCGTCACGCCAACCAACCTCGACGGATTGTTGTCACGCTACGCTGTTGGTGATGTGGTGACGGTACACGTATTCCGGCGGGATGAGCTGATGGACTTTGCCGTTACCCTCGCACCGGATGACGCGCCGCAAATGAAATTGGAGATCGTCCCGAAGCCGGCATTGGCCGTTCGCAAGCGGGATGCCTGGCTGAAATAAGTCTTTTGTTTCCTGCCTGCACAACGCTCGTTGATTCGACGTGATTAACGCATTGTGCAGGCCTTCTTCACGGTATATCCATCCTCTTCGGTCGCCAGAGGGGCCTCATCTCGTGGCACGCTCTTTGCGATAAGACGCTTTACGATAAATCGGTAAAGGCCGGGTGTCGCCCTGACGGGCAGCATGTACAAAGCTTTGTTACTTTTACCATCGACCGCAAAGGAAAGACCAATGAGCGACTCATTCAGGAAGGGCGACAAGGTTCAATGGAAATCGGCCCAAGGCACGGTGCATGGAACCGTAGTAAAAAAACTGACCGAGCCAACCGATATCAAGGGGCATCATGTCAACGCGTCATCGGACGATCCGCAATATCTCGTCTCAAGCGATAAGACCGGTGCGGAAGCCGCGCACAAGCCGGATGCGCTGAAAAAGCTCCATTGAGTTGGTTTCAGAAAGGAATGCATGATGCAAAAAACCAATAATCTCGTTCAACGAGCACTGATTTCCGGAACGGTGGCGGGTGTTGCGACTGCGCTGGCTGCTTCGATGGCCGGCAAGCGCCAGAACGGATCCTATGCCGCGCCTTTGAACGCAACCAGCCACATCATCTGGGGCGATCAGGCTGCCTTGCAGAATGGTGCAACCATGAAGTACACCGGCACCGGATTCCTGCTGAATCATGCGGCGACTACCATGTGGGCGGCGGTCTATGAAAAGTGGTTCGCCGGCTCGAATTCAGGAGTGCGCTGGCCAAAGCCGGTCGCCAAACCGTTAATTGGCGCTGCGATAGTCGCTGCCGGTGCGTACATTACCGATTACCACCTGATTCCCAGGCGTTTTACACCGGGCTTCGAGACGCGCGTGTCCGGCAAAGCACTGGCCATGATTTTTGGTGCGCTGGCGCTCGGTCTTGCGGCGCGCGGACTGGCGAGCGACACCGCTTAAGGGACGCCGCGCCAAATGAAGGTGAATTAGAAAAACAAACGCTGCAGTTCTGCGCCGGGATCCGGCTGGCGCATGAAGGCTTCGCCGACCAGGAATGCGTGCACATCGGCGTCACGCATCCACTTCACATCGTCCGTGGTCGCGATGCCGGATTCGGTGATGACGAGCTTCTCGTCGGGAATGCGCGGCAAAAGATCGAGCGTAGTTTGCAGGGATGTCTCGAAAGTACGCAGGTTGCGGTTGTTGATGCCAAGCATGGCTGTTTTCAAACGTAGCGCTGCGGTTAGTTCGTCCGCATCATGCACTTCCACCAGCACGCCCATGCCCAGTGCATGCGCACACGCTTCGAGTTCCGCCATCAGGCCATGATCCAACGCCGATACGATCAGCAAGATGCAGTCAGCGCCCCAGGAACGTGCCTCGTAGACTTGATAAGGGTCGACGATAAAATCCTTGCGCAGTACGGGGATGGAGCAGGCAGCACGCGCTTGCTGCAGGTAGGCCGGCGCACCCTGGAAGAATTGCACGTCGGTCAGCACGGAAAGGCATGCCGCACCGTTGTCCGCATAACTCGCTGCAATATTCGCTGGCTGAAAATCTGGCCGTAATATGCCTTTCGATGGCGAGGCCTTCTTGATCTCTGCGATCACGCCCGCCTGGCCGGCTGCAATCCTGCCGCGCAGGCTTGCCTCGAATCCGCGCAGATTCTGCTGCGATTCCTTATCCGCTTCCACGTCCCTTCGCAGGCTTGCAAGATCGCGCTGTTTCTTGGCCGCCGCGACTTCTTCCGCTTTGACGTCGAGTATTTTGTTCAGAATGTCGGACATGATCGATCAGGCAGTTGCGCCGAGTTGTTGGGTGACCTGCACGAATTGTTCAAGCTTTGAACGTGCCGCTCCTGAAGCCAGGACAGCGCGCGCTTTCAACAAGCCGTCGCCGATGGTGGCCGCAATGCCTGCGGCGTACAACGCTGTGCCTGCATTCAGGACGACAATGTCCCGAACCGGTCCCGGCGTATCGTTCAGGGCTTCGAGGATCTTTTCCTTCGATTCAGCAGACCCGGCGACTTTCAGATTCCGGCTCGCAACCATCTGCAGGCCGAAGTCCTCGGGATGAATCTCGTACTCGCGGACCTCGCCATTGATGAGTTCGCCAACCATGGTTGCCGCGCCCAATGACACTTCATCCATATTGTCCCGGCCCCAGACCACCAATGCGTGCTTCGCCCCCAGGCGCTGGAGCACGCGGATCTGGATACCGACCAGGTCTGGATGAAAGACGCCCATCAGGATATTCGGGGCGCCGGCCGGATTGGTCAGCGGTCCGAGAATATTGAATATCGTACGGACACCCAGTTCCTTGCGCACCGGTGCGGCATGTTTCATGGCCGCATGATGATTCGGTGCGAACATGAAGCCGATGCCGGTGCGTTCGATCGATTCGGCGACGTGCTCCGGCTTCAGGTTGATATTCGCACCCAGCGCTTCCAGCACGTCCGCACTGCCCGACGACGAGGAAACACTGCGACCGCCATGCTTGGCGACGCGCGCACCGGCGGCAGCGGCCACAAACATCGACGCGGTTGAAATATTGAAGGTATGTGCGCCGTCGCCGCCGGTGCCGACGATATCGAGCAGATTGCTGGTATCGGCCAATGGTACCTTGGTGGCGAATTCACGCATGACTTGCGCCGCGGCGGCGATCTCGCCGATTGTCTCTTTCTTGACGCGCAATCCCATCGTCAGTGCAGCGATCATGACCGGCGACATCTCCCCGCCCATGATTTTCCGGAACAGCGACAGCATCTCGTCGTGAAAAATTTCCCGATGTTCAATGCAGCGCAAGAGGGCTTGTTGTGGCGTGATCGGCATAGAAGTTTTCCGTTAGACGAAGGCTCAACCAGCCAGGAAGTTTTTCAGTAATGCGTGGCCATGCTCAGACAAAATCGATTCAGGGTGGAATTGCACGCCCTGCACATTGAATTCCTTGTGGCGCACACCCATGATCTCGCCATCGTCGGTCCATGCCGTCACTTCGAGGCAATCCGGCAGCGACTCACGCTCGATCGCCAGCGAGTGGTAGCGGATGATGGTGTAGGGGCTGGGTAGTTGCTTGAACACGCCGGCGCCGGTATGTTCGATCACCGATGTTTTGCCATGCATGACCTGCTTGGCGCGGACCACCTTGCCGCCGAAGGCGGCCCCGATACTCTGATGACCGAGGCAGACCCCGAGGATCGGTGTCTTGCCGGCGAAGTGTTGCAGCACCGGTACCGACACACCCGCTTCATGCGGCGTGCAAGGACCGGGCGAAATGCAGATCCGGTCCGGTTTCATCGCTTCGATTTGTTCAAGCGTGATCTCATCATTGCGGAACGTACGCACGTCTTCGCCGAGTTCGCCGAAATACTGCACCAGGTTATAGGTAAAGGAGTCGTAGTTATCAATCATCAGCAGCATGTCAGAGCTCCCCATCCAGGCCGTCTTGCACTTGCTCGGCGGCGCGTAATACCGCACGCGCCTTGTTTTCGGTTTCCTGCCATTCCATTTCCGGTACTGAATCGGCAACGATGCCGGCCGCGGCCTGTACATGCAGCATGCCATCCTTGATTACGCCGGTTCGGATGGCGATCGCCAGATCCATCTCGCCGCCGAACGACAGATAGCCGCACGCGCCGCCGTAGATGCCGCGCTTGGTCGGTTCCAATTCGTCAATGAGTTCCATGGCGCGCACTTTCGGCGCGCCCGACAGCGTCCCTGCGGGGAAGGTCGCCTTCAGCACATCCAGGTTCGACAGGCCAGGCTTGAGCAAGCCCTCCACGTTGGAGACGATATGCTGCACATGCGAGTATTTCTCGATGACCAGCTTGTCAGTCACCTTGACGCTGCCTGTATCGGCGATGCGGCCGATGTCGTTGCGCGCGAGATCGATCAGCATCACATGCTCGGCAACTTCCTTGGGATCGGCCAGCAATTCCTTGGCCAGTTCCGCATCCCGTTCCGGCGTTGCGCCGCGCGGCCGGGTTCCGGCGAGCGGGCGGATCGTAACCTTCCGGTTGCCGTCGCTTAGTGTTTCATTGCGCACCAGGATTTCCGGCGACGCGCCGACGATCTGCATGTCACCGAAATTGTAGAAGTACATATAAGGCGACGGGTTCAGCGACCGTAGCGCCCGGTACAGGGACAGCGGCGAATCGACGTACGGCTTCTTGATGCGCTGGCCTATTTGTACCTGCATCAGGTCGCCGGCCATGATGTATTCCTTGGCGCGTGCTACTGCCTGCAGATAGGCTTCCTTCCCGAATTCGCGGATCGAATCGGTGCGCACCGATGCCGATGTCACCGGTGCATCCACCGCTCGGCGCAGCATGGCACGCAAATTCTTTAATCGCTGGCGTGCCTTTGAGAAGGCTTCCGGCTGGGAAGGATCGGCATAGACGATGAGATAAAGTTTGCCGGAGAGATTATCGATGACGGCGAGTTCTTCGGTCACCAGCAACTGGATATCCGGCAGCCCGAGATCGTCTTTCGGCGCCGTATGTGCTAGGCGCTTTTCGATGTGGCGCACTGCGTCATAGCCGAAATACCCCGCAAGCCCGCCGCAAAAGCGCGGCATGCCGGGACGAAGCGCCACCTTGAAACGGGACTGGAACTGCGCAATGAATTCAAGCGGATTGCCTTCGGCGGTTTCGACAACCGCACCGTTCTTCAGCACCTCGATACGGCTGCCGAAGCTGCGCATGAGGGTGGAGGCGGGCAGGCCAATGAATGAATAGCGGCCAAAACGCTCGCCGCCAACCACGGACTCCAGCAGGAACGTATTTTTGCCGGCATTCTGGGTCTGCGCCAGTTTCAAATAGAGCGTCAGGGGTGTTTCGAGATCGGCAAATGCTTCAGCGATCAGCGGAATACGGTTATAGCCTTGCGTGGCCAGCGATTTGAATTCGAGTTCAGTCATGTTTCTCTCCGGGCGCTATTGTAGAACGAGCAGCAATAGCAGGGGGTAGTCAAAAAACGTTGCCGGACCGGCAAGGGCGGTCGGCGGTCAATCGGGATTATTCAGCCCAGGATTGCCAGCGTCGCCACAGCCAGGCCTCAAAGGCGCCGGGCGATGTCAGGTCACGTTTTTTGTCGAGAAACATAAAGATAGGATTATGCGGAAATCAGGTTGGCTGCTTCCAGCAGCGTCGAAACTATACCATCCGAATCAACTTCATGTATAGATTGACCATGGTTATATCCGTACGGCACGGCAAGCACCCTGCATCCGGCCGCACGTGCAGCCAGCGCATCATTGGACGAGTCGCCGATCGCGACAGTCTGGTGCGGCTGCACATCAAAGTCCTTGCAAACCTGCAGGAACGGATACGGGTCGGGCTTCTTCCTGGGTAGCGAATCACCGCCGTAGACCACCTCGAAATAGTGGCGCAGCCCCGTTTTTTCCAGCAGCGGCAAAGCAAATGCAATGGGTTTATTGGTAACGCATGCCAGGCGCAATCCTTTGGCGGTCAATGCCACCAGGCCTGCCTGCACATCGGGATACAGCGTCGAGTAGTCACCATTGATTTCAAGGTAATGGCGCATATAGGCATCGAGTGCCTGGGTAAAACGTTCTTCGACGATGGCAGGCGCAAAATCAACGCCAAGCACGCGCCGGATCAGGTTTTCCGTGCCCTTGCCCACAAAGTCGGTAATCGTCTCGATGTCCAGCGGTGCGAGATGGAGATCGGCCCGCATCCGGTTCACGGCAACCTGAAAATCCGGAGCGGTATGCAGCATGGTGCCGTCCAGATCGATGATGACGGCGCGAATGCCGGTCAAGACAACAACATGCTCGGGCGCGTTCATGCTTGCGCAAGTTGCTGACGCATGGCGTCGATCACCGCCTTGTAATCCGGCTTGCCGAAGATCGCCGATCCTGCGACAAACGTGTCGGCACCGGCGCGGGCCGCCTCTGCAATATTCTCCACCTTGATTCCGCCATCGACCTCAAGCATGATGTCGCGGCCGGATTCGTCGATACGCTTTTTCACCGCGGCGATTTTTTTCAAGGCTTCCGGGATGAAGGACTGCCCGCCGAAGCCGGGATTGACCGACATGATCAAAACAATATCCAGCTTGTCCATCACGTGATCCAGATAATGCAACGGCGTGCCGGGATTGAACACCAGCCCCGCCTTGCAGCCGTTGTCGCGAATCAGTTGCAGGGTGCGGTCGATATGTTCAGAGGCTTCCGGGTGAAAGGTAATAATGTTGGCGCCGGCCTTGGCAAAATCCGGCACGATCCGGTCCACCGGTTTCACCATCAGATGGACATCGATCGGCACTTGCACATGCGGGCGAATTGCTTCGCATACCAAAGGGCCGATGGTCAGGTTCGGGACGTAATGATTATCCATGACGTCGAAATGGATGATATCCGCGCCTGCCGTGACGACATTGCGGACTTCTTCACCGAGACGGGCAAAATCGGCTGACAGGATGCTGGGAGCGATACGATAGTCGGACATGGGAAATTGCAAAAAGAAAGAACGGGTATTTTACCCGTTTGAATACATTGAAAGTCTTGCGCCTCTGCGGGATTTCGGGTCGAATGACTGCCTTAAAGCGATCGACCGCACGAAACATCAGGAATATACATGGCTGCCTACGAGTTTACCGTTTCCGTTAAAACCCGATATCTGGCGGAGCAATCCGAGCCGGAGCGCTCGAATTATGTTTTTGCCTACACCGTAACCATAAAAAATACCGGGCGGATTGCAGCACAGCTCATTTCCCGGCACTGGGTAATTATCGATGGCAACAACCGGGTGGAAGAAGTCCGAGGCCTCGGCGTAACCGGGTACCAGCCGCTGCTTCAGCCAGGGGAGCAATTCGAATACACCAGCGGTACGTCGTTGGCTACCCCGGACGGGTCGATGGCGGGTAAATACTTTTGTGTCGCCGAGGACGGCCAGCAATTCGATGCCGAAATCCCCGAGTTCATATTGACCCTTCCACGGACCCTGCATTAGATTCAAGGCTGTGCATCATCCTTTGGCGGCTGTTTTTCCTGTGGCGGCGAATCGGGTTTTCGCCCTGAGAACATCGTCCACCATACGATAAACACCAGCAAAAATAATGCGACTCCCGCCTCAAGCATCAACAGCCACATGGTAATTACCTTCGATGTCAATCAAACGCACTAGTTTACTCGCATCCGTCGCGCTGGGCATTTGCGCCTGTACGACATACCCTACGCACCAGCAAGCTCCACAGGTTCCGCAGCCGCCCCAGGCATCAATGCGTACCACACCCACACCGCCTCCCGCGCCGATTGAAAAGCCCAAGGAGGTTCTTGCTCCAGTGTCGTTCTTGGATTTACCCGGATGGGCTGCGGATGATCTTCGAGAAGCTTGGCCGGCTTTCCTCGCATCCTGCGAGGTTTTGGTCAAGAAATCGGAGTGGAAGGAACCTTGCAGTATTGCGCGTGATGTCGATGCGCGAAGCGAAAAAGGCGTGCGGCTCTTCTTCGAGTCGTTTTTTACCCCGCATAAAGTGAGCAGTGCCGATGGTTCGGATGGCGGTTTGGTCACCGGCTACTATGAGCCCCTGTTACGAGGAGCCCGTAAGCGCGGCGGGGTCTATCAAACTCCGCTCCATCGTACGCCGGATGATTTGCTGACGGTTGATCTGACAACTGTCTATCCGGACCTGAAAAATATGCGACTGAAAGGGCGCCTGGTGGGCAACAAGGTAGTCCCGTATCCATCGCGTGCGGAAATGATGCAAGCCAATGCATTGGCAGGCAAGGAGCTGCTTTGGGTCGATGATCCGATCGAAGCGTTTTTCCTGCAAGTCCAAGGGTCCGGTCGGGTGCAACTTGCGGACACCAAAGAGGTTGTACGGATAGCTTATGCCGATCAGAACGGGCATCCCTACAAATCCATCGGTCGTTATCTCGTCGACAAGGGCGAGATGACACTTGAGCAGGCATCGGCTCAAAGCATCAAGGCCTGGTTTGCAGCGAACCCGTCGCGGCGTCAAGAGTTGTTGAATGCGAATCCGAGCTACGTCTTCTTCAGAGAGGAAAAGTTGCTTGACCATTCCAAGGGTCCGAAAGGATCGCTCGGTGTGCCATTGACGCCGCAACGATCGATTGCCATCGATACCAATTTCATACCGCTTGGTGTACCGGTGTATCTGGCAACGACCCGCCCCAATAAGGATGTGCCATTGCAGCGTTTGATGATGGCGCAGGATACGGGTGGCGCGATCAAAGGAGCGGTTCGTGCAGATTTTTTTTGGGGCTTTGGCGCTGAGGCGGGAGAGTTGGCAGGCAAAATGAAACAGCGCGGAGCAATGTGGGTTTTGCTGCCGAAGCATTTGCCCGGGCATTCCACGGCAAGCAAGGCTGTAAAGTAATCTGCGCATTTCCATGCATTCAGGCTTTCTAATTCAAGGTCTACAATTCCACATTTCTCTCCTATAGGTATAAGAATGAACTATCAAAATATCCTGGTAGAAACGTTGGGCAAGGTAGGCTTGATCAGACTGAATCGGCCGGATGCGCTGAATGCCCTGAATGACCAAATGATGGACGAGTTGGGTTCTGCGTTATTGCAGTTTGATTCCGATGAGAACATCGGTTGCATCGTGATTACCGGCTCTGAAAAGGCATTTGCTGCTGGTGCCGATATCCGGGCAATGGCAAATTACACCTATATGAAAGTGTACAAAGACGAGTACATCGGCCGCAATTGGGAGCATATCCGTCGCGTACGAAAGCCTGTCATCGCCGCAGTGGCGGGGTATGCACTTGGCGGTGGTTGCGAACTCGCAATGATGTGCGACTTTATCATCGCTGCCGATAATGCAAAATTCGGTCAACCTGAAGTCAAGATCGGTACGATGCCGGGTGCCGGAGGCACGCAGCGGCTTCCTAGGGCAATCTCGAAATCCAAGGCAATGGATATGTGCCTTACAGCAAGAATGATGGATGCCGCTGAAGCCGAGCGAAGCGGTTTGGTTTCCCGTGTCGTTCCGGTTGGGAGGTTGCTTGACGAAGCAATGGAAGCAGCAACAATCATTTCTGCAATGTCGCTTCCAGTAGCAATGATGATCAAAGAGTCGATCAATCGAGCGTACGAAACGACTTTGGCTGAAGGTGTGCATTTTGAGCGTAGGCTGTTCCACGCGACATTTGCGACCGAAGATCAAAAGGAAGGCATGGCGGCTTTCCTTGAAAAGCGCACTCCCAATTTTAGGAATGGCTAACGTGTTTCGATGGAAGAAAGAGGTTGTTGACGTGCTTTGGAAAAGTCGTCATAATCTCGCCTCTTTGCTGCCTGAGATTCATATGGCGGCAACAAGGCTGGATTTGAAAAAAGTTCAGCAAAAAGAAGAGGTTAGGCGATCAAGTTGAAGTAAAAAGTACTTGACGCGAAGCGAGGAATGCTGCATAATCTCGTTTCTCTGCTGCTGTTAAACAAGACGATTTAACGGTGAGTGTGGTGCGCAAGTGCTGTGCGGCGGAGTGTTCTTTAACAATTAACAGCCGATA